>Ga0055525_1000168_pt1 | contig 83935 bp, 69 predicted proteins | sample AraplaCvi_mMF_r2_FD_55012 | JGI IMG/M metagenome (GOLD analysis project Ga0055525, IMG submission 55012) | Arabidopsis root microbial communities from North Carolina, USA - plate scrape CL_Cvi_mMF_r2 | ecosystem: Host-associated > Plants > Roots > Endosphere | place: USA: North Carolina...
ATGATCACGCCGCCGCCGGCCTTGCCGAGCGTATTGGCCAACGCCTTGGTGCCGACAAACGACACGTTGTAGAACTGCCCCGCGTAGCCCTGTTCCTGCGCGCCCTTCACCAGTGCCGCTACGGTTTGGTAAGCACTGATGACGACGATCGCGTCCGGCTTCTGTGCCAGCACCGTGCCGACTGCGCCCTTCACGTCGGTCGTGTTACGCACCACGCTGGCCTGCGCGGCCAGCGAAACGCCCTGGTTTGCTGGCAGCTTCAGCGCACGCTGCACACCGTCCAGGCCGGCCTTGCCGTACGCGTCATCGTTGTAGACCACCGCAATGCGCTTGAGGCCGGTCGTACGGATCTGCTGCACGATCGCGGCGGTTTCATCGTTGTAGCTGGCGCGCACGTGGAACACATTGCGCGCGAAGGGCTCGCGCAGCGCCGCGGCGCCCGAGTACGGCGCGAAGAACGGTACACCCGCCGGGTTGGCGATCTTCAGCGCCGCCAAGCTGGTCGGCGTGCCGACATAGCCGAACAAGGCAAAGACCTTGGTGTCTTCGATGAGCGTTTTGGTATTGCGGGCAGCCGCATCGGGCTCATAGAAATCGTCGAGCACCTTCAGCTCGATCTTGCGTCCGTTGATGCCGCCTGCTGCGTTGACGGCGTTGAAGTAAAGCTGAGCGCCGCGGTTCATCTGCTGACCGAGTTGCGCCGCCGGTCCACTCATTGATGCCGATTGGCCGACGATGATCGCGTCGTTGGTCACGCCCGTCTCCGCGAGCACGCTGCTTGAGGCAGTGCCGATGATGCCGGCTGCGAACATGGCCAGCAGCCCGGTGATTCTGCGAGATTGCATTGCTCTCCCCCGAGAGTTGATTTGCCCGGCATCATAGCTAAACGCGCAGGGGAGGCAAACAGAATCGGGCGGGTTGCAGCGCGTTTAAGCGTTTTTGAGACAGAGAAGCCGCGCGATGTGCACGGCTTCCTTCACATCGGGCGCCATTTCAGGCGGCTTCAGCCACCCGACGCTTCATCACTGCAAGCGGCACCGCGGTAACGACGGTGCCCGCCACCAGCGCCGCCACGTAGCCGCCCAGGTGCGACTCGGGCAGCCCACCTTGCCGACGCGCCGTGTGCTGCTCACGGGGCGGCTCCTCACGCGCGGCTCCACGCCGCTGCGAAGCACCTAGCGGGCGATTACAATTTCCGGATACCGGCGGCGAGGCGATGACACCAACATGCGCCAGCCGCCACCCACTCCGGAGCCCCCTGATGTCCACCCAAGTCATCCGTGCCGCCTGCCCGCACGACTGCCCCGACACCTGCGCCTTGCTCGTCACCGTCGAGGACGGCCGCGCCACCCGCGTGCAGGGCGATCCGGACCACCCGACGACGGCTGGCGTGCTCTGCACCAAGGTCAATCGGTATGCAGAACGCACCTACCACCCGAACCGCCTGCTGACGCCAATGAAGCGCGTGGGCGCCAAGGGCGAGGGCAAGTTCGAACCGATTTCGTGGGACGAGGCCATCGACACCATTGCCGCGCGCCTGGGCGACATTGCTACCCGCAACCCCGAAGCCATCCTTCCGTACAGCTACGCCGGCACGATGGGCCTGGTGCAGGGCGAAAGCATGGCGGCGCGCTTCTTCCACAAGCTGGGAGCGTCGCTCCTCGATCGCACGATCTGCGCGTCGGCCGGGGCGACGGCGCTGCGCTACACGTACGGCGCGAGCCTCGGCATGGACATCGAGCACGTGCAGGACGCCAAGCTGATCCTGATCTGGGGCGCCAATCCGATCGCGTCGAACCTGCATTTCTGGGCGCGCGCACAGGAAGCCAAACGGCGCGGCGCCACGCTCGTCGCCATCGATCCGTATCGCTCGCTGACGGCCGAGAAGTGCCATCGCCATCTGGCGGTGCGCCCCGGTACCGATGCGGCGCTGGCGCTGGCGATGATCCACGTGTTGATTCGTGATGACCTGCTCGACCACGACTACATCGCCAATCACACGCTCGGTTTCGAGGCGCTGCGTGAACGCGTGCAGCAATACACGCCGGAATACGCGGCCACGCTGTGCGGAGTGGACGCGGCAGATATCGAGTGGCTCGCCAAGCTGTACGGCACGACCGTGGTGCGCGACAAGCAACCGGCGGCCATTCGCCTGAACTACGGCATGCAGCGCGCGCATGGCGGCGGTCAGGGCGTGCGCGCGGTCGCATGCCTGCCATCGCTGGTGGGCGCGTGGCGCGATGCAGCGGGCGGCCTGCAACTGTCGACGTCCGGTTTCTTCCCCATCGACAATGCGAAGTTGCAGCGTCCTGACCTGCTGCCGAGCTGGCCCGCGGTGCCGCGCACGATCAACATGAGCACCATCGGCGATGCGCTGCTGCATGCGGGCGATGCGTCGTTCGGCCCCAAGGTCGAGGCGGTGGTCGTCTACAACAGCAACCCCGTGGCGGTGGCGCCGGACTCACGCAAGGTCGCCGCCGGCTTTGCACGCGAAGACCTTTTCACCGTGGTGCTGGAGCATTTCCAGACCGACACGGCCGACTACGCCGACATCCTGCTGCCGGCCACCACGCAGCTCGAACACGTCGATGTGCACAAGGCTTATGGCCACACCTACGTGCTGGCTAACAACGCTGCCATCGCGCCGATGGGCCAGTCGCTGCCGAACACGGAGATCTTCCGCCGCATTGCCCGGCGCATGGGCCTGACAGATGCGTGCTTTGCCGATTCCGACGACGATATCGCCAGCCAGGCCGTGCGCCGTGATGACCCGACCTCCGCGCACATCGACTGGGCGACGCTCAAGCGCGAGGGCTGGCAGAAGCTGGCGCACCCGGCCGCACCGCTTGCACGCGGCGGCTATCGCACGCCGTCGGGCCGTTGCGAGTTCTATTCCGAACAGATGGCCAAAGACGGACTTGATCCACTGCCTGGCTATGTGCCGCCGCATGAATCGGCCATCAGCACGCCAGAGTTGGCCAAGCGCTATCCGCTGTCGATGATCTCGCCGCCGGCGCGCAACTTCCTGAACTCCACCTTCGTCAACGTCGACAGCCTGCGCAACACCGAAGGCGAGCCGCATCTCGACATCCACCCCGACGACGCGAATGCGCGCGGCGTCGTCGATGGCGAGTTGGTCCGTATCTTCAACGATCGCGGCACCATGCAGGCGCGCGCCCGCGTGACCGATCGTGCACGACGCGGCGTGGTCGTCGGCCTGTCGATCTGGTGGAAGAAGCTCGCGCCCGATGGCACCAACGCCAACGAACTGACCAGCCAGCGCCTGACCGACATGGGGCGTGCACCTACCTTCTACGATTGCCTGGTCGAGGTCGCGCCGTTGGCACACGCAGCCTGACGGGGCCATCATGCGTGCCGCACGCGCGCTGTGCCTTGCGCTGTCGCTTGCCGGCTCGGCACTTCTGGCCGGTTGCGACACGGTCGGCTATTACTACCAGTCGGTCAGCGGACATCTTTCGCTGATGGCGCAGCGCGAGTCGATCGACCAGGCCATCGACAACGCGCGGCAGGCCCACAACGACAAGCTCGCCAAGCGCCTGGAAGATGCGCGCAGCATTCGCATCTATGCCTCGCGCGAGCTGGGCCTGCCCGACAACGGCAGCTATCGCGTCTATGCCAATCTCAAGCGCCCCTTTGCGGTGTGGAACGTATTTGCCGCGCCCGAGCTGTCGGTCAAGCTCAAGGAATGGTGTTTCCTCGTCGTCGGCTGCGTGACCTATCGCGGGTATTACGACCGCAACGCCGCCATGGCCTACGCCGATACCTTGCGCGCCCAAGGCCTGGACGTGGATGTGGCCGGCATTCCTGCGTATTCCACACTGGGTTATTTCGACGATCCGTTGCTCAACACCTTCGTCGGCCTGCCCGAAGGCGAGCTGGCGCGGCTGATTTTTCATGAGTTGGCGCATCAGGTCGTCTACGCCAAGGGCGATACGGCGTTCAACGAATCGTTTGCCACCACGGTAGAAACCATTGGTGTCGAACGCTGGCTGGCCGATGCCGCCACTCCGGAGATTCGCGCGGAATACGCCACGTATGACGCCCGGCGCGTACAATTCCGCGCCCTGCTGCTGGAGTATCGCAACCGGCTTGAGACGCTGTATGCCAGCCCCGTGTCGGACGACGAGAAGCGCGCCGGAAAACGCGCCATCTTCGCGAGCCTTCAGGCCGATTACGCCAAGCTCAAAGCAAGCTGGGGCGGTTATACCGGTTACGACCGCTGGTTTGCGCAGCCGCTGTCGAACGCGCATCTGGGGGCAGTCGCGAGCTACCTGGAATGGGTGCCGGCATTCACGGCGCTGTACCAGCGCGATGGCGGCGACTGGGCTCGCTTCTATGCCGACGTCAAAGCTATGGCGGGCGAATCCAAATCGCAGCGCGAGGCAGTACTGCGGGCGCTTGCGCCTCCGGCGATGACCACGGAGGCCGGCGTCGCGCAAAAGTGATGCCAAGATCGACGTCAGCGCCAGTTTCAAGCAACCTCGACCGGCTGAGGGAACTGTCTAAGTTATTGTTTTGACACAGACATCCGCGTAGGATGCCGAAAAAAACGAACGACCATTCGAAAAAATCGACAATCGCCAGGAGACACACCCATGGATAAGCCGTGGCTGAAGCAGTACCCCGCTGGGGTGCCGGCCGAGATCGATGCATCGCAGTATCGATCGCTGGCCCATCTGCTTGAGGATTCTTTCCAGAAGAACCGCAACCGCCGTGCATTTGAATGCATGGGCAAGGTGCTGACCTACGGCGAGCTGGATACGCTCTCGCGCCAACTGGCGGCGTGGCTGCAATCGCGCGGTCTGACACCGGGCGCGCGCGTCGCGCTGATGATGCCGAACGTGCTGCAGTACCCGGTAGCGCTGGCCGCCGTGCTGCGCGCCGGCTACGTGGTCGTCAACGTCAATCCGCTTTACACCCCGCGCGAACTGGAACACCAGCTCAAGGACAGCGGCGCCGAAGCCATCATCATCCTGGAGAACTTCGCGACGACGCTGCAGCAGGTGCTGCCCAATACACCGATCAAGCACATCGTGGTGGCCAGCATGGGCGACATGCTTGGCGGGCTCAAGGGCATGCTGGTCAATTTTGTCGTGCGCAGCGTCAAGAAGATGGTGCCGGCGTGGGAACTGCCCAGCTGCATCCGCTTCAACACCGCGCTGCAAGAGGGCGCCAAGCAGACGCTCAAGCCCACCTCCGTGGGCCCCGACGACGTGGCCTTCCTGCAATACACAGGTGGCACGACCGGCGTGTCGAAGGGCGCGACGCTGCTGCATCGGAACATCGTCGCAAACGTGCTGCAATCGGAAGCGTGGATGAACCCGGCGCTCACCAAGCCCGGCCGCGACGGCCGCATGCTGGCTGCCGACGAAGAAATCGTCACCATCACCGCGCTGCCGCTGTATCACATCTTCGCGCTGACGGTGTGCTGCCTGCTGTCGATGCGTAAGGGCGGGCTGGCCGTGCTGATCCCGAATCCGCGTGACATCCCGGGCTTCATCAAGGTACTCAAGCAGTACCGCTTCCACATGTTCCCGGCCGTGAACACGCTCTACAACGCGCTGCTGAACAACCCCGAGTTCAAGGATGTCGACTGCTCCAACCTGCGCGTGGCCAACGGCGGCGGCATGGCGGTGCAGGAAGCCGTGGCCAAGAAGTGGCTCGAAGTGACGGGCTGCCCGATCATCGAAGGCTACGGCTTGTCGGAAACCTCGCCGTCGGCCATCTGTAACCCGACCGATACCGACAAGTTTTCGGGTACCGTTGGTTTGCCAATTCCGGGCACTGAAATCGCCATTCGCGACGACGAAGGCCGCGACCAACCGATCGGCCAGCCGGGCGAAATCTGCATCCGCGGCCCGCAAGTCATGGCCGGTTATTGGAAGCGCCCGGACGAGACCGCCAAGGTCATGTATGCCGATGGTTTCTTCAAGACCGGCGACGTGGGCGTGATGGACGAGCGCGGTTACACCAAGATCGTCGATCGCAAGAAGGACATGATCCTGGTGTCGGGCTTCAACGTGTACCCGAACGAAATCGAAGGCGTGGTGGCAATGTGCCCCGGTGTGCTGGAAGTGGCCGCCGTCGGCGTGCCCGACGTGCATTCGGGCGAGGTGGTGAAGCTGTTCGTGGTGCGTCGCGATCCATCGCTCACGGAGCAGAAGCTGCAGGAGTTCTGCAAGGATCAGCTCACCGGCTACAAGCGCCCGAAGTTCATCGAGTTCCGCAACGAGCTGCCGAAGACCAACGTCGGCAAGATCCTGCGCCGTGAGCTGCGCGACGAGGCGATGAAGAAGCGTGCCTGAGTCTGCGTAGAGGCAAAGAAAAAGCCGCGAGGAATCGCGGCTTTTTTCATGGCGGTCAGCCGACGTACAGCAGGATGCTGACGAACTGGCACGCACTGCCGGCCAGCACGAACAGGTGCCAGATGCCGTGGAAGTGCCGCACCTTCTCGTCAAAGAGAAAGAAACCGATGCCGGCGGTGTAAAGCGCGCCACCCGCTACCAGCCACCACAGGCCCGGTGCAGGCAGCGCGGCCGCCAGCGGCCCCATGGCAATCAGCACCAGCCAGCCCATCACCACGTAGATCAGCAGTGAGAACAGCCGCGTGCGGCGGCCAATCCAGAGTTCCTGCGCAATGCCGATGGCCGCTAGCGCCCAGTTGATGCCAAACAGCGCCCAGCCCCAGGGGCCGCGCAGCGTGACGAGCGCAAACGGCGTGTAGCTCCCAGCAATCAGCAGATAGATGGCGCAATAGTCCAGCCGCTGGAAGATGCTTTTGGCAGGGCCGCGCAGGCTGTGATACAGCGTGGAAATTGTGTAGAGCAGGACGAGCGTGGTGCCGTAGACAACGGAGCTGACCACCTTCCAGGCATCGTGGTGCAGTGCGGACGACGTGACCAGCACCGCCATGCCGGTAGCAGCCAGGACGGCCCCGGCCAAGTGGCTGAAGCCGTTGAAACGTTCTCCGTGATACATGCGCTGATCTCCAGAAAAAACCGGTTTTCCCTACAATGCCCCAATGCCCGGCACCGATCTCAAAATCACCCCCCAATTGTCTATTCCGGAGTCCGAGCTGGTCGAGCGCTTTGTGCGCGCAAGCGGAGCGGGTGGGCAAAACATCAACAAAGTATCGACGGCGGTGGAGCTGCGCTTTGACATCGCCCAATCGCCGTCGTTGCCGGAGGCATTGCGGGCCCGCTTGTTGGGAAAGCGCGACCGCCGCTTGACCGACGAGGGCGTGATTGTGATTGATGCACAACGGTTTCGCACGCAGGACCGCAACCGCCAGGATGCCCGTGAACGTCTGGCCGCGTTCATCGCGACGGGGCTTTCGGTGCCGAAGTCGCGGATCGCCACCAAGCCTACGCGCGCTTCCAAGACGCGCCGTCTGGAAGGCAAGCGCGCGCGTGGCGACGTCAAGCGTGGTCGCTCGAGCCGCCACTCGTGGGATTAAGCGCGTTGCTATGCGGGGTGCTTACATCAACCGGGTATCGCGCGTCTCGCGCATGCACAGCACGCCGATCAGGCTGACCACCGCAGCGGCCGACACATACATGCCTACCCAGCTCAGGCCACCTTGCTCGGCCAGCTTCTGCGCGATATACGGCGCAATCGACGCGCCCAGAATGCCGCCCAGGTTGTACGACACGCCGGCGCCCGTGTAGCGCACGTTGGTTGGGAACAGCTCCGGCAGCAGCGCGCCCATCGGCGCGAAGGTCACGCCCATCAGGAACAGCTCGATGATGAGGAACAGCGCCACCAGCGGCGTCTGCCCGCTGCCCAGCAGCGGCGCCATCGCAAAGCCCGACAGAATGGCCGCGATGATGCCGACGATCAGCACCGGTTTGCGCCCAAAACGGTCCGACGCCCACGCCGACAGCGGCGTCGCCAGCCCCATGAACACCACCGCCAGGCACAGCAGCCCCAGGAAGCTCGGGCGCGAGAAGTGCAACGTGCCCACGCCGTACGACAGCGAAAATACCGTCGAGATATAGAACAGCGTGTAGCAGACCACCATGGCCAGTGCGCCCAGCAGCGTGGGCCACCAGTGGTGCGCCAGCAGCGTGGCGACCGGCACCTTCACGCGCTCCTGCCGGTCGATGGCGGCTTGGAAGGCGGGGGTTTCGGCGATCTTCAATCGCACATACAAGCCCAGCGCCACGAGCACTGCGCTGACCAGGAACGGCACGCGCCAGCCCCAACTGCGGAACTGCTCGTCCGACAATGCAATGGCCAGCCCGAAGAAGAGGCCGTTCGATGCCAGGAATCCGACCGACGGGCCGAGCTGAGGAAACATGCCAAACCACGCGCGCTTGCCGGGCGGTGCATTTTCGGTGGCCAGCAGCGCCGCGCCGCCCCATTCACCGCCCAGGCCAATGCCCTGGCCAAAGCGCAGCACGCACAGCAGGATCGGTGCGAGCGTGCCGATGCTGTCGTATCCCGGCACCAGTCCGATCAGCGTGGTTGAAATGCCCATCACCAGCAGTGACGCCACCAGCGTCGATTTGCGCCCGATGCGATCGCCAAAGTGGCCGAACAGGAACGAGCCGATCGGTCGCGCAATGAACGCGATGCCAAATGTAACGAACGCCGACAGCGCTTGCGCCGTGGCAGACCCATGCGGAAAGAACACGGGCCCGATCACCAGCGCCGCGGCGGTCGCATAGACATAGAAATCGTAGAACTCGATGGCCGTGCCGATGAAGCTCGCAAAGACGATGCGCGAGCGGCTGGCGTCTGCGGTTGCGTCGGGGGCAGCGGGCGCCATGGTTGGAGAAGTCGAAGAGGACATGCGGGTCTCCGGTGAGGGTCGCGTTGTTGTCGTTATGAAGCGCCGCGCGTTGTTGTGTTGCCGTCTTGCTGTCCGGCGGCGGGCTCGATCGCAGAGCATAGCGCGCGGCCATGCAAAAAGGCACCCGAAGGTGCCTTCCTGCGCCCGCCAAGGAGAGGGGCGGCGGGCAAAAACCAAAGCGTGCGTCAGAACTTGTGGCGCACACCCACTGCCACACCGACCTGGTTATCCGAGTTCGGCGTGATGAAGTACGTCTGCGATGCCGCCGGCAGATAGCCCACCGACGTCTGCGCGCCCGTTGCCGGGTTGGTCGCGTAGCCGATCGAATCCCAGTTCAGCGAACCATTGCGCGAATACGCGGCCGTCAGGTACACGTCGGTGCGCTTCGAGAAGTTGTAATCGGCGATGAAGTTCCACTGCTGCGGGTTGCGCGGGTTGATGGTGGCGCCGCCGATGGTCGCTTCCTTGATGTTGTCGTAGTAGTACGACAGCGTCAGGCCGAGTGCTGGGGTTGCCTGGTAGTTCACGCCCAGCCAGTACAGGTCGTCGCGGTGCGGCGTCAGTGCGGCTGCGGCGCCGCTGGAAGGCGCTTCGGTGTTGCCGTAGCGGAAGCCTGCCATCACCTTGACGGGGCCCGCGGTGTAACTGGCCGCAATGGCGGCGCGCTTGTCACGGGCATATTCGTTGCCGCCCGACAGGCCCAGGGCTTCTGCGGCCGTCAGCACCTTCACTTCGTCATATGCGACACCCAAGCCAAACGGGCCAGCGAAGTAGTTCGCGCCGGCGCCGTAGGCCGAATTGGCCGTGTTGCTGCCCGTGCGCTCGCCGAACGACCAGTGGGCTTCGACCGTCAACGGGCCGAACGTGGCGCCGTACTTGATCATGTTGTCTTCGCGGAAGTTCGCGCCCAGCAGGCCGACCACCGGCTCCCACTGCGTGGCATAACCGCTCGGCGAGAAGTTCGCCATCATGTCGAAGATCGTCGTGTACTGACGACCCAGCGTGATCTTGCCCCAGTTGCCTTGCAAGCCAACAAACGCCTGCCGGCCGAACAGGCGGCCACCTTGCTGCAGCGTGCCGGTGTCCATGCCGAAACCCGATTCCAGCACGAACAGGCCCTTGAGGCCGCCGCCGATGTCTTCAACGCCGCGCAAGCCCCAACGGTTGGAAGACAGGCCGCCTGCCTGCATTGCAAGGCGCGAACCGCTGCTGCCCGGAATGGCGACGCCTGCCGCCGTTACGTTCTGCTCGTGGTTGACGTACTCGACGTTCGCGTCGACCACGCCATACAGCGTCACACTCGACTGAGCCTGCGCAACACCCGCAAACGTGCCCAGCACTGCCAATGCCAGCAGCGATTTCTTCATCGGTCGGTCTCCAGATCTTTATTTATTGAGTTCGGTGGCAGGCAGACCCTCCGTTCTTGTCTTCCCGCCCCATGACTTTCAAACGAAGTCGCTGACTAATGTAGCAACGCGATACTGGGCTCGGTCGAAATTTGCGAACGAATGTTCGTAAACGCGCGTTTGCTGTCTGATCCCGGCAACAGGCTGTTTCCGAATTTGAAATAGATCGGCGATGTGCGCGCTTGATTCGTTGCGGTTTTAGATGCGATCCGCGCGCCAACAGGGTTATCCCGTACAGTAGTGTTTGGTCAGCCCGCTTCTGACCGGACGCAAGGTCCCGCGCAGCGTCGGCTTTACAATGGCGATCGCGCCGCACGCCATTGCCGGCGGTGCCCGTACCTATGCTCGACCGCTTCATCCCCGAATTCGACCGCGCCCTGCGCGCTGTGGCAGGCGTCACCCGCGCCAGCCGACCGAACCCTGCTGACGCCGTTATCGTGTCCACCTCCGCGGATAGGGCCGACAGCGCGACCAAGCTTTCCGAGGCCGACCGCCGCCATGCCGCCGGCCTGATGCGCGTGAACCATGTCGGCGAGGTCTGCGCGCAGGCGCTGTACCAAGGGCAAGCGCTGTTTGCCCGGGACCCGGCCATCCGAGCCCAGCTTGATGAAGCCGCACGCGAAGAAGAAGACCATCTCGCCTGGTGCGCCCAGCGCCTGCAGGAATTGAACGACCGCCCGAGCCTGCTCAATCCGCTGTGGTACGCCGGCGCTTTCGCGATCGGTGCGGTGGCCGGACGCCTGGGCGACAAGATCAGCCTCGGCTTCGTCGCCGAGACCGAGCGCCAGGTCGAGCATCACCTCGACGGTCATCTCGATACATTGCCCGAACAGGACACCCGCTCGCGCGCCATCGTCGCCCAGATGCGCGACGACGAAATCCGCCACGGCGACAACGCGCGCCAAGCCGGTGGCATTGATCTGCCTGCGCCGATCCGCCAAGCCATGCGTGCCGCGTCGCGCGTCATGACCACCGCCGCCTATCGCATCTGATCGGCGTGTCGCGTGGGTCGATCGGCCCGCCGACACGGCACACGCTCCTCCATTCGCCCGACCTCTGCCGCCTGCGGTCTGCGCCTCGAACCGGGGCGCTGTCGCTCGCCGTGCTCTCACGTGGTTTCTGCATAAACCACGCTATCTCCTTCATTTGATTGGGAAAAGTGACCTGGCTCCCCTGGCTGGGTGCGCTAAGTCATTGTTCTGATTGCAAATTTTCCGTCTCGCAGCCCTCCGCAAGCCTTGACCGCCTAAAGTCGTTCCTCTAAAGTGGGAAACAGTGTCAGAAAGTGTAGTTTTGTGGTTTAAAGAGGCCGTTTGCAGGCCAGTTGACGGCAAGGTGAGTGGCGATCGAATCGCCACACGGAGAGAGAAACCAACGTGTTCCAGGGTGCGTCGGCGCTAACGCTGGATGCCAAAGGGCGGATGTCCATTCCGTCGCGGCACCGCGAAGCGCTCCAGCTGCAGGCCGAGGGCCGGGTGACTGTGACCAAGCACCCGGACGGTTGCCTCATGCTGTTTCCGCGCCCCGAGTGGGAACGCTTTCGCGAGCGCATCGCTGCGCTGCCGATGGAAGCCCACTGGTGGAAACGGATCTTCCTGGGCAGCGCCGCCGATGTCGAACTCGATACCGCCGGCCGCGTCCTCATTACCCCAGAACTGCGCACGGCTGCCTCCCTTGAACGTGACGTGATGCTGCTCGGCATGGGCAGCCACTTCGAAGTCTGGGACGCCGCCACGTACACCGCGAAGGAGCAAGCCGCCATGGCGCAAGGCATGCCCGACGCCCTCAAGAATTTCTCCTTTTGATGACGCACGATGACAACCCAAGCCAGTACGGGACTGCGCCATCAGACGGTGCTCTTAGACGAAGCGGTCGACGCGCTCATCTGGCGCGACGACGGCATCTATATCGATGGAACCTTCGGGAGAGGCGGGCACAGCCGGCTCATCCTGGAACGGCTGGGGCCCGGCGGCAGACTTGTCGCCTTCGACAAGGACCCGGCAGCAATCACCGAAGCGGGCACCGTAGAGGATGCCCGCTTCGCTATTGAGCATGACAGCTTCGCGCAGATGGCCCAGTGCCTGGACGCGCGTGGCGTGGAGCGGGTGGCCGGCGTGCTGCTCGATCTCGGCATCAGCTCGCCGCAGATCGACGAAGGCGCACGTGGCTTCTCGTTCCGGATGGATGGCCCGCTCGACATGCGGATGGACACCACGCGCGGCATCACCGCAGCCCAATGGCTTGCCGAGGCTGATGAGCGCGACATTGCGAGGGTGATACGGGACTATGGGGAAGAACGGTTTGCTGTACAGATTGCAAAGGCGATTGTTGCTCGCCGGGGCCAATCCGGGGATCGAGGTCCTCTCGATCGCACATCCGAGCTTGCCGCGCTCGTGGCGCAAGCCGTCAAAACACGCGAGAAGGGCCAAGACCCTGCGACCCGCACCTTTCAAGCTTTACGGATTCACGTCAATCAAGAGCTTGCGGACCTCGAAACCGGTCTGAAGGCCGCTTTTGAACGCCTGGAACAGGGGGGACGTCTCGTCGTGATCAGCTTCCATTCGCTGGAAGACCGCATCGTCAAGCGCTTCATGCAGGCCCTGGCGCGTCCGGAGCAATCCGCCGCGCCGGAACTGCGTCGGGCGCCGCTGCGTGCGCATGAATTGCCGGCGCCGCAGTTACGACTGCTTGGCCGCGTGAAGCCGTCGGAGGCCGAGGTGTCGGCCAACCCGCGTGCGCGCTCGGCCATCATGCGCGTGGCCGAGCGTTGCTGAGCCGACGGAGCCGCACGCCATGAACCGCCTAAACATGTTCCTGCTGACTGCGCTGGTGCTGTGCGCGCTGTCGCTGGTCAACGCACAGCATCAGGCGCGGCAACTGTTTGTCGCGCTGGATCGCGCGCAGGCGGAAGAGAAGCAACTCAACACCGACTGGTCGCGCCTGCAATATGAGCAGAGCGCGCTGGGCAAGAGCGCTCGCATTGCCGACATCGCCAGCAGGCAATTGAAGATGTCGCCCGCGCAGGCGGGCCGTACGCAGTATTTGCAAGGGTTTGCCGATCTGCCGGCAGCAGGGGGGGCCTCCGGGGCGTCCTCGGCGTCGGCGAGCGCGCCCACGGCTTCCGGAGTACAGCCATGAGCGGCGCACGCAAATCCAACGGCACCACGGCGCGCGCGCGCCTGGGCCAGTTCTCCGCCAGCCCGGTGCTCGGTCTGCGCCTGCCGATGTGGCGCTCGAAGCTGGTCGTGTTCCTGATGTTCGCGGCGTTCCTGGCGCTGATCGGACGCGCGCTGTGGATTCAAGGTCCCGGCAACCGTTTCTATGAGGCCGAGGGCAAGAAGCGCTTCCAACGCACGCTGGAGTTGCCGGCCACGCGCGGCAAGATTCTTGATCGCAATGGTCTGGTGCTGGCCACGAGCCTGCCGGTGAAGGCCATCTGGGCCGTGCCCGAAGACGTGCCCAACAACGTGCCTGGCGAAGACATGAAGAAGCTCGCCAAGCTGCTCGGCATGAACAACAAGGAGCTTTCGGGCAAGCTGGGCGAAGACAAGGGCTTCGTCTATCTCAAGCGTCAGGTGCTGCCCGAGGTGGCTGACCAGATTGCCGCGCTGAAGATCGATGGCATCTATCAGACGCGTGAATACAAGCGCTTCTACCCGGAAGGCGAGGCGATGGCGCACATCGTCGGTTTCACCAACGTCGAGGACAAAGGCCAGGAGGGTATGGAGCTGGCGCGCGAGTCCGACCTCGCGGGTGCCGCCGGGCAGCGTCAGGTGATCAAGGATCGGCTGGGCCGCGTGGTGGAAGACGTGGGCGTGCTCAAGGCTCCGCGTGATGGGCATGATCAGACGCTGTCGATCGACGCCAAGATCCAGTACCTGACCTTCAATGAACTGAAGGCCGCCATCGAGCGTACCCACGCAAAGGCCGCCAGTGCGATCGTGCTGGATGCCCAGACCGGCGAGGTGCTGGCGCTTGCCAACTACCCGACCTACAACCCGAACGACCGCACCCGCCTGTCTGGCGAGCAACTGCGCAACCGCGTGCTGACCGACACCTTCGAGCCCGGTTCGATGATGAAGCCGGTCACCATCAGCCTGGCGTTGCAGCTCAAGCGCGTGACGCCCACTACGCTGGTGCAGACCAACGGCAAATACAACTTTGAAGGCGCGACCATTTCCGACACCGGCAACTACGGCACGTTGACGGTCGCCCAGGTGATCCAGCACTCCAGCAACATCGGTACGACCAAGATCGCGATGATGCTCAAGCCGCAGGAAATGTGGGACATGTTCACCAGCGTGGGCTTGGGGCAGGCGCCGAAGATCGGCTTCCCGGGCGCGGTGGCGGGGCGGCTGCGGCCGGCCAACAAATGGCGCCGCATCGAGCAGGCGACCATGTCGTACGGCTACGGCCTGTCGGTGTCGCTGTTCCAGATTGCGCATGCGTACACCATCTTTGCGCACGATGGCGAGCTGATTCCGATCACCATGTACCGCACCGACGGCCAGCCGCCGCAGGGCGAGCGCGTGATCTCGCCGGAGGTGGCGCGGCAGGTCCGTCAGATGCTCGAGACGGTGACGGCGCCCGGCGGTACCGCACCGCAGGCCCAGGTGATGGGTTATCGCGTCGGCGGCAAGACCGGCACGGCGTGGAAGCACACCGGGCGCGGTTATGACCGCTCGAAGTATCGCGCCTCGTTTATTGGGCTGGCACCGATGTCGAACCCGCGCATCATCGTGGCGGTGAGCGTGGACGAGCCGACCGTGGGTAACCGCTATGGCGGTGGCGCGGCCGGCCCCGTGTTTTCCCAAATCGTGGGCGGCACCCTGCGCGCGTTGAACGTGCCGCCGGATTCGCCGGTGCGCCAGTTGGTGATGACGCCGGATGTGCCGGAAGAGCCGGTCGGGGGCCTGCAATGACGGCCAAGCCCACTTCTGACCGCCCGACCATCGCCGCGCGCCTTGCGCCCGTGGTGGATTGGCTGCGCGCCCAAGCGCCAGCCGGCGCCGACCTCACTAGCGACACGCGCAAGCTCAAGACTGGCGATGTGTTCGTCGCCTACGTGCTCGGCAATGTGCGCCAGCGCGGCGATGGCCGTCCGCATATTCCACAGGCGATCGAGGCTGGGGCTTCCGCCGTGCTGGCCGAAGCCCATGGCTACGCCATGCCTGCAGACGCGCCCGTGCGCATCCTGCCGGTGGACGGCCTGGCTGAACTGGCCGGTCCGCTTGCCGCGCAGTGGTATGGCGTGCCGGGCGCGGACGCCCTGCGCGTGATTGGCGTGACAGGCACCAACGGCAAGACATCGTGTTCGCAATGGATTGCGCAGGCGCTGACCAAACACGGCGAGCGTTGCGCAGTGGTGGGTACGCTCGGCACCGGGTTTGTCGATGCGCTGGCCGCTACCGGCTTTACCACGCCGGATGCCATCCAGCTCCAGCACAGCCTTGCCGACCTGCACCGTGCGGGTGCCCGCGCCATCGCCATGGAGGTGTCGTCGCACGGCCTGGAGCAGGGCCGTGTGGATGGCACCTGCTTTGACATCGCGGTGTTCACCAACCTGACGCAGGATCACCTCGACTACCACGGCACGATGGCTGAGTACGAACTCGCCAAGGCGCGCCTGTTCGGCTGGCCGGGCCTGCGCGCCGCAGTCATCAACCGCGACGATGCGGCCGGTGCGCGCTTGCTGCAGAACGCCCGTGCCGAAGTCGAAACCATCGAATACGGCATCGACGGCGAAGCCGCCGCGCAGCACGGTGCCCAACAATGGCTGCGCGCCAGCAACGTGCGCGCGCATCGCACCGGAACGACATTCGACGTGGATGGCAGCTTTGGCCACGCGACCATCCATGCGCCCACCGTCGGCCTGTTCAACGTATCGAATCTCCTCGGTGTGCTGGGCGCACTGCTGGCGGCCGGTGTGCCGTGGCAAGGCGCCATCGCGCGCCTCGAAAAGCTGCAACCCGTGAGCGGCCGCATGGAGCGTTTCGGCGGGGAAGACGGTCCGCTGGTGGTGGTCGATTACGCCCACACGCCCGATGCGCTGGAGCAAACGCTGCGCGCACTCGCCCCGATTACCGAGGCGCGCGGCGGCAACCTGTGGGCTGTGTTCGGCTGCGGCGGTGACCGCGACCCTGGCAAGCGTCCGCAGATGGGTGCCATCGCCGAGCGCCTGGCACCGCACGTTGTACTGACCTCCGACAACCCGCGCAGCGAAGATCCGCAGCACATCCTCGACGAGATCGCTGACGGCATGGACAACCCGCGCGCCGCCACGCAGATCGAAGACCGCGCGGCCGCCATCCTGCATGCCGTGCGCCACGCCGATTCGCATGACGTGATCGTCGTGGCCGGCAAGGGGCATGAATCGACGCAGGAGATTGCTGGTCGCAAGCGGCCGTTTTCCGATCAGGAACATGTGCGTCTGGCGCTTGCAGCCCGCGGGGTGAACGCATGAGCGCCCCGACCGTGATGATGCACGCCACCGACGCCGCTGCATGGATGGCTGGAGCTCATCTGGCGGGCCCCGATGCGGCCATCCTGCGCGTGACGACCGACAGCCGAGCCGTGCAGCCTGGCGACCTGTTCGTCGCGCTGATCGGCGAGCGTTTCGATGCGCACGATTTCCTGCCCGAGGTGGTGGCGCGTGGCGCTGCCGCAGTGCTGGTGTCGCGCGCGCCGGCTGCCACGCTGGATGTGACGAAGGTGGCCGTGCTGACCGTTGCCGATACGCGTATCGGACTCGGCCAACTTGCCGCCGGCTGGCGCCGCCAGTTTCCAATTCCCGTCGTCGCCGTGACGGGCAGCAACGGCAAGACCACGGTCAAGGAAATGATCTCCGCGATCTTCGCGCAGGCCGTGGGTGAAGACGCCCGCCTGGCGACGGCTGGCAACTTCAACAACGACATCGGTCTGCCGCTCACGCTGTTCCGCTTGAACGCGCAACACAAGCTGGCCGTGCTCGAACTCGGCATGAACCATCCGGGCGAGACGGCCGTATTGGCCGCCATTGCCCAGCCGACCGTGGCGATGATCAACAACGCCCAGCGCGAGCACCAGGAATTCATGGTCAGCGTGGAAGCGGTTGCGGAAGAACACGCCGCCGTGCTGGCCGCGTTGCCGGCCGATGGCGTGGCGGTGTTTCCGCGTGATGCGGCCAACGGTGGCGAATATGCACCGGTGTGGCAAGCCGCTGCCGGTGCGCGCCGCGTGCTCGATTTCGGTATCGAGGCCGGAGCTGTAACGGGCACGGTGGCGGACACCGCCGACGGGCAACGCATCGATGTGCAGGCCCCCGGCCAGCGCTTCGTCATCACCTTGCCGCTGCTCGGTCTGCACAACGCACGTAATGCGCTAGCCGCAACGGCATGCGCGCTGGCCGCCGGAGTTGCCCCGGAGGTGATCGCACAGGCGCTGGGCAACTTTGCTCCGGTCAAGGGGCGGCTGCAGCGCAAGCAGGGCACGCACGGCGGCCTTGTCATCGACGACACGTACAACGCGAACCCCGATTCGATGCGCGCGGCGATCGATGCGCTCGTCACGCTGCCGGCGCCGCGCTGGTTGGTGCTGGGTGACATGGGCGAGGTTGGCTCGCAGGGTCCGGCATTCCACGAGGAAATCGGCGCTTATGCGCGCGAGCACGGCATCGACGCGGTGCTGGCGACCGGCGAGCTTGCGCGCCACACCGTCGACGCTTTCGGCGCAGGCGCGCGGCATTTTGCGTCGGCGGAGGGCTTGATTGAACACGGCGTGCCCGCCATTGCGCCGGCCGCGACGGTATTGGTGAAGGGCTCGCGCTTCATGCGGATGGAACGCATTGTGGAAGCGCTGGTCTTGAAAGACCCGGGTGCGGATTTGCCGACCGGTTCCAGCACACAACAGCAGCATTAAGGGAAGCAAGAACCCATGTTATTGGCATTGGCGCAATGGTTGCAGAACGACTACGGCTTCCTGCGCGTCTTCAACTATCTGACGTTCCGCGCCGTGATGGCATCTCTCACGGCGCTGGTGATCGGCCTCGGCTTCGGGCCGTGGGTGATCCGTCGCCTGACCGAGCTGAAGGTCGGCCAGGCTGTGCGCAGTTATGGCCCGCAAACGCACCTGGTCAAGGCCGGCACGCCCACGATGGGCGGTGTGCTGGTGCTCATCGGTATTGCTGTGTCGACGCTGCTGTGGGCGGACTGGGGCAACCGCTTCATCTGGATCGTGCTGCTCGTCACGCTCGGCTACGGCGCGATCGGTTGGGTGGATGACTACCGCAAGGTCGTGCACCGTGATCCGAAGGGCATGTCCTCGCGCGAGAAATTCTTCTGGCAGACCGTGATCGGTCTGTTTGCTGCGGCATACCTGGCGTTCTCGGTGTCCGAGACGAGCAACATGCGCGTGCTTGAGCTGTTCATGGATTGGGTGCGCAGCGGCCTGTCACTGAACCTGCCGGCCAAGTCGCACCTGATCGTGCCGTTCTTCAAAGAGATCAGCTACCCGCTGGGCGTGTTCGGTTTCATCATCCTGACGTATCTCGTCATCGTCGGTTCCAGCAATGCGGTGAACCTGACCGACGGCCTTGATGGCCTCGTCATCATGCCGGTCGTGCTGGTGGGCAGTGCATTGGGCGTGTTTGCCTACGTGATGGGCAGCGCCGTCTATAGCAAGTACCTGCTGTTCCCGCACATTCCGGGCGCGGGTGAGCTGTTGATCTTCTGTTCGGCGATGGCCGGGGCGGGCCTTGCCTTCCTGTGGTTCAACGCGCATCCGGCGCAGGTGTTCATGGGTGACGTTGGCGCGCTGGCGCTCGGCGGCGCGCTGGGCACGATCGCCGTGATCGTGCGTCAGGAAATCGTGCTCTTCATCATGGGCGGCATCTTCGTGGCCGAGACCGTCTCGGTGATGCTGCAGGTGACGTGGTTCAAGTTCACCAAAAAGCGTTATGGCGAGGGCCGGCGTCTGTTCCGCATGGCGCCGCTGCATCACCATTTCGAGCTCTCCGGCTGGAAGGAAACGCAAGTGGTCGTGCGCTTCTGGGTCATCACCATGATGTTGGTGCTGATCGGCCTGTCGACCCTGAAGCTGCGGTGAGCACGGACATGACCGACATGACCGAATCGATCAGCCCGGACGACATGGACGCCACACAGCCGGAAGCGGCCGTGGACGCCGTTGTCGCGACGCTCGATTCCACCGAACCGATGCCCGCTGCCGAAACCGCCCAGGAGCCGCGCATGTTCGGCGACTTCGAGGCGCCGGCGGTGCTGGTGCTCGGTCTTGGCGAATCCGGCCTGGCAATGGCGCGCTGGTGTGCCCGTCATGGCGCGCGAGTGCGCGTGGCCGACACGCGCGAGGCGCCGGCCAACCTGCCGACGTTGCGTGCGCACGTGCCGGATGCCGAATTCGTGAGCGGCCCATTCGCCGTGTCGCTGCTGGACGATGTGACGCTGGTGGCCATCAGCCCCGGGCTGTCGCCGCTGGATGCCAACGTCGCCGCACTGCTGAGCGCCGCCAATGCGCGCAGCGTGCCAGTGTGGGGCGAGATCGAATTGTTTGCCCGCGCGTTGGCGGGTCTCAAGACCGCGCAAGGCTACACGCCGCGCGTGCTAGCCATTACCGGGACCAACGGCAAAACAACCACCACGGCGCTCACGGGCGCCTTGGTGGAGCGCGCCGGCAAGACTGTCGGCGTGGCAGGCAACATCAGCCCGTCGGCGCTCGATAAGCTCGGCGAATGCATTGACGCCGGCACGCTGCCTGACGTGTGGGTGCTCGAGCTTTCCAGCTTCCAGCTCGAAACCACGCACACGCTGGACGCAGACGCCGCCACCGTCCTGAACATTACGCAGGACCACCTCGACTGGCACGGCACGCTGGACGCCTATGCCGCTGCGAAGGGCCGCATCTTCGGCGCCAACACCGTGCGCGTGCTGAACCGTCAGGACGCGGGCGTGATGGCATTCGCAAGCAAGAACGGCGGCGATATCACCTTCGGCATTGATGAGCCGGGCACGCCCGATGCGCTCGGCCTGCTGCGCGATGGCGGCATGCCGTGGATCGTCCTGGCCGAAGCCGACGAGGAAGATCTGCCCAAGCCCACGCGCCGCAAGAAGGGCGACAACGCGCTCGCCGCCCCGGTGCCGGTGCGCCTCAAGCGCTTGATGCCCGCCGACGCGCTGCGCATCCGCGGCTTGCACAACGCCACCAACGCGATGGCCGCACTGGCGCTGTGCCGCGCGATTGGCCTACCTGTGAGCGCGCTGCTGCACGGCCTGCGCGACTACGCCGGCGAGCCGCACCGCGTCGAGCTGATCGCCGCATTTGACGACATCGAATTCTTCGACGACAGCAAGGGCACCAACGTCGGCGCGACGGTGGCTGCGCTCTCGGGCTTGTCCAAGCATGTCGTGCTGATCGCCGGTGGTGACGGCAAGGGACAGGACTTCTCGCCGCTCGCCGAGCCGGTCGCGCAGTACGCGCGCGCCGTGATCCTCATCGGCCGCGATGCACCGCTGATTCGTGAGGCGCTGGCCAATACCGGTGTCGCGCTGATCGATGCGCCGACGCTGGAAGCGGCCGTGCAGGAAGCTGCCGCGCATGCGCAGCCGGGCGATGCCGTGCTGTTGTCGCCGGCGTGCGCCAGCTTTGACATGTTCCGCAACTACGAACATCGCGCCCAGGTGTTCCACGAGGCCGTGGCCGCATTGGCGGCAGACCGAGGAGTCCTCCTATGAGCGACACCCAGATCAAGCGCAGCGGCTTCATCGGCGCGACCATCGGCAATGCGTGGGATGGCCTGCGTGATGCCGTTTCGGGGGTCAAGCCCACGCGCTCCAAGATGATGGAGTACGACCAGCCGCTGATGTGGGTTGCGATTGTGCTGCTCGGCCTCGGGCTGGTGATGGTGTATTCGGCGTCTATCGCGTTGCCGGATTCGCCCAAGTACGCCAACTACAGCAATGGCCACTTCCTGATCCGCCACATCTTCTCGCTGGTGATCGGGCTCATCGGTGCGATCGTCGCATTCCAGATTCCGGTCAAGTTCTGGGACAAATACGCACCGAAGCTTTTCATCATCGCGCTGGTGCTGTTGGTGATCGTGCTCGTTCCGCACGTGGGCAAGGGCGTGAACGGCGCGCGCCGCTGGCTGCCGCTGGGCGTCATGAACTTCCAGCCGTCCGAGCTGATGAAGCTGGCGGTCGTGCTGTACGCCGCCAACTACACCGTGCGCAAGCAGGACTGGATGCAGAGCGTGCGCAAGGGCTTCCTGCCGATGGGCGTGGCCGTGGCGTTTGTGGGCTCGCTCCTGCTGTTGGAGCCGGACATGGGCGCGTTCCTGGTGATCGCGGCCGTGGCCATGGGCATCCTCTTTCTGGGCGGCGTGAACGGCAAGCTGTTCGGCGGCCTCGTGCTGACGGCGGTGTCAACTTTCTCACTGCTGATCGTGGCGTCGCCGTGGCGGCGTGAGCGGATCTTCGCGTACCTGAACCCCTGGCAAGAGGAATACGCACAGGGCAAGGCTTACCAGCTCACGCACTCGCTCATCGCTTTCGGCCGTGGCGAGTGGACCGGCGTCGGCCTGGGCGGCAGCATCGAGAAGCTGCACTACCTGCCGGAAGCNCANACCGACTTCATCCTGGCNGTGATCGGCGAGGAACTGGGCTTCGTCGGCGTGCTGATCGTGATCCTGCTGTTCTACTGGATGGTGCGGCGCGCATTCGAGATCGGCCGCACCGCATTGCAGCTCGACCGCACGTTTGCCGGCCTGGTCGCCAAAGGCTTGGGTATCTGGATCGGCTGGCAGGCCTTCATCAACATGGGTGTGAACCTCGGGCTGCTGCCAACCAAGGGCCTGACACTGCCGATGGTCAGCTACGGCGGCTCGGGCATCCTGATGAACTGCGTGGCGCTCGCGCTGTTGCTGCGTATCGATTATGAAAACCGCGTGCTGATGCGTGGGGGCAAGGTATGACGGTAGGCTCGGCGCCCCGCACGCTCCTCGTCATGGCCGGCGGTACGGGCGGTCACATCTTCCCCGCGCTGTCGGTGGCCAAGCTGCTGGCCGCACGCGGCTGGAAGGTGGTGTGGCTTGGCAACGCGAACAGCATGGAAGGTCAGTTGGTGCCCAAGCATGGCTTCCCTCTGGAGTCGGTGCAGTTTGGTGGCCTGCGCGGCAAGGGCCTCGTTACCAAGTTTCTGCTGCCGCTCAACCTGTTGCGCGCGTTCTGGCAGAGCCTCGGTGTGGTGCGCCGCGTGCGTCCAAACGTGGTGTTGGGCATGGGCGGCTATATCACGTTCCCGGGCGGCATGATGAGCGTGCTGCTGGGGCGCCCGCTGGTGCTGCACGAACAGAATTCCATCGCAGGTCTGGCCAACCGCGTGCTTGCGCGCGTGGCGGATCGCGTGCTGTGCGCATTTCCGAATGCACTGTCCGGTGCTGAGTGGGTCGGCAACCCGATCCGCGCCGACCTGGCCATGCTGGCTTCGCCGCAAGCGCGCTACGCCGAGCGAACCGGCCCGCTGCGCGTGCTGGTCGTGGGCGGCAGCCTGGGCGCGGCGGCGCTCAACGACGTGGTGCCCAAGGCGTTGGCGTTGCTGCCGGCTGATACGCGCCCGATCGTCATCCATCAGGCTGGCGCCAAGCAGATCGACACGCTGCGCGCCAACTATGCCGCCGCGGGCATTGACGATGCCCACGCGCAACCCGTGCCCTTCATCGACGACATGGCGGCCGCGTATGCGCACGCCGATCTCGTGATCTGCCGCGCGGGCGCAATGACCGTTTCAGAAGTGGCCGCGGCGGGTGTCGCGGCGCTGTTCGTGCCGTTCCCGCACGCCGTGGACGATCACCAGACCACCAACGCGCGCTTCCTTTCGGAACGCGGGGCGGCGCTGTTGGTGTCGCAGCAGGAACTGGGTCCGGCATCGCTGGCAGATACACTCGCGTCCCTGACGCGTGCGCAGTTGGCCGATATGGCGGCTAAAGCACGTGAGCAGGCACGGCCCGAAGCGGCCGAGCGTGTCGCCGACGTGTGTGTAGCGGTGGCACGGGCATAGGGAATCGAATCGATATGAAGCACATCGTCAAGAACATCCATTTTGTAGGCATCGGCGGGGCCGGCATGAGCGGCATCGCCGAGGTGCTGCTGAACCTCGGCTACCGCGTGACAGGCTCAGATCTGGGCAGCAGCGCGACCACGCAGCGGCTGGCAACCCTCGGCGCGACAATCATGCAGGGCCACGCGCCGGAGCATGTGATCGGCGCCAATGCTGTGGTCGTGTCCACCGCCGTGCGCGGCGACAACCCCGAAGTGCTGGCCGCGCGCGCCAAACGCATCCCCATCGTGCCGCGTGCGGTGATGCTGGCTGAGCTGATGCGCCTGAAGCAGGGCATCGCCATTGCCGGCACGCACGGCAAGACAACCACCACCAGCCTCGTCGCCTCCGTGCTGGCCGAAGGCGGCCTGGACCCGACCTTCGTGATCGGTGGCCGCCTGAATTCGGCCGGAGCCAACGCTCGGCTGGGCACGGGCGACTTCATCGTCGCCGAGGCCGACGAATCCGATGCGTCGTTCCTCAACCTGTTCCCCGTGATCGAAGTCATCACCAATATCGATGCCGATCACATGGAGACCTACGGGCACGATTTCTCGCGCCTGAAGCAGGCGTTCATCGAGTTCACGCAGCGTCTGCCGTTCTACGGCATTGCCGTGCTATGCGTGGATGATCCGAACGTGCGCGAAATTCTGCCGTTCGTCTCCAAGCCTGTCGTGCGCTACGGTTTTGCCGAAGATGCGCAAGTGCGTGCGGTCAATGCGCGCGCCGTCGATGGCCGCATGGAATTCACCGTGATCCGCCAGATCAACGGCCATGCCGAGCCGCCGCTGTCGATCACGCTCAACCTGCCCGGCCTGCACAACGTGCAGAACGCGCTGGCCGCCATCGCCATCGCTACCGAACTGGAAGTGCCGGACGAGGCCATCGTCAAGGCGTTGGCCGAATTCAACGGCGTGGGCCGCCGCTTCCAACGCTACGGCGAAGTGCCGACCGCCGACGGCAAGGGCCGCTTCACGCTCATCGATGACTACGGCCACCACCCCGTCGAGATGGCTGCCACGCTGGCCGCAGCGCGCGGCGCGTTCCCCGGTCGTCGCCTTGTGCTGTCGTTCCAGCCGCACCGCTTTACCCGCACGCGCGATTGCTTCGAAGATTTTGTGAAGGTGCTCGGCACCGTAGATGCGCTGCTGCTGGCCGAGGTGTACGCCGCCGGTGAGCCTCCCATCGTCGCCGCCGACGGCCGCGCGCTGACGCGTGCGCTGCGCGTGGCCAACAAGATCGAGCCGGTATTCGTCGAGCAGATCGAAGACATGCCGCAAGCGATTCTGAATGCGGCGCAGGACGGCGACGTGGTCATCACCATGGGCGCAGGTTCGATCGGGCAGGTGCCCGGTCAAGTGGTTGCGTTGCAGGCGCAGGCGCGCAGCACAAATGTCGTGGATCTGAACGGAGGCGCCGCAGCATGACGACCGGTCCGTTTGTTCCAAATCCGACGATTGATCCGAAGTCCCTCGGCAAGGTGGGCGTGCTCATGGGCGGCCGGTCCGCCGAACGCGAAATCTCGCTGATGTCCGGCAACGGCGTGTTGGCTGCACTGCGTGCGCGCGGCGTCGATGCGCACCCGTTCGACCCGGGCCTGCAGGCCGTGGCCGATCTGGCCAAGCAAGGGTTCGACCGCGTCGTGATCTCGCTGCACGGCCGATTTGGCGAAGACGGCACGATCCAGGGCTTGCTCGAGCAATTCGGCATTCCGTACACCGGCAGCGGCGTACTCGCGTCTGCTCTGGCGATGGACAAGGAAGCTACCAAGCGCCAATGGCAGACCCACGGCCTGCCCACGCCTGACTTCGTGATGTTGCACGCCGGCGCCGACTGGCAAGCCGTGGCCGACCGCCTTGGCCTGCCGCTGATCGTCAAGCCGGCGCGCGAAGGTTCGTCGATCGGTCTGACCAAGGTCACGAGCGCCGCCGAGCTGCCCGCCGCCTACGAAAAGGCTGCACGCCTGGACCGCGACGTGATGGCTGAGCAGTTCATCGAAGGCGACGAACTGACCTGCCCGATCATCGGCGAAGGCGAAAGCGCCACGGCATTGCCGCTCATCCGCATCGTCGCGCCGCAGGCCAACTACGACTACCAGAACAAGTACTTCACCGACGACACGCGCTACGAATGCCCGGCACCGATTCCCGCCGACGTGGCCGCGCGCGTGCAGGCGCTGGTGGTACAGGCGTATCGCGGGCTGGGCTGCCGTGGCTGGGGCCGTGCCGACATCATGCTGCGCAAGTCCGACAACGCGCCGTTCCTGCTGGAGATGAACACGTCGCCGGGCATGACTGGCCATTCGCTGGTGCCGATGGGCGCGCGCGCGGCCGGCATCAGCTATGAAGATTTCGTCTTGCAACTGGCGGCGAGTGCGTCGCTGGAGCTGCACGCGAGCACCGACTGGAAACCAGAGTAATCAACGCAACGTCAGCGAAACCGGACAACACAACGTTATGTGGCACAACACCCGTCTCCTCAACGCCGTCGCGAGCGCGCTCTATGCGCTGCTCGCGCTTGGCGCGTTGGGCGTTGGGACGGTCTGGCTGATGCAGCGACCGATGTTCCAGCTGCAGCAGGTGCGGGTGATGCCGATGGCCGGCAGCGAGTTGCGCCACGTNAATGTGCCGAGTCTGCGCGCCAACGCGCTGACCAAGCTGCGCGGCAATTTCTTCTCNCTGAATCTGGACGACGCGCGTGCCGCATTCGAATCGGTGCCGTGGGTGCGGCGTGCGAGCGTGCGCCGCGTGTGGCCGAACGGGCTGCTGGTGGAAGTGCAGGAGCACGAAGCGCTCGGCACCTGGGGCGGCAATGAGTCCGGCAAGCTGGTCAACACGTATGGCGAAGTCTTCGTGGCCAACCTGGCCGAAGCTGAAGATGACACCGATTTGGTTGCGCTGGCTGGCCCCGAAGGAACCGAGCAGGACGTGGTCGACAAGCTGGAGACCATGACCGAGTGGTTCAAGCCGATGAATGTCGAGCCGCTGAGCGTGACGCTCACCGACCGCTACGCCTGGCGCGCGCGGTTGTCCAACGGCACGGTTATCGAGCTGGGCCGCGAACTGAATGACGATGACCGCACAGCGCTGGCCGCGCGTGCCCGCCGCTTTGTGCGTGCGTGGCCCGAGGTGACGAAGCGCTGGGGCGGTCAGATTGAATACGCCGATCTGCGGTATCCCAACGGATTCGCAGTTCGGGCGGCGGGTGTGCGCTTCCTGACCGATGCGCAGGCTGCGGTGCTGGCCAAGGGGGGCAAGCTGCCTGGCACCGCGAATGGCACCAGCAGTGCTGCAAAGCCGAAAGCCACGCTGGGGGGTAAGCCGGCGGCCAACAACAAAGCAACGCGAAGCACAGAGAAAACGCGATGAGCAAGGAATACAAGGATCTTCTGGTCGGGCTGGACATCGGCACCTCCAAGGTGGTGGCGGTGGTCGCCGAGCTGCGTCCTGACGGCGCCTACGAGGTCATTGGCATGGGCCAGACCGAATCGAAGGGGCTGAAAAAGGGCGTGGTGGTCAACATCGAGGCGACCGTCCAGTCGATCCAGAAAGCGCTCGAAGAAGCGGAGCTGATGGCCGACTGCAAGATCAGCGAGGTCTTCACCGGCATCGCGGGCAGCCACATCCGCAGCTTCAACTCGAGCGGCATGGTGGCGATCAAGGACAAGGAAGTCACCTCCACCGACGTGGCGCGCGTGATTGAGACCGCCAAGGCCGTCAACATCCCGACCGACCAGCAGATCCTGCACATCCTCACGCAGGAATTCATCATCGACGGTCAGGAAGACGTGCGCGAGCCGATCGGTATGAGCGGCATCCGGCTTGAGGTGAAGGTGCACATCGTGACCGGTGCCGTGAGTGCGGCGCAGAACATCGTCAAATGCGTGCGCCGCTGCGGGCTGGAAGTGCACGACCTGATTCTGCAGCCGCTGGCATCGAGCCTGGCGGTGCTGACCGAAGACGAGAAGGAACTCGGCGTGGTGCTGGTCGACATCGGCAGCGGCACGACCGACATCGCCATCTTCAGCGAAGGGGCGATCCGCCACACGGCCGTGATCCCCATCGCCGGTGACCAGATCACCAACGACATTGCCATGGCCCTGCGCACGCCGACGCCGGACGCTGAAGACATCAAGATCCAGTACGGCATCGCCAAGCAGGTGCTGGCCGATCCGGACGAGATGATCGATGTGCCCGGCGTCGGCGACCGCGGCCCACGCACGCTCTCGCGCCAGGCGCTGGCCGCCGTGATCGAGCCGCGTGTGGAAGAGCTGTTCTCGCTCGTGCATCAGGTGGTGCGCGAATCCGGCTATGAGGAACTGCTCTCCAGCGGCGTGGTCCTCACTGGCGGTACCGCAATGATGCCGGGCATGGTCGAGCTGGGTGAAGACATGTTCTTGAAGCCCGTGCGNGTGGGCGTNCCNGAGTACCGCGGCAACCTGCACGANGTGGTGAAGAGCCCGCGTTACGCCACCGTGATGGGCTTGCTGCAGGAAGGTCGCGTGCAGCGGGTGCGGGGGCGCAAGGTTGTGGTGCAGTCCGGATCGGCCAAGCAGATCTGGACGCGCATGAAGGAATGGTTCATCGGCAACTTCTAAGCACGTGTGTGCTGGGTGTTGACGATGTGCTCCCTGGGGGGAGCAAGTTGAGTTTCTTGTTTTGATGTTTTTTGTTCAGGAACCAGGAGTTGCGGCGGGGAGGCTGCATCGTCTGGGACTGATCACTTCTGGAGGCAATGATGGACTTCGACATGATTGAAACGGAAATGCAGGACGGCACCATCATCAAGGTGGTCGGCGTCGGCGGCGCGGGCGGTAATGCCGTGCAGCACATGATCAACCGCGGCGTGCAAGGCGTGGAATTCATCTGCATGAACACCGATGCGCAGGCGCTCAAGCGCTCGACCGCATCGCGCGTGCTGCAGCTCGGCAGCACGGGCCTCGGCGCCGGTGCCAAGCCGGAAGTGGGCAAGCACTGCGCAGAGGAAGCCCGTGAGCAGATCGCCGACGCACTGCGCGGCGCGCACATGGTCTTCATCACGGCCGGCATGGGCGGCGGTACGGGCACGGGTGCAGCACCGGTGGTTGCACAGGTCGCCAAGGAAATGGGCATCCTGACCGTGGGCGTGGTGTCCAAGCCGTTCGAATTCGAAGGCGCACGCCGCTCGAAGGTTGGCGAGCACGGCGCGAACGACCTCGAAGGCAACGTCGATTCGCTGATCGTCGTGCTCAACGAAAAGCTCTTCGAAGTCATGGGCGATGATGCCGAGATGGACAAGTGCTTCCAGTGCGCCGACGACGTGCTGCACAACGCGGTTGCCGGCATTGCGGAAATCATCAACGTCGATGGTCTGGTGAACGTCGACTTTGAAGACGTGAAGACCGTGATGGGCGAACAAGGCAAGGCGATGATGGGCACGGCCACCGTGTCCGGCGTCGACCGTGCGCGTCTGGCCGCTGAACAGGCCGTGGCAAGCCCGCTGCTGGAAGGCGTGGACCTGTCGGGCGCGCGTGGCGTGCTGGTCAACATCACGGCCAGCCGTTCGCTCAAGCTGTCCGAAACCAAGGAAGTGATGAACACCATCCGCAGCTATGCCGCGGAAGATGCCACCGTCATTTTCGGTACGGTCTACGACGACGCCATGGGCGACGCACTGCGTGTGACCGTGGTTGCGACGGGCCTGGGTCGCGCTGCTCGCAACAAGCAGCAACAGCAACAGACGATGACGCTGCTGAAGACCGGTACGGACAACCAGCCGGTGGCTTTCGGCGGTAGCGCCGGTCACTCGGTGGCGGCCGCGCCGGACTACAGCAATTTCGACACCCCCGCCGTGTGGCGCAGCTCGCGTGAGTCGGCATCGGCTCACGTGGCGGCACTGCAAGAGAAGGGCGTCGACACGTACGACATTCCGGCATTCCTGCGTAAGCAGGCGGACTGATCGGGCCTGCGTTGGTTCGATAGCGCTCGCGCACGTCCGACTGCCTGCGGCACCGCACGCCGCGCGCGGTTCACGGCTCCCCTCCCGTGATCGCCGTTGTGTGATGGCCCGCTGCTCGCAAGTCGACAGCGCTCGACGAACCGGACACAGTCGTTGCCGCCGGGCAGGTTGGCCTCTGGCCGCCTCCCCGGAAGGGTTCACCCCGCCCGGCGGGTGTATCCGTTCGTTGTGCCGCGCGCGCTGCGTTCCGAGCCAAGCGACCTGATAGTGTTGTCTCCCAAGACCGCCCGCGTGATTCGTTCACGCGGGCGGTCTCGTTTTACGAACCGGCTGCGCAGTCGCGCGGCAAGTTCTATGATCGCGATATCCACGCACGCTTCCTGACGATCATGATCCAGCCTGGTCAACCGCTTCCCGACGCAACGCTCTACGAGTTCTTTGAAGTGGAAAAGGACGGCTGCGCGCTCGGCCCCAATGCTTTTTCCGTCCAGCATCTGGCCGAGGGCAAGACGATCGTCATCTTCGGGCTGCCCGGTGCGTTCACGCCGACCTGCTCGGCGCGGCATGTGCCCGGCTACCTCGCCCACTTCGACGCGCTGCGCGCCAAGGGTGTCGACGAGATCTGGTGTGTGTCCGTCAACGATGCCTTCGTGATGGGGGCCTGGGCCCGCGCGCAAGGCACCGACGACAAAATCCGCATGCTGGGTGATGGCAGCGCGGAGTTCACCAGCAAGCTCGGCCTGGAGCAGGACCTCTCCAAGCGCGGCATGGGCGTGCGCTCGCAGCGCTACGCGATGGTCGTGAAGGACGGTGTGGTAACAGCGCTACAGGTGGAAGCGCCCGGGCAGTTCGCCGTCAGCAGCGCCGAATCCATCCTGGCGATACTCTGACGCCACGCCAACGGCTCCCCCAAATGGCGGAGTACCGCCCGCTATCCCGCCCCGCCTCAAGGCCGACGAGACCGTGGCGCCGAATCTGCGTGCACTAAGGTTGAGCAGAGTGTGAGCACCCCTAACATCCCGATACAAAAGTCGTTTTGAAGGCAGGGACGTGAAAATGGTATGCTTAGGGTTATCACCTATGCAAACCGCATAGATAAAAACAATCGTAGAAATTTCGTGAGTTGAGGGCGGCCATGTTGAAACAACGCACCATCAAGTCCCTCGTCAAGACCGTCGGCATCGGGTTGCACTCAGGCCGTAAGGTGACGTTGACGTTGCGCCCGGCAGCCGCAGGCACCGGCATCGTCTTCACGCGCGTTGACCTCGACCCGGCCGTCGAGATTCCCGCTACCGCCAGCGCCATCGGCGACACCCGCTTGGCATCCGTGCTGCAAAAGGACGGCGCTCGCGTGTCGACCGTCGAACATTTGATGTCCGCTTGCGCCGGTCTCGGTATCGACAATCTCTATGTCGACGTCGACGCCGAAGAAATCCCCATCATGGACGGCAGCGCGGCCTCATTCGTGTTTCTGTTGCAATCGGCGGGCATCGAAGAGCAGGGCGCGGCCAAGCGGTTCATCCGCGTGCTCAAGCCGGTGGAAATCCGCGAGGGCGACAAGCTTGCCCGCCTCGACCCATACTTCGGCTTCAAGCTGTCGTTCACGATCGAATTCCGCCACCCGGCTGTCGACAAGACCGGCCAGACGTTCGAGATCGACTTTGCTGACACCAGCTACACGCGCGAAATCGCCCGCGCCCGTACGTTCGGTTTCGCGCATGAAGTTGAAATGCTGCGCGAGGTCGGTCTGGCGCGCGGCGGCAGCCTCGACAACGCCATCGTGCTCGACGAGCACCGCATGCTGAACAACGACGAACTGCGCTATGGCGATGAGTTCGTCCGTCACAAGATTCTCGACGCGATTGGCGATCTGTATGTGGTCGGCCATCCGCTGATTGCCGCGTACACGGCGCACAAGTCGGGCCACGGCCTGAACAACGCGCTGCTGCGCGCGCTGCTGGCGGACGAAACGGCCTACGAAGTGGTGACGTTCGACAAGGTGGAAGAGGCGCCGCGCGCGTTCCTACCCCAGTTGCAACCGGCGTTTTCTTGACCGGCCGAGGCGATCGTCGCCATGAAAAAGCGCCCCATGGGGCGCTTTTTATTTAGATCCTGCGACAGGTGGCACGTGCCGGGCAATCATTTCAGCCAACGCTTGGCGGAGTGGCGAATCAGGCAGTTCGTTGGCCAGCGCCGCCAAGCTGTTGACCCCAACTACCGTCATCTTGGCCCGTTTAGGCGGCTTTTCGGTCTCTTGTGGCCATAAACTGTCGCTGCCGCCCTGCGGTTGTACCCGTACACGAATTGCGGTAATCTGCGATCCCCGGCGTTGCAGACGCTCCAGCAAGGTGGGTACCACCTGCCGTAAGCGCGCCGCAGCCGCACTATGTGCGGCGAGCAACACCAGAGTCGCTTCCCGGCTATCGCGCGCATCGTTCTTGATGCCACCGATCGCCACGCCGCCGCCCAAGCCGGGCGGCAACAGCGACAACACCTCCGCTTCCAACGACGCCAATTGCCTGGCCGCCTGCATCAGCGGGCCGACCGAACCGGCACCCGAGAGCCAATCCTGGACGGGTTTTGCCACAGGCGTCTTGAGGGCGGGATGAACAAAGATTCGCATGCCGGCATTGTAGGGCGCTTCCTCGCGCTTTCGTGCCGGTGGGCAGCTTTTTTGTCCGGAAAACGAGCGATGCAGATCATCCTGATTCACCCGCGCAAGGCCGGCGCGATGCACCTGTCGCGACGCGGCGTCTTCGTGGCTATTGGCGCGGCGTTGCTGACCGTGGCGGCTCTGTCCGTCGGTGGGACGTGGCTGGCGGCCAAGCAGGGCCTGCTGCCGGGGGCGGCCGCTTCCGCGGTTCCCGGCGCCGACCAGCGTGTTACCCGCGAAAACCTCAACCTGATGGCTGCGCGCATTGGCGAAATGCAGGCGCAGATCGCGCGCCTGGACGCGCTGGGCGCCCGTGTGTCGGGGCTGGCAGGTGTGCCGCCGCGCGAGTTCGATTTCAAATCACAGCCGAGCCGCGGCGGGCCGGAGGGTGCATTCTCGCGGCCGATGTCGATGCCGGAAATTCAGTCCGAGCTGAATCGGCTGACGCGCTCGGCAGACCAGCGCAACGATTACCTCAGTGTGCTTGAGAGCACCCTGATGGACCGGCAGATCCACGCCAAGATGATGCCGACTGTGCGCCCGGTGGCCACGGGCTACGATTCCTCGGGCTTCGGCACGCGCATCGATCCGTTCACGGGCCGGCGCACGCAGCATGACGGCGTCGACTTTGTCGGCCCGGTAGGCACGCCTATCGTGGCCGCTGCCGGTGGCGTGGTGGTGGCCAGTGAGTTCCACCACGAATACGGCAACATGATCGACATCGACCACGGCAACGGCCTGAAGACGCGCTATGCGCATGCGTCCAAGGTGTTTGTGAAGGTCGGCGACATCGTGAAGGCGGGCGAGCGCATTGCGTTAATCGGCCGCACCGGCCGCGCCACTGGCCCGCACCTGCACTTCGAGGTGCACGTCAACGACGTCCCGCAGAATCCGGTGGCCTTCCTGGAGAACGCCGGTCAACCCAAGATGGCAAACAACAAGGCGCCCGCGCCGAAGGTTGCGGCGGCCGATATCGGAAAGAGCATGGCGGCGGCCGGCCATTGATCTAGCGCGGGTTGCAATCGGGGCGCCCGTCCCCAGTTCAGCGTGAGTGTGTAGCCGCCCGGACGACGTTCGTGCGGCCCTAAAGTGCAGCGTTCCTGCCACATCCGGCGGTTCTGCTGCCATCAAGCGGGTGTTTTGCACATGCTAAACTCCCGCCTTTGCGCCAACCCTTTCTGGGCCGTTGTGCTGCCTGTGTTTCGCGGTCTCTCCGACGCGTTTTCCGGGTGGCTCACCAGCCCTAGCCATCGATGATCACGGGCCTTCTCAAGAAGATTTTCGGCAGCCGTAATGAACGGCTGATCAAACAATACCGCCGCAAGGTGGCGCAGATCAATGCGCTCGAGCCCAAGTTCGAAGCGCTCTCCGATGCCGAGCTGCAGGCCAAGACCGAAGAATTCCGCCAACGTTTTGCCAAGGGCGAGACCCTCGACGCGTTGTTGCCCGAAGCGTTCGCTGTGTGCCGCGAGGCCAGCAAGCGCGTGATGAAGATGCGGCACTTCGACGTGCAGCTTGTCGGCGGCATGGTCCTGCACGACGGCAAGATCGCCGAAATGCGCACGGGTGAAGGCAAGACGCTGACCGCAACGCTGGCTGTGTATCTGAACGCCATTTCGGGTCAGGGCGTGCACGTCGTGACGGTCAACGATTACCTCGCTCAGCGCGACGCCGAGTGGATGGGCCGTCTGTATAACTGGCTGGGGCTGTCGGTGGGGGTCAACCTGACCACCATGGACCACGACCAGAAGCAGGCTGCCTACGCGTCGGACATCACCTACGGCACGAACAACGAGTTCGGCTTCGACTACCTGCGCGACAACATGGTGTACGACGCCGGCCAGCGCGTGCAGCGTCCGCTGAACTACGCGATCGTCGATGAGGTGGATTCGATCCTGATCGATGAAGCGCGCACCCCGCTGATCATCTCCGGCCAGGCCGAAGATCACACCGACCTGTACCGCCGCATGAACGGCATCCCGGCGCAGCTCACGCGCCAGATCGGTGAAGAGAAGTCGGATGGCACAGGCGTCGAGAAGCCGGGCGATTACTATGTCGACGAAAAGTCGCACCAAGTCTACCTGACCGAATCGGGCCATGAGAAAGCCGAGCAGATTCTGCTGCAAGCCGGCTTGATCGGCGAGGGCGAATCGCTCTACGCGCCGCAGAACATCACGCTGATGCACCACCTGTACGCCGCCCTGCGTGCACACAGCCTGTTCTTCCGCGATCAGCACTACGTGGTGCAGAACGGTGAAGTGGTGATCGTCGATGAATTTACTGGCCGGCTGATGGCGGGCCGCCGCTGGTCCGACGGTCTGCATCAGGCCGTGGAGGCCAAGGAAGGCGTGCAGATCCAGCAGGAAAACCAGACGCTGGCGACCATCACGTTCCAGAACTACTTCCGCATGTACAACAAGCTGTCGGGCATGACCGGCACGGCTGACACGGAAGCGTATGAATTCCAGGAGATTTATGGCCTGGAAACCGTGGTGATCCCGACTAACCGCACGCCGCAGCGCAAGGACTTGCAGGATCAGATCTACAAGACCTCGAAGGAGCGCTACGACGCCGTCATTCGCGATATTCGCGATTGCTACGAGCGNGGCCAGCCGGTGCTGGTGGGCACGACGTCCATCGAAAACTCCGAACTGCTGTCGAACCTGCTGAACCAGGCNAAGCTGCCGCANCAGGTGCTCAACGCGAAGCAGCACGAACGTGAAGCNGAGATCATCGCGCAGGCCGGTCGTCCGAAGATGATCACCATTGCCACCAACATGGCTGGCCGCGGTACCGACATCGTGCTGGGCGGCAATGTGGAAAAGCAGTCTGGCTTCGTGATGGCCGACGAGTCCCTATCCGACGCTGAGAAGGCCTCGCGCGTGAAGACACTGCAGGACGAATGGCAATCGCTGCACGAGCAGGTGAAGGCCGCCGGCGGTCTGCACATCGTGGGCACCGAGCGCCACGAGTCGCGCCGGATCGACAACCAGCTGCGTGGCCGTGCCGGCCGTCAGGGCGACCCGGGTTCGTCGCGTTTTTATCTGTCGCTGGACGATCAACTGCTGCGCATCTTCGCAGGCGACCGCGTGCGCGCAATTATGGATCGCCTGAAGATGCCCGAAGGCGAGCCGATCGAAGCCGGCATCGTCACGCGCTCGATCGAATCGGCGCAGCGCAAGGTCGAAGGCCGCAACTTCGATATCCGCAAGCAACTGCTGCAATACGACGACGTCTCCAACGATCAGCGCAAGGAACTCTACAAGCTGCGTAACGAGATTCTCGAAGCGCAGGACGTGGGCGATCTGGTCAAGAACCTGCGCGAATCCGTGTTCATCGAGCTGTTCCGCACCTATGTGCCGGCCGAGACCATGGAAGAGCAGTGGGATGTCGCCGGTCTGGAGAAGGCCCTGCGTGAAGACTGGGGTGTCGATCAGCCGCTGGTGAAGACGCTGGAAGATGCACAGTCGATCGAAGACGAAGATCTGCTGAAGATGGTGCTGGACGCCGCCGAAGCGGTGTACGAAGGCAAAGTGGCGCAGGTGGGCCGCGAGTCATTCGCAGGGTTCGAGCGTTCGGTGATGCTGCAAAGCCTCGATACGCACTGGCGTGAGCACCTGGCGGCGCTCGACATGCTGCGCCAGGGCATCCACCTGCGCGGCTATGCGCAGAAGGACCCGAAGCAGGANTACAAGCGCGAGTCGTTCGAACTGTTCGGCCGCCTGCTCGATACCATTCGCAACGAAGTCACGCGTATTGTCTTCACGGTGCGNATCCAGTCGCAGGAAGAGCTGGAGCAGGCATCCGAGCAGATCGAAGAAGATCTTTCNGCGCTGAGCAACCTGCAGTACAAGCACGACGAATTCAGCGANCTGGCCGAAGTGGCCGCGGGCGATGCGGAGATTCACGGCGCGACGCCGGCTATGGCCGCACCGCGTTCGGCGGCATCTGCCGCTGCTGCAGCACTGGCTGGCGAAGTGCCGAAAGTTGGCCGCAACGACCCGTGCCCATGCGGTTCGGGCAAGAAGTACAAGCAGTGCCACGGCAAACTTGCTTGACGCTGTTTAGACCTGTTTTCTGTTGATTCACGATGCCCGCAATGCGGGCATCCTCATTTTGAAAGGTGTGCTCCATGGCTGTGAATCTCGTCGCGCCTGCCGCTGACTCCCTGTTGCCGATCGACGGTGTGGACCTGGGCTGGGCCGAGGCCGGTGTGCGCAAGGCCAATCGCAAGGATGTGCTGCTGGTTCGTATCGCCGAGGGCTCGACGGTGGCCGGTGTGTTCACACAGAACCGTTTCTGCGCGGCACCTGTGCAGGTGTGCCGCGAGCATCTGGCGAGAGGCAAGGGCGCACGTGCGATCGTCGTGAACACAGGCAACGCGAATGCCGGAACGGGCGCACCGGGCCTCGCGCACGCACGCCAGACCTGCGATGCCGTGGCCAAGCTGCTGGGCGTGTCGGCGGAGCAGGTGCTGCCGTTCTCTACGGGCGTGATTCTGGAGCCGCTGCCCGTCGATCGCATCGTTGCAGGACTGCCGGCTGCGCAGGCCAACGCGAAGCCAGACAACTGGCTGGCCGCCGCTGAGGCCATCATGACCACCGACACCGTACCCAAAGCAGCGTCCGCCACGTGCACGCTGTCGGGCAAGACGGTACGCATGTCGGGCATCAGCAAGGGCGCAGGCATGATCCGCCCGAACATGGCGACGATGCTCGGCTTCATCGCCACCGATGCCAATGTGGATGAAGCTGTGCTTCAAGGTCTGGTGCGCCACGCGGCTGATCATTCGTTCAACAGCGTGACGGTGGATGGCGATACCTCCACCAACGACTCGTTCGTCGTCATCGCCACGGGCCGCGCCGGCACGCCGCGCATCGATTCCGAATCGCACCCCGACTACGCTGTGTTGCGCGATGCGCTGACGGGCCTCGCACAAGACCTGGCGCAGAAGATCGTGCGCGACGGCGAGGGCGCGACCAAGTTCATGGCCATCCAGGTTGAGGGCGGCCGCAACGTTGAGGAGTGCCGATTGATCGCCTACGCGGTCGCGCACTCGCCGCTGGTGAAGACCGCGTTCTACGCTTCGGACCCCAACCTCGGCCGCATCCTGGCCGCCGTTGGCTACGCCGGTGTGACGGACCTCGACGTGAACGGCGTCAATCTCTGGCTCGACGACGTGTGGGTTGCGCGTGACGGTGGCCGCAACCCCGAATACCGCGAAGAAGACGGCCAGCGCGTAATGAAGCAGGCGGAGATCACCGTGCGCATTGCACTCGGCCGCGGCAACGCCACCGCCACCGTGTGGACGTGCGATTTCTCGCACGATTACGTGTCGATCAATGCGGACTACCGTTCGTAATTCGGAGTCAGCCGCTATGTCGTCCGACCTTTCCGCACGGCTCGACCGCTTTCTCGGGCGGCTCGAGCAATGGCTGCCGCCTGAACTGACCGAAGCTGACTGGAACGAAGCCGTGGCCTTCCGCTGGCGAAAACGCCAGAGCTTGTTCGGCAACATCGGCTATCTCGCGCCGATCCGCCAGCTGCCGCCGATCCATCTGAGCGATCTGCACAACATCGAGCGCCAGAAAGACGCCATCGTCGCCAACACTCGCCAATTCGTGCGTAAGTTGCCGGCCAACAATGTGCTGCTCACGGGTGCGCGGGGCACCGGTAAGTCATCGCTCATCAAGGCGTGCCTGAACGAATTCGTGAAGGAAGGCCTGCGCCTTGTCGAAGTCGACAAGGATGATCTGGCTGATCTGGGCGATATCGTCGAGCAACTTTCGACGCGCCCGGAGCGCTTCGCGATCTTCTGCGATGACCTTTCGTTCGAAGAGGGCGAGTCGGGTTACAAGGCGCTGAAGTCTGCGCTGGACGGTTCGGTGGCAACGCAGTCGGACAATGTGCTGATCTACGCGACGTCCAACCGGCGCCATTTGCTGCCGGAATACATGAAGGACAACGAGACCTATCAGCACACATCGGACGGCGAAATCCATCCGGGCGAGGTGGTGGAAGAAAAGATCTCGCTCTCGGAGCGCTTCGGGCTGTGGCTGTCGTTCTACCCGCCCAAGCAGGATGAATATCTGACCATCGTCGGCCACTGGCTCCGGCATTTCGGCTGCAGCGACGAGGACATCGCCGCTGCGCGTGGCGATGCGCTGGTCTGGGCGCTCGAGCGCGGTTCGCGCTCTGGTCGCGTGGCATGGCAGTTCGCCCGCGACTGGGGCGGCAAGCATGGGCGGCAGCATGTCGACTGACAATCTGACGCAAGTGCCACCCACGCACACGCCCGACGGTCGCAAGATCACCGAAGTGGCCGTTGGCGTGCTGGTGCAGCCGGACGGCCAGTTCTTGCTGGCGCAGCGCCCCGAGGGCAAGCCGTACGCGGGCTACTGGGAATTCCCTGGCGGCAAGCTGGAAGCGGGCGAATCGGTGGAAGCTGCGCTCACGCGTGAGCTGAAGGAAGAGCTGGACGTTACGCTGCGCACCTGCGTGCCCTGGCACACCATCGAGCACGACTACCCGCACGCGTACGTGCGCCTGCACTTCTGCAAGGTAACGGCATGGGACGGCACATTGCGCGCGCTGGAAGGTCAGGACTTCGCCTGGCAGACGCTGCCGATCAACGTTGATCCGGTGCTGCCGGCAACGTTGCCCGTCTTCGAGTGGATGCGCGAGGAAGCGACGGCTAGTTGAGCTTGCCGCTCGTATCGTTGCCGGCTGCCTCGGGCAGGTCGTCCTCTTCGACCACGGGGATGGTGTACTGCTCGGCGGCCCAGGCGCCCAGGTCGATCTGCTTGCAGCGCTCGGAGCAGAAGGGGCGGTAGCGGCTCTCAGGCACCCAAGGCACGGGCTTGCCGCAGCTGGGGCATTTGACGGTCTTCACATTCATGGTGCGGCTCAGAAATTACAGAGCTTCAGCTGGAACGGGATATCCGCATCGACCGGCTTGGGTCGCAGGTCGCCATCCTGCTGGGTAAAGCGCACCCAGAGCATGTACTTGTTGGCGCTGATCTCGGGAATGAACCCCAGCGCCGACTCGTCCAGGCGCACCTGCATCAGCTGGTACACACGGCCCGACAGCATCTGCTGATAGCTGCCAGCGTTAGCAATCACCTTGCCACTCTGGCCCGATTCGCGCAGCAGGCGCAGCACGATCATCGTGGCGTCGCGNAGCGGCACCAGCGGTTGGGCCCATTTGATGATGTCGGCGCGGCGGCGCTCGGCGGGGTGATGCTGCCATGCAAAATANGCGGGCAGATCAAACTCGCACGTACCGCCGGGGATGATCGCGCGGCTGCGGATGCTCGTCAGCCACTCGTTGTCGGCGATGAGCTGGCCCGCCTTGCCATGTGTGGCAGTGAGATTGCCCGAGGCGGTTTCCAGCTCGCTGATGACGGCATCAAGCGCGTCCTGGTCGATCTGCGGATTGGCGCGCAGCGCGGTGAGCGTCTGGCGCTGGCGATCGAGTTCTTTCAGCAGATCGGATTTGAGGTCGGCACGCCCGGCTACGTCCACCACTTCGAACAGCGTGGTCAGGGCCACATGGTGCTGCAGCGGGTGTTCCTGCACGAGAAAGAAATCCAGCCGCTCGAACAGGTCTTCGAGGCGCAGCAGCGTCCGAATGCGTTCGTTGAAGGGATATTCGTACAGGATCAAAACTTGGGTGCCCGGTTTGCTGGCCAGCTGGCATATGCGGCCCCGAAGCCCATTTGGCCTCGATCTGCCCGCATTCTATGCGAGACCCTCGTTCATCACAATGCAAAGGGCTGTGACGACCGCTTTCAGACCGTTTCAGTTCGCCCTGTAGGTTAGGTCCAGACGGTCGATCTGCGGCAGGAGGTCAGCCAGCGTGCCGCTGTTGTCGATCACGTCGTCGGCTGCGGCAAGGCGCGCTTCGCGTGAAGCCTGGCGCGCGATGATGGCTTCCACCTGCGTGCGCGGCAGTCCGCTACGGGCCATCACGCGGGCAATCTGCGTCTCCACCGGGCAGTCGACCACCAGAATGCGGTCGACCAGCGTGCGCCAACTGTGATGCCCGGCGAGGGATTCCACCAACAAGGGGACCACGTAGACGAGGTACGAATGCGCGCTCGATGCCTGCGCGGCGGCTCCGCGCGACAACGCGATCTCGCGGATGAGCGGATGCGTGATCTGCTCCAACCGCGATTTGGCGGTGGCGTCCGAAAACGCGAGGGCGCGCATGGCGTCGCGGTCCATGGCACCGTCCGCGCGCAGGATGCCGGCGCCGAATGTTTCGGCCAGCTTCGGGATGGCGGCGCCGCCCGGTGCGGTGATTTCATGGGCGATAGCGTCGGTGTCAACGATGGCGGCACCGCGCTCCGCAAGGCGATCCGCCACGTAGCTCTTGCCGCTGCCGATGCCGCCAGTCAGGCCGATCACGCGCATGCCGATCGTGTCCTTATGGCGCAAGCTGCGGGCCGAGCCCTGCCATCATGAGCAGCTGCGGGCCGGCCAGCAGTGCGATCACACCGGCCCCGGCAATGAACGGTCCGAACGAGAACGGCGATTCGCTCTTCGCGCCGCGCGCAATGCGCACGAGCCCAAACACCAATCCCACGACCGACGAGAGCAGCACCAGCAGGGGCAGCGCCTGCCAGCCAAACCAGGCGCCGAGTGCGGCCATCAGCTTGAAGTCCCCATAGCCCATGCCCTCACGGCCGCGCAGCAGCTTGTAGGCCCAGTAGATCGACCACAGGAACAGGTAGCCGGCCATCGCGCCAATCACCGCGTCGTGCAGATGCGTGAACATGCCGAACAGGTTCACGCCCAGCCCAAGCCAGAGCAGCGGCTGGGTGATGGCATCGGGCAACAGTTGTGTGTCGGCGTCGATCATCGTGCCGGCGATCAGGAACCACAGCAGCACCGCCGATGCGACCGCCACCCACGTCGGGCCGAAGTGCCACAGGCAGGCCGCGGTCAGCAAGCCGGTAACCAGTTCAACAGCGGGATAGCGCCACGAGATGGGTGTTTTGCATGCGCTGCACTGGCCGCGTAGCGCAAGCCAGCTCAACACGGGGATGTTCTCGATCGCCTTGATCTGATGGCCGCACGAAGGGCACGCCGAGCGCGGCACGATCAGGTTGTATGCGTCGGGATGAGGCAGCGGCTCTTCGCGCAGCTCGGCGATGTAGTTGGCTTCCTCTCGCTCGATCATGCGCGGCAGGCGGTGGATCACCACGTTCAGGAAGCTGCCGACCAGCAAGCCCACCAGCGCCCCCGCTGCAATCACAAACCACGCTGGCAGTTGTGCCAGCGTGGGGATGACAAACAACTCCGGCATCAGACCACCTGCCCCAACTTGAAGATCGGCAGGTACATTGCCACCACCATGCCGCCAATCAGCACGCCGAGGATCACGATGATGATTGGCTCGATCAGCGCCGAGATGTTAGCCACCGCATCGTCCACCTCGCGCTCGTAGAACTCGGCCACCTTGAGCAGCATGCTGTCGAGCGCACCGGATTCTTCACCGATCTGCGTCATCTGCAGCACCATGTTGTCGAACACGTGCGTGGCCTGCATGGCGTTGGTCAGGCTGGTACCGATGCGTACGGCTTGTTGGATCTCGATCGTGGCGTCGTGATAGATCCAGTTGCCGGCGGCGCCAGCCACCGATTCCATCGATTCCACGAGCGGCGTGCCGGCGGCAAACATGGTGGCCAGCGTACGCGTCCAGCGGGCGATGGTGGCTTTGCGGATAATGCTACCGAAGATCGGCATGCGCAGAATCCAGCGGTGCGTGGAGCGCTGCACGTTCTCCGAGCGCTTGAATGCCCGCATGAACAGCACGATGCCGATGATGGGGGCAAAAACGATGATGTACCACCATTGCACGAAGAAGTCGGAGATGCCCATCACCACCAGTGTTGGGGCGGGCAGCGTAGCACCGAAGCTGGAAAACACGCCCTTAAACGCTGGCACCACAAAAATCATCAGCACCACCGTCACCAGGAAAGCCACCGTCAGCACCGAGATCGGATAGATCATCGCCGACTTGATCTGCGCCTTCAGCGCGATCGACTTCTCCATGTACAGCGAAAGCCGCTCAAGCAGGGCATCGAGAATACCGCCCTGCTCACCAGCGTCGATCAGGTTGCAGTACAGCGTGTCAAAGTACTTCGGATGACGGCGGAAGGCTTGCGCCATGCTGCTGCCCGACTCAATGTCGACACGGATTTCCGTCAGCAGTTGCGTGAAGTTTGGGTTGGCATGGCCCTTCGCGATGATGTCGACCGACTGCAGGAGCGGCACGCCGGCCTTCAGCATGGTCGAGAGCTGGCGCGTGAAGTAGGCGATGTCCTTCGGCGTGATCTTCTTGCCGCGGGCTGCACGGCGGCGCTTGGACTTGGTGATCGACAGGCCTTGCTTGCGCAGGATGGCATTCACCTCGGTGATGCTCTCGGCGCGCATCTCGCCCTTGAAGATCTTGCCTTTGCGATCTTTGCCTTCCCACTCGAAGATGTACTGCGTGGGCGCCTTTGTCTTGGCAGTCTTGCGCGCCGGCGCGGCGGCCGCGCGGTTCGCGGCGGGTGCTCGTGTGGCCATGGTTGGTTCCTACCCCCCGGTATGGGAACGATTGATCGAGAAGGTTATTGGTTCGTTGTGGCCAGCACTTCCTCAAGGGAAGTCAGCCCCTGCTTCACTTTCCGCAAGCCCGATTCGCGCAGCGACAGCACGCCCTCTTTACGCGCCTGCTCAGCGATCTGCAGCGCCGTGCCGTGCGTAAGGATGATCTCCTGGATCGCTTCGGTGATCGGCATGACCTGGTAGATGCCGACCCGGCCCTTGTAGCCGCTGCCGTTGCAGGTTTCGCAACCGACCGGGTGATACGGCTGCCAGGAGCCGTCGACGTCCGCTTCGGTAAAGCCCGCGTCGAGCAGCGTTTCCTTGGGCAGCGGCCCCGGCTTCTTGCAATCCTTGCACAACCGGCGTGCCAGACGCTGCGCCGTAATCAGCAGCACCGACGACGCGATGTTGAACGGCGCCACCCCCATGTTCATCAGGCGAGTCAGCGTGGTCGGAGCATCGTTGGTGTGCAGCGTGGAAAACACCAAGTGCCCGGTCTGCGCGGCCTTGATCGAAATGTCGGCCGTTTCCAGATCCCGGATTTCGCCCACCATGATGATGTCCGGATCCTGCCGCAGGAACGACTTCAGAGCCGCTGCAAAGGTCAGCCCCGCCTTGTCATTCACGTTGACTTGGTTGATGCCGGGCAACTGGATTTCCGCCGGATCTTCGGCGGTAGAGATATTGATGTCGCCCTGATTCAGCCTGTTCAGGAAGGTGTATAGCGACACGGTCTTGCCCGAGCCCGTTGGCCCCGTCACCAACACCATGCCGTACGGGCGCTTGATCACGTCGAGCAGCAACTGCTTCTGTTCCGGCTCGTAGCCGAGCTGGTCGATATCGAGCCGCTCGGTGGACGACTCCAGAATCCGGATCACGATCTTCTCGCCGAACAGCGTCGGCAGTGTCGATACCCGGAAGTCGATGGCGCGCTCGATCGTCTCCTTGTTGTCCTTGTCCTTGCGGTCTTTCGGAACGGTGATCAGCAGCTTCATGCGGCCGTCTTGCGGCACGCGCTTTTCCGAGATATCCAGGCGCGAGAGCACCTTGATGCGGGTCGCGATCTTGTCGCGGATGTCCAGCGGCGGCTGCGCGACCTGCGCCAGGATGCCGTCAATACGGAAACGCACGCGGTAAAACGTTTCAAAGGGCTCGAAATGCAAGTCCGACGCGCCACGCAACAAGGCCTCGGTAAAGAGCTTCTGCAGGAAGCGCACCACGGGGGCATCGTCGATGCCATCGGCGGTCGTGCGACGCGTGGCGGCAGCAGCACCCGGGTCGTACTCAATCTGGGTGGCTTCCTGCTTGGTGAAAAGCGACTTGATCTCGGCCGGTGCCTCATTGGCGAGGCTCAGCTGGCGCACCAGCTTGTCGTGCTCGACGATGACCGTTTCGATGGCCACGTTCATCTTCTGACGCAGCTCTTCGATCGGTTTCGGATCGCTCGGGTCGGACGTGGCGAGGATGAGGCGGTTTTCGCGGCGGCCCAGCGGCAACAGGCGCAACTGGGCAAAGTGCTTGTTGGCTGACAGCACGGCCGGCACGGTGTCGAGCTTGTACTGAGCCAAGTCCAGCAGCGGCATCTGATACTTGCCGGCCACGAACACGGCGAGGTCGTGCGCACTCATGATCCCGCTGCCCACCAGTTCGTCGATCAGTTGCGTGCGTTTTTCACGCGCGCTCTGTTCGAGCTGGGTGAGTAGCGTCGGCGCGATCCGCCGGCTCTGCGCTAGAGCGAGTCCGAGTGTCATGAGTCCAGTCCGTCAGGCTGAAGCTGACCATTTCAGCGCGCGCCGGGCCCCACCGCCTCCAGCGTGCGCTCGCCCCCCAAGGCGATTGTTTTATGTTCTGCAGCCGGTACCCCACCCATTCGTGGGGGGTGGTGTCCGGAACCGGGGCAGTTTGCCGACCGCCCCTGCATTTGTAAAGCGCACATCAAAGCGCAGCTTGCATTTGTGCCACATCGGCAGAAAACCGCTCCAACTGAAGCGTTCGCGCTTGAGTGTGGCGTCAACTGCGCTTTGGTTGCGGCGGCTGATGCAGGCGTACCGTCCGGATCGATTGGCTGTCCATCTGGACGATGTCCATCACGCAGCCCGCAATCCTCACACTCACAGTCGCTTCGGGAATCTCTTCCAGCACTTCCAGTAACAGCCCGTTGAGCGTCTTCGGGCCGTCGGTTGGCAGGCCCAAGCCTAGACGCCGGTTCAGATCGCGCAACGACATTCCCGCATCCGCAAGATAAGTGCCTTCCTTGTCCCAGGCCAGCTTGCCGGCGTTGGGCAGCGTGGTGGTGAACTCNCCGATCATCTCTTCGATGATGTCTTCAAGCGTCACCAANCCCAGCATGTCGCCGTATTCATTGACGATCAGGCCGAGACGGCGGCGGTTCTCCTGAAAGTACTGTAGCTGGCGGAAAACGGGCGTGCCGCTCGGTACAAAATANGGCTCGGCGAGCAGGCCCCGGAAATCGTCGTGCGTGAGTTCGGTGTGCCCCAGCAGTGACAGNGCCTTGCGCACATGCAGGATGCCGATCACCTGATCGCTATCCTGCTCGAACACGGGCAGCTTGTTGTGATAGCAGGTTTCGAGCTGCTGGATGACTTCTTCAATCGGGCGTGACAGATCGAGCGATTCCACGCGCGCGCGCGGCGTCATCACGTCGTCCACGGTGATGACGTCAAGGTCGAACAGGTTGAGCAGGATGCTGCGGTGCTTGTGCGGAATGAAGTTGCCTGATTCCAGCACCAGCGTGCGCAGTTCCTCGGTCGACATGCGCTGCTCCGGCGCCTTGCGCGTGTTGATGCGCACCAATCGCAGGACACCCATGGCAAACGCGTTGACCACCGCGACCAGCGGCGTCGAAATCTGCAGCAGCGGCTTGATGATGAAACTGGCCGGGAAGGCCACGCGCTCGGGGTAGGTCGCGCCTACGATCTTGGGGGCAATCTCCGCAAATACGATGATGAGAAACGCGACGATGGCCGTGGCGATCGACAGCGTCGTTCCGTTGTTGCCGAAGTAGTGGATTGCCAGGGTGGTGATCAGCACCGGCACAGCGGTGTTGATCAGATTGTTGCCGATCAGGATGAGCGAGAGCAGCTTGTCGGTCTGACCGAGCAACTGCTGCGTATTGCGCGCGCCCGATACGTTGGACTTGGCAAGATGCCGCAGGCGATGGCGGTTCAGGGCCATCATCGCGGTTTCGGAAATCGAGAAGAAGGCGGAGCAGCACAACAGCAGCACGACGGCGCCGATTTGTGCCCAGAGCGGCCAAGAGTCCAAGGCAGGAGAGGAGGGGCGGCGAAGTGCCCACTATAACAGAGGGGTTTGCCGCGCCGATGCGGGCAGCCGTTGCGCATGCCGCTAACGCAGGCTCCCTCAGATGGTCGTTCAGAAACAAAAAAGCCCAGCAATTGCTGGGCTTGATGTCCTTGATCGACAAGGGAATTTCTGGTCGGGGTGAGAGGATTCGAACCTCCGGCCTCTACGTCCCGAACGTAGCGCTCTACCAGGCTAAGCTACACCCCGATGCTTCTTCGCAGATCTCGTGCGTGTCAGGACTGACGTTGCAGCGAGAAAGCACACAATTCTATCAGCGTCTGACGGAAAAGGGAAGGGGGTAATGCGTTTGCTGCTGCTTCAGCTGCGGCGGCTTCGCGCTCGGCGGCCTGGCGCGTGTACTCCAGCGCGCCGGAAGCCTGAATGGCAGCGAAGATCGCATCGAAGTGTTCCGTGCCGCCTTGCTCGATGGCTTGGCGCACCAGTGTGTGCTGTTCTTCCGTGCCGTTTGACAGCAGGTGGATGAGTGGCAGGGTCGGCTTGCCTTCGCGCAGGTCGTCGCCAGCGTTCTTGCCCATCTGGTCGGCGGTGGACGTGTAGTCGAGCAGGTCGTCGACGATCTGGAACGCGGTGCCGATGCGGCGGCCATATTCAGCCGCCGCTTCTTCGGTCGCGGCGTCCGCACCCGAGAGCACTGCGCCAATCTGCGCTGCCGCCTCGAACAGCTTGGCGGTCTTGTAGCGGATGACCTGCAGGTAGCGCTCTTCCGTCACGTCCGGATCGTGCATGTTCAGCAGCTGCAGAACTTCACCTTCGGAGATGATGTTGGTTGCGTCGGCCAGGATCTGCATGATGCGCATGCTGTTGGCCTGCACCATCATCTGGAAGGCGCGCGAATACAGGAAATCGCCCACCAGCACGCTGGCNGCGTTGCCGAACACGGCNTTGGCGGTCTTTCGGCCGCGGCGCAGGTCGGATTCNTCAACCACGTCGTCGTGCAGCAGTGTGGCCGTGTGGATGAACTCGACCACGGCGGCCAGTTCGTGCTGATGCTCGCCCTTGTATCCGAGCGCATTCGCCACCAGCAGCAGAATCACCGGGCGCAACCGCTTACCGCCGGCGCTGATGATGTATTCGCCGATCTGATTGATCAGCACCACCTCCGAGCCCAGGCGGCGGCGGATCACGGCATCGACGGCGCGCATGTCTTCAGCGACAGGGGCGAGCAGGACGGAGGCGGAGGTCTGGGTCAAGGCGAATTCCGACAGAAAGCGTGTGGCGGGTGGTCAACTTGCGCGCGTACGATGCTGCGCAAAAAACCGCGAGATTATAGAGCAACAAGGTGGTTTGCCCGATGGCCCGGCGCACCGCGCTTGACGTGGCGGGTGCGTTGCGCGGGCGCAGCACGCCCGTAACGCATTAGCCTTTGATTTGCTTGGGTTTTTCTTGTATAGTTGCGAGTTCTCTGTGTCCGTTGTCCGCGCATGCGGGCGTCGAGTGGCACAAGAGTCACGTTTTAGTTCTTTTATCGAGGTCCGACAATGTACGCGGTCGTAAAAACCGGCGGTAAGCAATACAAGGTTGCTGCTGGCGAAAAACTGAAAGTAGAACAGATACCGGCGGACGTTGGCGCAGAAATCACGCTTGACCAGGTGCTCGCAGTGGGCGCCGGCGACCAACTCAAGGTTGGTGCGCCGCTGGTGAGCGGGGCTGCCGTCAAAGCCACCGTCATCTCCCACGGTCGTCACGACAAAGTGCACATCTTCAAGATGCGCCGTCGTAAGCACTATCAAAAGCGCCAAGGGCATCGTCAAAATTACACCGAGTTGCGTATCGACTCGATCGTGGCCTAAGGCTGCGTCGTCTACGTAACCGGATAGGAGTTCAGTCATGGCACAGAAAAAAGGCGGCGGTTCCACACGGAACGGCCGCGATTCCGAGTCGAAGCGCCTGGGCGTGAAGGTGTACGGCGGCCAAGCCATCAACGCTGGCGGCATCATCGTTCGCCAACGCGGCACCCGCACGCACGCTGGCGTGAACGTGGGCATGGGCAAGGACCACACCCTCTTCGCGCTGGTCGATGGCCACGTGAAGTTCGCCAACCGCGGCGAAGGCAAGAAGCAGTTCGTCGACGTTGTTCCGGCGGCCTNATTCAGCCTTGTAGTAGAAAGGCCCCGCACCCGTGCGGGGCTTTTTCGTTTCTGGCNGCTAACAAAACGCGACCCTGNTCCTGGGCGGTACGCAGCTTCTTGGCGCACGATTCCAGGCGCGTTCTGTTAGCGATGGCGCGAGTGGCGCCGATTTCTTTTTACCTGCCGTGCGTACGCCGCACGGGCGGAGACCTCCATGAAGTTCATCGACGAAGCCCGGATTGAAGTGATCGCTGGTGACGGCGGCAACGGCAGCGCCTCGATGCGCCGCGAGAAATTCGTCCCGTTTGGCGGACCGGACGGCGGCGACGGTGGGCGTGGCGGCAGCGTGTGGGCCGTGGCTGACCGCAACATCAACACCCTGATCGACTACCGCTTCGCCAAGAAGCACCTCGCGCGCAATGGTGAAAACGGCCGGGGTGCCGATTGCTACGGCGCCGCTGGCGACGACATCACGCTGCGCATGCCTGTGGGCACGGCCATCTACGATGCCGACACGGAAGAGCTGATCGCCGACCTGACCGTCGACGGCCAGCGCCTGTGCCTGGCCCAGGGCGGCGAGGGCGGCTGGGGCAACATCCACTTCAAGTCGAGCACCAACCGCGCGCCGCGGCAGAAGACCGACGGCAAGGCCGGTGAGCGCCGCAACTTGCGCCTCGAATTAAAGGTGCTGGCCGACGTGGGCTTGCTCGGTATGCCCAATGCGGGCAAATCGACGCTGATCACCGCCATTTCCAATGCGCGCCCGAAGATTGCGGACTACCCGTTCACGACGCTGCACCCGAATCTGGGTGTGGTCCGGAGTGGCCCATCGAAGTCGTTCGTGGTGGCGGACATTCCCGGCCTGATCGAAGGCGCAGCGGAAGGCGCCGGTTTGGGCCACCAGTTCTTGCGGCACCTGCAGCGCACGCGCGTGTTGCTGCACGTGGTGGATCTCGCTCCGTTCGACGAGAACGTCGACCCCGTAGCCGAAGCCAAGGCGATTGTCGGCGAGCTGAAGAAATACGACGCTGAACTCTTCGACAAGCCGCGCTGGCTCGTGCTCAACAAGCTCGACATGGTGCCCGAGGACGAACGCGAAGCGCGCGTGAAAGACTTCGTGAAGCGCTTCAAGTGGAAGGGTCCGGTGCACCGCATTTCTGCGTTGACGCACGATGGCACGCAGGCGCTGGTCCACGCGATCCAGGAATATCTCGACGAGTTGCGCGCCGAAGAGGACGCTGCGGCGGCTGCGCCCGACCAGCGTCTGGACCCGACACTGCACAACGTCGACCACGACGGTCAAGCCTAAACACAACATCCTTCGGAGACACGCCCACCATGGCCCTGCATTCGCTGATTGCCGATGCGCGTCGCCTTGTCGTCAAGGTCGGTTCCAGCCTGGTTACCAACGATGGCCGTGGCCTCGACCAGGCCGCCATTGCCCGCTGGGCCGCGCAGATTGCGGCGTTACGGGCGGCGGGCAAGGAAGTCGTGCTGGTCAGCTCCGGCGCCATCGCCGAGGGCATGCAGCGGTTGGGCTGGGCCAAGCGCCCGAAGGAAATTCATGAGTTGCAGGCCGCCGCCGCGGTCGGGCAGATGGGGCTGGCCCAGGTGTACGAATCTGAGTTCGCGCGGCACAGCATCCGCACAGCGCAGGTGCTGCTCACGCATGGCGATTTGGCCGATCGCGAGCGCTATCTCAACGCACGTTCCACGCTGCTCACGCTGCTGAGCCTCGGTGTCGTGCCGATCATCAACGAGAACGACACCGTCGTCACCGATGAAATCAAGTTCGGCGACAACGACACGCTGGGTGCGCTTGTCACCAATTTGATCGAAGGCGATGCGCTGATCATCCTGACAGACCAGCGCGGCCTGTATACCGCTGACCCGCGCAAGGACCCAGGCGCTCGCTTTGTCGACGAGGCGCAGGCCGGCACGCCTGACCTTGAGCAGATGGCTGGCGGCGCCGGTTCGAGCATCGGCAAGGGCGGCATGTTGACGAAGATTCTGGCGGCCAAGCGCGCGGCAAAATCCGGCGCGCACACAATCATCGCGTCGGGCCGCGAGGCTGATGTGCTTGCGCGGCTGGCGAGCGGCGAGGCCATCGGCACGCAACTTCGCGCGCCGACCGGGCGGATGGCGGCGCGCAAGCAGTGGATGATCGATCATCTTCAGCTGCGCGGTCGCGTGGTGCTGGATGCCGGGGCGGTAGAAAAACTCACGGCCGGCGGCAAGTCGTTGCTGCCGATTGGCGTGACCGAAGTGCAGGGGGAGTTTGCGCGCGGCGAAGTGATCTCGTGCGTGGACGCGGCGGGGCTGGAAGTTGCCCGTGGGTTGACGAACTATTCGTCAGCTGAGGCCCGCTTGATTGCGCGGAAGTCGTCTTCGGAGATCGAGGCGGTGCTGGGGTATGTGAGTGCTGCCGAGTTGGTGCACCGGGACAATCTGGTATTGCTCTGAGTTGGGGTGTTGGTGGCTTGCCCTCTTCGGCCCCGGCAGGGGGCGAAAGGAGCGGCTGGGCCACCAACGTCCAATCAAAATCTCCAGGCGTTTACGGCCCGAAATAGCGCCCGCTGCCGCCCAGCCGTTGCACCAGCGTAGACGCCTTTCCATCTCCCGCTACTGAGCGCACGTCGCAGAAGTACGAGCGCATCAGCGCCGACGCATAGTCCGTCGGGCCGCCATTGCCAACGCGCTGCCAATCGGTGGCGGGTTTGTAGGCGTTCATGCTGGCGGATTCAGCATTTGCGGTTTCGTTCATGTCGACCGCGCGGTTCCCGACCCACTGGTTGGAGTCATTGCGCAGCGTCGCATAGATGCGTCGCTCGGCCGTGTCGCAGCGCAGGCCTTCGTAGTTCACGTTGCGCGCGCCGGTCTTGCTGGTGATCAGCACGGTGTAGCGCACCACGTTGTCCTTGCCGATCGACACCGATTTCGGATCGATGGCAAAACGCAGCGGCGAATCAGTGCGACCGCCCACATCGAACGGCACGGCATCACGATCGACCGGCGGGGCCGGGAAGCTCACGGCGTCTTCCTTGAAGGGCTTGTCGTTGAACGGGTCCATCAACAGCTTGTCTTCGAGGTCGCCGGTGCGGTTATGGCCACATGCCGTCAACGCCAGCGCAGCCGCCAGCGCGAGCGGCACGAGAGCGCGGCGCGCTCCACGTGTCGTCGTCATCAGATTCACGAATTGTCCTTGGGAGCCGTGTCGTCAGGGTTGGGAAGGGAGGGGGCAGGTGCGGATACGCTCACCGTTTCGACGATGACCGTCGTGGTGGTGACCGTCAGGGCCGGCTGGGCATACTGCTCGTTTCGGCCGCTTTGGCCGCCGGAACGTTCGCGGCCTTCGCGCCCATCACGTCCGTCGCGCTCACGGTGCTGCCCGCCGCGCCCGTAAGGCGAGAGCGGTGCGCGAGTCTGCCGCTGCACGAAGCGCGAAAGTTCCGACAGCGCCAGCTGATACACCTCGCGCTTGAACTCGATGACGGCTTCGAGCGGCACCCAGTACTGGCTCCACCGCCACGCATCGAATTCCGGATGCTCGGTGGCACGCAGTTGGATGTCGCAGTCGCGACCGACCATGCGCAGCAGGAACCAGATCTGTTTCTGGCCCCGATAGTGGCCGCGTATTTCGCGGCGGATGAACTTGTCCGGCACCTCATACCGCAGCCAGTCGCGCGTGCGACCGACGATCCGGACGTGTTCTGGCAACAGGCCGACTTCTTCGTGCAGTTCGCGGAACATCGCTTGTTCGGGCGTTTCGCCGTACTTGATGCCGCCTTGTGGAAACTGCCAGGAGTGCTCGCCAATGCGCTTGCCCCAGAACACCTCGTTTCTTGCGTTGATGAGGATGATGCCGACGTTCGGGCGGAAGCCTTCACGATCGAGCATGACTGCACCTCGAATACTTTAGAATTACGCCGATTATAGAGCGGCCCGTCGCTCGGCTGTCACAGAAGCCGAAATGTTGCCGCTCACTCGCGCCTCCTGGGGGAGGGGTGCNGATNGCGCGAATGTGCGNCTGGCGCCTCGTCTCATCTCCTGATTCCGGTGGCTTTTGCCCTTGTTTTCGCGGCTTTGGTTGGCTGCGTCATCCCTTATTGTCAGTCGCATGAAAGCGTCCCAATTCTTCATTTCCACGCTCAAAGAAGCGCCCTCCGACGCGGAGATCGTCTCGCATAAGTTGATGATGCGTGCCGGCATGATCAAGAAGCTCGGCGCAGGTCTCTATACGTATATGCCCGTGGGCCTGCGGGTGATTCGCAAGGTCGAGCAGATCGTGCGTGAAGAAATGAATGCCGCCGGCGCGGTGGAAGTGCTGATGCCGGTGGTGCAGCCGGCCGAGCTGTGGCAGGAAACCGGCCGCTGGGACAAGATGGGCGACGAGCTGATGCGCGTGAAGGACCGCCACGAGCGCGACTTCGTCATCCAGCCGACCTCCGAAGAGGTGGTGACCGACATCGCCCGCACCGAGATCCGCTCGTACAAGCAGATGCCGGTCAATTTCTACCAGATCCAGACCAAGTTCCGCGACGAGCGTCGCCCGCGCTTCGGCATCATGCGCGGCCGCGAATTCACCATGAAGGACGCGTACTCCTTCGACCGCGACGCCGAGGGTCTGAAGGCGTCGTATCAGAAGATGTTTGACGCTTACATGCGCATCTTCCGGCGCTTTGGGCTGGATTTCCGTGCGGTGGCGGCTGACAACGGCGCCATCGGCGGATCGGGTTCGCAGGAATTCCACGTGATCGCCGAGACGGGCGAAGACGCCATCATCTACTGTCCCGATTCGGACTACGCCGCCAATATCGAAGCCGCCGAGGCGCTCGCACCGGCCACGCCGCGCGCTGCGCCGACGGAGGCGTTCACCAAGACGCACACGCCGGGCCGCACCAAGTGCGAGGCGGTTGCCGAACAGTTGGGCATTGCGCTGGAGCGCAACGTCAAATCCATCGTGCTGGCCACGGAAGTCGAGGGTGCCGAGCCGCAGATCTGGATGCTGCTGCTGCGTGCCGATCACGAACTCAACGAGGTCAAGGCATCGAAGGTGCCGGGCCTGGCCGAATTCCGCTTCGCCACGGAAGGGGAAATCCTGCGCGCGTTTGGTACGCCTCCGGGCTACCTGGGCCCAATCGGCACCAAGCAGCCGATCAAGGTGGTGGCGGACCACGCCGTTGCGGTCATGAGCGACTTTGTCATTGGCGCCAATGAAGAGGACTACCACTTCACCGGGGTGAACTGGGGCCGCGATCTGCCCGAACCCGAGGTCTACGATCTGCGCAACGTGGTGGCGGGCGATCCGTCGCCGGACGGCAAGGGCACGCTCGCCGTCTGCCGCGGCATTGAAGTCGGCCACGTCTTCATGCTGGGCACGCGTTACTCCGAGGCGATGAACGCGACGTTCCTTGATGAAAACGGCAAGACCCAGCCGATGGTGATGGGCTGCTACGGCATCGGCATCACGCGGATCCTGGGTGCGGCCATCGAGCAGAACTACGATGCGCGCGGGATCATCTGGCCGGCGTCGATCGCCCCGTTCCAGGTGGTGATCTGCCCGGTGGGCTACGACCGCTCCGACGCCGTGCGCGCCGAGGCCGATCGCTTGCATGCCGAGCTGGTTGCCGCCGGCATTGACGTGATGCTGGACGATCGCGGCGAGCGCCCCGGCGCGATGTTCGCCGACTGGGAACTGATCGGCGTGCCGTTCCGCGTGGTGGTGGGCGACCGCGGCCTGAAGGAAGGCAAGCTGGAATTCCAGGGCCGCCGCGACGAAGCTGCCACCGCCGTAGCACCGGCCGACGTGCTGGCTACGCTGAAGGCGCGTCTCGCGCAGTAACGCAACGACAGGACCTGCCACGCATGCCCCGCTTGTTTTCCCCCCGCCTGATCGCCACTGCGCTGTGCGCAGGGACGTTGCTCGCGGGCACGCAGGCGGCGTGGGCCGGCGCCCAGAAAGAGGAGTACTTGGCCGACTCCGTGCGCAGCGCGCTGTCTGCCGCGGTGGCCGACAGCCGCCCGCTGCGCCCGGTATTTGCCAGCAACGACGAGCAACTCGGCTACCTGCGCTGGCTGGCCGAGATGTCGGTGCGCATGTCGGGCAAGATTCCGCAGGCATCGGTGCGTGTCGAGTTGATCGAGACGGCGTATTACGAAGCCAAGCGTGCGGGCCTCGACCCGGCGCTGGTGCTCGGCCTGATCCAAGTGGAAAGCGGTTTCCGCAAGTACGCCATGAGCAGTGCCGGTGCGATGGGGCTGATGCAGGTGATGCCGTTCTGGACACGCAGCATCGGCGACAACGACGCGCGCAAGCTCTTCCATCTGCAGAGCAACCTGCGCTACGGCTGCACGATCCTGCGTCATTACCTCGACATGGAAGGCGGCAATCTGTATCTGGCGCTGGGCCGCTACAACGGCAGCCGCGGGCAGCCGCAATATCCGAATGCCGTGCTGGCCGCCTGGAAGCGCTGGCAGTATCAGGAGTCGAGCGCGATGACGGTGTCTGCGCCGGTTCCTGCCGAGCCCGCCTCGCCAACGCCGCGCGCCAAGGCGTTGCCAGAAGTTCCGGCGCGCAATCCGTTCTCCCCGCTGCGTATTGCTGGCGGTCCGGCCGGCGGTTCGTGATCTTCCGTCGGCGAGCGGTCGGCCTACAATAGGGCCATCTCTCGCTCGCCCGCATCCCCATCCCGCATGTCCACCACCCAACCGTACGCGACGATGTCTGACGCGCTGCGCGACTGGCTGCAGCGTCACGTGACCGAAGGTTTCGAAGCCGAATCCCTGGTGGCGTCGATGGTGCAATCCGGTTACGACCGCGCCTTCGCGCGCCGTGTTGTTGAGGAGGCGCTGACCGCCCGCGCGCCCGCCCCGATTGCTGCGCCCGTGCCCACCTCCGTCGCCGATCAGTCGGTCGAAAACAGCAACGCAGTGCATACCGCCGATGGCGACATCCCCATCCTGTTTGCGATCGAAACGCCCCGCATCGTGCTGTTCCAGCACTTTCTGTCGGACCAGGAGTGTGACGAACTGATCGCGATCGGGCGCAACCGCCTCAAACGTTCGCCCGTGGTGAACCCCGATACGGGCGAGGAGAACCTCATTTCGGCGCGCACCAGCCAAGGCGGCATGTTCCAGGTGGGCGAGCATCCATTGATCGCCAAGATCGAGGCACGCATCGCACAGGCGGTAGGCGTGCCGGTCGAACACGGTGAGGGCTTCCAGGTGCTGAACTACCAGCCCGGTGGCGAATATCAACCGCACTTCGATTTCTTCAACCCGGGCCGCAGCGGCGAGGCGCGCCAGCTCGAAGTTGGCGGCCAGCGCGTGGCCACCATGGTCATCTACCTGAACAGCGTGCAGGCTGGCGGCGCGACGGGCTTTCCGAAGCTCGGGCTAGAGGTGGCGCCGGTCAAGGGCAACGCTGTCTTTTTCGTCTACAAACGCCCCGACGGCACGCTGGACGAAGACACGCTGCATGCCGGGCTACCGGTGGAACGCGGTGAAAAATGGATCGCCACCAAATGGCTGCGTGAACGCCCATACCGTCGCGGCGCCTGATCGACGTTAGGCGATGGAATATACGTTCCTCTCCGCGACCGTCCTGCTGGTGCTGATCACCGATCCGCTCGGCAACATTCCCATCTTCATCTCGGCGCTGAGGCCGGTGGCGCCCGAGCGCCGCAACCGCGTTGTGCTGCGCGAGGTCGGTATTGCGTTCGTGCTGCTGCTCGTCTTCATGTTCTTNGGCGAGAGTTTCCTGCGCATGATGAGCCTGACCGACATGTCGCTGCAGATTGCAGGTGGCATCGTGCTGTTCCTCATCGCNCTGCGGATGATCTTCCCGCGTGAGGGGGCTGCCGAGTCGCAGCCCACNGGCGAGCCCTTCATCGTGCCGCTGGCGATTCCNGCCATCGCGGGGCCGTCGGCGATGGCCACGGTGATGCTGCTGGTGTCACAGGCGCCCGGGCGCATGTGGACGTGGGTCGGCTCGCTATGCGCGACGATGGCCGTGTGCGCCGTGGTGCTGCTGAGCGCCACGCATATCCAGCGCCTCGTGGGTGAACGCACGGTGATGGCGTTCGAGCGCCTGATGGGGCTGATTCTGGTGGCGATCTCGGTGGAGATGCTGCTCAAGGGCATCCGCACGTTCGCGCACCAGCTTTGACTGCAGGGCGTGGGCAAATAAAAAGGGCGACACATTAGTCGCCCTTTTTTGTTTGCCGCGGTGCCGCCTCAGGTGTTCTTGAGCGCGCGGATGGTCGGCAGGTTGCGCCAGTAGCCCTTGGCGTCCATGCCGCAGCCGAACACGTAGCGGTCCGGCACGTTGAAGCCGCAGAAGTCCGGGTACAGCGGCTTGGACTTGCTGAGCGTCTTCTCGCACAGCACGGCGGAGTAGAACTCGGCGGCGCCCATGTCGATGATGCGCGAGCGGATGGCGGCCATCGTCTCGCCTTCGTCGAGGATNTCGTCCAGCACCAGCACCGTNCGGCCCTTGACCGACTCGCGCGGTGCCACCCGCCACTGCATCTCNCCGCCCACCGTCTTGTTGTTGTAGCGCGAGAGGTGGATGTAGTCGAACTCCAGCGGGAANGCCAGCTTGGGCAGCAGCATGCCGGTAAAGACGGCTGCNCCGCCCATCACGGACAGCACCATCGGGAAGGTGTCGCCGATCTTCTCGGTGATCTGTTCGGCCATGCGGTCCAGCGAGCCGCGTACGGCGTCTTCGCTGACGATTTCTTCGGAGTTGGCCCAGAGTTCGCGGGCCTGTTCTGCGCTCAGCATCGTGTCAGTTCGGTGAAACGGTTCGGTGTGTGGATCGAAGGTGCGATTCAGGAAGGAGGGTAGCCCGCTCAGCGGCCGCCGAACATCCCCTTCATGCCGCCTTTCATGCCGCCCATGGCGCGCATCATCTTCATCATGCCGCCGCCTTTGAGCTTTTTCATCATGCCTTGCATCTGCTCGAATTGGTTGAGCAGACGGTTGACTTCCTGCACTTGCACGCCCGCACCGGTGGCAATCCGGCGCTTACGGCTCGCCTTGATGAGTTCGGGCTTGGCACGCTCGGCGGCCGTCATGCTGTTGATGATGCCTTCCATGCGGCGGACCTGCTTTTCCGCCTGGTCCATGTTGGCGCCCTGCGCCTGTTGCGCAAACTGTGCCGGCAGCTTGTCCATCAGGCTGCCCAGGCCGCCCATCTTCTTCATCTGGCCGATCTGCGCCTTGAAATCTTCGAGGTCGAAGCCGCCGGTCTTCTTGATCTTGGCCGCAAGCTTCTGCGCCTCTTCCATGTCGACACCGCGCTGGGCTTCNTCCACCAGCGCNAGGATGTCGCCCATGCCCAGAATGCGCTGGGCCATGCGGTCGGGATANAACGGCTCCAGCCCGTCGAGCTTTTCGGCCACGCCGACGAACTTGATCGGCTTGCCNGTGATGTGACGTACCGACAGCGCCGCGCCACCGCGCGCATCCCCGTCGAGNTTGGTCAGCACCACGCCGGTCAACGGCAGGGTGTCGTTGAAGGCCTTGGCGGTGTTGACGGCATCCTGGCCGAGCATCGCGTCGACTACGAACAGCGTTTCAGCCGGCTTGAGCGTGGTGTGCAGCGCGGCGATCTCCTGCATCATCGCCTCGTCGATACCGAGGCGGCCGGCCGTATCGACGATCAGCACGTCGTGGTAGTGCTTCTTGGCCCAGTCCAGTGCTGCGGCGGCAATGTCCACCGGCTTCTGGTCCGGCTGAGAGGGGAAGAAGTCCGCGCCGACCTGCTCGGAAACAGTCTTCAACTGCGCGATGGCGGCGGGGCGATACACGTCGCACGACACCGTCAGCACTTTCTTCTTCTTGTTCTCTTTGAGCCACTTGGCCAGCTTACCGACCGTGGTGGTCTTACCCGCGCCCTGCAGACCGGCCATCAGGATGATCGCGGGTGGCGTGACGTTGAGGTTCAGCTCCGCCGCGCGGCCGCCCATGATGTTGTTGCCGACGCCTTCCAGCGCTTCCTGGCCGCCGATGATGGCCGTCAGTTCGCGCTGCACGATGCCGACCAGCGCTTGGCCAGGCGAAAGGCTTGTGATGACGTCTTCGCCGAGCGCTTTTTCCTTGACGCGGGCAATGAACTCGCGCACGACCGGCAGCGCCACGTCAGCTTCGAGCAGTGCCAGGCGGACTTCGCGCAGCATCTCGGCGGTGTTGGCTTCGGTCAGGCGCGCTTCGCCGCGCATGGTCTTGACCACGCGCGCGAGCCGTTGGGTCAGGTTATCCAGCATGACAGTGACAGAGATCCGGAATTGGGGACGGGATGAAGAGGAGGCCGGCGCGCGTTTGGTTTGCACCGGCAGGGAATGTGCTTAATGCGCGCATGTTGCGTTGCCGCCCAACGAGGCTTTCGGCGGGGGGCGGGCCCCAGCCAAAACCGGGGTGCGCTGCGGTAAACTGTGCAAATGGCAATTGTACTGTATGCGCTGACGGCGCTTCTCTACGGCATCCTCGCTTCGGTAGCGTGGGCGCGACGCGGTGGACTGGGTGCCCAGGCCCCGGCGGGAGCCATGGCGGCAGGCGGTCAGTCGCCAGGCGCCACGGTGCTCGTTCCGCCGCCTCCTGGCGCCGCCGACACGGTCCCGGCCTGGTGGCGCTGGGGTTTGCTGGCCGCCTTGATCGCGCACGGGTTCCTGCTGCACGAGACGATTTTCCCGGCCAGCGCCATGGTATTTGGCTTTGCCTATGCGCTGTCGGCCATGCTTTGGCTGGGCGTGGGCATTTTCTGGATCGAAAGCCTCTTCTTCTCACTGGCCGGCCTCGGCCTGCTGGTGATGCCGGTGGCGCTGNTCGGAAGCCTGCTGCCGGTGGCCTTCCCCGGCACGCANATNCTCGGCTATGCGGCCAGCCCGCTGTTCAAGCTGCACTTCGCTATTGCCAACGTCGCCTACGGGCTGTTCACGCTGGCGGCATTCCACGCGATCCTCATGCTGGCTGCAGAGCGTCGCCTGCACACCATCAATCGCCCGGAGGCAAGCTGGTTCAGTCGCTGGCTGGATCTGCTGCCGCCGTTGCTCACGCTCGAAAAACTGCTGTTCCGGCTGATCGGGGCGGGCTTCGTTCTGCTGACGCTGACGATTGCCTCGGGCGTGCTGTTCTCCGAACAGCTGTTCCACAGCGCCTTCCATTTCGATCACAAGAACATCTTTGCCGTGCTGTCCTGGGCGATGTTCGGTGGCATCCTGATCGGCCGACGTTTTCGCGGCTGGCGCGGACGTGTGGCGCTGCGCTGGGTGATGGCGGCCTTTGCGATCCTGCTGCTGGCATACGTGGGCAGCCGCTTCGTGCTCGAAGTCATCCTGCATCGCGCCTAGCGCGNNCCTGGCGCCNGCGCCGTTACNTGTCCTTGTCTGTTCCCCATGTCCCGTCCTGTCCTGCTGATCCTGATGCTGCTCGCCGGCTGGTGGTGGTTGAGCCGCCTCGGGACNCGTTCCTCCCGCTCTTCGGGGCAGGGCCAGACAGCCTCGCGCGGGCNGGGCGCGCCCAATCGCACNCCTGAGCCCAAGGCTTCGCAACCCATCGAGCAATGTGCCGTGTGCGGCGTGCATGCNCCGCGCACCGGCATGATCGCGCTGCCGGGCGGCCGCTATCGCTGCCCCGAGCATGCTGACCGGGGCAACACATGACACCCGAAGCGTCGGGTGCCGCGCGGGCAACGCCGTCCGCCGCGCGCAGCCTGCTCTCGCGCCTGAACGCCTGGCGCGCAATCCGGTCGGTCTGGCTGGAGCCCGATCCGCCTGAATTCCAGTGGCGCTTGCTGCGCTATTTCGCCTTCAGCCGCGCGGCCGTGGCGCTGGTGCTGTTGCTATTCGTGATGGTGCCGCGCGAGCACAACGACGCAGTCGGCCTGCCCAATAGCGACGCCCTGCTCAGTCTGACGCTGCCGTATCTGGCGATGGCCCTGCTGATCCTGGCGGCGGCCGGCTGGTGGCGCACGCGATTCCAATTCCGCGTGCGGCTCGATGTGGTGCTCGACCTGCTGTTCCTGGGGCTGGCGTATGCCACGCTTTCGCGCCTGTCAGCCAGCGTGGCGATGGTGCTGCTGGTGCCCGTGCTGGCCGCAGGCGCGCTCACCAGCCTGCTGTTTGCGCTGTTCACGGCGGCCGTGGCCTCGATCGTGGTGCTGGCCGATCCGTTCCTGCAGATGATGAGCGACGGCGTGATTGCGCCGGGGCTGGCATCTGCCGGGCTGTACGGCCTGGTCTACATGATGGCCGCGTCGACGATGTACGGCCTGTCGCATCGTCAGATTGCGCAGGAACGTTTGACGATGGCCCGCGAGCGCGAGTTGCGCCTGCAACAGCTCGTCAACCGCCTGATGGTCTACGACATGCAGGACGGCGTGATGCTGGTGCGTGCCGACGGCCGCGTCGTTGCCGCCAACCCGGCCGCAGCTATGCTGCTGGGCGTGCCGCAGAGCGCGTTTGTCGGCAGCGGTGCGATGCTGTTTGACCTGAAGGACGTGCCGCACCTGCGCCCGCTGCTCGAAACGCTGCGCCAGTGGCTGCGCCGCAAGAGCCGTCCCTCCGATGGCACCGGTGACGACGACGCACCGCGCATCCTCGACCTGCTGCCCATCGCCTCGGGTGGCCGGGCTGGCCGCGCCATGTTGAGCGCCCGCCTGCGCCTGCGCTTCATCCTGCCGAGCCTGGCCAACCTGCGCAGTGTCTATATGGATAGCCTTGTCAGCTCGATCGGCCTGAGCCTGCTGGGTGAGGGCGCCGAGATGCGTCCGCGCATTCCATCGGCCGAGGCCATCCCGCAGGGCTGGTCGGCGGATGACGAAGTGTTTCTGCGTCACGAGTTGCATGACACCGTGCTGGTCCACGTGGAAAGCTGGGAGCGTGTGGCGGAGCAGGCGCAGCAGGAAAAGCTGGCCTCGATGGGGCGGCTGGTGGCCAGCGTCGCGCATCAGATCCGCAACCCGCTGGCCGCGATCAGCCAAGCTGCGGAACTGCTGGACGATCCGGGCGACGGCCAGGATGGCGGCGCACACGTGCGCCCGGAAAACTCCGGCGTGGAGACGCGCCTGCTGCGCATCATCCGTGACAACGTGCGCCGGCTCGACCAGGTGGTCGCCGACGTGCTGATGCTCTCGCGCCGCCCGCGTGGCGAACGCGTGCGCGTGCAACTGGCGCAGGTACTGCCGGAAGTCGTCGAACGCTGGCGTGCCGAAGCTCTGCGCCGCGCAGGTGAAGCGACCGAGATCAACCCGAACCTCGTGCGCGTGGCGGTTGACCTGGACAAGCCCGTGCTGTTCGACCCGGCGCAGTTGCAGCAGGTGGTGGGCAACATGCTCGACAACGCGCTGCGCTATTGCCGCCGTGTGCCCGGTTCGATCCAGCTGGCCGCCTACGCGCTGGACGAGACCCACGCCGAGCTCGTGATCTGGAACGACGGCCCGGAAGTGCCGACCGAGCAGCAGCGCAGCCTGTTCGAGCCGTTCTTCACGAATGACGCCCAAGGCACTGGCCTGGGCCTCTACATGGCGCGCGAGTTGTGTAGCGCCAACGATGCGCAGATCCGTTACGGCGCCATCGCACTGGAATCCTTGCTCGATCGCACCGGAGCGTTGACCATGGAGGCGCGCGACACATTGCCGCGCCGCGCCTTCGTCATCACCCTGATGTTTGACCAACCTGCCGGGCCGATCGCGGAATGATCCGCTGGCCGCGAATTTCTGCCGATCTTCTGCTGATCCATGTCCAAAGCCGCCATCGTTCGCGAACCTATCCTCGTCGTCGATGACGAAGCCGACCTGCGCGAGCTGCTGGAGATTTCCCTGCGCCGCATGGGGCACGACGTCGTGCTCGCCAGCGGGCTGGCCGAGGCGCGCGAGGCGCTCTCCCGCCAGCGCTTCGCACTCGTGCTGACCGACATGCGCCTGGGCGATGGCCTGGGCATTGAACTCGTGCGCCAGCTTTCTGCCACGGCAGATCGCACGCCGGTGGCCGTCATCACCGCTTATGGCAGCGCCGAGAACGCGGTCGAAGCGCTCAAGGCCGGTGCGTTCGATTACATCGCCAAGCCGCTCTCGCTGGACCAGTTGCGCAGCCTCGTGCTCAACGCGCTGGGCCGCCAGCAACGCGATCCAGATCCCGGCAATGCCGACTTGGCCGAGCGCACCAACGACCTGCTGCCCGGCCATTCCGCCGCCATGCAGGAAGTGCGCCGCTCGCTGATGCGCCTGGCGCGCAGCATGGCGCCGGTAGTGATCAGCGGCGAATCGGGCAGCGGCAAGGAACGTGCGGCGCGCGCTGTGCATGCGCTGTCTGCGCGTGCATCGCGGCCGTTCGTGGCGGTCAACTGCGGTGCGATTCCNGAGAACCTGATGGAAGCCGAGTTTTTCGGCTACGTGAAAGGCGCTTTTACCGGCGCCGACANCGATCGCCAGGGTTTCTTCCAGGCGGCCAATGGCGGCACGCTCATGCTTGATGAGGTGGCCGACCTGCCGCTCACGATGCAGGTGAAATTGCTGCGCGCGTTGCAGGAGCGCCGCGTGCGCAAGATCGGCGAGAGCCGCGAAGACCCGGTCGACGTGCGCGTCGTTTGCGCCAGCCACCAGAACCTTGCGCGGTTGGTGGCCGCTGGCCGTTTCCGCGAAGACTTGTTCTACCGCCTGAACGTGCTGGAGCTGCGCATGCCCACGCTGCGCGAGCGGGGCGAAGACGTGCCCGTGCTGGCCGGCGTGCTGCTCGAACAGCTCGCCAGCCGCTACGGCGATCCGCGCCCCAAACGCCTGACGCGACCGGCCTTGCAGCAACTGTGCGCGTACCCGTTCCCGGGCAACGTGCGTGAGCTGGAGAACCTGCTGGAGCGCGCCTACGCGTTTGCGGAAGGCGAGTCGATCGACGTGGATGACCTTGGCGCGCTGGGCGCCGAGATCGAGCGCTCGCCGCTGTTCCACCGCACGCGCGAGGCGCAGGCTGCCGCAGCCGCCCATCACCCGATGTCGCCGCCGATGACGAGCTGGCCTGATGCCGTCTACATGCCGTCGCCGGTGCCAAGCCCCTTGGGGATGCCGCAACCGGTGGCACAGCCCGAGCCGGCACCCGTAGCGCAGCCGGCGGAGCCGTCGCTGCCGAGCGTGGCATTGCCGATCGATCTGCCGGCCTATCTGGAGTCGGTTGAGCGCAACGTGATCCTGGCCGCCCTGGACCAGACGGGCTTCAACCGCACGGCGGCCGCCAAGCTGCTCGGACTGTCGTTCCGCCAGTTGCGCTATCGCATGCAGCAACTTGGCATTCGTGACCCGCGGGACATCGAAGCCCCTGGCAACGTGGGCGAACCTGCCGGAAATGGGCTGAACGGCGATGCCTGATCGGGTGCATATCGGTGCTGACGGATGGGTCGATGGCGCGCGCCGGCATCCGTCGCCGAATATCGACGCGCGGCCCGAAGGCATGCCGATCGACCTGATCGTGCTGCACAACATCAGCCTGCCGCCGGCGCAATCCGTGGCGGACTTCGGCACCGAGCACGTGCTCGACTTCTTTACCAACACGCTCGACTGCGACGCGCATCCGTACTTCGATCAGTTGCGTGGCGTGCGTGTATCGGCGCATTTCTTCATCCGTCGCACAGGAGAGTGCGTGCAATTTGCGCCGTGCGACGCGCGCGCGTGGCATGCCGGTGCGTCGGACTTTTTCGGCCGAACGCGCTGCAACGATTTCTCGATCGGCATCGAAATCGAGGGCACGGATGATCTGCCCTTCACGCCCGAGCAGTACGCCGCCACGGCGTCGCTGGTGCGGGCGATCTGCGCGGCGTATCCCATTACGGCGATTGCCGGGCACTCGGACATTGCACCGGGCCGCAAGACCGATCCGGGGCCGCATTTCGACTGGGCGCATCTGCGTGCGCTCGGCGGGTTCAACGCGGCCTTGTTTCCGTATCAGCACGCGCTCTGACGCGACTACCCTCTGACGCCTCACGGTCTGCAGCTCACGTGCGAGGGTAAAACCGTGGAGTGTCACCCTCCAAGACTCAGGCGCGAGGGTGAAACTGTGGAACGTCAATGTCCAGGCATCGCGCGCGAGCCTAAAACCGTGGAATGCCACAGTCCGAGGGTCGCGCACGAGGGTCAAACTGTCGATGTGTCCACTGTTTGAGGCTCACGTACGACGGTAAAACCGTGGAGCGTCACGGTCCGAGGCTCGAGCGCGAGTGTGAAACCGTGAAGCGCGACCGTCCGAGGGTCATTTCGTCAATCAATCCGCGATCGATTCCAGGGGCGGAGGCTCGCGCACGACAGTTGAACCTCCGAACACGGTGGTCGGAGCCGCGCGAGCGGGGGTAAACGCCTCGAGCGTCATGATGAAAGGCTCAAGCGTCGGGGTGAAACCGTGGCGTTCGACCCTCCGAGGCCGACACGTCGCAGGCCGCACGCCCTACGCACGCGCGGAGACGCAAGCGGGCAGCCTCCTTTCGAGGGCCGCCCGCATCTTCTCTTGCTTCTCTTTCTACTTCGCGACCTGCCTCAGGCGCCCATCGCCGGGTCGGACACGCCGTCCTTGCCCGTTTCCATGCGACCGGCAAAGCGCCGCGTGAAGCCGCCTTGCGGCACCGTCACCGTAAAGTCGTACCAGTTGCCCTGGCGCGCGATCGGCCAGTGCTGGTCGAGCTGCTTGCCGGCCGGGATGTCGAACGTCCACGGGCCGTCGGTGCGGTAGGCGTTTGGTTTGACGGTGAAGGTGCAGCCGGCGGTGCCGGTGTTCATCATCGTGACGTAGACCTCGGCGTTGGCCAGGTCGTAGCACACGCGGATTTCCGGTGCGCTCGAACCCGCTGCCGACACGGCACTCACGTCGCCCGAGAACGCGCGGTGGAAGCCGTTGGGACCGAGCACCCACAGGTCGTACTTGCCCTTGTCGGCGGTGAACACGTCCCACGCATCGTCGAGCATCTTGCCGGGCTCGACCGCATAGCGGCGCGGCACGCGGTCCAGATGCAGACGGTCGTACACGTGGAAGACGGCGGCCGCCGTGCCGGTGTTGCTGAAGATCAGGCGCAGCGCGCGGTTGGTGGCGTCTTCGCGCGCGCTGACGTGCAGCTCGTACGGCAGCGCGCGCGAGGGGCGGGTGCCGGTGGCTTGTGTCGGCATCTGCTGCGCCGTCACCGAGGGCAGTGGCACTTGCGGCTGCAACCCTTGCGCGGTGCGGATCGAGTCGGCCGTCGCCTTGTCGCGGCTGGGCAGCGTCGGCAGCGTCTCGTTGTTCGGGTTGACGAAGTTGAAGGCGCTGGTCAGGTCGCCCAGCACCGCGCGACGGTACGCGCTGATGTTCGTCTCCTTGACGTTGAAGCGCAGCTCCAGGAAGCGCAGCACCGACGTGTGATCGAACGCCTGCGAGTTGACCCAGCCGCCGCGGCTCCACGGCGAGACGATGTACATCGGCACGCGCGGGCCGGGGCCATACGGGTGTTGGTCTGTGTGGTATTCGCCGGCCGTGCTCACCGTCGATTTGCCGGCCAGCACGCCATTGTCATAGGCCGGGGCTGCGGGTGGCGGCACGTGGTCGAAGAAGCCGTCGTTTTCATCGAAGTTGATGAACAGCACGGTCTTGCTCCACACGGCCGGGTTGGCGGTCAGCGCGTTGAGCACTTCCTGCGTGTACCACGCGCCCTGCACGGGGCTCGACGGGCCGGGGTGCTCGGAATACGTGGCCGGCGCCACGATCCACGACACCTGCGGCAGAAGGCCCGCGGCGATGTCGTCCTTCAAGGCCTGCAGGAAGCCGCCGTCGGGCATAGTGTTGCCGACACCCTTGATGAGCGGGCTGACGGTTTCGTCGGCCGGCGTGTACGGCGGGAACGGCGTGCCGTCGGCCAAGTTGCCGCGCGCGGCGTTGGCGTCGCGGTAGGCCTTGAAGCCGGCGAGCGGGTTGTCGGTGAAGTTGTCCGGCATGTTCTGGTAGACCTTCCACGACACGCCGGCAGCCTGCAGGCGTTCCGGGTAGGTCTTCCAGTTGTACGTGACGCCGGCGTCGAGGTGGTCGCCGCTGTTGTCGATGACTGGGCCGCCTGCAGCGCCCGTCGGGTCGTTCGTGCCCGTCCAGTGGAACAGGCGGTTGGTGTTGGTGCCGCCGTGGAACGAGCAGTGGTACGCATCGCACAGNGTGAAGGCGTTGGCCAGCGCGAACTGGAAGTCCAGCTCGGCCTGCTTGTANTAGCCCATCGACTGCGTCTGCTTGTAGGTCGGCCACTTGCTCATGCGGCCGAGGTCCCATGCGTTNTGNGCATCGGGGTAGCTGTGCGGCGTGCCCGAGACGCGCTGCGCGTTGCCGGCGCTGCTGTCGAGGTAATACGGCAGCACCGTGCGGCTCGGCCCGCTGCTTGGCACGTAGGTCTGCTGCCAGACGTTCAGCCCGCCGGCCAGCGGGATGGGGAAGCGGTCGCCAAAGCCGCGCACACCTTGCAGCGTGCCGAAGTAGTTGTCGAACGAGCGGTTCTCCTGCATCAGGATCACCACGTGTTCAATGTCGCGCATCGTGCCGGTGGCGTTGTTGGCGGGAATCGCCAGCGCACGGCGGATCGACGGCGGGAAGGCGGCGAGCGCGGCGGCGGAAATCGCGCCCGTGCTGGCCATCTTGAGGAAGTTGCGGCGGCTGCCGTTGTTGGCGTGGTTCGTGTCGGAAGTCATGTCGGTCTCAAGCGCAAGTCGATGGGAAGCCGCGCGTTACGGAGCGCAGTGCAGGGTCGGCTTGTTGGCCGGCGGCTGGCCGGGTTGATCGGGCTGGGCGGCGCCGGGGCCCGTGCTCGGCGTGCCNTCGTTCGAATCGCCGCCGCAGGCCGACANCGACAAGGTGGCGGCGCACAGCAGCACGGCGNCCAGCCNGTGCGGCCGCGCGAGNGGGTTGATGAAAGGCTTCATGAGCGGTCTCGTTNGGGTTGGGGGAGGGGATCAGGGGTTCAGCGTCGACAGCGGCTGGTGCGAGCCGTTGATCGTCTTGAGTTCGTCCAGCGTCAGCCGGCGCGTCCACATGGCGAGGTCGTCGTAGGCCATCACGCCCTTGAGCGAGCCCGGGTTGTTGGGCACGTAGTTGTGCGTGGCGTCGTCGTTCAGGCCCCAGACCTTGGTGGCCAGGCCATTGAGCTTGGTGACGTCGGTATTGGCGATGGCCTTGTCTTCCACCTTCTGCACGCCGAGTACCGGGTCGAGGATGTAAGCGCTGAAGCGCTTGGCCTGCGCGTCGACCGAGAGGGCGAGATAGGCCCACTGGTTGGCGCTGAACTTCATGCCCTGGATGTCGTCGCGCTTGCCGCCGCTGCCCAGGTTGAAGCGCACTTCGCAGCCGCCCCACAATCCGATGGCGATGCCCGCATTGGAGCCGGAGTAGTAGTCCTTGTTGGCGAGGATCGGCTCGCCGGTGCCGTTGCCCTGCGTGCAATCCGACTTGAACCAGAAGCCAATCGTGAACTGCGGGCTCTGCGCGATGTCGGCGCCGTTCTGCGTGAGCTTGTAGGCGTCGATGCGCGAATCGACCGAAAGCGCCGTGCCGCCGAACGGGTCGGTTGCCGCAGAACCGCCGTCGGTGCCTGCCACCCACGGGCCGATCGTCGAACTGGCTTTACGGTCAGCTGGCGGCAGCGGATCGAAGCTGTAATACGTGGCCAGGCCGTTGGAGAGCGACGTCGCCAGCGGCGTCGGCGCAACGTAGGCGATCTGCGCAAGCATCGACACCGGCACGTTGTTGCGCGCCAGCGTGTAGTTGATGCGGTAGATGCCGCTTGCGGTGGCGATGTTGCTGTCGGTGTACTGCGTGGCCGTGGCGGGCAGCGTGGCAACCGGCTTGCCGTCGCGCAGCACGGTGATGGGGCCGCTCGCTGCTGTCGGGTTCTGCCAGTTCAGCACCAGCGAGGCGTTGTACGCGCCCACAGTGCTCTGGACGTTGCGCACGCCGATCGCGTTGGCGGTGAGCGCCGCGCCATCCAGCTTGTGGGCGGTAGCCGGCACGGCGGCGTTCAATTGCGCCAGCACGGTCGGCACGATGTCAGCCTCGCTCGGCAGCGCGGCCAGCGTGGCTTCCGACGTGGGCGCGGCCATGCCGTTCTTGCCGAGCACCGGATTGACGCTCTTGTTCAGCGCGATGAAGGCGGTGCGGTTTTCCAGCGTCGGCGCCGACGTGGTGGCCCCCGTGGCGTCCAGGCCGTGGCTGGCGGTGACGACAACGAGCCAGTCTTCGTTCGGGTTGGCGGTGCGGCGCTGGGCGATAGCGGCTTGCAACGTGCCCAGCGCCTGATCGAAGTTGGCCAGCGCAGCCGCGTACGCATCGCTTTGCAGGCCCGAGGCCAGCGCAGCGGCTGCCGGCGCCGTGTATTGCGCGAAGACGACGTCGTAGCCGGACTGCACCAGCTTCACGCTGTTCTGCGTCACGCAGGTGTCCACCTGGGCGCAGTCGACCAGCGTGTCGAGATTGCCGGCTTGCTGATCCGCCTTGAGCAGCGCGGGCAGCGTGGCCGAGCTGACGGCGGCGCCGAGCCGTTGCGTGGTGCCCGCCGCCTTGGCGGCGCTGCGCGCGTAGCTGAAGACACTCGGGGCGGCCAGGGTGGTGACGGTGTCGTCCGTCACGCTGTGGCGGTTCTGCCAGGTGCCGGTCAGCACGGTGGCCCAGCTTGGCGTGTCCAGCGGCGGCTGGGCGGTGGTGGTGCCCAGCGTGCCGCCCGTCGATGCCGGCATCACCGCCAGGGCGCCCAGGTTCGGCAAGCTGCGCTGCAGGAGCGCGCTCTGCACCTGCGCATAGGTGGCACCGTCTACGCCGACTAGCAGCACTTTCTTGCTGGCGCTGGGGGGCGGTGTATCCGTGTTGCCCTGGTTGGCGATGGGGCTGCGGTCGCTACCGCCGCATGCGGTCAATGTGGTCGCCAGCGTCGCGGCGACGGTTGTGCTCAGCGCGGCCGTCAGCAGGCGGCGCGCGGGGTGATTCCAGGCCATGTCGATTTCCTCGGTCGTTGTACGCAGCGATGTGTTGCCGCTGTGATTGCGCTCCCTGCAATGCGACCGAAGCGTAGGGTGGGGGCCTGTCGCTCAAGTGACAGCCGCGGCAAGAATGCTGATGCCGCTATTCGGATTTCTTGAGCGGGGGAATGTGGAGGAATGCCCCGGGGCGCGGCACGCGTGCACCGGTGCAGTGCGCCGCACACATGCCCCTACCGTGGATGAGGTGACGTCTATTGAACTTGCGGCGTCGATAGAAAGAATTATTCTGAAGAGACGGTCATTGCGACGCCGCACGCCAGTCCCGCCGACCCGTTATGCCGCCTGGGATCGCGGGTTTGCGGCACTGCATTTGGGTTGAGAAAACCCTCCTTCGACGCCATCTGTCAAGACTGGTCTTGTTTGATCGATCCACTATACTTAGGGCCAATCCCGGGGTAACACACTAGATATAGTGGTGACTTTCCGGGATTCTTATTTCGGCGCCACGCGGGGGCGGGCGTACGGCGGGTCAAGCCGACGCTTGGGAGCTGAGAAAAGGCAAGGGTCTTTTCCGTCTCATTTCTCCGCATGGCGCAAGGGTTCGCCAAGGGTGTTTCACCCGTCGGCGAGCCAATAAAACGAACGGTTCAACAGGAGTCCACATGCAGACGGCCCAACCAGAAATCCACTCCGGCACCGCCAACCCCTCCCAATTTGCGCAAAGCGCTGGCGGCACGGCCGCTGCCCCCAGCACTGGCTACGCGGACTACAAGATCATCCGCCGCAACGGCGCCGTGGTGAGCTTCGAGCCTTCGAAGATCGCCGTGGCCATGACCAAGGCCTTCCTCGCCGTGAATGGCGGGCAGGGTGCTGCTTCCGCGCGTGTGCGCGAGCTGGTCGACCAACAAACGCAGAACGTCGTGCGCGCACTGCTGCGCAGCCGCCCGAACGGCGGCACGTTCCATATCGAAGACGTGCAGGATCAGGTGGAACTGGCCCTGATGCGCTCGGGCGAGCACGACGTGGCCCGCGCCTACGTGCTGTACCGTGAGCGCCGCGCCCAGGAGCGCGCGCAAGCCGGCGAAACCCAGCAGCAACCGGCCTTCATCGGCCTGAACGTGACCGACGGCGGCATCACCCGCCCGCTGGACATGGCNGCGCTNCGCAACGTGATCGTCTCGGCCTGCGAAGGTCTGGGCGAAGCGGTGGACCCGGAGCCGATCCTCAAGGAAACGGTCAAGAACCTGTATGAAGGCGTGCCGATGACGCAGGTGTACGACTCGGCCATCCTGGCCTCGCGTACCCTGATCGAAAAGGACCCGGCGTACAGCCAGGTCACGGCGCGCATCCTGATGCACACGATCCGCCGCGAAATCCTCGGCGAAGAAGTCACGCAAGCCGAAATGGGCGCGCGTTACATCGACTACTTCCCGCAGTTCATCAAGCGCGGCATCAACGCCGAGCTGCTCGACGACAAGCTGGCGCAGTTCGACCTGGCCCGCCTGGGCGCGGCGCTGGACGCCTCGCGCGACTTCCAGTTCAACTACCTCGGCCTGCAGACGCTGTACGACCGCTACTTCCTGCACATCAACGAAACCCGCATCGAGATGCCGCAGGCATTCTTCATGCGCGTGGCGATGGGCCTNGCGNTGAACGAAATCGACCGTGAAGCCCGCGCCATCGAGTTCTANCAGNTGCTGTCGTCGTTCGACTTCATGTCGAGCACGCCGACGCTGTTCAACTCGGGCACGCGCCGTTCGCAGCTCTCGTCGTGCTACCTGACCACCGTGTCGGATGATCTGGATGGCATTTACGAGGCACTGAAGGAAAACGCGCTGCTCTCCAAGTTTGCCGGCGGCCTGGGCAACGACTGGACCAACGTGCGTGCACTCGGCTCGCACATCAAGGGCACCAACGGCAAGAGCCAAGGCGTGGTGCCGTTCCTGAAGGTGGTCAACGACACGGCCGTGGCCGTGAACCAGGGCGGCAAGCGCAAGGGCGCCGTCTGCGCGTACCTGGAAACGTGGCACCTGGACATCGAAGAATTCCTGGAACTGCGCAAGAACACTGGCGACGACCGCCGCCGCACGCACGACATGAACACGGCGAACTGGATTCCCGACCTGTTCATGAAGCGTGTGATGGAAGGTGGCGAGTGGACGCTGTTCTCGCCGTCGACCTGCCCGGACCTGCACGACAAGGTTGGCAAGGCATTCGAGCAGGCCTACCTGGCTTATGAAGACAAGGTCGCGCGCGGCGAGATCAAGCTCTTCAAGAAGATGCCGGCGCTGCAGCTGTGGCGCAAGATGCTGGGCATGCTGTTTGAAACCGGCCACCCGTGGATCACGTTCAAGGATCCGTGCAACATCCGCAGCCCGCAGCAGCACGTGGGTGTGGTGCACAGCTCCAACCTGTGCACGGAAATCACGCTGAACACGAACGACAGCGAAATCGCCGTGTGCAACCTGGGTTCGGTCAACCTGGTCGCTCACCTGATCAAGCAGGCGGACGGCAGCGTGGTGCTCGATCACGAAAAACTGAAGAAGACCGTGCGCACGGCCATGCGCATGCTCGACAACGTGATCGACATCAACTACTACGCGGTCAAGAAGGCACGTGACTCCAACCTGCGCCACCGTCCGGTCGGCATGGGCATCATGGGCTTCCAGGACGCGCTGCACGTGCTGCGTGTGCCGTACGCCAGCGATGCAGCGGTGCAGTTTGCCGATACCTCGATGGAAGCCGTGTGCTACTACGCCTACTGGGCGTCGACCGAGCTGGCTGAAGAGCGTGGCCGCTACAGCAGCTACAAGGGCTCGCTGTGGGATCGCGGCATCCTGCCGCAAGACTCGCTCAAGCTGCTGGCCGAAGAGCGCGGCGGCTATCTGGAAACGGATATGTCGTCGACGATGGACTGGGACAGCCTGCGTGGCCGTATCAAACAGTTCGGCATGCGCAACTCGAACTGCGTGGCGATCGCCCCGACGGCAACGATCTCCAACATCATCGGCGTGTCCGCTTGCATTGAGCCGACGTACCAGAACCTGTACGTCAAGTCGAACCTGTCGGGCGAATTCACGGTGGTCAACGACTACCTGGTGCGCGACCTGAAGGCACGCGGCCTGTGGGACGAAGTGATGGTCGCCGACCTGAAGTACTTCGACGGCTCGCTGGCCCGCATCGACCGGATCCCGCAAGACCTGCGCGACCTGTACGCAACGGCCTTCGAAGTGGAGCCGACGTGGCTGGTGGAAGCGGCATCGCGCCGCCAGAAGTGGATCGACCAGGCGCAGTCGCTGAACATCTACATGGCCGGCGCGTCGGGCAAGAAGCTGGACGACACGTACAAGCTGGCGTGGCTGCGTGGCCTGAAGACCACGTATTACCTCCGCACGATCGGCGCCACGCACGTCGAGAAGTCGACCGTGTCGCGCGGCACGCTCAATGCGGTGTCGTCGGGTAGCGATACGGGTGGTATGTCGGCTGCAGGTGCGTCCGGCGTGACTTCGGCCGCACCGACCAGCGCACTGGACGCCGCAGCTGCCACTGCGCAGGCCATGCCGGAAGCCGAAGGCGCCGTGTGCACGATGCGCCCGGGCGACCCCGGTTTCGAGGAATGCGAAGCCTGCCAATAAGTCAAAACAGTGTCTGAGGTTGCTCCCGCGCAAGCGGGGGCGCCGTGACCTGAACGACACTGGACTCGCGCTCCGAAAGAGCGGGAGCGACGCGCAAAGAATTAGGAGAAACACATATGCTGAGCTGGGACGACGACGTCAAACCTGCCGCACAACCTTCGGCTGCACCGCAGCCGGCGTATCAACCGCAGCCGCAACTGCAAACGGCCACCGCTGACCAGGGCGGCGTGCTGCCTCCGTCGGCCACGCAGGCCGCCGGCACGGGCATCCTCGGCAACAATCCGAACGCCGCTGCCGCACAGAGCAACCGCCGTGTGAATGCCGCCGACAAGCGCGTCATCAATGGCGCCACCGACGTTAACCAGCTGGTGCCGTTCAAGTACAAGTGGGCCTGGGAAAAGTACCTCGCCGGCTGTGCGAACCACTGGATGCCGCAGGAAATCAACATGTCGCGCGACATCGCGACGTGGAAAGACCCGAACGGTCTGACCGAAGACGAGCGCCGCATCATCAAGCGCAACCTGGGCTTCTTCGTGACGGCCGACTCGCTGGCCGCCAACAACATCGTGCTGGGCACGTACCGCCAGATCACCGCGCCGGAATGCCGCCAGTACCTGCTGCGCCAGGCATTTGAAGAGGCGATCCACACGCACGCGTACCAGTACATCGTTGAGTCGCTGGGCCTGAACGAGGCCGAGATCTTCAACGCGTACCACGAAGTGCAGTCGATCCGCGACAAGGACGAGTTCCTGATCCCGTTCATCGACACGCTGACCGATCCGTCGTTCAAGACCGGCACGCCCGAGAACGACCAGAAGCTGCTGAAGTCGCTCATCGTCTTCGCCTGCATCATGGAAGGCCTGTTCTTCTACGTCGGCTTCACGCAGATCCTGGCGATGGGCCGNCAGAACAAGATGACCGGCGCTGCNGAGCAGTACCAGTACATCCTGCGNGACGAGTCGCTGCACTGCAATTTCGGTATCGACCTGATCAACCAGATCAAGCTGGAGAACCCGCACCTGTGGACGGCCGAGTTCAAGGCNGAGATCACGGAGCTGTTCAAGAAGGCNGTCGACCTGGAATACCGCTACGCAGAAGACACCATGCCGCGCGGCGTGCTGGGCCTGAACGCACCGATGTTCAAGGGCTACCTGCGCTTCATCTGCAACCGTCGCTGCCAGCAGATCGGCCTGGACGCGCTGTTCCCGAACGAGGAAAACCCGTTCCCGTGGATGAGCGAGATGATCGACCTGAAGAAGGAGCGCAACTTCTTCGAGACGCGCGTGATCGAGTACCAGACCGGCGGCGCGCTGTCCTGGGAGTGATCTGAGCCACGGGCTCGACTCGCATCAACGCAAACAGGCGACGCACCACGCGTCGCCTGTTTGCATTTGGGGCGATCGATTTACGTGCGTGCGATTGCGCCGCACCTGTCAGGCGTGGCAGGCTGCGGCAACCACTGCACCCGGATTCCCGCCATGACGGTCGAAGCTTTCTTCTCGCAGACCTACGATGAAGCCCGCGGCAAGTTCCTCGCCGCTGCGCAGGCCCGGGGGCTCCGCATCGAGCGCCACCTGCTTCCGGATGTGGTTGGGCCATCCGGCGAGCAGCTTTCCATCGATACCGCGCTGCTTGTGCCGCCGCAGGCGCAAACGCTGCTGATCGTCACCTCCGGCGTCCATGGTGTGGAGGGGTTCTGCGGCTCCGGTTGCCAGACCGGCCTGCTGCAAGACGAAGAACTGTTCGCGCGGCTGGCGGCTGCCAACGTGGCGCTGCTGATGGTGCACGCGGTTAACCCGTACGGCTTTGCACACTTGCGGCGCGTGAATGAAGACAACGTTGACCTGAACCGCAACAGCGTCGACTTTGCCGAAGCCGCTTCCGCCAACCCGGCCTATCTGGAAGTCGATCCGCTCTTGCTGCCGCACACGTGGCCGCCCAGCCAGGCGGATCAGGCAGCGTTGCAGCACTACATGGTCACCCGCGGCGAGAAAGCCCTCCAAGACGCCGCAACGAGCGGCCAGTACCGCGTGCCGGACGGCATGTTCTACGGCGGCAGCGCGCCGTGCTGGAGCACGCTGCAGATGCGCGGGATCGTGTCGCGGCATGCGGCCGGCATGTCGCGCCTGGTGTGGATCGACCTGCATACCGGGCTCGGCCACTACGGCCACGGTGAGAAGATCTTCAACAGCCCCGATCCAGCCGAACTGGAGCGCGCCATGCTCACCTGGGGCGCCGATGTTCGGCCGATTGCGGCAGCGGGTTCGGTCTCGTCAGTCGTCAAAGGCGATCTGGTCGGCATCGCATACGAACTGCTGCCCGGCATCGAGAAGACCTGCGTGACGCTGGAGTTCGGCACGCTCGCGCCGCTGGCGGTGCTGCAGGCGCTGCGCGCCGATCATTGGCTGCATCGCCATCCGGAGCAGGGCGCTGGGCAGCGCGCCGGCATTCGCCAGGCGCTGCGTGATGCGTTCTATTGCGACGTGCCGGAATGGAAAGGGATGGTCTACGCGCAGACGCGCATGGCTGTATTGCAAGCCGTGGCGCGGTTTTCCGGCTAGGGCGTCAGGCGACGCCGGCAGGATCAGGCGAAGGCTTGGGCGCCCGCACCGTCAGCGCGCACCCCGCCGACGCAGCGATGATGGCCAGGATTGCCACCCACTGGCGCCCCGTCAGTTGCTCGTGCAGCACGATCGCCCCGGCCAGGGCGCCGATGGCGGGCTCCAGGCTCAGCAACACGGAAAACGTCTTGCCCGGCAGATGCTTGAGCGCCACCATCTCGAGCGAATACGGGATCGCGCTCGATAGCAGCCCGATGCCCAGTCCCGCCAGAATCAACGATGGGGCGAGCAGCGCCGACCCTGCCTGCGCCACCCCAAACGGAATCGCAAACAGCGCACCGACCAGCATGCCGATCGACGTCGCCTGGCCCGCATGCAGGCCACCGAGGTTCTTGCCCGTCAAGATGTAGAGCGCCCAGCACACGCCAGCGGCCAGCGCATAAATAGCGCCCAGGTGGTCAACCTGACCGACCGACTTGTCTGCCACCGTCAGCATGAGCAAGCCGACCACCGCCAGCCCGATCCACACGAAATCCAGCGCGCGGCGCGACAGCAGCACGGCCAGCACCAGCGGCCCCGTGAACTCGATGGCGATCGCGATGCCGATCGGCAACCGCTGCAGCGACAGGTAGAACAGCAGGTTCATGCTCGCCAGCGTGACGCCGTACAGCGCGATGCGGCCTGCATCCGCGCGGCTCAGGTGCAGGCGCCACGGCCGCCAGAACGCCAGCAGGAGCACCGCGCCAATCGTTACGCGATACGTGACTGTGCCCGCTGCGCCCAGCACCGGAAACAACGTCTTGGCAAACGAGTTACCAAGGCACACGGAGGCCATCGAACCCATCAGTGCAAGGATGGGCATCCAGGGGGAGGTCGTCGTCGTGGAAGCGGTGGAGGCGGAAGCAGCGGAAGACATGAGCGACAGCGGAGGGGGCGGCAGGAAGTGCGGTGCGGCATGGGAACGCCACAGCATAGCCGCGCACCGCTGAGAAATCGTTGCGTTCTCGGCGGCGCGGGCGTCGCTTTTTATCGAATTGGCGTGCTTACAGGGCGGCTGCGCTGGGGCGGATCACGTCGATCAGCAACACGCGCTGGCCTTCGCGTTCGCCGTCGGGGCGCGGGGTCACACCGCGCTGCGGGCGCGGGGCGGCGAGCGGTGCCGGGTCTTCGGCGCTCATGCCAAAGACGGCCAGTTTGGATGCCGCGATGCGCTGCAGCGTGCCGCGCACGCCGGGCACGTCGAGGTCTTCGGGATCGAAGCCGGTGGTGGCCGTCCAGTCGTCGCGGGCGATGTCCTGCAGGCCGTTGGCCATCTCGAACTGCAACGACGCGCCAAAGCCCTTCTGCAACGAGTGCGAGCCGAGCAGATACTCCGCCGTCAGGAAGCCGCGCAGCCGCGTCCAGAACGCCAGCGAGCTGATATTCCCGCTCTTGAGCGCGTGGCTCGGAGCGACTTCCCAGCTGTGGTCCAGCAGCTTGTTGATGAGGCGGCCCCAGGTCGGCACGTCGGTGCCGGCGGAGCAATCTTCGCCGGGGCCTTCCGGGCGGGCGAGCTGGCGCAGCAGGCCGGTGAACGAACCGGAACTGGGCCGTGCGCCGCCGGCTTGCGCACCCGAGGGCCAGCGCCATTGCAGCGGCGAGGCCGGGCGTGCGCCAGGCCATTGCGCGTACTGCTGCAGGCCCGTGCAGGGCGTCAGGTAGCGCCACTGGCGCTGGTCGCGGCCAACGCGGCGCAGCGGGTCCAGCTCGGCCGACAGATCGAACTTGCCCAGGAAGGTTGCGTTGCGCGATTTGATCGGCGAACGCGCATAGACGTTGAAGTCGGGCCAGCCTTCATACAGGTTGATCTGCGGCAGCGCGTGGTGCTTGTCGAGCGCATCGTCGGGCTGGTCGATGCGGCGGCTGGTGAGAAACAGCGCGCGGCAATCGAGCGTGGGCACCGCGCCGCGCAGGCGCAGCAGCACGAGCAGATCGCCGAATTCCGCCGGGCGGGCTTCCGCTCGGGCCGGGTAGGCGTGCGGCTGCTCTTCGGGCCAGAAGGTGGTCAGGCGCAGGGCCGAACCCGGGAACGCACTTCGCAATCCTTGCCTGAGCAGGCGCAGGCCATCGGCGTGGCGCAGGATGCGCAGGACGGAAAGATCGTCGCGCAAGGCAGCGTCGGGGTGGGGCGCGCGGCCGCCGTGCTCTGCGGCCAGCGCAAAGCGCCACAGCGCGGTGTCGCTGGCCAGATCCTGTGCAGCGACATCGCGCACGGCACTGGAGCGGCCGCCGGACATCGGCTCATGGGCGTCGCCGGCAGTGTCTCCTGCTGCGGCATAGACGCTGGTGGTCGACCCGGCAATCGCGCCAAAAGGGCCCCTGAATGGCGGCCGGTTGCGCTCGGGCATGGCTATTCCAACATGGTTTTATCGTTTCTCTGGCGCGCAGCATAGCACCATGCGACACGCCAGAGAACGGCGCGGCGTCCCTCCCCTCGTTGGGGAGTGGAACGTGAAATCTCGGCGATCAGGCGGTGCGGAACGACGCCACCGCGTCGCGCAGCACTTGTGCCTGTTCTTCAAGCGACAGCGCAGCGGCGGCGGCCTGCTCGACCAGCGCGGCGTTCTGCTGCGTCACCTCGTCCATCTGGTTCACGGCTTGGTTCACCTGCTCGATGCCCGAGCTTTGCTCTTCGGAGGCCGAGCTGATCTCGCCCATGATGTCGGTCACGCGCTTGACGGCGATCACCACCTCGTCGATCACGCTGCCGGCTTCGGCCACCAGCGTGGTGCCGTTTTCTACGCGGCCAACCGAATCGCCGATGAGTTCCTTGATCTCTTTGGCCGCCCCCGCCGAGCGCTGCGCCAGGTTGCGCACCTCACCGGCCACCACGGCAAAGCCGCGGCCCTGTTCGCCGGCGCGTGCGGCTTCCACCGCCGCATTGAGCGCCAGGATGTTCGTCTGGAACGCGATGCCTTCGATCACGCCGATGATGTCGGCAATCTTCTTGCTGCTTTCGTTGATGCCCGCCATGGTGTCGATCACACGGCCGACCACCTCGCCGCCCTTGGCCGCGATGTCCGACGCGTTGACGGCCAGTGTGCTCGCCTGGCGCGCATTGTCGGCGTTCTGCTTCACGATGCTCGTCAGCTCTTCCATGCTCGACGCGGTTTCTTCCAGCGACGAAGCCTGCTCTTCCGTGCGCTGCGACAGATCGGCGTTGCCGGCTGCGATCTGCTTGGTGGCACTCGCGATCGAGTCCGCCGATGTCTTGATATGGCTGATGGTGCCGGTCAGTTGCTGCTGCATCTGCGCCATGGCGACCAGCATGCTGTCGCCGTCGTCGGTGCGGGTTTGCACGTGCACGGCCAGGTCGCCACCGGCAATGCGGCGTGCAACCTCGGTGGCGTAGCTGGGTTCACCGCCCAGCCCGCGCTGCACGTTGCGGATGATGAGCGACATGGCCAGCGACACCGCGCCGCCCACCAGCAGAATGACGATCAGGTTGGCGATGAGCGAATGGCGATACGCCGCATCCACTTCCTGCAGAAAGACGGCGCTGGAGATGTTCCAGTCCCACGGCGCGAAGTGCTTCACATAGCCGATCTTCGGCAATGCGGTCTCGCTGCCGGGCAGGCGGCCCTGGTATTCGGCAAAGCCGAAGCCCTTGTCTTTGGCGGCGTTGACGATGGTCGGGTAGACCGGTTTGCCGGTCGGGTCCTTGAAGCCCGCGGTGCTCTTGCCGACCATGTCAGCCAGCGTCGGGTGCATCAGCAGGATGAACTGCGAATCGACCACGAACAGATAGCCGGTGGAGCCAAAGCGCATCGACGCGAGCGCCAACAGCGCGGCTTTCTTGGCATCGGCTTCGCTCATGGCGCCGGCTTGTGCGCGGCCGTGATACAGCTTGGCGATGCCTTCGGCGGCATCCACCAGGTTTTGCAGCCCCACCTTGCGTTCGTCGAGCATGGTCGCGCGGGTCTCCATCGCGCTCCAGATGCCAACGCCAATCAGCCCCAGCCACATCAGGCCCAACGCAAGACGCAGCTTTGCTTTGAGTGTCCACTGTCGCATGTCGCGTTTTCTCCACTTATTGTTTGACGTCTCCCCAACGGGGTAACGGCGGTGGACTGGTCTTCTTTAATGGAGACACCGTGCGCGCAGTGTGCGGATTTCCGCAAAAAGAAGGCGCCGGCTTGCACCGGCGCCCGAAGAGACGGCGCCCACCCACAAGGAGGGGCACCGCCGCGCGTTGGGAGGTTCTGTTATCGGCGGGCGATCATTGCTCGCGAATCCAGGTCTGCGTACGGCCCAGCAGGCTGATGCCCAGGAAGCCGCGCACATTCAGTTTCTGACCGTCTTCCGACAGCGACATCTTGGCGCTGTAGACCTTGCCGTTTTCCGGGTCCAGGATCTGGCCGCCATCCCAGTTGTTGTTGCCGTTCGGCTTCAGGCCCGTCAGGATCGTCAGGCCCTTGATCGGCTGGTCCTTGCGGTCGTCCGTGCACTTGGTGCAGGTCTTGTTCTCGTCGCCAGGCACGAGGATCTTGCTGACCTTGCCCGAGAACGTGCCGCCGTTATCGACGATCGTCACTTCGCCTTTCTGTTTGCCCGTGTTGTCGTCGATGGTCTTCCAGGTGCCGGCGGGGCTAACTTGCGCGAAAGCGCTGCCGGCTGCCAGTGCGAGGGCCAGTGCGCCAGCCAGGTGCGCGAGAGCGTGGGGGGTATGTTTCATTGTGGAGTCTCCTTGTTGTCAGTCAAAAGAATCGGTGAGGGCTGATCGATGATGTCGGCGCAGGGATCAATGCGCGCTCAACGCACCGGTCAGGGGTGACAGCGGATTGATGCCGGAGGTGCCGGCGGCGTTCGTGACGCCACCCAGCGCATTTGTGATCGGGGCGAGCGGGTTGCCGCTGCCGGCTGCGCCGCTCAGTGCGCTCGTGACCGGCGCCAGCGGATTGCTGCCGCCGCCCGAGAGTGCACCGGTGACGGGGGCAAGCGGATTGCTTCCGCCGCCGAGGCCGCCGCCGAGCGCGCCCGTGATCGGCGCCAGCGGATTCGTCGAGCCGCCGCTACCGCCATTGACCAGGCCACCGGCGCTGGCCACCGTGCCTCCGACGGCGCCGACCACACCGCCCACGTCAGCCGTGAGCGGGTTGCCGCCAGCCGCGCCGACTTGCGCCCCAGCGCTCTGCAGACCGCTGCCAACCGTGTTGAGCGCACCGGCCAGCGGGCCACCGAGCATCGTTGTGCTGCCGACCGTCTGCGTGCCCTTCACCACCTGCGACGACAGCGGCACGATCGCGTTGCTGGTCTGCTGCGTGATCTGCTGCACTGGGCCGCTCGACGTGCCAATCGTGACGAGCCCGCCAGCACCCTGCATCACCTGACCCAGCGCAGACACACCGCTGCCCACCGGCGACGTCACCGGATTCAGCGGCGCCAGCGGGCTGCCGGCGGCACCCAGATCCGAGACGGTCTGCCCAGCGTTGCCGACCGTCACCCCGGCGGAGCGGATCACGTCACCCGAGTTTTGCACCGTGGTGCCGACCGGGTCGGGCGTCGAGCCGATCTTGCCGAGCCCATTGCTGATGCCGCCGCCCAATGTTTGGACCGTATTGCCGGCAGACGTGACCGTCGCACCCAGATCCTTCTGCGCCGCCGTGCCGCCGATGACGGGCACCGACGCCGTGCCGATCGTCGTGCCAAGGTCACTGACGGTCTTGCCCGTCTGCGTGACCACGTTGCCGCCACCGCCGGCCACGTTGCCGACCGGCACTGCACCTGGGTCGTTGTTGGCCGACGACGAGGGCGTCGTATCACCGTTCGGGTTGCCACCCGAAGCGCAACCGGCCAGCGTCAGCACGGCCACAGCGGCCGCTGCCAACAGCGTGCGCGATGCCGCAACGGCGGACAACGAAGCGGAAGAAGAAGTGTGGAGCGGGTTCTGAATTTTCATGGTGAGTCTCCTTGTAAGCGCGGCCCGTACCGCGTGTCACCGCCGGGTCAGAAGAACGCGCATCTGGCGTCCAGCGGGTAGCATCCGCCTGCGTTTGCTGTCGAATGCAAAGAAAGTTCTACAGAGCAGTGGCTAGTGATGCACGCCGGATGTCGCACCCGACAGCACACCGCCAACCAATCCGCCCAACGTTGTGCCGACGCTGCCCAATCCGCCCAGCGGACCGGTCGCAGCCGTACCACCACTGCTGACCGCGCCAACCGAGCCGAGCGCGCCCGCACCCGGCAATCCCGCCGTGAGCGAACCGACTGCCGTCGTGACCGGCGACAGCGCACCACCGAGTGCACCGGTCAGCGCACTACCCGGCGTACCACCTGCGGCAGACGGCGCCGCGGGCGAGACCATCGTCGACAACCCGGTGGTGAGCGAACCGAGCGCACCGACCGTGTTGCCCAACGTCGACACCAGCGCATCACCCTTGCCGGCCGTCGTGATCGTGCGGCCCTCGCTGCCGAGCGCGCCGCCCAGCGTCGCCAGCACGTTGCTCACTGGTGCGCCCAGGCCCGTGGTGGCGCCCAGCGTTTGCGTGGCGGAAGTCAGCGTGCTGGTGAGCGGCACGATGGCGGTGATGGTGGTGGTCGTCACCTGCTCGACAGGGCCGGTCAGCGTCGCGATGGGCGCGCTGCCGGTCGAGCCGGTGCCACCCGTTGCACTGCTGCCGTTGTCGTTCGACCACGTGGGCGATGTCGATGCCGCGATCGCCGGCTTGGATTGCGAATCGCTGCCGCCACCCAGCGACGTACCCATGTCGCCGCTGCCCGAATTCGCGCAGCCCGCCAGCATGGCGAGCGATGCCGTCGCCAGTACGCACTGCAGGAACACTCCGCGCTTCGGCGGATTCGATTTCGACAAGAACGCTCGATCGCGCATCTTGTGCCTCCACTACTCAGAACAGAACGCTTGTGTTGGACCCCTTCTGTCTTGCGCTCTTTGCTCGTCGGGTTTGTCGTCGTCAGCCATGTGGGGTTGGCGACGACCTCCCTGTCTTGTCACGGGCCACGCGCAGGTCCGTGCCACACCGCGCGATCGATGCCGTGCTCATGTGGTGAGCGGATCGTGAAGTGAAACCGAATGACATGACAATCAGCGCCAACCTGACACCCGGATATGCGGTTGCAGCAATTCGCGAACATGATTCCGAATAAAACGCCACAGCACGCCATTCTTCGGGCAACAACACCGCAGCAAAATTGGCCTCTGGATTGCCGTAGAACAATCCTTCTATCGTCGTAAAACAGCGTCGTTTCAAACGCGATTGCGTGAAGTTTTCAGCGGTTGCTGAGCAGGGTTTTCCCGCGATCGGCGATCGGTTTCGCGCACCGCGTGCTGCGAGCAGTCATGCGTGCCTGCAGTTCGGCGTCGTCACGCCGAGCCGTCTGTCTCGCATGTGCCGACACCAACTCCGCATGCTCCGATGCGATTCGCGCTCACGCACGTATCGATGCGTTGAACCGTATCGCAACCACCTCGCACATCGGATGCGCGGCACGCGATTTGCGGTAGCTGAACGCAAGCTGTTGACCACCGCAATCGCATCGACTTCGCGCGGTGCGCATCGACGGTGTTCGAGATGTATGTCGGCAGCGTCGTCGACACGTTCAACACATCGATACGCATGTGTCGAGCGCATCGATTGCATGCGTATCGACGTGTTGAGCGTGAAAAATTCGCGCGCGTTGTCGCATCTACGCATCGTTTTTTTCGACACGCATCGCGCTGCTCGCACATCGGTGCGCACGACGATGCCGAATGCGCGCGAGAAGCGTGTGCGTGTTCGCGATGCACACGCGCGCAACATCGCGTGTTGCTGTAAACCGGCATGACCACTGGGTTTGCGGGACGCGTGTGTCAACGTGGAGCAACGCCGTAACGTGATGTCACGACGCAAGAAAATGCGCATTCGCGAGATCGATCTGCGTGCATGCGCGATTCGAATCGCAGCGACGCACAGACGCAGCGCAATCCTTCACCAAAACTCACCGCGCTTTTTGCATAAATCTCTTAACATCACCGCGCAAACGAATTATGATTCGCCTTGACAAGACGTTGACTTCGATGCAAGGAAGCTTCGCGCGATCAACGACGATGAAGTTCCAAGCGGCAAGTGAAAGGTAGTCGAGGAGCGTAACCACTTTGATGCACGCCACGCCGACAGGGCTGTTCGAACTCGGTGCCGTCTCTGCGATCCCCCCGTCGGGATGGGCGTACTACCCCCAAAAGAAAACGCGCGCTCTCCAGTTTCTCGCTGTCTGTAAAGTCACGCTGCACGCGGCTTTGCGGTCCACGCAGCGATTCGCGCAAGATCAGATTTCGACCGGTGTGGCCACGATGCCCCGGTCCTCTCAATTGATGAAGACTCGCCGGATGCAATCTGTCTGGCCGNCTGCGGTTGCGCTTGTGCGCGCGACCGAGGCGTGCAACTTGCTGCGTGTGTTTGCCGCGCAAGGCGCAGATCTTCCTACCGAATTCATTAGCGTGCGACTGCCGTTGGGTGGTGCGCCGATGAATCGCTCGCTCGGTTGGTCTGGCGATGCCAATGCATCGTGGGATCGGACCGGTCGGGTTGCTCAATCTCGATAGTTCGATACCCAATCTTGAAGGAGTTTCCCATGGCAACTGCTGCTAAGAAGAAACCGGCCGCCAAGGCCCCGGCCAAGAAGGCCGCTGCAAAGAAGGCTCCGGCCGCCAAGAAGGCTGCTGCGAAGAAGGCCGCTCCGGCCGCTAAGAAGGCTCCGGCCAAGAAGGTTGCAGCTAAGAAGGTCGCTGCCAAGAAGGCACCCGCCAAGAAGGCCGCAGTGAAGAAGGTTGCAGCCAAGAAGGCCCCGGCCAAGAAAGCTGCAGTGAAGAAGGTTGCAGCCAAGAAGGCTCCGGCCAAGAAAGC
>Ga0055525_1000225_pt1 | contig 61373 bp, 47 predicted proteins | sample AraplaCvi_mMF_r2_FD_55012 | JGI IMG/M metagenome (GOLD analysis project Ga0055525, IMG submission 55012) | Arabidopsis root microbial communities from North Carolina, USA - plate scrape CL_Cvi_mMF_r2 | ecosystem: Host-associated > Plants > Roots > Endosphere | place: USA: North Carolina...
CGGNTCCACTCGACCCTGGGCTATCTCAGCCCTGCAGAGTTCGAGCTACGGTATGTCGCTTAACTACGTGTCCGTGAACCAGGGGCAAGATCAGGTCTCCAAAACCGCCGTTCGCTTAAGGCTTGAGCGGCTTGGGCTACTTACAGATGCTAGGACTAAGTTCACTTCGACTGCACGACCGAAGTCAATCGCTGAGATTTTGACCGCTTCACTGCGTTGATAAAAGTACTGATGAGCCAACAACCTTATTACCTTCCTGTCAGCCGTCGTGTTGCAGATTTGTTCCTGTCCGACGGAAGCGTTCCCGAGCTATTTATTGAACGGGTAGGCTTGTTGTCTATGCTGGTTGCCGCCAGCAAACCAGGCATGGGTCACCCTGCGCTAGGGAGGTTCATCGTGGACGCGGATGCGTCACTCTACAAGGTGGATTCTAGTGAGGTGGCATACCAGTTACAGGAGATGAGGTCAGAATTTGCTCATGTAGAGCCCGACGTTCTGACGGCATCGTTGGTGGAGCAAGCGATTGAGTTTGCACCCGAAGACAAGATTGCAGACAGGTCATGGTGTGGTGGAAATGGACGCTACGCGCCTACTTTTCAGGAAGCATGTCGGGTCACACTGCACGAATTTGAATTCGCCGTTGACGCTGGAGCTGATTCAGGGTCAAGTGAACTGGATAATGATGACGAATCTTCAGAGCTACCATCTAGGCGGTGGGTGAAATCATCAGGGACAAGGGACCAAATCGTGGTTGCCAAGGCCTTCATGGCCGACCCATATGAGCACTTTTCGCTGACTGCTTATGCAGGGACTGGCAAGACACACTTGATCTTTGCTCTAGCTGAGGGTGGTCGAAAATACACGCACCTTGCTCCTTCACGTGCTCAACAGTTCGCTTTCCAGCAACGAGTTGGAAGTTCTGCTATTGAGTCCAAGACATTGTTCGAGTTGGCAATAGGCATTGCCAACAAATTCTTTCGGGAACGAAGCACTCGCTGGGTGAAACCACCCCAAATCAGAGACTCAAACTGGCCGTTTGCTCGGCAGGCTGAAGTGTCAGGCATCTCTGGCGTTGAAGGTGCTGAGCCGTACCAAGTTTTGCAGGATGTACTAGCTGCTTTGCGGAACTGGTGCCACAGCCAAGACGAAGAAATCGGCCATCATCATTTGCCACGCAAACTTAAACTTATCAGCTTGCCGTCGAAGGACGTCTACATCGGTTATGCAGGACGTATCTGGGACCTGATGTTTTCTATTGATGGATCGAAGACGGAGCAAATCTTCAGCATCAAGATTTATCACTTGGTCAAATGGCTTGGCCTGTCTGGAGCCTCTATTCCTCCACTTGGCACATTGCTCGTGGACGAAGCCCATGACCTCTCTGGTGGGTGGTATCACATGCTGAGCAGGTATCAGCAGGGCCTTGTGACCATGTCTGACCCTTATCAGAGCGTCTTCTCTGGAATAGGGGAGGTGGAGCATGCCAAGACGTTTAGGATGACGCAGTCGGTCAGAACGGGTGAGCAGGCCATGCCGTTTGTTCGGGAAGTCCTTGGCTATCATTCTGAAAAGCTTGTTGCAGAGCCGATTGTCGGTTCTAAGGACCACATCACACGACCCAAGTTATACGACAAGGCAAGTGAGCTTCCCGAGGAAGGGTTAAGGGTCTATGGCTCCGAGTGGTTCATGCTGGAGGACGCATTACGGCTGAAAGACGCGGGAGCACTATTTCGGTTTGTTCCTGCTTCTGGTGATGCGCTCCGTTCGTCAGCGATGGATGCAATCAACCTAAAGAAGTATCGGGACCGACCCAAGTCCTATCACCTGAGGACCTTCTCAAGCTGGAGCGAGCTCGCTAGCCACTTGTCTGATATCGGCTGCCCCAAGGTAGCGCGACTCTTTGAACGTGGCTTTGATGTCGAGCATCTAGAGGCTCTTTTCAAAGCTCAAAGCGAAGAAGGCGAGCAGCGGGCGTTACTTGGTCTCTTGGATCATTGCAAGAACCTTGAGCACAGCACGGTCATGATGTCGAACTGTTGCTTCGTAGACACCTTCAGGAAGTCTGAGAAGGACTTGTTCTTCAGGTCGGTCTATGTCGCCATGACTCGCGTTCATGACGAACTTTGGTTGCCTGGAGACGCGATGAGACGGTTAGAAGATATTGCCAGGAAGCAATAAATGTTGCGAACCCCAGAACCCCAAAGGGTCCGGAGGTAATTAAAGCTTGTTAACCCCTTCCGCCCCCTTATGGAGAGTTATCATCACGGTATCTGCGATCAACCTCTTGTGAGCCATGGCGAGTCTACGAGAACAGTTGCGTAACAACACGGTGGCCTTGTTTAGCTTTATCGTGGCTGTGAGCAGCCTGGGCTACAACACCTGGCGCAATGAACACACCGAGCATAACCGGACTATCCGCGCCGCCGCTTTCGAGATGTTTACCAAATTGGCGGATTTCGAACGCGTGGTCTTTCTGGCGCAATACGATCACGATAAAAACAACGGTAATCCCCGGATCGGCTGGACCGATGTGATCGTCATCCAGGATCTGGCCGAGGTGATGCCAGACGACGTACCGGATCGCGCCCGCAACCTGCAAAACGTGTGGCGGGAAAACTGGGAGGGTCTGGGTAAGGGCGATGAGGTTGCGGTAGATCGCATTGATGATGCGATCACCCAATTGCGAAACTCAACGCGGCATGCGCTGCATTCCTTGCGTTGACACGAAAAAGGGCCGGAGGTAATTAAAGCTTGTTAACTACCTCCGGATCTTTATGCTGGATCGATGGATCGTACGGCGACGCGTTGACAGATATATGCATCAGCCCTTCTCATGCCGGCCAAACAGAATATATTTCTTATAGTCTCCCTCGACCTGGTTCTGCAGGTTGATCTGTTGCGGAATTAAATGCACCGAGTATGTAGACTGCAGATCATTCTGCGATCCAACATGCATTTCTCCATTGACAATTATCATTGCGGCGTTCGACTCCATCCTTGCGCTGATCGTGGCGTTGGGGCAATGACCAAAAACAAATCGGTCGACTTTTTTGAAATCATCCTCTGCGATCAGCCTGTCAGGCCCTCCCCAGGCATGGTCTTCTGGACCATGGACCAGGACGACCCTGGTTGGCCGTAGAGTTCTGATCCAGTCGACCATTTTGCTGAGAATTTTGTTCTTGCGCGGGAGGCGTGCGTCCTGACCACCCTTGAATAGGGGGCGGACCTGGAGACATCCTGCGGGATAGTGGAACGCCCCGGCGTGACCGACTTGTTCGTTCAAGCCAGCGATGAACGTGCACGAATACAATTGTGACGTAGCGATCTGCAGATCATTGCCATCCGCAACGATGCCTTGACCCATTTCGATGAAATAAGAGGGCATGTGTTGTCTCCTTCAGTGCGAGGTTGTAGCAGTTTATGGTTTCGCACGAATTAGGGGGAATCAAACCCACGTCCACTGTCGTCCATGGTTTTGCAGCCCCTCGTTTGACCGCCTTTCCACCCATGCATGGACGAACCTCCGCATGCCATCAGGCAATGTCGTAAGCCGTGCGCGGTGTCATCGATGCCGACGTGATAGCCGTTGCGAGTGAAACCGTCTCACCATTTGCATGCGTAACCACACCAGGCTTGCATGGAGGAAGCAGCGCTTTCATTGATGCGGGCATTGATGTCATTCAATGAGGCGCGTGGTGCATACAGGTCAGTGGAAGCTCCCAGGTCACGATAGACCACAACCTCGGTCTGATAGGCGTTCATCTCAGTTTTGTGTTCCGTGGCCGGGTCCTTTTCCACCACAAAGTCAGCGGTAATGCACTGACGCGGGCATCATCGGCAAAGAACGCGACCAGAATAAGGGTCCAGAGAGAGTTAAACGACGCGACCCTTTTTTTAAGCAACTTGCCTTAAAGACGCGGCCAGCAATGGTGGAGATTGATGATGGAAAGCATGCTTGAAGTGTTCGGCAAGGAAAATCTCAAGTGCTGGACTGACAACAGCCTGACGAATGTAAAAATTCCATCCTCCTCGAAACACTTTCTGGAATCCAACGGACTCCCTGAAGGCGTTGATTGGACGATGACATTCGACGTCAGCGCGAATCGACCACTTCCTTACGCAAACAAGAATGGCTTTCGTGTAATAGGGCATGACGGGGATGTTGAGATTTGTCTCGATGAGAATCGTTATGGGTGCGTTGTAGCCTTGGAAGGCGGAAGAGGTGTCCGGTTTATCAACTCAAACGTCGAATGCTTTGGTTCCTTTCTTGCGCTTTACCAACGCTATCGAAAACTGGTTCGCGGAATGGATGACGATGAAGCGATGGAACTTATTGCGCGAACCGAAAATGAGATGCGAGCCATCGATAAACAAGCATTTTCAGGGAAAGAATATTGGTGGCCAGTGATCATCGAGCAGATGCGAGACGGCATGCTTTGATTGATGTGGTTTTGGTCCCAAAAGGCGCTTTCCAAGTGGCCGAGCCCATGCTCCGGCGCCAGCATTCACACCTGTCCCTCAATGGGTAACACATCCCCAGCCTGACAAAGCTCGCCCCTCAGCTCACGGACATCCGCCTCTGGTGTATCTAAAACCAACTTTGCAACGGTGTCTGGGCGGATGATAGGGAAAAGGTGGGTGGCCGCCAACTTGCCGTAGTGCTCGATGGAGATCACGCGCGCCCACCTCTTAGGTAGTTAAGTAGACTTACTCACCTCCGACCCGTCGGGCCGACTTCCAGGCAACCTTGATGACCGAACCCGTCCGCCTCGCCAAACGTGTTGTCGCCATGACGCAGTGCTCGCGGCGCGAGGCCGAGATGTATGTCGAAGGCGGCTGGGTGCGCGTGGATGGCCAAGTCGTGGAAGAGCCGCAGTTCAAGGTGCAGGAAAGTCAGCATGTCGAGATCGATCCGCACGCCGAACTCATCGCGCCCGAGCCGGCAACGCTGTTGTTGCACAAGCCAGCGGGCCTCACCGTTGAGCAGGCTCGTGCCCTGATCAGCACACAAAGCCATGCGGACGACGACACTTCCGGCGTGCGTATGTTGAAACGCCACTTTGCCCGACTGGAATCGCCGCTGCCGCTGCCCGACAAGGCCAGCGGCCTGCTGGTGTTCACGCAGGACTGGCGGATCAAGCGCCACCTGGAAGAAGACGTCGCCGCCATCGAGCAGGAGATGATTGTTGAGGTCGCCGGCACCTTGGCGCCGAACGGCCTTGCCTTGCTCAACCATGGGCTCAACTTCAACAACTATGCGTTGCCGCCTATCAAAGTGAGCTGGCAAAACGAAACCCATCTGCGCTTTGCGTTGAAGCGGATCGCGCCGGAGATGGTCGAGCGCATGTGTCAGGCGGTGGGGCTCAAAGTGCTGTCGATCAAGCGTATTCGTATTGGTCGCATTCCGATGTCACGCCTTCAGGTAGGACAATGGCGTTATCTCGCTAGCACCGACCGGTTCTGATGGTCACTTGAAGACGCCCCCAATAACTGGGGCGTAGGCCATTCACCGTGAAATGTCTCGTCGTTTTTTTGACGACTCGGCGAAACGAGAGGCCATTCGCGCTGCGCGCGGTTTTTTAGATCGCGCATTGTCATCCTAGCTTTCGCTGGAATTGCAAATCGGTAGCGTTGAACTTGCAGGCAAAAAACTCGACAGTCCGTGCCAAAACTAATCGACTACTAAATCTTGTCCAGGAGCAAGCATGATGCGTAAGCCCCTTATATTGACGCTTTCAATCTGTCTCGGCGTGGCATGTCTTGGAGGAGCGCTAAACGCTCCAGCGCAAACTGTCTTGCCATCGATCCGTCCAGCTAGCGCTTTGCCAACAAGCCCACCTGCGGACAAGGCCGGTAAGTTAGCTTGGAGCGACCCGCAACCACGCAAAGATTTAATGCAAAAGGCGGCCACTTTTCTCGAGGGTGGAACGGGCAACTACGACATTTACCCAGATCATCGGCGTCTCGCACAGGGTTTGATCACCCCGCAGGAAGTCGGTAAAACCCGGGCAACGCTCCCCGATCAGTTCAATGAAGTGTTTGGAGGCGTTCCCTCGCCGGAAGCAACCCTAGTCGGAGGTTATCGTTTATTCGAGGCATGCCAAGTACACAATTGCGCGGTGAGAGCTGCTCTAGTCACCGATGTGCGCGGAGCCATCGTACAAGCCGCGGGGCTAATTCATTATCGTTGCATCACTTACCCCAACGCCGCACATGAGGCAACGCCCCAAACAGAAGAGGGATCTCGTGCTTGCGAGTACACTCCAACCCTAACTATTTTCTACGAGAATGCTGAGACAAAAAATGCTGCGGTGACTGAGCAGATCATCGAGTGGGCGAAAGCTAACGTTGCCGCTCGCATCAATACGATGAAGATTTCCAGCAAGGAAAAAAATTAGTGGTCGAAGTCAAATTCGTCCACGGCGCCTAACTGGAAATTCCGGTTCGCTATGGCGGCAGATATCGTCTGCGCGTCACGCGAATACCAACCTCGGCCGTAGTCAAGGGCAACTTAATGACCGCGTGGGAAATATCTAATGGTCGAGCCGCTTGCTTATAAAAAAACAGATAAGGCTCATGTCACGGTTCGTCTTTACAGTTACGAAATGGATTTCAACTACTTCGGTAAAGAACCAGTTGGTAGCTGCATGCTCGCGACCATTCCTGCCATACCTGGCTTTGCAGTCCGCTATGCAAAGGCAGGTTGATGGATCAAGTTGGAAGGCTGTGTCCATTAGCAGATCCCTCTATCGGGAAATGGCTAACCCCAAAACCTAGGATGCGAAAAGCAACGTGCTCGCTTCCCTGCCGGTCGCCAACTCCTCTAGGAAGTCAGCGGCCCGCTGTGTGGCGGCGAAACTCGCCTGTCCAATCCATCCGCATCGATCGAAACTCCGCCGTCACGTCATTGTGTAGCTCTGCTTTGAATTCTCCGCCCCACCCCACTATCCATGACGCGACTATTGTCATTTCAGGCCAATCGTTATTTCGCAATGGCCCATAAAGACAGTTAAAGATTTGCCAAGACGGATTCCAGATCAAATCAGGACAAAAAGCAGTCATTAGTTTTCTTTATTTTTTGCTTTTAGGAATCGTCTGATCGGTCGTATCAGATTCATCAATATCCTATTGCGTCATAGAAACAGCAGCATCGCAGCGATGCCATGAAAGTGGCTCGCCGCACTGCCTGCTGAGTTTCCGCACTGAATCCACATGCGCCTGCATCGATGCGCGGCATCGAGGTGGATAGCGTTTGTTTGGTCGCGAGTGGTTGCGGAAAAAGGAATATCACTCAATGCAAGGGCTAACATGAAAAACGAAACAACTCGCGCTAGCGCTTTTACCGTCTCTTCGTTGACTGTTTCAGGCAAGCAAGCGTGGCCGCAGCGCAAGGCTGTCTGTCTGGCTGTCATGACCTCTTTGAGCCTGCTGGCTTCGCAGGCATACGCCAATTGCACCACCGCCAGCAACGCGACGACGTGCGATACGAACGCACCGTCGCCGTATACCAGCGCCATCGGTACAGGAAACTCGACGGCTTCCGGCGCTTCGGTCACGCTGCAACCGAATGCGCAGATCGTGGTGGGGAACGTCTCTGATATTTCACTTGGTGACAATGCAACCATTCTGTTGCAGTCCGGCTCGTTGGTGCAGAACAGCGCGACAAGCACGAGCGGCGGCAATTACGGCGATGGCAAGAACACCATCGAGTTCAACAACAACGGTACGTTGACGGTGCAGCAAGGCGCCACCGTGTTGTCGAACGGTACGGCGGGCGATGCCGAAGCAGTGAATCCCATTGGTTACAACAACACCATCATCAATAACGGCACCATCCGGGCCGTCAATGCTGCGGCCATCTGGTTTCAGGACCAGGGTACGGCCGGAACCAGCAATACGGTGATCAACAACGCTACAGGCGTTATCGAAACCGACAAGAACGGCGGCAATTCCAACGTGCTGGGGGCTTCCGGCAACGGTGCGGTGGACTTCACCAACAAGGGCCAGGTGAAAGGCAACCTGGGGTTTGCGAACGGCAACGATGCTTTGCATCTCTATGCCGGCTCCTCGGTGAGCGGCAGCATCAACGGCGGTGGCGGCACCAACTTGCTCACCTTGAACGGTACCGGCGCCGATACGCTGAGCGTGGGCGGCAGTAGCGGCCCAACTTCTATTGCCGGCTTCCAGACGCTGCAAAAGCAGGATAGCGGTACCTGGACCATCGCCAATCCGCTCGCCAACCTCACGGGCCTGACCGCGACCGAAGTGCAGGGCGGCACGCTGATCCTTACCGACAACAATACGGCTTATGCCGGCAGCATGACGGTGGACAACGGCGGCACGCTGCAGTTGGGCAACGGCGGCACGACGGGCGGCATCAACAAGTCCATTACCAACAACGGCACGGTGGCCTTCGATCGCAGCAACGCGGTGACCTTCAGCAACGTGATTTCTGGCAGCGGTAGCGTGGTGCAGATGGGGTCGGGCACAACCACGCTGACCGGCGTCAACACGTATGCCGGCGGCACGTTCATCAACAACGGCACATTGGCGGTTGGTGCGGATAGCGCACTGGGCGATGCGTCGGGCGGTGTCACCTTCAACGGCGGTACCTTGCAGCTCACGCAGAGCTTCGATCCTGCATCGACGCGCGCCGTGACCCTCAACGCCGCCGGCGGCACGATCGATACGCAGGCTTTCAACAGCACGCTCGCGCAGGGCATCACCGGCGCCGGCGCGTTGACCAAAGCGGGCAGCGGCACGCTGGTGCTGGCCGGCGACAGCAGCTACAGCGGCGGCACCACGATTGCGGCTGGTACGTTGCAGCTCGGCAATGGCGGCACCAGCGGCTCCATCATCGGGGACGTTACCGACAACGGCACGCTGGCTTTCAATCGTTCCGACGTTTACAGCTTCGGTGGGGTGATTTCCGGTAGCGGCGCGGTCAACCAGCTCGGTAGCGGCACCACGGTGTTGACGAGCGACAACACTTACACGGGTGGTACGACGATCACTGCCGGCGCGCTGCAACTTGGCAATGGTGGCACTAGCGGTTCCATCACCGGCAACGTTACCGACAACGGCACACTCGCCTTTGATCGCTCAGACATCTACACCTTCGCCGGTACGATCTCCGGCACGGGCGGCGTGAACCAGCTCGGCAGCGGTGCCACTGTTCTCAATGCCGACAATACCTATACCGGCGATACCAACGTAAGCGCAGGCACCCTCGTGGTGGGTGATGACAGCCATGCCAGTGCAGCGCTGAGCGGTGGCGGTACCGCCACGGTAGCTTCGGGCGCGACGCTGGGCGGCTATGGCAGCGTAAGCGGCACGGTGACCAACAACGGCACAATCGCCGTGGCCGATGCATTGTCCGCGCTGGGCAGCAGCACCAAGGGCAACTTCACCGTCAACGGCACGTTGAACAATAACGGCCTGGTGCAAGTCGGTGGAAACGGCACGGGCAACAAGCTCGTCACCACCAACTACGTGGGCGGCATGGGCAGTGTCGTTGCGCTCAACACTTATCTCGGCGGCGATGGTTCACCGTCGGATCTGTTGGTGATCAACGGCGGCACGGCTACCGGCAGCACCGCATTGCGCATCAGTAACTCGGGTGGCTCGGGTGCACTGACCACGGCCAACGGTATCGAAGTGGTGCAGGCGATCAACGGTGGTACGACGTCCGCCGGTGCCTTCAGCCTGGCCAGTGCAGTGGCGGCCGGCCCGTATGAGTATTCGCTTTATCGCGGCGCTACCGATGGCAGCAGTGCTGACAACTGGTATCTGCGCTCGCAGCTGAATTGTTCGCTGGTGCCAGGCGCTGCGGCGTGCGCAACGCCCACGCCTGCGCCCACACCCACGCCTGCGCCGACACCCACACCTGCGCCGACACCCACACCTGCGCCGACACCCACGCCTGCGCCGACACCCACGCCTGCGCCGACACCCACGCCTGCACCGACGCCCACACCTGCGCCGACACCATCACCTTCCGGCACAGGCAACACAACGACGCCGTCCACGCCGCAAACCATTCCGCTCTACCGCCAGGAAGTGTCGCTTTATACCGCCATTCCCTCGATGGCCTTGTCCTATGGGCAGAGCCTGATGGACAGCCTGAAAGAGCGTACCGGCCGTAACGAACTGCAGAACGGCGATGCGAACAGCGGCAACAGCTGGGCACGCGTCATCGCTCAGCATGATTCGCGCAACGGCGGGTCGCTCGGCATCTATGGCGACAAGGGCCCTAGCTACAACGACGACATGTTTGCGCTGCAAGCAGGTGTCGATCTGTATCGCGGTCAGCACGACAACGGCAGTCGCGATGTCGCGGGTGTCTACATTGCCCTTGGCCAGATTGCCGGCGATGTAAAGCACTTCGACGGCAGCCTTGCCGGCCGCGATCAACTGCGCGGCTATACGCTGGGCGGCTATTGGACGCACTTCGGCGCGTCCGGCTGGTACACGGATGCGGTAGTGCAGGGCACGGGCTACAGCGTCAAAGCCAGCTCCACGCGCATGGAACCGCTGAAGACCAGCGGCCGCGCTTTTGGTGCGTCACTGGAAGGCGGTTATCCGATTCCGCTGCGCAACGGCTGGGTGTTCGTGCCGCAAGCGCAGTTGGTCTATCAAACCGAGTCCTTCAACGATGCATCCGATGCAGCGTCCAGCGTGTATTTCAACAACGCCGACTCGCTGGCTGGCCGCGTCGGTGGCGAAGTGAAGAAGAACTGGGTGCTCGGCAACAAGGCTTCGCAACCCAGGTTCATGAGCACTTGGCTGCGCGTCGACCTGTGGCGCGAGTTCATGGCCAATCCGGGTGTTGCTTTCTCCACGCCCACCACGCCGGTGAGCTTCCATTCCAACCTGCAAGGTTCGTGGGTGGGCTTGCGCGCAGGCCTTAGCTCACAACTAGCTCGCAATGTGTTTGTGTACGCGAACCTTGGTTATGACTTTGGCGTGAGCAATCACAGCGACGGCTACAGCGGCAAGCTCGGTGTCCGTATCGATTGGTAACAGGGCTGGTTCCGCCATGTCATTCGATTGTTTGTCAAAGCGGGCCGCAGATGCAGCGTCGCAGCGTCGGGCATAGATAGTCATGGCGGAAAAAAGCGTGGTTGGTAGAGAGGTCCGTCACGACAGGTGCCGGATCTCTCTGCGCATAGATCAGAGCATCCTTAGTGCCTGATTCCGCATCCGCGGCTTGAGCAGAGCCCCTTGCGTGAATCCAACGATACCGGCCGATACTTGGGCTGGGGTGGTTAAGCGCGCTTAATTACCCCCGGTCCTTTATTTTGCGCAAAGGTTGGCCCCGCCGTGTTACACGCAGCAGAGTCCGGTCCATGGCCTGACTGGACAACCCCATTCTCTCTGCGTGCCACTTTCTGGCGCCCCTTACAAATGGCTGAGGAAGTGCAACAAGAAGTCAGATTCCTTTACAGGACAAAGACACAGATAAAGAATCCAAGCGCCTTTGCCTCAAAGATCGCCATGAAGAAAAGAGAAAGACATCTCGCATCCTTCCACCATCTCTTCATCAGTCATCCAAACGTTGATATCGTCTGTAGACAGGGGGGCATGGCGGGATGGTCATCTGCTTGGGGTAATGAGCTGTCATAGAAGTGCGTTATGTAGCAGCGCCACCGGCCGTCGTGGTGTTTTTGCACGAATGGCGGTAGCTGTTTTATGCAAATCGCAGCATGGAACCAACGGCAACGCCAGATAGGGGAAGGGAAGATGGATGCCCATTTGAATCACAAGGTCTGGTTCCAGCTCCAAAGAATCGAGGACGAACTTTATGCGAAAGCTGACGGATGGAAGCGAACGCTAGATGCGTATAAAGATCGCACCATCAGAGTGCGGACCGCTTTGTCTCTCTCCGAGTCAGTGGCCTTGCATGAGATGGGAAGGCATCTTGCCGGGATCAACATATCCACGATCTGGCACATCCTGATCGCCGTATGCAAAGACATCGCACTCTATTACGGCGGGAGCGTGGTGCTAGGCGCATCCGTAGGGGCGATCGTTGGCGCTTTCTTCGGTGGCGTCGGAGCTGTGCCGGGAGCTTTCGTAGGCGCAGAGGCGGGCTCGTATGTCGGAGGTTGGATCATGGGGGTGCTAGGGTTGAAGTCCCTGGTAAAGACCATGGTCGATACACTTCCACTTGCTGCGCGCTGGTATGAACTGGGTTTTCGCGAAGCGTGGGGGCCAATGCCTTCTGAGCATGCTTCCCATCCTGGCTCCCGAGGGGACGTACGTAAAGCGGCTTACGAGTTTGGCCAGGGGCATGTGTTGTTGATCTTGGCCATCTTTACCGCTTTGGTGGCGTTCCTTACTAAGGGGAAAGGCAATAAGGCGGTGGTGCTGAAAGAGATCCGCGAAAGCCCACGCCTTGGTCCAGATGTAGCCAATTGGGTTGAGAAGAACGAAGACAAACTGCTGAAGAACCCCGAGCTGCAGGAGCGTCCCAAGACTCGACCCGGCGGGAATGCAGACGAGTCGTCGGAGCCAGCGCGTCGTCCAAGCCAACGTTCTAAAGAGGACGCTCGCCCGCTAATGAATAAGAAGCAGGTGCCTTGCTTCAAGCCCAATGACCTGCCGCAGAACAAGATTCCCGAATTTGATCGGCAGCTCGCCGCCCAGCAAGACGCTATCAACGAGATGACTGTGCAGCAATATCAACAAGGACGGGATGCGTTCGAGAGTGCGAAAGCGGATGGCGAAACCATTCGTGATCCCAATGTGGCCAGGGGGGCTCGCACTAAATACCAGAAAGGCCTTGCTGAGCAGATTCGTGATGAACTATTGCTTGATAATCCTGACATGTCATACGAGGATGCGGAATCGCAAGCAGCAGATGAAGCAGCAAAGCAAATGAAGACGCTTGCCGCGTTACACAATCCGGATCTGGTTGCAGGTGGCAAGGATGTGATTGCTGACTTCGGAGATAGCAACGTCAATTCTCGCATTGGCGCGGGATGGCCAAGTAGAGTGGGAGCGATGGACAACGCCGCGGCTCAAGTGCCTGAAGCAGATCGTCCCTTTGTAAAAATGAACGTTGCATTGCAACGGTGCAAATAGAGATGGGTATGGACAGACATTTCGAGCATTTTCTGAAGGCATTCGGCCCAGCTATAGACAAGCGAGAGGTCCCGGCCGCGAGCATTGAACGCTATAGAGGAAAGCTGCCCGATCAGCTCCTTGCCTACTGGGAGGAGCATGGATGGTGCGGTTACGCAGATGGCTTGCTGTGGAGTGTCGATCCCCAAGAATATGAGCCAGTCGCAAGAGCATGGATCGGCAACACGCCATTCATGCAGGAAGATACCTTTCACATTATTGCTCGTAGCGCCTTTGGCAAGTTGTATTTCTGGGGTGAGAAAAGTGGGGGTAACAAGCTCAACATCATCGCGTCAGATTCTTTCGCTCTGGTAAGAGCCTTTTCGCCCGCAAGAGATCTGAATCAATCTGCGCAAGTTTTTTTTGGCGCAAAAAGCCGTGATGCTGTTGATTACGAAACGGAGCAAGGGCCATTGTTCGCTCCAGCGTTAGCTAGGCTCGGGCGGCTCAAGTATGACGAGATATATGGCTTCGTCCCCGCTTTAGCGCTCGGTGGTGCGCCTGTTTTGAAGAATCTGCAAAAGATCAAGGCAGTGGAGCATCTTATTATCCTTGCGCAATTGGCACCCTTGAAGGTGATGAGGACGTAACGCTATCGCTTTGTGGTCATCACAAAAGCGGCCAGTTAAGTTAATCCGCAAGATAGCTGAAATTGTTCAAAAGGAAGGCTACACATGGTTGATGGATGCGTTCCCCGATGGGAATGTTGAGCCTCCAACCATCATCGCCAGCGATTGAGATATCGACCTTCGACACTTCAGCGGCCTGAGGCCGTTGGCATTGGCCCATTCGCGCAGCACCGCACGCTGCCGCCGCACTTCCCAGGAAGTAGCCAATTCAACAGCAAGCAGAACCAGCCCTATAAAAAGATGCGTGTACGTTTGCACGGTTTCCCCCTGTTGCGGTTGGACGTTCTTTTCTGCGATGAATGGATCATAGGTAAAAGACGGCTGAAAAAACTGCCGTAGTGCTTGATGGAGATCGCGTGCCTCCACCCTTAGGTAGTTAAGTAGACTTAATCACCGCCGGCCCTTTGGGCCGGCTTTTCAGGCCACCTTGATGACCGAACCCGTCCGCCTCGCCAAACGTGTTGCCGCCATGACGCAGTGCTCGCGGCGCGAGGCCGAGATGTATATCGAAGGCGGCTGGGTGCGAGTGGGTGGCGAGGTCGTGGAAGAGCCGCAGTTCAAAGTGCGAGACGATCAGCATGTCGAGATCGATCCGCACGCCGAACTTACGGCGCCCGAGCCGGCAACGCTGGTATTGCACAAGCCGGCAGGGTTCACCGTTGAGCAGGCTCGTGCCCTGATCAGCGCACAAAGCCATGACCAGAACGACGCTTCCGGCGTGCGTATGTTGAAACGCCACTTTGCCCGACTGGAATCGCCGCTGCCGCTGCCCGACAACGCCAGCGGCCTGCTGGTGTTCACGCAGGATTGGCGGGTCAAGCGCCATTTGGAAGAAGACATCGCCCGCATCGAGCAGGAGATGGTGGTTGAGGTCGCCGGCACCCTGGCGCCAAACGGCCTTGCCTTGCTCAATCATGGGCTCAGCTTCAACAACTATGCGTTGCCGCCTATCAAGGTGAGCTGGCAAAACGAAACCCATCTTCGCTTTGCCTTGAAGCGGATCGCGCCGGAGATGGTCGAGCGCATGTGTCAGGCGGTGGGGCTCAAGGTGCTGTCGATCAAGCGCATTCGCATCGGTCGCGTTCCGATGTCGCGCCTTCAGGTTGGACAATGGCGTTATCTCGCTAGCACCGACCGGTTCTGATCGCTCAATAAGGGGCCGGAGGCTAAGGTTTCCCCACGTTTTTTTGTGCCACTCCGGCGAAAACCGACGTTCGCATTAATGCTGTTTCAAAGCGAGTCGTCATTCCGGCCTTCGCCGGAATGACGGGCAAAAGTATTCGGCGCTGCTACAACTATCTTTTTTGTTTTGTCAGTGGTCTGAGCCGGCCTGATGCCAATCGCAATCGGTCGATTACATGGTGCAAACGACTGATTACGGATGGTGAAGTTCTTATTGTGGCGGTGCGAGGACGCCTATGATTCGGCCGAGCATCAGGCGATGTCGTCAGCAATTGGCGATGTCATCGATACAGACGCAATAGCCGCTGCCTGCGACAACGGTTCCATTCCAAACACCGGTCGCAGCCAGCCCACACGACGGATCACACACTCGTGCAACATCGCACATCCACCCATAGTGCAAGCAATAATCAACACAGGTTCCACCACCGGCCCCAACCCCAACGGCATCAACTGCCAAGCGAACAACAGCAGCAAACTCTGATGCAGCACATACCACGGATACACCGCGTCACGCGCATACGGCAGCCAGTGAAACGGGCGATTGAGATACGCATGACCCCAACCAAGCACAGCGCAGATCGCTGTCCACAGATAGGCATAGCGCAGCGCATGCACAACTAACCAAACCGCTGCCGGGGCTGAGTCAGGCAACAAACGAATGCCGGCGAGGTAAAACGCGAAGCACGTTAGCGCTGATGGCAGAGAGATCCGGCGCAACCGCGCCAGTTCCGACCAGATGCCGGCATCGGTGCCGAGCAGATAGCCGTACAAGAACATGCTGAAGTAGAGCGCATGCGCATACCAGTCGCCCCAGAGCGCGCCGGTGATCGGGTAGCGGTTGGCCAGCAGGCGATCCCAAACGAATAGCGGGATGACGGGTAGCAGCAGTAGCGCCGGGCCGCGCAGTTGCAGAACTGCGGCACGCAGGCGCTGACCCACTGACGATTCCAGCAGCGGCAGCAACGCCATCAGCAGCATCGTGTAAACCCACAGGTAGGGCAGGTACCAAAGGTGGTTCCAGGTGAAGCCGAACTGCCAACCGGTAAAGGCGCCTTTCGGCCACGGCCCGCCGGTCCAGTACCGCAGCAGAAACTGGCCGAAGCCGGGTTGCACCAGGTGGGTGGACAGTCCCTGCACATAGGGCTGGATCGGAATCACCACCGCCATGCCGAACACCAGCGGCAGCAGCAGACGCACGGTGCGCTTCCAGGCCATCCCCGGCAGGCTGGCGCGGCGGCGCATAAAGTTCACCGCCAATCCCGAGATCAGAAACAGCAGTTCCATCCGCCAGCGGTTGAGGAACAGCATGGGGTATTGCAGCCAGGCCGCGGTGTGACTGCTCTTGAGGTGGAAGTCCCAGTCGGTCACGTACAGCATGGCGGCGTGGTAGAGGATCAGCAGGCCGAAGGCGAGAACGCGCAAGGCGTCGATGTCGTAGCGGCGGTTCATGGCGTGGCTCCGTGGCGGGAAAGTGGAGCCAGCTTCGGTACGCCGACGCCGCGTGTCGTGTCTCAAGTGATTGTTTGCAGGGCGCTTGTGACGAACGGCGGGCAGCAGGGACGGATGTGGGTGGTGTTGCGTAGAATCCGCCGATGCAAACTTCCCCTGGCTTCGACATCTTCCAGCGCTGGCGACGTCCGATCGAGATTGGGTTCTGGATCGCGCTCTTCATCGTGAACGTGATTTTCAACAGCATCGACACCCGCATCGATCACGCCGGCCGGATCGCTCCCTGGGAACCTTGGGTCTGGGAGTCGAGCAGTGCGCTGCTTATGCTGGCGCTGCTACCGGGGGTGATCGCCGCCGAGCGGCGCTGGCCGATCCGCTTCGACACCTGGCCGCGCAACCTGCCACTGCACGTTCTGCTCAGTGTGCTGTTCAGCCTGATCCACGTCGTGGGCATGATCGCCCTGCGCCGGCTGGCTTATGCCGCCATCGCCGGCTGGCACTACCGGTTCGGGGCATGGTGGATCAATTTCGGCTACGAATATCTTAAAGATGTACGCAGCTATTTCCTGATCGTCGGCGTGCTGATGCTTTACCGCATGTGGTGGCTGCGCCGACAGGGCGAGGCGAAGCTGCTAGTGGAACCGGAAGACGGCCCGCCGGTGGAACCGGTGGAGCGGCCCGATCGCTTCCTGGTGCGCAAACTAGGCAAGGAGTTTCTGGTCAACGCCAGCGAGATCGAGTGGCTGCAGGCATCGGGCAACTACGTGAATCTGCACGTACGCGGGCGCGATTACCCGTTGCGCAGCACGATGGCCGGCATCGAAGCGCGATTGGATCCGGCGCGCTTCCTGCGCGTGCACCGCGGCTACTTCATCAACCTCGACTATCTGGTAGAGATCGAGCCACTGGAAACCGGCGACGCGCGCCTGCGTCTGCGCGACGGCACCACTGTGCCGTGCAGCCGTCGCTATCGTGCGGCGTTGCGCGAACGCTATGGGCAGCCGGTTGCGGCGGAGTGAGCGGGCGATGAAGGCGATGCCGAAGCAATGGGTTGCCATCATGCTATTGGCGTCAGCAGCTCCTGCCTTCACGCCCAAGCCATCTCATCGGTAACGGGGTGTGAGCTGATTGGCTCACCAGGGAAATATGTTCTTGTAGTGGCCTCGACATGAATGGCCGGGCCGGCATTAAGAGATCGTAGCGAAAAGCCGCGCCAGGCAGAATGATTCGAGATTGATCGTGAAGCCGGGAAGATTGCGCGGTAGCCCCGTTTGATTGCGCAAGGGTTCTTATCCGCCAGCGCGCCTTAGCCACAGTGCCTGAGAGAAGCGCTATGGCATGTTGCCTGCCAATCCGGCTCTCTGAAGGTCAGTCTTGAATTCCGCATGCGTCGAGCGCCTGCGATTTCACCGCGTTGAAAGCGGCCTCATGCTGTTCAATTTTCTTGCTGTCGCAGAAGCGGCAGAGAAGCTTCGCACCTTTCCCGGTCAGCATCACTTTCGAATCTTGCTTGCATGCGGTGCAGCGGCTGAAACCAATTCCAGCGAGATCAAGATAGGGTTTGAACCAGCGGCATTGGGTATTGGGCAGCATCGCCGACAGCCATGCGTACTCAGGCATCGGTAGCCGGTTTCCCAAGCCAAGAAACTCAAGCGCCTGAAGATTCGCGAGCGGCCGCAGCGTCTCGACCTTCCATGTATCGAGCGCGAGCGACTTCAGCCATGTCATCTGGGCGAACGTTTCCAGCGCACCAACGTTCTGTCGCGTCCACATGCTGCCGGTAACAGCGAGCGATTCGAGCGACTTCAACCGGTTCAGTGGCGAAAAATCGGTGATCAACTTGAAATTCTCGATCTCGAGAAGCTGCAAATTCGACAGCGCGGAAAGTGGCTCGATCGACTCGATTTTTGTTGAGCTGCCAACGTAGAGATAACGCAGGTGGCGCAGATTCTCGATCGCAGATATGTCGCGGATATTGCTCCATTTGATCTGCAGACATTCCAGATTTGTCATTCGACATGCGGCTTCGAATAACGGCGGCGCAACGTGCGACCAGAGACTGAGCCAGCGCACGTTATGCATGTCGGGTAGCTTCTCGGACCACTGCTTGATCGCCTGTTTCTTTTCCTTTTCAGAAAGGCGACCAAGGTCCCATGAAAGCCGCAGACGTTCGCCTCCGTCATAGTCGCTGTCATGCGCAATCGACTTCGGCCACTGCGAAACATGGAATGGATAGGGATCGATGTTCGACCAGCGCACGTGCGGCTTCCTTTCTTTCGGATAGCCCAGTCTATTGGGTAACACATTGCACTCAAGCGGAAAGCGCTGTGCAATGCAAAAAAGGTCTAAAGCTTGTTAACGCCTGCCGGCCCGTTACCTTGGCGCGGCATGCCGGTCAAACGCCGGATCAGTCCTGTGCGAGTAAGGGGCAGGGTGTTCTTCCATTTTTGGAAGCCAGCCCTCTTGCCTCGGTATCAGAATCAGCAGTCGTGTGAGCGATCCTTTACTCAGAGGCAACGCTTACAACGCATCAGGCATTGCCAACTTTTTCACGCGACATAATCGGTCGATTTGATGCGCGCCTATAATCAGGCCGATGTTCGCTCGTGTGACGGACAGCTCTGCGTACGTGCCGATCGAGCCGACAAGCGCCACGGCGATTACCTGCCGATCAAGCAACGATCGGAATAACCATGGTGACCGGGGGAAGTTAAGAGGCTTAACTTCCCCCGGTCTTTTATTGCGAAGCGTCGCGAATCACGGAACGCTTGCAAAGTTGCCGACGACAGTCACGACGGGCGCATCGTGCTCACGCCAGGCGGGCGCACCTTCTTGCTTCAACCGATGAGCCGCGTCATCCCATATCAACGTGGTGAGCGAATACTTGCCTTGCTCGTAGCCGTAGGTCTTTCCGTCGTCCTGGAAGAGCGCAAAGCTGCCATCCGCTCCCGGGTATACCTTTACAGAGACGATTTTCTGCGCTTGACCGGCGTTCTCATCGTCTGATCCCAACGGCACGATGCTTCCTGCTTTTACAAACAGTGGCAGGGTATCGATGGGCGCATTCACCTCGATCGTCTGCCCGCCATGCAATCGCTGATTGGTCCAGTAGTTGTACCAATCGCAGCCGGCCGGCAGATAGACGGTCCGATGGGTGGCGCCTTGCTCCGTGACCGGCGCCACCAAGAATGCCGGCCCATACATGTATTCGTCGGGGATATTCGCCACCTTCGGATCGGTCGGGAAATCCATGAACAGTGCTCGCATATACGGAGCTCCGGTCTGATAGCTGCGATAGGCCAGCGAATAGGTGTAAGGGAGCAGTTGATAGCGAAGCTTCAGATATTTCGCCAGGATCGGTTCGGCCTGCTTGCCGTAGGACCATATTTCGTTGTGATTCCTTTCGCCGTGCGCGCGCATGACTGGCTGGAAGGCGCCCCATTCAAACCATCGCACGAAGAGCTCGGGATAATCCTCGTAGTTACCAATCGTGCCGCGCACGTCCGATCCGTCGACCAGGGGCTTGTGCGCCGGGTGGTAATCGGCAGGAATAACCGGCGAAAAGAATCCGGCAATATCGGTATCCCAATATGGCAAGCCGGTTGCCGTGAAATTGAGGCCGGCGGGAATCGAGCGCTTGAGCATGTCCCAGGTCGATACGATGTCGCTGGACCAGAACACGGTGCCGTTGCTCTGGGCGCCCAGATAGGCCGCGCGCGCCAGGATCATCACTCTGCGGCTGTCGCCAAAATCGCGCCGGAATCCTTCGTATACCGATGCAGTGTGGAACAGCGGGTACGCGTTATAGAAGCGCGTGCCGGAACCGATCCAGAAAACATCTTTCGCCGGATCGATATCGGGTTCCGTTTCATCCAGCCATAGATAATCGAAGCCGTACGGCTTGATGTAGCGGTCGCGGATTTTTTCCCAGAACCATTTCGCTGCTTCCGGGTTGGTCGTGTCGATATTCGGCCCGATGACTGACTTGTACCACCCCGAGTCCGGCTGGCCATCCGGTGTATGCACCAGCCAGCCTTTGCTCGCCAGCATGTCGTAGAACAGCGTTCCTTTCGAGAAATGCGGCCACACGCTCAGTAGCGTGTCCACACCCTGCGCATGCAATTGATGATTCATCGCGGCGGCATCCGGCCAGCGCGCCGGGTCCAGATCCAAATTGCCTTGCTCGGTCATGTTGAGAAAATCCACCACCATCACACCCAGCGGTAGATGTTTTTGCCGGTACTCGTTGGCAACCGCCACAACTTGTGCCTGCGTCGGATAGATCGCCTTGCTCTGGATGTAGCCATAGACCGTCTTGGGCAGCACGTGTGTCACGCCCGTCAGCAGACGATAGCCTTCGTAAATTTCGTCCGCGTTATCTCCCGCAATGATGAAATACGAGACACGATCGCCTACCTCCGATGACCACACATTTTGGCCGTTGAAACCGAGATCGATCGTCGTTTTCGATGGATTGTCCCAGACCAGGCCGTAGCCAAGGCTCGACACCATGAAGGGTACACAGACATTCTCGCCACCCAACGCGCCGTAATCGTGCCAGCAGCGAATCTCATGATCGCGTAAATCCATCCATCCTTTCTGCTGTTGCCCGAGCCCGTAGTAATGCTCGTTTGCAGGCGAGTCGAACATGGCTGCAATGCGGTAACCCTTTGCACCCGCGTCCGCTTGCGCGACGTCCGGTTGCTCCGGCGCCATCGTCCAGGTGCGCATATGCAGTAGCGTCTTGCCGTCAGCCGTGGTGACTTGCAATGCGTCATCGTGAGGGCCTCCCTCATGGGGTCCTCCGAAATACTTTTCGCGCAATTGATTGTTGAGTGCGTCCAGCGGCATGCGCTGCGGCATTTGATCCTTCGCGAGTTCCGCCGGTGCCACGCGTACAACCATTTTTGCCGAACGAAATATCTCCTCGCCCATCGCCTCGCGCGTGTACGACCATCCTTGCTCCGATGGTTTCGCCACAAAACCGTATCCGGGGGCAGCCGTGGCGGCCGCCCGGTCGGTACTTATCGTGACCCGCAAGATATTCGGGGCATACGGTTCGAGTGAAAGGGTTCTGCCATGCCGTTGCAGTACCAGCGGGGCATTTTGAGCTACTGCCACGCTGCTCAACGACAACGCCAGCAGTAGCGCGCCAAGTCCGCAGGCCACCAGCCTGCGCATGCCGCTATATGGCGTACCTGTTATCCGGCAGGAGCTGTTCCAAACATCCGCCTTGCGCGTGATCCGCATTTTCTCTCCCGCTGACGTCTCTAGCGCCATTACCGCGACTCATCATGCCGAGCCAAATGACCGCGTCGAAGATTGCATAAAAGCCGGCCGGGCAAGAAGTGAAAGACGGCCACACTTTGTGCTTTAGCAAATACGTTTGATAGAAAACATAATGCTTGCCTGTTCGTCGCCAGGAGACTTCTGTCACCTCTATCGCAGGCACGAGCATTGGCACGCCATCGGGATTTATTTATGTCGAGTGCCTCGCACAGCGTATTGGCACTGGATTCCTCGCTCTTCAAAACCGAGCAGGTCCATGTGCTCTCCGCGCATGCCAGCCTTCAACGAAGTGCTTTACAACAGCGAAGCTGGTCAATGACGATTCGCCTTGACGTGACATCGAGGCGGACATCCACACCGCGGCCATAAAGATGCCATTGGCTATGCGAGCTTCTGGCCGGGAAACCCTTAGTCGCGGCAGTCGGGTTGGCCAGAGCAACCTGGCAATGTCGCCAGATAGGTTCGATTGCGCTACGTCCATCGGATCTGCGTTAATCGCCCAGCACCATTTTCTGTCGCCGCCACCAAGGCGTCACTTTCTCTTCGCGTACCAGCGTGAACAGGCCCGCGCCCAGAATCATCACGATGCCAATCAGCATCGGCCAGTCGAGCTTGTCGCCGAACAACCAATAGCCGAGCCCGATGGCCCACAACATCTGGCTGTATTGCGTGGGTGCTACGCGGTTGGCGGGAGCAATCAACGTGGCATACATCAACAACACGCCGGCCAGCGCGGCGAGCAGGCCGTAACCGGCGAGCAGAAACCACTCGTGCATGTCCGGCCATCGAAAATGCGGCAGCATCATCAGGCCGCCGATGATCAGCGGCCCAACCACGCCGGCACCGTAAAGACTGATGCGTTTTTCGTGCGGGCCGGCCATGCGTAACGCCACCACGGAAGCTGCCGCGAACAAGCCGCACACCAAGCCTGCGATGTCTCCCACACCCAGTGCGCGAAAGCCCGGCCGCAACACCACCAGCACGCCGGCAAAACCCACCACCACGGCCGACCAGCGGCGCCAGCCAACATGCTCTTTCAAAAAGATCACGGAGAGGATGGTCACGAAGATCGGCATCAGGAAAATCATGGTGAACACTTCGGCCATCGGCAGCAGCGTGAACGCCGTTACCGAAGCAATGTTGCCGAAGGCACCGGCCGCTGCACGTACCCACCACAAGGAGGGTCGCTGCGCCGTCACCACGTCGTGCCAACGATCGCCTTTGTGCTTGCTCATGATGAAGGGCAGGGCGGCGAGTCCGAATACGGCACCAAAGAACACCGATTCATAAGGCGGCACCGAGCCGTGCAACGACTTTACGAAGGCATCGCTGATCGCATAGGCCGCGAAGCTGGCAAAGCCGAGAAAAATGCCTTTGATCATGCAAGTTCCGGTGGGTGGCAAACAACGGCTGACGGTGAGTCAGCCGGCAGGAAATGTCAGGGCGCAATCATGGTTCCGGTAAAGGCTTTTCTAGGGAGAAGAGTCATGTCGCACTGCACCATAGAGCATATCTTGAAAGACAAGAATGACAAGCCGTTTGCGCGCTTTTCCCGCGGTTTCAGGACCAACATCTACCTATTGAAAAGGGGGCGGCACCAGTCAGTCGAATAAACGAGCATGGATTCAGAGGTCCGCTCGTGAGCTTAGGCAAAAAGCTGCAGGCCGTCGCTGCTGTTCTCCGCGATCAACCTGGAAGGATGCGATTGGCCTGTTTCGGGGATGTTTTCCACTGTACGTAGCAGGCCTGCCAGTTCCACTGCTATCCGGTTTCAGCACGGATGCTTTTGCCGTCAAAGTCACCAACCCGTGGAATGCGGGCGACGCTGTGCGTTTCCGCGCCGGCCAGGAGAGTCGGGAAGAGCCGCTGTATTTCGCCAGGCTGACGCTCTGGCTGCTGCACCCCGCCATGACCGCTTTCCAGCACCCCAGCTAGAATGTAGGGCTTCCCCGACCGCACCCGGAACTCCTATGGCAGCCCGCTTGAACCCGCTCGATCTGTACGATGTCCGTTCCCTGCTTACCGACGAGGAGCGCATGGTGCAGGACACCGTGGGGCGTTTCGTTGACGAAAAGGTGCTGCCCATCATCGGCGACTGCTTCGATCAAGGCCGTTTTCCCGCGGAGCTGATCCCGGAAATCGCCAACCTCGGCCTGCTCGGCGCCACCATTCCTGAGAAATACGGCTGTGCCGGCATGAATGGCGTGAGCTACGGCCTGATCTGCCAGGAACTGGAGCGCGGCGATTCGGGTCTGCGCAGCTTCGCTTCGGTGCAGAGCTCGCTGTGCATGTATCCGATCTATGCCTACGGCAACGAAGAGCAAAAGATGCAATACCTGCCGAAAATGGCGGCGGGTGAAATCATCGGCTGCTTTGGCCTGACCGAGCCGCACGGCGGCTCCGATCCGGCCAATATGAAGACCAACGCCAAGAAAGACGGCGGCGACTGGGTCATCAACGGCGCGAAGATGTGGATTACCAACGGCAACCTTGCGCACATCGCCATCGTGTGGGCGCAGACGGACGACGGTATCCAGGGCTTTATCGTGCCCACTGATACCAAGGGCTTCACCGCGCAGGAAGTGCACAAGAAGATGAGCTTGCGCGCCTCGGTCACTTCCGCGCTGTTCTTCGACAACGCGCGCGTGTCCGATGCGCAGCGCTTGCCGAACGTGAAGGGCCTGAAAGGTCCGTTGGGTTGTCTGACCCAGGCGCGTTACGGCATTACCTGGGGCCCGATCGGCGCCGCGCAGGCGTGCTTGAAGGAAGTGCTGGATTACACGCAAGAGCGCGTGCTGTTCGGTCGCCCGCTGGCAGCCAATCAGGCGATCCAGTTGAAGCTGGCCGATATGGCTCGCCGCATCACTTCGGCACAGTTGATTTCACTGCAGCTCGGCCGCCTGAAGGACGCCGGCAAGATGGAACCCACCCAGGTATCGCTGGCGAAGTGGAACAACGTGCGCATGGCGATCGATATCGCACGCGATTGCCGCGACATACTCGGCGGCGCCGGCATCACCGTGGAGCATTCGGCGATTCGTCACGCGTTGAATCTGGAATCGGTGATTACGTATGAAGGTACCGAGACGGTGCATCAGCTGGTGGTTGGCCGCGAGTTGACCGGCATCAACGCGTTCTAGCGTACAGCTTGGTTTTATCTGGCCGTCATTCCCGCTTTCGCGGGAATGACGGCCAAAGTGGCGTATCGCGATAGCTTCGGAGCCTGACGTGTCGATCCACGATATCCGCATCATCGAAACCGAACGCCTGATCCTGCGTCCGCCCATTCGCGAGGATTTCGACGCCTATGCGGTGAACATGGCTGACGCCGAAGCCGCGCATTTCATCGGTGGCATGCAATCGCGCGCCGTTGCATGGCGCGGCTTTCTTACTTTGGCCGGTGCCTGGATGATCCAGGGCTATTCGATGTTTTCGGTGATCGAAAAAGCGACGGGTCGTTGGGTCGGCCGTCTCGGCCCCTGGCAGCCGGAAGGCTGGCCGGGGACCGAAGTCGGTTGGGGTTTGTCGCGCGACGCATGGGGCAAAGGCTACGCATACGAAGGCGCCAGCGCCGCCATCGATTGGGCGTTCGAGCATCTTGGATGGAAGGACATCATCCATTCCATCAACTCGGACAATCTCCCGTCGATCGCACTCGCCAAGCGCCTGGGTTCGCGATTCCTGCGCCATTCGCACTTGCCGGAGCCCTATCAGGACGTCACCGTGGAAATCTGGGGCCAAACGCGGGAAGAGTGGTTGCGCAAGCGAGAAACGCTTTGAGTCCAGACGCATGACAGTGAACAAGCCTGTTTTGCAATCCGTCATCACCTGTCCGCATTGCGGTTTCTCGCAAGAAGAAACCATGCCTGTCGATGCCTGCCTGTTTTTGTACGATTGCCCGCACTGCAAGGCGATGCTTCGCCCCAGGCCCGGTGACTGCTGCGTGTTTTGCTCGTATGGAACGGTCAAGTGTCCGCCGATACAACAGAGCGCGATCACACCGAATGACAAGGGCACCGAGCCGGCGTGCTGCGGCCATCGGCCCCGAAAACCGGAATGAATCATCCATGACGCAACTCAGTCCGGCTTTGTGCGAGGTGATTGCGGCCAGTGTGCCGCAACTGCATGCGCATTGCCGCGACGAGTGGGCGGTGATCGGAAGCGCAGCGGCCGCGCTGGCTGGCGCGGAGGTGCAGGCGGCCGATCTGGATCTGTTGACCAGCGTGGCCGATGCACAGCGTTTGATCGCGCTATGGCCGTCGCGCTTGGATACGTCCTACACACCTGCGGGTGCCGAGCATTTTCGGTCGTGCTTCGCCCGTTTCCAGTTTCCCGGTATGCCGCTCGAAGTCATGGGTGGTCTTGAATTGAATGGTCCGGACGGCTGGCAAGCCGTGCGTGTGAACCATGTTGTACACGTAAGCGTTGCGGGCATCGACGTGCCCATTCCCGCGCGCGACGAACAAATCCGCATCTTTGAAAGCTTCGGCCGCGCCAAGGACTTTACGCGTGCCGAACTGCTGCGCGCCTTATAAAACATGGCGCGCTAAACCGATCACCCTAGAGAGCTTCACCATCATGTCTGCCACTCCCATCGCCGCCCGCCACAAGGGCTTCAATCGCGCCGAGATCGTCGATCAGAACTTCACCGAGTTCGTGCAGCTTTGGCAGGGCGAAGTGCATGTCAAACCGCGCGACCATGAATCCGTGCTGCCCGGCAGTGCGCTGGACGCACGCGGCTTCCGCGAACTGCTGGAATCGCAGCTGATTTCGCGCCATCTCGATCTGATGGCGCGCGTGCTGCGCGTACAAAACAAAGTGTTCTACACCATCGGCAGTTCCGGCCACGAAGGCAACGCGATGGTGGCGCGACTCACGCGTCATACCGATCCGGCGTTCTTGCATTACCGTTCTGGCGGCTTCATGGCCGAGCGCTTTCGTAAATTGCCGGGCATGGACCCGGTGATGGATTCGGCGTTGTCGTTTGCCGCCAGCAAGGAAGATCCCGCTTCCGGTGGACGCCACAAGGTGTGGGGCAGCAAGCCGTTGTGGGTGTTGCCGCAAACATCCACCATCGCCTCGCATCTGCCCAAGGCTTTGGGTACGGCCATCGCCATCGAGCAGGCGCGCCGCATCGGGCATGCGTTGCCGATTCCCAACGATTCCATTGCCATCTGTTCATTCGGCGATGCATCCAGCAATCACGCTACGGCGCAAACGGCGTTCAACGCAGCGGCATGGACGGCGTATCAGAAACTGCCCGCGCCCGTGCTGTTTGTGTGCGAAGACAATGGCATCGGCATTTCGGTAAAAACGCCCAGCGGTTGGGTGGCCAACAACTTCCAGCATCGTCCCGATCTGGATTACTTCTTTGCCGATGGCCTGGATCTGGCAAGCGGCTACGAGCAGGTGCAGCGCGCAGTAGCGCATTGCCGTGAAACGCGTCGCCCGACGTTCCTGCATTTGAAGACCACGCGCATCATGGGCCACGCCGGCACCGATTTCGAAATCGAATGGCGCAGCATTGAAGAACTGGTTAGGGTGGAGGCTTCCGATCCGTTGTTGCGCTCCGCTGCGATCGCCTTGGAATCGGGCTTGTATTCGAAGGACGAATTGCTCGCCTTGAATGAGGCCCTGCGCAAGCGTTGCTTCGCTGCAGCGGAAGACGCCGATCGCCGCCCAAGGCTGCAAAGCCTGGACGAGGTGATGGCGCCGCTCGCTCCCTACACGCCGAATGAAGTGAAAGCCGAAGCCGAGCGCGCCGACTACGGGGACAAACGCGTTGCGGTATTCGGCGGCGAAGACAAACTGCCGGAAAAGCAACCGCCGCGCCATTTGGCCATCCAGATCAATCAGGCTTTGCACGACCTGATGGCGAAGTATCCCGAATCGCTGTTGTTCGGCGAGGACGTGGCGCAGAAGGGCGGCGTGTACACGGTCACCAAGGGGCTCAACAAAGTCTTCAAAGGCAATCGTGTGTTCAACACTTTGCTGGACGAAACGGTCATTCTCGGCCTTGCGCAGGGCTATGCCAACATGGGCATGCTGCCGATACCGGAAATCCAATATTTGGCGTATTTCCACAACGCCTGCGATCAGATTCGCGGCGAAGCGGCATCGTTGCAATTCTTCTCCAACGGCCAGTACCGCAATCCGCTGGTGATGCGTGTGGCTTCGCTCGGCTATCAACGCGGCTTTGGCGGCCATTTCCACAATGACAATTCGATTGCCGCGCTGCGTGATATTCCCGGCCTCATCGTCGGCTGTCCCAGCCGTGGGGACGATGCCGCCACCATGCTGCGCACGATGATGGCGCTGGCGAAAGTGGATGGGCGCGTGTGCGCATATCTGGAACCGATTGCGTTGTACATGACCAAGGATCTCTACGAAGCCGGCGATGGGCAATGGCAGTTCGCCTATCCCGCACCGGGCGAAGCGATGCAGCTAGGCGAGGGGCGTGTGTATAACGCGGAGGCCAACGATCTGGTGATCTTCACTTTCGGCAACGGTGTGCCGATGGCGCTGCGTTCGGCGCGCGCCATCGAAAAAGAACTGGGCTGGAAAGTGCGCGTGGTCGATCTGCGCTGGCTCGCTCCGCTCAACGATGCGTTCATTGCCGAGCAGGCGAAAAACGCCAGGCATATTCTTGTGCTGGACGAAGGCCGCAAGAGTGCAGGGGTGGGCGAGGGTGTGATCACCGCCATCGTCGAAGCCGGTTTTGGCAGCACGCCGCTGGAGCGGGTGGTGGGTGCGGATACGTACACGCCACTGGCAGGAGCCGCGTTCCTGGTATTGCCGGGAGATGCAGACGTCGTTGCCGCAGCGAAGAAACTTGCCGGCGGTGCTTAAACTTATGCGCTGAGGACAGCTCGCAATCCTTATGGCCGTTATTCCCGCGAAAGCGGGAATGACGGCTATCCGGTTAACCGTTTCCCTTTCCCTGCGGACTTCGATTGGCATACATCTCCGCCCTCCGCTCGTGCGCATGCACATGATTGCGCCCGTGAAGCTTCACGTAATACATCGCCTGATCTGCGCGTTCGATCATTGATTCCAGCGTATCGCCCAGGCTGCGCATCGCCAGGCCGATGCTTACGCTCAGTCGTAAATCCACCTGGTTCACCGGAATTTCCAGGCGATGCACGCGCCGACATAGACGCGTGGCCACCTGCAGTGCCTGCTCCTGATTCACATCGTGCAGCATCGCGATGAATTCCTCGCCGCCATAACGGCATAGCAAATCGGTAGGACGCAGTTCGTTGCTCAGCATCTCGGCCACGGTGACCAGTGCACGATCGCCCGCCGAGTGGCCCTGCAGATCGTTCAACACCTTGAAGTGGTCCAGATCCAGAAACAGTAATGCGATCGGGCGATCCGTCCCGCTTGTCTCGGTAAGCATGCGGTTGGCCGCTTCGGTCCAGGCGCGCCGATTGAGGATATTGGTGAGCGCATCGCGATCGGCCAATACGCGCACGCTGTCGCGATCGTGCCGCATGGTGAGCGCGCGATCGGCCAAGCCCAGCGACAGCACGATCGCCTCGAACGCACCCATGGCGATACTCGCGTCATTGAGCCAGTCCAGGCTCGGCAATGCGCCCGTATCTTGTGCGCTGGTCAACGCAGTCAGCACCAGCAGCGGTGTCCATCCGATGAGGAAAAACCAGGCTTGCCGGGAACCTCTCGCACCCGTTACCAGCGCAGTAAATAGCAACAATAGGGCACCGAGCATCAACAGGGGATTGACCAGCGTCTGCGCCATCACCACCAGTTCGGCAATGCCGGTGCAACGCATCAACACGATCAGCGGCATTGCGATACCCAACGCCACGACCGGCACACGCAACGTGGGGGCGTACCGTTGGACATCGCAGAAGCGACTGACGAACAGCGAAGCGAACGACACCGATAACGCTACCGCCGAAGCACCCACCAACACTTCCGATCCGGCCAGCCAATTCAAGCCGAGCGGATGGAACAGAAAACCCGTCTGCACGCCTTGCACCACCACGTAGCAGAGCATGTAGCCGGTGTACCAGGCGAAGGTCACGTCGCGCAGCATGATGGCGAAGCACAAGGCCATCAGCGCCATCGCCACCATGATGGCGAAGCATGCCGTGGCAAAGGCCAGCCAGTACGCATCCTCCCGCAGATAATCGTTGAAGCTCTGCAGTTCGAAGCGTTCGGGCGCAGCCAACGTGCCGCTGGGCTCGAATTTCAGCAGGATGGGTTGTTGCGCCCCCTGGCCGCCGGGGAGGCGAAATGCCAGTCGTCCATGCCCATGAAGTGCGCTGCCGAAGTCGTCCATGGCGAGCGTGTGGGCATGATTTTGATCTTCATAGAGTGTGACGGCCCCCGGTGGAGCGGGATAGATCGACAGAACGCGTTCTTCCCCGATATCGGCCGCACTCGGTTGCAGCACAACCCAGCTGCCGAGGGCATCGCGAGGAAATCGCTTGAGCAGCGACGGATTGAAAGGTTTGAATGCGCCTTGCCGGAATGCGTCCAGAGCTGACGCAGGCGTGTCTCTCCACGCCACCACACGCCAAGCCCCGGTCAGCGGTGTATTTGAGCTTGCACGGGCGGGGGATACCACCAGGCAAAACAGAAGCAAGACGGCCAGAAGCCACCTTTGCGATAAGCCCGATTTGCGCACTGCCTCCCCACACACCTCAATGCCCCCCGATCCTTGAAGTGATCCTGCGCTTCCGCTTCTTTTTAGTTAGGTAGGTACCGCCGCGGCTGGCAGGCTTTCTGTTGGCCTGCTGCTTCCTGGATGGTCGCGGAAAGTCCCGGTGGAAACGTTACCGCCATTGTGGGCGTGTTGTCGCCTACCCAAGCCCCGTTCCCATGCTCATGCAGGACACGTGCCAGCGCTTTCGAATACTCGGGCGTTCAATTTCACGTTGGATTGCGAGCCACGGGCGCATGTTGCCCGTACTCACGCGTGCACGCGTCAAGCGTTTCCCAAGGGAGAGAAAACATGATGGCAATCAAGGTCGCGGTGCTGGTCGGCAGCCTGCGTAGAGACTCCTTCAATCGCAAACTGGCCAAGGCCGTGGAGAAACTGGCGCCGCCGGATATGTCGTTCGAGCACATACGCATCGACAACCTGCCGCTCTACAACCAGGATTTCGATAGCGAATACCCGCCTGTCTGCCAGCAGCTCAAGGCGGATATCAAGTCGGCGGATGCGCTGCTGTTCGTCACGCCCGAATACAACCGCTCGATGCCGGGCGTGTTGAAGAACGCCATCGATATTGCCTCGCGGCCGTATGGAAGCAGCGCGTTTGCCGGCAAGCCGGGGGCCGTCATTGGCGCTTCAATTGGCGCCACGGGTGCGGCCTTGGCGCAGCAGCATTTGCGCAATGTGCTTGCCTATTTGGATGTGCCGGTGATGGGACAGCCGGAGGTGTTCGTGAAGTTCAGCGATGGGTTGATCGACGATGAGGGGAATATTGGCGTCGAGAGCACGAAGAAGTTTTTGCAGGGTTTTGTCGATCGATACGTGGAATGGGTAAAGCGGCACGTGCATGCCTGATGCAGGCATGCTTGCGTTGAACCTCCCGTAGGTTGGGCTGAGGCGCAGCCGAACCCCAACGTTTGCATCATGTTTCTGCGTGCTGTGATGCTGAAAGAGCATTGCAGCCTGCGCTTCAATCTACGGAGCAGGGCAGCATGGCGATGTTGGGGTTCGGCTGCGCCTCAGCCCAACCTACGGGAGGATTTCAGCAAGGAGGCGAGCTCAAGGCGCAGCAGGCGCACCAACACCGCAATACTTCTCCAGCAACTGCTGCTGCGCATCGTGCGCCACTTGCCCATCGCCGGGGACCAAGCGCGAGTAATTGGCATCCGTGCGCAATTCCCACGCCGTCGTGTTGTCGTTGAGGTACAGCTCCAGCTCCTTGCGAATACGCTGACGCAGTTTCTTGTCCTCGATCGGGAAGCCGGTTTCGACACGGCGATCCAGGTTGCGTTCCATCATGTCGGCGCTGGCCAGATACATGCGCTCATCGCCGTCGTTGGCGAACCAGTACACACGGCTGTGTTCGAGGAATCGGCCCACAATCGAGCGTACGCATATGTTGTGCGAAACACCGGGAATGCCCGGTCTCAGGCAGCACATGCCGCGCACCAGCAGATCCACTTTCACCCCTGCCGCGCTCGCCTTGTATAGCGCGCGGATCATCTTCGCGTCGGTAAGCGCGTTGATCTTGATGATCATGTGCGCCGGCTTGCCGGCTGCAGCGTGTGCAGTTTCGCCCGCGATCATCTCAAGCAGCGATTTCTTCAGCGTAAACGGCGCATGCAGCAGCTTCTTCATCTTCAGCAGTTTGCCCATGCCGGTGAGCTGGCTGAAAAGCTTGTGCACGTCTTCGCACAGGGCCGTGTCGGAAGTGAGCAGGCTGTAGTCGGTATACAGGCGTGCGTTGCCGCTGTGGTAGTTGCCGGTGCCGAGATGGGCGTAGCGCTGCAGTTTCTGGCCTTCGCGACGCTGGATCAGCATCATCTTGGCGTGGGTCTTCACGTCGACCACGCCGTAGATCACGACTGCACCAGCTTGCTGTAAACGTTGCGCCAGACTGAGGTTGGATTCCTCGTCGAAGCGCGCGCGCAGTTCGACCACCGCAATCACTTCCTTGCCGGCGCGTGCAGCCTCTACCAGTGCATCGACGATTTCGGAAGTGGCGCCGGTGCGGTACAGCGTCTGCTCGATGGTCAGCACGGCCGGATCTTTGGCGGCCTGGCGCACCAGATCCACCACGGGCGCGAACGACTCGAACGGATGCAACAGCAACACGTCCTGCTTGTTGATCACCTGGAACAGGTCTTCCGCTTTCTTCAGCGCCTTGGGAATCGCGGGCACAAAAGGCGGGTACTGCAAGTGCGGACTCTGACTGCGGTTGATGATGCCGAACAGGCGCGTGAGGTTGACCGGGCCATTCACTTCATACAGTTCCGCCTCGGTAAGGCCGAATTGCTTGAGCAGGTAATCGGTGAGCTTCTTTGGGCAGTTGTCCGCCACTTCCAAGCGAACCGCATCGCCGAAGCGGCGCGAGGAAAGTTCGCCGCGCAGCGCGCGAGCGAGGTCGTCCATTTCTTCCGGATCGATGGTGAGGTCGGCGTTGCGTGTCAGGCGGAATTGATAGCAGCCGCGCACTTCCATGCCCGGGAACAGTTCCTCCGCATGGGCATGGATGATCGACGACAACAGCACGTAGTTTTCGCCGCCGTCGCACACGTCCTCCGGCAAACGCATGATGCGCGGAAGCACGCGCGGTGCCGGCAGAATGGCCAGGCCCGAATCGCGTCCGAAGGCATCCACGCCTTCCAGTTCGACGATGAAGTTCAGGCTTTTGTTGACCAGCAACGGAAATGGATGGGTGGGGTCCAGGCCGATCGGTGTCATCATCGGCGCCACTTCCTGGCGGAAGTAGCGTTGCACCCAGCGCTTCTGCACCGGTGACCAGTTTTCGCGGCGCACGATGCGGATGCTGTGCTGATCGAGCTCCGGCAGCAGGCGTTCGTTGAGGATGGCGTATTGGCGTGCGATCTGTCGGTGCGCGATGTCGCTGATTTCCGTCAACGCTTGCTTGGGCGGAATGCCGTCCGGCCCGACGATTTCATGGCCGAATGCCAGCTGACTTTTAAGCCCGGCTACGCGGATCTCGAAAAATTCGTCCATGTTGCTGGAGAAGATCAGCAGGAACTTGAGGCGTTCCAGCAACGGCGTGCGTTCGTCCAGCGCTTGCTCCAACACCCGGTTGTTGAATTGCAGCTGCGACAGTTCGCGATGGATGTAGTGCCCCTTGTCATTGAGATCGACGACAGGAGCAGTTTCGACTTCGGGCAGGGGAACGGTAGCTGCGGACATGGCGTCGGGGTCGTTGCGTTGGCTCATCAATGCATCATTCCGGGAACGGTCTGTGGCGACACCATCGGCTCGAGTGTGCCACGGTGCTGACATGGTGCGGCCGTGCGTTGACATGGATATGACATCCATCGCAAAAACGCCCTGTCACGAGAGACTTTCGCTTGCGAGGTAATGACTGGGCGCAGCCCCCAGCGTACGCCTAAAGGCGGCGGTAAAGGCGCTGGTGCTGCTATAACCGAGTTCCATCGCCACTCGCGTCACCGGCTCGCCTCGGCCGAGACGTGCCAGCGCGGCAAGCAGGCAGGCTTGCTGCCGCCAATGGCTGAAGCTCATGCCCGTCTGTTCGCGGAACAGGCGGGTGAAGCTGCGGCGGCTCATATCGGCCTTGCGTGCCATGGTATCAATGTCGATGTCCAGTGAAGGTGATGCGAGCAGCGCGCGGCAAAGATTCGCCAGCCGTGATTCCTGCGGCAGCGGCGTGTTGAGGGGCAGGGAAGGCATGCGGGCGATCTCCGCGACCAAGAGTTGCATCAGATGATCGTCGCGCCCGCCGAGTGCGTATTCGGCGGGAAGATCGACCGCTTCCGACAACAATGCATGCAGCAGAGGCGACACGCTGATGACCGTGCAATGGGCGGGAAGTCCGGCTTTTTTCGCCACTTCAGGGAGCACGTAAGCGCTGCGTGTGCTGGTGAACCCGCCCATATGCACTGCGTGCGTGACGCCGGCAGGTATCCATAGGGCGCGCGCCGGGGGCACGACCCAGCTCCCCTCGCTGGTGTTGACGGTAAGTACGCCGGTGATGGCGTACAGGCATTGGCCGCGCTTATGGGTATGACCGGGCAGAACCAAGCCGGCGGCGTAGTCGTTACCGGTGGCGACGACGTCGCGCGGTATGTCTTCGTAGCCGATGACCCGAGTGTTTCGCATGCCTTGTCTTGCCTGTGGCCCAATTTCGACAGAAGTTGACCCGATAGCGTATGCGGGCCGAAGAAGGCTACTTTAAGGTGGCGCCCTGCCACCGGCAATTTCGCCACCTCCCTCATAAGAAAACCATGCAGAATTCCGCCGAATCGGTTTCCCCATCGTCGACCGCGCCGCGTACGGACTACCCCATCCTGGGCGCGATCAGCTTCTCGCATCTGCTCAACGACATGATCCAGTCGTTGATTCTTGCGATCTATCCGCTGCTGAAAAACGATTTTCAACTCAGCTTCGGGCAAGTGGGGTTGATCACGCTTACCTACCAGGTCACTGCATCGCTGCTGCAGCCCTTGATTGGCACGGTGACCGATCGCAAACCGATGCCTTACTCCTTGACGGTGGGTATGGGCTTCACGCTTTTAGGTTTGTTGCTGCTGGCGACGGCGCCGAGTTTCCAGGTGCTGCTGGTGGCTGCGGCGTTGGTGGGTACTGGCTCTTCCGTGTTCCATCCGGAATCCTCGCGCGTGGCACGGCTTGCCTCGGGCGGTCAGCACGGATTGGCGCAGTCGCTGTTCCAGGTAGGTGGCAATACCGGTTCTTCGCTTGGCCCTTTGCTGGCGGCATGGATCATCGTGCCGCACGGGCGCGGGAGCGTCGCATGGTTTTCGCTCGCTGCTTTGTTGGCCATGGTGGTGCTGATGCAGGTAGGTCGTTGGTATCAACTGCATCATGTCAGCCGCAGCAAATCGGTACGTCATATTGCCCATGACGCGTTGAGTCGCGGCAAGGTCTTCGCCTGTCTGCTGGTGCTTGGTTTGCTGATCTTCTCCAAGTATTTCTACCTGGCCAGCATTAGCAGTTACTTCACTTTCTACTTGATCCATACCTTCGGCTTATCGGTGCAGGCAGCGCAGATGCATCTGTTTATTTTTCTGTTTGCCGTGGCAGCCGGTTCTCTCATCGGTGGACCAATAGGCGATCGCGTAGGGCGCAAGTGGGTGATCTGGATTTCGATTCTGGGCGTGGCACCGTTCACGCTGGCTTTGCCGCATGCCAATTTGTTTTGGACGAGCGTGTTGTCGGTGGTGATCGGCCTGATTCTTTCTTCGGCGTTCTCGGCGATCCTGGTCTACGCGCAGGAATTGATTCCGGGACGCGTAGGCATGATTTCCGGTTTGTTCTTCGGTTTTGCGTTCGGCATGGGCGGGATTGGCGCCGCGGTGCTTGGGCGCGTAGCGGATGCGCATGGCATCGACTACGTGTATTCGCTGTGCGCGTACTTGCCGTTGATTGGCGTGCTGGCGGTGTTTTTGCCGGATTTGGAGAAGCGTCAGCGTGTACGAGCTCGTTCTTAGACCAGCGCCCTGGGCGACGCCAATATCTGGCCATAAGTGCCGTCCCGGACAACCCTGCCGCCCTCCAGCTCGAAGATCAGATCGCAGTAGCGCAACGACTGGGTTCGATGCGCGACGACGAGTATGGTGCGATCGCCTCTCAACGTGTTGAGCATCTCGACGATCTCGCCCTCGGCGGCAATGTCCAGCGCGCTCGTCGCTTCATCCATAATCAACACCGAAGCATCGCGATATAGCGCTCGCGCAATGGCAAGTCGTTGTCGCTGTCCACCGCTCAAACGGCTGCCGCGCTCGCCGAGGCGCTCTTGAAGGCCGTTGGGAAAGGCGGCCACGCACTCCTCCAGACAGGCCTGCCGCACCGCTGTTTCCACGCGCTTGGCGTCGATTTGCTCGGTGGGGACGCCCAATGCGATGTTCTCTGCGAACGTCGCGTCGAGCAGGAATGCTTGCTGCGGAACATAGGCGATGGTGGAGCGCCATGCGTTCCAATTCGTGTTGTCGAGCGTCACACCGTCGATCTCGATGCAGCCCGATTGCGGCGAGAGCAAACCGCAGACCAGATCGAGCAGGGTCGTCTTGCCGGAACCGTTGCGCCCTATGAAACCTACGACCGAGCCTGCGGGAATGACGAGCGAGACATTCGAGATCGCTGCGGGGCGGTCGGCCGCATAGTGAAAACACACCTCGCGCAAGCTTATTTCCTTGCGTGGCCTGCCGTGCCACATCGCCTGCTCCGTTTCGCTGGGCGCCGGCGTTTCCTCAGGCGGAAAGCGGGGCATGTCGACGTTGATGCTGATGAATGCGGGGTGGTCGGCACGAATCTTCACCACCGAGGTAAATGCCTGGTGCAGCAACGGTAGCAATCGATAGGCGGCAAACCCGACGAAGCTCAATTGCGCTACCCACGGGCCGGTGGCACCGGCGCGGCTGCGAAAATACAGGGCGACGCCAACGAGGCAAATAACGGTCACGCATTCGAGGATATATCGCGGACTCTGCGAGACAGCAAAGATGCTGAACAACGCGCGCGAGTACGCACTGCATTGACGGGCGAATCGCTGCACGAACAGCTCGCGACCCTGCATCAGAAGGATTTCCTTGATGGCCCCCAAACTCTCATTGACTGTGGCGACCCGCTCCGCGCCATAACGGCCTGCGGCCTCTCCGTTGCGCAACAACTGCCCTCGGGCAAAGGCGTAGATCACCGCATAGATCACGCCCAGGCCTGCAAATACCGCCACGGCGATCGGGGCATTGAGCAACACGATAGAGGCGATGACACAGAGGATCGTTACGACATTCGTTACGAGGAGGAGTCCTTGCTGCAGAAGCCCCGATGTCACGCGCGCGGTCTCGTGCAATACCTTGGTAGCGAGCACCGAGCTGTTGTTGCGCAGATGGAACGCGTAGTCGCGCAGCAAGTATCCATGGAAGAGGCGAATGTAGAGCATATCGCCGATCTGGTAAGCAAACCGATTGATCGCCAGCTGTCCGAACAGATTCACGAGATTCGAAAGCAGAACCATCCCGGCAAAGGCCACTCCTAAAGCGATCAGGAACGAGGTCTCGCTGCTGAACTGCAGGCGCCGGAAAATCCCTTGCAGGATCACGTTGTGCTGAACGATGCCCGGATTCGCGAGCGCGGTGAAGAAAGGGACGATAGAGGCAATGCCCCCGACCGTGCAGAAGGCCATCGCCACCGACAGCACTTGCAACCCGACCAGCCGCCACCGCTGACGATGATCGAGCAGGCGCCAAAGAGCGAGTACCGTTGACATGACGAGCTCAGGAATGCCGGAGCCTGAGCGCGTAACGCGCCCGGCGCAGGACGTTCTGCACGACTGTTGGAACCAGTGCCCGCGCGGTCGCTTCCGTGGCGGTCGACCACCACGGGCCGTAACGCCACGAGTAATGCGCGCTCCCAAGCACTGTGGCAAGAGCGGATAGCTTGGATCCATGCACTGCCTGACTCCTCGCGAGGAATGCGGAAGTAAGGGCGAGTCGCTTCCGCAAGATCGCCTGAGTATGGGCACCGGTGGCGTATCGACGGACCGTCTTGAGTGCCTGGACGACGTCGTGGCAGGCACTCACATCGTCGCAGCAGTGCTCGGTGTGGCGTCGAATCATGACGAGCGGCTGATCGATACAATCGGCCTCGCCACGCAGCGCGAAGCGCGCCGCAAGCTCGTAGTCACTGCACCATCGCATCGACTCGTCATACGGGCCTACTTCATCGAAGAAGTCCCGACGGACCATTACGCTCGACTGCACGATCGTGGTCTCTGCATTCAACAGGGCATCGATGATCCAGCCATCCGCGGCACTGAATTGCGGCGCCCTGGGCAGGGGGTTCAGCGATGCGTCGACCATGCGGAATCCGGTGTAGCTCCATTTCCGATCGCTGTTCGCACGCAGGGAGGCGATCTGTGTTTCCAACTTGGTGGGAGCCCACACGTCATCGGTATCCAGAAATGCGATGTATTCGCCGGACGCCTCGCGTAACCCAGTGTTGCGGACGGCCGAGACGCTACCGCGGTGCGGGAGTCGCAGCAGCATGACTCGCGGTTGTTGCTGTTGCAGCTGGTGCATGTACGCGACCGTTTCGCAGTCGGAGCCGTCATCGGCAAGAATCAGCTCCCAATCCGGAAAAGTCTGCGCGAAGACCGACTCGACCGCAGGGCGTAGATAGTGCAGGCGATTGAATATCGGCACGATGATGGAGACGACAGGTCGCATGATGTTCCCCGATCAGGTTTGTCGGCGGATTGGGTGAGCGAATAGCGTGTCTCGGTGATTCCACAAACGACCGTACGTCTCTGGGCGTCCGTAGGCTAAGTCAGCTGGCGTGTGGAAGGCTTGCGGATTGCCCTTTTCGAAAAGTTTGGCGGCACGCATGACCTACGCCTCCATAGCGCGAAATGGAGTATACGTCGCGCAAAGATGTGCGTAAATCCATGTATTTACATGGCATTCGGCCATGCTTTCTTTCAAGCCGACGCTGGCTCTTCTCGGCCATCCCGCTCCGAAAGGGAGCGGGATGGACATGTATCAATGCTTCGCCGGCGGCGGTCCTTGCACCACCTTCATCAGATTTTCCGGCTTCAGATATTTCTTGAACGCCGCTTGTACCTGCACCGGTGTCAGCGTGAGGTAGTGCTTGGCCGCCACCATCGGCTGATTAAGCGGCTCGCCGTGCCAAGCCCAATCGAGCAGTGAACGAGCAATGCTGCTGATGCTCGATACGCCCACCGGAATAGAGCGAATTTCATACTGACGTGCGTTATCCAGTTCGCTCTGCTTGATCGGCGTGGTTTGCATGTCGATCAGGTTTTGGCGGATCAGTGCGTTGACGGGTGCGACTTTGTCCGGATCGCTGCCGTACTGCACGAAGAAGATCGAGCGCGAGCGATCGAAGCGTATGCCGGAACCTGCGCCATACGCGTAGCCATGCTTCACACGGATGTCGGTCATCAGGCGCGAGGCGAAACCGTTGCCGCCCAGCACGTTGTTACCTAACTGCAAGGCATAGCGATCGGGGTTGTGCATGGTGAGTTCGAGCATCTGCCCCATCAACACTTGATCCTGCGAGGCATACGGGTTGTCGATGACGACGTAGCCGTTGGGATTCACGGGCACAGGCTTGGAGATCACATCCGGCTTGGCACCTTCCGCTTTCCATTGGCCGAAATAACGCTGCACGGTGGCTTTGGCCTGCTCAGGCGTCACGTCGCCGACCACCACGATAGTGGTGAGGTCAGGGCGATATGTCTTGGCGTGATAATCCTTGACGTCTTGCAACGTCAGCGCGTTGATGGATGCGGGCGTGGGCAAGCGCAGATCCGGATCGCCGGACGGCAGCAAACCGGCGCGCAGCGCTTTCATCATCTTGTACTGCGGCGATTGCATCTCGCCGGCCAGCGCACGCGCCAGTGTTTGCTGCTGTACGTCAAAGCCGTCCTTGGGCAGGGCAGGATGCAGTTCGTTGTCGGCCAGCAGTTGCATGGCGCGATCGAACTGATTGCTGAGCGCAGCTACCCCAAAATCAGTGCCGCCGTTTTCCGTGGCGGAGATGTCGTCGAGTGCTTTGTGGAACGCATCGCGATCCAATGTTGTGCTGCCGTAGTCGAACAAGGCACTGAGCAGGCGTGCTGCACCATCCTTGCCAGCGGGTTCTTGCAGTTTGGGATTGTTGTCGATATGGCCCATCACGGTGATGGTTTTGCTGATGCTGGCCGGCTGCACGATCAGGCGGATGCCGTTGTCGAGCTTCATCTCTACCGGGGCCAGCGTCCAGCGTGGCATCTCCAGTTTGCTGAGCTTTTGTTCCGCCCATTCGGGCAGAGGGCCATCCAGCTTGTCATTGCTGTTGAAGGATTCAGAACCGCCGAAGCCGGCACTATCCGGCGGGCGCTTGCCGTTTTCGTCCGGTGTGAGCACCACCGTCACGCGCTCGCTCGATTTCAGATATTGCCGCGCTATGCGATTGACGTCGTCGACGGTGACGTTGCGGATCTGCTCCTCGGCCTCTTCCGGTGAATTCAAGCCCATCCAGGCGATGGCTTGCGACCACGCACTGGCCAGCGTCACCGCGCTGTTCTTGTTGAATTCCGCTTGCGCGATTTCCGAGCGCTTCGAGGCTTCGACCAAATCGGCAGGCGCACCATTCTTCAGCAGATCGTTGATAACGCCCTCGAGGTCAGCCTGCGCCTTCTTGGCATCGCCGCCCTTAGGGAAGGCCACTTCGATCACGCCAACGCCACCGTAGCTGAAAGGCTGCAATTGCGCGCTGGTGCTGAGCACCTTGCCTTGCACCGCCAGTGCTGACAACGAACTGCGCGCATTGGTGAGCACATCCAGCAGTACCTGCGCAGCGGCGTTGTCCTTGTCCATCATGCCCGGCATGCGATACATGAATTGCACCGCGCCCGTGCCGCGCGGCGTGGTGGAGGCAATGGTTTCCGGTTTCACGGGTTGCAGTTTCACCGGCACGTGTTCAGGCGACGCGCGTCTAGGGATGTTGTTGAACAGTTGCTTCACTTTGGTCAGCGTCTGCTGCGGGTCTACATCGCCCACGATCACCAGCAGCGCGTTATTCGGTGTGTACCAGTCTTGATAGAACTTCTGCAGATCGGTAGCGGTGGTTTTGTCGAACGAAGGGCGCGTGCCGAGCGGATCCTCTTCATAACCGGTGCCGGCGTAGAGAACGCGCTCGGCCTTCTGGAAGGCGAGAAATTCCGGCTCGGAAATGTCGCGCGATACTTCCTGCTCGATCGCACCGCGTTCGCGCTCCCATTCCTGCTGGGTGAGCAGCGCACCATTCATGCGCGTCGATTCGATGCGCAGCAGCAAGTCGAGATAGTTCGACGGGGCCACGAAGTAGTACTGCGTGGCGTCGTTGGTGGTGAAGGCGTTGTTGTCCGCGCCCATCTTGCCCGTCATTTCATTGAGCTGCGCGCCGGTCATGCCCTTGCTGTCGCGGAACATCATGTGTTCCAGCGCATGCGCCGTGCCGGGAAAGCCTTCCGGCGTTTGATAGCCACCTGCGAGATACGTGATTTGCGTGGTGACCATCGGCGACAGCGTTTCGCGCACGATCACTACGCGCATGCCGTTGTCGAGGGTGGCATGCAGCACGTTGTCATCGTTGGCGACGGTCTTGGACGCGACGGGCGCATCGGCGAGGACGGGGACGCTGGCGGTAGCCAGGCCCATGCCCAGCGCTATGCTCCATGCCAATGTCTTGAACGGGCTCGACGTCATGTTCGAATTCCTTGCTGAAGAGGGCGATAGACCGCCCGATGGTGCCATAGTGCCTTGTGTAGCCTAAGTGCCGGAAGAGACACGGGCGCGGTGGCTGAAGACAAGGTATCGTGCGCACATCGCAAGTTCCCCGACGAATAGGAGCGAGCTTATGTTGGTGGTGACGACCGAGAACGTACCGGGCCATCAGGTGGTTCAGGTGAAGGGACAGGTGTTCGGCGTGGTGGTGCGTAGCCGCGGTATCGGCGGCAATGTGATGGCGGGGTTGCGCTCGCTGGTCGGCGGTGAGATTCACGAATACACGCAGATGCTGGAAGAAGCTCGCCGCCACGCGCTGGACCGTCTGGTGGCCAACGCCAAGCTGATGGGCGCGAACGCGGTGGTGATGATGCGCTTCGATTCGGCCGAAATCGGCCAGACCATGAGCGAGATCGTGGCCTACGGTACGGCCGTGGTGCTTGATCCGCCGACCTGAGCGCACTGCATGTTACCCATCGTGTTGTACGTGCTTGGCGCTGTGATGCTGCTGGGCGCAGGCATCGCCGTCCTGACCGGTGTGATGGTGGCCTTGCTGCCGCAGCTGATCTTCGGCGGCTTGCTGTTGGTGGTGGGGCTGGCGATCGAGCGCTGGCGCTACAAACCGTTGCTGCGCGGTGGAGTGGATCCGCGCTGGAAGGATACGGGCGAGCGCTTCGTCGATCCTGGCACAGGGCAGCTCACTGCCGTTTACTTCGATGCGCAGAATGGGGAGCGGCACTACGTGGTAGTCGATGATCAGGGTCAGCCGCGTTGATCCAGCAGAGCTTCGATTTGTCCTGACTTGCTCCTTCCCCGGCGTGTAGTAGGGGAGGGCGGGAGTGAGGTGGAGCAATCTCGCTTTGAATTCAAACCATACGGCAAGCTCGTGCAACCCCATCCCAGCCCTCCCCCGCCAAGCAGGGGAGGGAGTTGCTCCTCGCTTTTGTTACCCTTTGCGTTTTCTGCTTCCCATAAAACCATGACAAAAGACGCAGGCCGCGGCCATGCACTGCTGGTCGGCGCAGGCATTCTTTGCAGCCGGCTGTTCGGCCTGGTGCGTCAGCGCGTGTTCTCGCATTACTTCGGCCTGTCCGATGCTGCGGACATCTTCAGCGCCGCCTTGCGCGTGCCGAACTTCCTGCAGAACTTGTTTGGCGAGGGCGTGCTGTCGGCCTCCTTCATTCCCGTCTACGCGCGCCTGCTGGCGCAGCACAAACAGGAAGAGGCGGATCGCCTGGCTGGAGCGATCTTCGCCATCCTGGCTTTGATCATCTCGATGATCGTTGCGCTGGGCGTGCTGGCGACGCCTTATCTGCTATGGGCGATTGCGCCGGGTTATACCGGCGAGAAGCGCGAACTCACCATTCTGATCGTGCGGATTCTTTTCCCAGGTACCGGCATCCTGGTGTGGTCGGCCTGGTGCCTGGGCATACTCAACAGCCACCACAAGTTCTTCCTCTCGTACGCGGCGCCGGTGATCTGGAATCTTTCCATGATCCTGACGATGCTGATCTTCCATCACCTGGATGCGAATCGGCTGATCGTGTATCTGGCCTGGGGCACCGTGTTGGGTTGCCTGCTGCAATTCCTGGTGCAATTGGGGCCGGTGCTGAAACTTGTTCCGAACTTGCGCCTGCGTTTCGATACGGAAAGCCTGCACGTGAAGCAGGTCGGCGGCAGTTTTCTCGGCGTGGCAGTGGGGCGCGGCGTGGTGCAGATCAGTGCTTTCGTCGATCAGGCTATTTCCACGCTGCTGGGAAGTGGTGCGGTGGCTGGCATGACCACTGCGGCATCAATCAACCTGTTGCCGGTCAGCCTGTTCGGCATGGCAGTTTCCGCCTCCGAATTGCCTGCGCTCTCACGCATGGCCGGCGATCATGTGGACGAAGACGTTGCCGCGAAGCTCTCCGCACGCTTGAACAATGGCCTGGAGCGCATTGCGTTCTTCATCGTTCCTTCGGCGATGGCGTTCTTTGCGTTAGGCAACGTGATTGTGGCTGCGCTGTATCAATCAGGGGCATTTACCGCCAAGGATTCGTATTACGTGTGGGCGATCCTGGCGGGCTCGGGTGTGGGATTGCTGGCGTCTACGTTTGGGCGTTTGTATTCGTCGACCTATTACGCGATGCGTGATACACGCACGCCGCTACGATTCGCGTTAGTGAGGCTTGCATTCACTGCAGTGCTCGGTTTGGCGAGTGCCTTGCTTATCCCGAAATGGTTGGGCATTTCCATGCAATGGGGTGCGGTGGGTCTGACCGCATCCGCAGGTGTCGCGGGATGGATTGAATTTCACCTGCTGCGCAGAAAGATGAATCAAAGACTTGGCCGCACGGGTGTGGCGATATCGATGATGATCAAACTATGGGTTGCAGCGGTTGCTGCGGCGTTGGTGGCATGTGTCGTCGAACGTTTTATGCCTTCTTGGGGACCTGTTCCGACCGCTGCGTTCGTGCTGTCGACGTATGGCATCGCCTATTTTGCGATGACTTTTTGGCTGCAGGTAAGGACATGCAGGGAGACTGTGCATAAAGCAATGCGAAGTGTCCGTTTCCGCTGATCATTCCACTCTACAAAAAACTACGATACATCGGGGCTATCTAAAGCCTTGTAGTTGATATGTTCAGGTAACCAATTAATAGGTGACACTGAAATTGGGGCAAGCAAGTACTGGCCCCAACTCTTTGCCTCTCGATCTAATTAAGGTTGCCCAATGATCATCGGCTCCGGTTCCAGGCGTACACCGAAGCGCGTCTGCACACCCTCGATCACGCGCTGTGCGAAAGCCCACAGCTCCTGACCACTGGCTTTGCCGTGGTTGACCAGCACCAGCGCATGGCGGTTGGAAATGCCGGCGTCGCCTTCACGCATGCCTTTGAATCCTGCAGCTTCGATCAGCCACGCAGCGGAGAGCTTCCAGCGTCCATCCTTGCCCGGCCAGGCAACGAGTTCAGCATGCTCGCGCTTCAATGCTTCACCTTGCACAGCATCGACGATGGGATTTTTGAAGAAGCTGCCAGCGTTACCGATCACGGCGGGATCAGGCAGTTTGCGCGTGCGCAGATGGACGACGGCTTCGGCGACGTGGAACGGGGCGGGATTGCTTACGCCCATGCGCTCCAGTTGTTCGCGGATGCCGGCGTAGTCGAGCCGCAAGGCGTGCTGGCGGGGTAGGGCGAAGCGCACGGCGGTGACGATGAAGCGATCCGGCTCGTGCTTGAACAGCGAATCGCGATAGCCAAACGCGCAAGCATCACGATTCAGCGTAACTACGCGGCGCTCGATGCGGTCCCAAGCTTCCACGCTTTCGATGAATTCGGCCACTTCGGTGCCGTAGGCGCCGATGTTTTGGATCGGCGCGGCACCGACGGTGCCAGGAATAAGAATGAGGTTTTCCAGGCCGGCGAAGCCCTGACCGAGCGTCCAGCGCACAAAGTCATCCCAGCGTTCGCCGGCAGCCACGGCGATGCGTGCGACCTCGCCATCCTGTTCCACATGCACGCCGCGCGTTTCCATCGCCAGCACGGTGCCGTCGACGTTGCCGGTAAGCAGAATATTGCTGCCTTCGCCGAGCACCATCAGGTGGCTGTTACGAATGACGGGAAAATCCAGCAGTTCCGGAAGTTTCGACGCATCGCGCACTTCCGCCAGCAGCTTGGCACGTGCATCGACGCGCAAGGTGTTGCGGGTCAGCAGCGGTGCGTTTTCGATCAGGATGTAACCGCCCATGTCGATGCGTTCAACGGCCATCGCGGTTGTCCTGCTGGCGGCGGATTTCGTTCACGCATTCGGCGACCAATTCGGGGCCACGGTAGATCAGGCCGGAATAGATCTGTACGAGTTTGGCGCCGGCGTTGAGTTTTTCCATGGCATCGTCGCCTTCGAGAATGCCACCCACGCCGATGATGCCAACGCGATCGCCCAAGCGTTGGTGCATGTCACGCACCACTTGCGTCGCACGCGCACGCAGCGGCAAGCCGGAAAGGCCGCCCATTTCGTTGCCGTGCGGATCGCTGGCGACGGACGAATGATCGACGGTGGTGTTGGTGCAGATCACACCGTCCACGTTCGCGGCCAGCAGTACTTCCGCGATGCTGTCCAGTTCGGCTTCACTGAGGTCAGGTGCGATCTTCAGCAGCATCGGTTTGCGCCTGCCTTGTTGCGAGCCGAGCTTTTCCTGGGCTTCGCGCAGAGTTTCGATAAAGCGGCGCAGCGTGGCTTCTTCCTGCAGATCGCGCAGGCCCTTGGTGTTGGGCGAGGAGATGTTCACCGTGATGTAGCTGGCATGTGCGTAGACACGCTCCAGGCAGAACAGATAATCGTCCACCGCCTTTTCGTTCGGCGTGTCCTTGTTCTTGCCGATATTGATGCCCAGCACGCCGCGATAGCTGGATGCTTGCACGTTGCGCACCAGCGCATCGACGCCGTCGTTGTTGAAGCCCATGCGGTTGATGATGGCTTCGTGCTGCGGCAGGCGGAACAATCGAGGACGTTCGTTGCCGAGTTGGGGACGCGGCGTGACGGTGCCGACTTCGATGAAACCGAAGCCCAATGCGCCCAATGCATCGAGGTGTTCCGCATTTTTGTCCAAGCCGGCAGCCAGTCCGACCGGGTTCGGAAAATGTAGGCCGAAAGCCTCGACGGGCAGATCCTGCGGCGGCGTGGCTACGAAACGCATCAGCTCGCTGCGGTGGGCAACGTCCAGGCCATACAACGTAAGGCCGTGTGCCTTTTCGGCATCCAGTTTGAACAGCAGCGGACGAAGCCAGGAATACATCAAAGAACCTCACCAATGTAGACACGGGTGTCGTAGTCGAAGCTTACCCGACCCTCCACAGCGCAGGCATCGAACAGCTTGCGCAGGGCGTCGATCATGGGCTCATGCTGGGGATGGCCGACTTGCGGCGCGTAGGAAGAAGACATCAGCCGTCCGCGCAGCGCATCGAAATCCAGCAGTTGGCGATGGTCGAAGCTGGCCGTGCCGTGCCAACCTTTGCCGAACCATTCGCGCATGCGTGGCTCGTCGCCATAACGCTCGGCCACGCTGGTGTAGTCGGTGCCATAGGTTTGCAGCAGGGCTTCATAGCCTTCCAGGAACGGCGTGCCTGTTAGGCGGCGGGAGTTCCAGTAGATGGCAGCCAGCCCGCCGGGACGGAGAATGCGGTGGAATTCGCGACGCGCGTTTTCTGGATCGAACCAATGGAATGCTTGTGCGACCGAGATGAGATCGATGCTGCCATCGTCCAGTGTGGTTGCGTCGGCTTTACCATCCACCGCGCGGAATGTTGGGTTATGTCCCAGCCATTCCACCGCTGCGCCGCGCATCGCTGCATTGGGTTCCACTGCGATCACGCTATGGCCAGCATCGAGAAACATCTTGCTGGAAATACCGGTGCCTGCGCCGATATCGGCAACACGCCAATCAGGCGTAACGCCGTGCGCCTTGCGCAACCAGTCGATCATGACGGCAGGATAAGTCGGGCGATAGCGAACATAATCCGCTACGCGATTGCTGAAACGTTCGGTGCTGTGCAAATTGTTCATGGCTGTCATTTGCTCAGTTGTTGGCCGCCGCCGACGCACAGGATTTCTCCGGTGATCCAGCCGGCCCATGGTGAGGCGAGGAACAACGCAGCGTGAGCGACATCTTCCGGCGTGCCATAGCGGCCAAATGGAATGTGCGACAGCACGGCGGCGTAGCGCGCGGGATCTTCCTGCTTGCAGCGATCCCACAGGCCGCCTTCGAATTCGATGGAACCCGGTGCGATGGCATTGACGCGAATGCGCTGCGGAGCGAGTGCCAGGGCTTGGGAGGTGGTGTAGTGGCAAAGCGCCGCTTTTATCGCGCCATAGGGGGGCGTATTCGGGCGCGGATACAGTGCAGCGATGGAGCTGATGTGCAGGATGCTGGCGTGCGGAGATTGAGAAAGATAAGGCAACGCTGCATTCGAGGTGCGCACAGGCGCCATCATGTCGATGTTGAAGCCTGCTACCCAGTCTTCTTCTTTATCCGCGAAACCGTAGCCGCTGGCGTTGTTGATCAAAACGTCGATGCCGCCGAGTGTTTGTGCGGCGTCGCCGATGTAGGCGCTGATCGCGGCGGCATCGGCCAGGTCGCAGGATTGCTTGTGCACAGGGACGCCGTGGCTGGCGATAGCTGCGGCTGTTTCATCCAGCGCAGCTTGTCCGCGCGCGCAGATCGATACGGCTGCTCCGGATGCGGCGAAAGCTAGCGCCATGCTGCGGCCGATGCCTTTGCTGCCGCCGGTGATGACGATGCGGTAACCGTGGAATTTGAAGGGGGAGGAGGCGTTGGATGTCATGTCGCAATCCTTCGAGCCCATCTGGCGGTAGCGTAAATCTTGTGGCCGCCATTCGCGCTTGCGCGCGAATGACGGCCATGTGGGTATGAGGTAGAGCCGGCTTTTTCGCAGGGCTCCCCCCTTACCCCAATCCTCTCCCCAGGGAGGAGAGGGAATGATCGAGCATTACAGATCGAACTTGATCCCCTGCGCCAACGGCAACGCATCCGAATAGTTAATCGTGTTGGTCTGCCGGCGCATATACACCTTCCACGCATCCGAACCGGATTCGCGACCACCGCCGGTTTCCTTCTCACCACCGAACGCGCCGCCGATTTCCGCACCGGAGGTGCCGATGTTGACGTTGGCGATGCCGCAATCGGAACCCGCCGCGGACAGGTATTGCTCGGCTGCTTTCAGATTCTGCGTGAAAATGGACGAGGACAAACCTTGCGGCACGCTGTTTTGAAGTTCGATGGCTTCGTCCACTGTCTTGAACGGTATGACGTAGAGAATCGGCGCGAAGGTTTCCGTCTGCACGACTTCATCGCTGTTTTTAAGGCCGGTTACGATGGCCGGCAGTACGAAGTTGCCTTTGCGATCGTTCAGCGCTGCACCGCCGGTGCGTACCACGCCGCCGCTGGCTTTGGCCTTTTCGATGGCGCTGAGGTAAGCAGTCACTGCTTCCTTGCTGTTGAGCGGCCCCATCAGCGTGGTGGCCAGCGTCGGGTCGCCGATCTTGCCTTCCACCTGCTTGTACGCAGCCACCAGCTTGTCGGTCACGTCGTTGATGATCGACTCATGCACGAACAAGCGGCGCGTGGTGGTGCAGCGCTGACCGGCAGTACCTACGGCGCCGAACACGATGGCGGGAATTGCCAGCTTCAGATCCGCGCTTTCGTCCACGATGATCGCGTTGTTGCCGCCCAGTTCAAGCAGCGAACGGCCCATGCGCTTGGCGACGCGCTCGCCAACCATGCGGCCGACCTTGGTGGAGCCGGTGAAGCTGATCAGCGGAATACGGTGGTCGTCGACGAAGGCCTGCGAAAGTTCTGTGCCAGCGTCGTTGAACAGGAAGAACAGATCAGGAAAGCCGCCAGCCTTCAGCGCTTCATTGCAGATCTTCATCGTGGCGATTGCCGAAAGCGGCGTCTTCGGCGATGGCTTCCAGATGCAGATGTCGCCGCAGATGGTGGCAAGCATCGCATTCCATGCCCATACGGCCACCGGAAAGTTGAACGCGCTGATGATGCCGACCAGGCCCAGTGGCTGGTACTGCTCATACATGCGATGGCCGGGGCGCTCCGAATGCATGGTGTAGCCGTAGAGCATGCGGCTCTGGCCCACCGCGAAGTCGGCGATGTCGATCATCTCCTGCACTTCGCCGTCGCCTTCCGGCTTGATCTTGCCCATTTCCAGCGCGACCAGCGAGCCGAGCGCATCTTTGTGCTTGCGGAGTGCTTCGCCGCACAAACGCACTGCTTCACCACGACGCGGGGCAGGGGTGGTGCGCCACACTTTGAATACTTCCTGCGCGCGCTTGACGATGATGTCGTAATCCGCGGCACTGGAGGCGTACACCGTGCCGATTACCTCGTTGGTGGCCGGGTTCAGCGGCTGCAGCGTGCCGGCGTTGGTGGTCTTGGACCATTCGCCGTTGCCGAGATACGTACCCGACTGTTCGCCGGCAAGGCCGAGCGCCTTGAGGATTTCGTGGGACATGCTTAGGCTCCATGAGACGTGGCGTCTACGCGCCTTGGATGGGAGGGAAACGCCTATTCTAACAGGCGCACCCATGGCACCGCTGGCGCGACTTGCTAGTGAAGGCGGCGCATCGCCTATACTTCGCCCTCACGCATCAGTGCCTTAGCGATGCGAAGGCCCTTTCCGCCCCCGTAGCTCAGTTGGATAGAGCGTCCCCCTCCTAAGGGGAAGGTCGTACGTTCGAATCGTATCGGGGGCACCATTTTTCTTGCAGCGAATAGATAGCAATGGCCATGCAAGCAATGGCGCATTGCACCAATGCGTGCGCGGCCGTCAGCGGGTCGAAAGGCTGATGGTTCGAAGTTATGCGCTGGCTGAATCGTTTTGGTTGCGGATGGGTAGCGAGTCAACGCCCCATGCAGGCGCTCGTTTATGGCGATTGCGAGGGGTGAGGGGCCACGCGATGGCGCAGGACGCTGCAGGAGACACCATCGGCCATACCAAAGAACAGATGACCCCACTCGACGCATACATGCCGTCTTGTTTCCGTTGGTATAACGGCAAGGTGGCCCATTCCAAAAGAACGTCCGCTAACTGACTCAAGGGAATTTGCCATGAATGCAAAGTCGAAGTTCATCATTATCGGTTTGGTCATCGGTGCAGCGATGGCTTCCGGCACCGTACTGGCCCAGACCGACGTGCCCAACCATCCACGCGTCAACGAAGTGAACAATCGCCTGGAAAACCAGCAGGATCGCATCCAGAACGGTTTGAATAACGGCACGATGACCCAGAAACAAGCTGCGCGCGATGAGGCGCATGATGCCAACATCGCCCGCCGCGAATCGGTGGACGAGGCCAAGCACAACGGTCATCTGACCAAGCAGGAACAGCGCAACCTCAATCGCGCTGAGAACCACAACAGCAAGCGCATTTACAAGCAGAAGCATTGATCGGCCATGCAATGCCAGAACCTCCCGTGCTCGCGGGAGGTTTTTTTTATTGTGCGGTGGGTCACGCGTTCTTCGGTGGGGCGCCGGTTGATTCCCGCAATTGCAATGAATAGGGAACCTGCACCAGCAACCCTTCGCCACGGCCGCGCAACAATTCCATCAGTTGCAATGCCGCCAACTTTCCCATATCGCGCGCAGGCTGCCGCACGGTGGTGAGCGGCGGCCACAACTGGCTCGCCAACGGCGTATCGTCGAATCCGCATACGGACAGATCGCGCGGGACTTTCAAGCCGAGCTCATTGGCCGCCCACATGACGCCCGCGGCCATGTCGTCGTTGGCGGCGAAGATGGCGGTGGGTGGTTCCGGCAGGTCAAACAGCTTGCGCGCGGCAACCACCCCGGAGCCAAACAGGAATTCGCCCTGCACCACGTAATCGGGATCGTAGGGAATGCCCGCGTCGGAAAGGGCCGCCTTGTAGCCGGCAAGACGCCAACGGGTTGCACCGTGATTGGCCATGCCTAATACGTGCGCAATGCGTCGATGTCCGAGTTCGATCAAATGCGTGACCAGCGCTTTCGCGGCTTGCTCGTCGTCCATGCACACGCCGATGACATTCTGCCGATTCACCGGCGAGACGCTGGCATAGGGCACTTCGCGCTCTTTCAGGCGGCGCAGCAGTGGCGGATGATCGGTAAGCGGCGGCGTAAGCACGACGCCATCCACATGATGGTCGGAAATCAGCGCGTCCACGCGGCGAATGAAATCCGGACCGCGCATGCGCAACGGGCACACCATCATGCTGTAGCGATTGGCGTCGCAGGCATCGAGCACGCCGTCCTGAATTTCGGCGAGATAGGTGGAGGCAGGGTTGTCGTTGTTGTCATACAGCATGGCGACAAGGAACGACTTGCTGCCGGCAAGTCCGCGCGCCGAGGGGCTTGGCCGATAATTCATCGACTCCATGGCGGCCAGCACGCGCTGGCGTGTGGAATCCTTGACGTAGACTTCCTCATTGAGGACGCGCGAAACCGTCTTGGGCGATACACCCGCCGCGCGCGCGACATCTTCCAGGCGTACCCGCATGCATTCTCCTGAGCATCACTCTGTTGCACAGTGACTATGCCCCGCGGGTCCGCTTGTTTACAAGGGTGGTGACAGCGGCCAGTCCCAAGGCATCAAAAAAAGCGCCTCCTTGCGGAGGCGCCACATCTGAGCAGGCGGGAGTCTTTCCTGCTCAGAACCACACACCCAATTCGATGCCGTACGTGCGCGGCGGCAAGTACTGGGATACGTAGACGAAACCGCCATTGGCTTCGGCGAAGCGCATGGCGTTCGTACGCACTTTGTCATCGGTAATGTTCTGCACGTACGCGTTCACCCACCAGCGGTCCTGCGGCTCGGTGTAGCGCAGAGAGAAATCGCTGCGAACGTAAGCTTTCTGCTGGTCGCCAGAGCCCAGGTTGAACGGGCTCAGCCACTGCATGCTCTGGTACTGCGCGCTGATGCGTGGCGTCAGCCGACCTTCGTTGGGCAGATGGAAATCATGCTCGTAGATGGCGGTCAGCGAGACATCCGGCGCATGCGGCAGCGTGTGACCGGTGATGTTCATGCAGCTGGCCAGATTCGACTGCGGCGGGCAGGGGGGCAAGCCTTGGTAGTCGTTGCTGCCGGCATAAAGCAGGGTGCCGAGCGTCTTCTTCGGAATGGCCGAGAACACCAGGTTGGCGCGATCGTCATGTCCTTGCAGTGTCAGCTCCGATTCGAAACCGGCCACCTTGGTACTGCCCTGCACGTTGTTGAAGCCTAGGCCGTGATTGCCGTCCGGATAGATGATCGGCGCCGACAACTGGAAGTTCTTGAAGTCCTCGTAATACGCGGCGTTGTTCCAGGTCATGTGCCCGTCGAGGAACGTGAACTTCGCACCGACTTCATAGTTGGTGAGCGTTTCGGGCTGATAGAGCGTGCCGCCGTCTTGCGTACCGCCCGATTTGTAACCGGTGGACACGCTGACATAAGCCATCGCGTTCGGATTGAAAACATAATCGGCGCGCGCCAGCCAAGTCACTTTGGATTTGTGATATTTGCCGTCGTTGTGCTGGGAAATGCTGAAGCCCATATCCTGCGGTTGCGCACCAGGCGAAATCGGAACCTGCGGCACGGTGGGATCGTACGCCCAGCCCCAGTTGATGCCGCCTTCGTTTTTCCTGGTGTCGTCAGAGAAGCGTGCACCTGCGGTGAGGTTGAACGCATCCGTGACATGCCACACCGCCTGGCCGAACACGGCTTCGGATTCCACCGTTTCCTTCGGCTGGATGAAGGAGCCCTGCCAGCTCACCGTGCCTTGCTGGGTGCCGTTCATGATGGGAATGTCGAAGCGGATGTTGTTGTCTTCCGCCGCGTAATACAGGCCGAGGATCCAATCCACCGTGTGCTGGCCAGTCGATTTCAGATCGAATTCGTGGCTGTAGCTGGAATAGTTGGAATAGTTGGTGCGGTCATTCTGATAGACGCCGCCGCTGGTGAAGGTGGTAGGCAGGATAGAGCCAGCGTCCTGGTCGTATTGGCTGGAACCTGAAAAGCGGTTGTAGCCGGCGATGTAGGTAAGCGCCATGTCCTCGTTGATCTGCCAATCCATGCGGCTGCGCACCGTTTTGGAGGTTCGGTGCAGAGATGGCGGGGTATCGATCAGGGCGGACCAGAAACTCTGACCAGGACGCGGATCCTGCATCAGATTCATGTCCGGCGTACCGCGATCGAGAAAATACTCGTACGACAGATTCCATTTGAACGCATCGATCGGTTGCCACAAGGCGCTGATGCGTGCGGCAGATTGGTTCTGCGAGTTGTACTTGTCGCTGCCTTGCGCGTACAGCGCCTGATTGATCGGCTGGAACTTTGTGGGATCGCCGCCGCTGGCAAGATAGGTAGCTTGCTGTTGAGCCACGCTGGGTAGTTCGCTCGCCGGATTCTGGTAGTTCACGTAGCCGTCGTGCTGCTCGTGTGCCACCGCCACGCGCATGGCGAACGTGCTGCTGATCGGCAAGTTGATGGCTGCCTTCTCGCCCGACTGGCTGTAGTTACCCAGCGACATCTGCGCGTTGCCGTAGAAGCCGCCGTTGATATCGGGCTTGACGGTTTCGAAATCGATCGCACCGGCCGTGGAGTTGCGGCCCCATAGCGTGCCTTGCGGGCCACGCAACACTTGCACGCTGTCGATGTCCATCAGCAGGCTGGTGGCGGTTTCAGCGCGCGGCGCATAGACGCCATCGACGAACAGCGCGACTTCCGGATCGGCGTACTCAGTCTTGGCGCTGTCGTTGCCGATGCCGCGCATGGTCAGTGTGGTCACGCCATGGTCGCCCTGGCTGGTGCCTTGCAGGCCGGGAACCAGCTTGGTGATGTCCTGCACGGTCATCACACGCTCTTTGTCGAGTGCGTCAGCGGTGATCGCCGTAACGGCTACCGGGGTTTTCTGTAGCGGGGTTTCGCGCTTGGTGGCGCTCACCTGGATCGCGTCCAGGTTTTTTACTTTTTGTTTGGATGGTCCATTGCCCTTGTCTGCAGTGGCCTGCGGTGCCGCGTCCTGTCCCATGGCTAGAACGGGGGCCGTGGCGAGCACGGTAGCGAGCGCGACGTACATGGCCGAACGGTGAAGCGTCATTTCATTCCCCTCCAAAAATGACTCGCGTTGTGGAGTGGGGCCGCCTTTCTCAGTCCGCCCGGCGGGTGTTCCCCACGAAGTCGACAGTGCTGATACGCTATGACAGCGCTGTCATATAGCCATAATAGGCAGCTTTTGACGAAGAAGCTTGACGCATAGCAGCAATCCAATAGCCCGGGGAGGGGCAGGCACATGGCACGTATGCAGAGCATCTTGGTGGTGGGCGGCGGAGCAGCAGGCTGGTTGGTGGCCTGTTACCTGGCTAAACATGTGAACGCGGCTGCGCCAGGCAGCATTCGTGTGGAGTTGGTGGAGTCGCCTGGAATTGGCCTATTGGGTGTTGGGGAAGCGACCTTTCCTTCGATACGCGGCACGTTGTCCGCCATCGGGTTGGACGAAGGAAAGTTGCTGGTAGGCGCCAATGCCACTTTCAAGCAAGGCATTCGTTACGACCATTGGGTGCGGCCACCCGGCAGTGAAGGGCGATCCAGTTTCTTCCACCCTTTCAGCCTGCCAAGCCAACGTCCCGGCAGTCCGGAGCTGCTGCCGTATTGGTTGCTGGGCGGTGCGCCGCAAGGCATACAGTTGGCGGAAGCCGTCACCATGCAATATCGCCTGGTTACGCAAGGTCACGGCCCCAAGCATGCGAGCGATCCCGATTATCAGGGGCCGATGAATTACGCGTATCACTTCGATGCAGCGCGCGTAGCCGTGGTATTGGCGGAACACGGTCAGAAGCTGGGCGTGAAACGTCATGAAGCGACGGTGGAACGTGTCGAATTGGATGAGCGTGGCGGCATCAGCCGTTTGATCACGCAGGAACTAGGCGAGCTGAAAGCGGATCTCTACGTCGATTGCACCGGCTTACGCAGCCGGTTGATTGGCGGCGCCATGCAGTCGCCCTTTCGCAGTCGTACCGATGTGTTGTTCGTGGACCGTGCGGTGGCGATGCAGGTGCCGTATCCGCACCCCGATACGCCGATCGCGTGCTACACCATTGCTACCGCGCAGGAGGCAGGTTGGACCTGGGATATCGGTCTGCAGCAGCGGCGCGGCGTTGGATACGTGTATTCCTCACGCCATTCGGATGCGACGCGTGCGGAAGAGGTGATCCGGCGTCACTTGGGCTCAGCCGCCGATGGGCTGGAGCCGTTGCACATCCAATTCGAAACAGGCTATCGGCCCGAGCATTGGCGCGGCAATTGTGTGGGCATCGGCCTGGCCGGCGGTTTCGTCGAGCCGCTGGAATCAACCGGCATCGCCTTGGTGGAACTCGGCACATACTTGCTTACGCATCTGTTGCCGACCGAGCTCGATGACATGGAACGCGCAGCGAAGCATTTCAACGCCATGATCTGCGCCCGCTACGAGCGCGTGCTGGATTTCATCAAGATGCACTACTGCCTCACCCAGCGCACGGATACGAAGTTCTGGATCGACAATACCGATCCGGCAACCATTCCGGAAACCTTGCGCGATCGTTTGGCGGCTTGGCGATACCGGCCACCGCACCGGCTGGATTTCGTCACGGACTTGGAGATGTTCATGCCGTCGAGCTGGCAGTACGTGCTTTACGGCATGGAATTCCGGACGGATCTGGAAGCGGTGCGCAGTAGTTATCTGCGCATAGAGGAGGCGCAGCGTGAATTCGCGGCGATCCAGCAGGTTTCGGCGCATGCCTTGAGGGATCTGCCGAAGCATCGTGCGTTGGTGGAGCAGATGTGCCAGGCATATTTGCAACGCGGGGGCTCTATGCGCGAGATGCCGGTTGCCGGGTGATGTGTTTACCCCTCTTCCCTTTGGGAAGAGGGGCGAAAGTATATCAAGGACCCGCACACTCCATACTCTGATCCGCATTCGCCGCCAGCGTCACGGACGTAATCGAAATAGTCGTGCCCGGCGCAGCACGCAACACGAACGGCTGGTCGATATGGCTCATATCGGCACCGCGTTTTTGCAGACATTTCAGCGGCACGCCAAAACGTGTCCAGTGACCTTTCTGCAATGATGCGAGAGCGGTTTGCACAGGAATCTCTGCGCGGCAATTCGGCCCGCAAGCTACGCCGAGCGTGGTATCGCCGGACGCGAGCGTATCGATGCGTAAAGTCGCCACGATCTGCATATCGCCGTTGGCCTGCCGCGACAGATCCAGTGCATTGTGTGAGGTGATCGCAAACTGTGCTGCGTGCGGCCCATTCCATGCAAATTTCCGTGCATCCTCCTGCACGTGATAGTCGACCGCAGTCACCCGTAAATCGTTCTGTGCGCTGTTCGCCGGCATGGCAGTGACTGGCCTGGTTTCGCCACCCCTATCCGACAGGACCAGTGAATAGCCGTTCGCAGGCTTGCCGCGCGTGAAATACACGCCACTCTGTGCACCATCCAGAGGAATGCCCGCATCTTCGGAAAGTGCCGCTAAATCGCCGTTATCCGCGTAGCGCAGACCAAAGCCGTACGGAAATTGTGGATTCGGATCGGCCTGGTTTGTCTGCGCCGCATTACGCGGCCATGCATAGGAAAGCTTGCCGTGGAAGTCGTATTGCACGCTGCCGTCGCGCTTGCGCAACAGCACATCGGCAATGCCGCCGCCTTCCGAACCGGGGAGCCATGCCGCCACGAACGCGTCGGACGCATTGATTTCCGGGTTCACCCATAGCACGCGACCGGACAAGAACACGGCCACCACAGGTATGCCTTGAGCATGCAGGCGATTGAGCAATTGCAGATCGCTGTCATCGCCCGGCTTGTAGGCGAGGTTGGGTACGTCGCCCTGGAATTCGGCATAGGGTTCTTCGCCGAATACCACGATGGCCACGTCGGGTTTCTGTGCGAACGAACCGTCCATCGATAACCTTGCCGTGCCGCCTGCTTTCGTCACTTGTTCGCGGATACCGCCCCATATGGATTGTGCGTGTGGAAAGTTGGCATTGGTCGTGCCTGCTCCCTGCCAATTGAGCGTCCAGCCGCCGCTCTGCTTGGGAATGTTGTCGGCACCGTCGCCCGTCACGAGGATGTGTTTGCGGGGATCGAGCGGTAGCAAGTGGCGTTCGTTCTTCAGCAGCACGAGCGATTCGCGTACCGCCTGCCGTGCAATCTCACGATGCGCAGCATCGCCCAACATGTCGAACTTACCGGCAATGGAGGGTTTTGCAGGCGCCTTGTCAAACAGACCAAGCCGCAGCTTCACGCGCAGGATGCGTGTTACAGCATCGTCCAGACGCGCCACCGGGATCGTGCCGTTGCGCACTTCTTGCAGCGTGTGATCGTAGAGGCCGCGCCAGCTGTCGGGCGCCATGAACATGTCCATGCCGGCGTTGATGGCCGCGGGGCAATCCTCATTGCTGCAGCCGGTTACTTGGCCGTGCGAATTCCAGTCGCCGACCACAAAACCGTTGAAATGCATGCGATCTTTCAGTACGTCGGTGAGCAACCCTTTGTTGGCGCTCATCTTCACGCCGTTCCAACTGGAGAATGACGCCATCACGTTTTGCACGCCTGCATCGACGGCAGGCGGATAGCCCGCGCCGTGGATGTCGCGCAAGGTCGCTTCGCTGATCTGTGCATCGCCTTGGTCGACGCCGTTGTGTGTGCCGCCATCGCCTAGAAAATGTTTGGCGCTGGCGATGACGTGCCTGGCATCGAGAAATTCCGGCGTGCCAGGCTTACCCTGCAAACCTTCTATTGCAGCGGTAGCGTATTGGGCCACCAGCTGCGGGTTCGATGAGAAGCCTTCATAGCTGCGGCCCCAGCGCACGTCTTGCGGCACCGCGAGCGTTGGCGCGAATGCCCAGTTCAAACCGATGGCGCGCACTTCTTCGGCGGTGACTGCGCCGATCCTGCGTACGAGATCGGGGTCGTGCATCGCGCCGAGTGCCACGTTGTGCGGAAAGATCGTCGCGCCGATCACGCCGTTGTTGCCATGCACGGCGTCGATACCGAACAGCAATGGAATGGCGGTCTTTCCTTTCGGTGCGTTCGTCGCAGCACGAGCATAGGCATTGGCTGCTGCTAGCCATTGCTGCGCATCGGCAAGGCGCCCGCCGCCGGGCTTGGAATTGCCCCCTGCCAGCACGGAGCCAAGGTGATAGTTGCGTACCTCTTCCGGCGTCGCGCTGCTGATGTCGGCCTGGATGATCTGCCCGACTTTTTCCTCGGTCGTCATCGAAGCGAGTAACGCTTGGATGCGGTGCTCAAGCTTGGCATCAGGAGGGAATGGCGAGTGCGCGGTGGGCCAGGTCTCTGGATGCACGGCAGTGCTATTGACCTGGTTCTGCGCCAGGGCAAAACCGGGCAGGGCAGCAATCAGCGCGGAGAGAGCCAAAACGCAAAGAATAGGACGGGACGAACAAACGCCTCGAACATGATGCATGCGCGTTCCTTGTCTGCGGGAGCCGGCGAGGCGGCCCTCGGGTGGATGTTCCGGCAGATATTCTGGGGATATGACAGCGCTGTCAATTATCCGGACAGCTCAGGGTTGACTTGAAATGACAGGCGGCAGGGAAAACAGCCATGAAAAAGGGCGGCGATCGGTTGATCGCCACCCTTCATGGATGCAGCGCCCGATTTCAGCGAGCGTCGGATACCGAGGTCACCCCTTCCTGGACTTCCACGCGGTTGCCCGGATCGTGGTTCATGCGCGTGGTGCGGGTCACACCGTTGTAGACGTACTGCACGTCGTAGCCGATGACGCGGTCGGACGTGTCGTTCACCGTCTTGCACTCGTGCTCGGTGGAGGATGTCACTTGGCTCTGATGATGGGCGTTCTCGATGCGATTACCTGCGTAACCACCCGCTGCTGCGCCCGCCACCGTCGCCAGGGTATTGCCCTTGCCATGGCCAACCATGTGTCCCAGCAGGCCGCCGGCCACCGCACCGATCGCGGTACCTGCAATGTTGTGCTGATCCGACGGCGGCGTGGTGTGGTTCACCACCACGTCCTGGCAGACCTGATGGGGGTTATTTACCGAGGAATGCACCGGCGTCACGCTGACCACCTGCGCATACTGCGGACCCGCGGCCTGTTGCTGTTGCTGCTGTTGCGCTTCCAGTGCCGGGTCTGCATTGGCCTGATGGCCGCAACCTGTCAGTCCGGCGACAGCTGCCACAGCAATCGCCGCGCAAAGCGTCTTGACTACCAACTTGCTCATACTTGAATCCCCCAATCGGTCGATAAAAATAACGTCACGTTCACCCCTGCATTCCATGGCTGTCATTGAATGGCGACACGGCTGAACGCCACCTACATGATGCATTAGCCATCGCTAAATAGCGCGAAATAAGAGCGAACAATTCTGCAAAAGGCGCAGCCCGTCACGTACGGCGGCCACCACTTCCTATGATGCCGTGTAACGCACGCTGACGGTTGGAACCATGTCGCATAAGAAGAGAGGAAAACCTTCAGTACTTATTAAGCGCATCAAGTAGAGCATCTGGGCCGACACCAACGGAGGTGCGTCATGAGCAAGTGCGTCGCAGGCAGTCGAATGTTGATGGGTTTGGCCGTTGCCGCTGTATTGGCTGCGCCGTTGGCCGCGTCGGCACACGATCACGATGGTTGGGGACGTGGCGACTGGAATCGCGGCGGCTGGCACGACCACGACCGTGGCTGGCACGAGGGCTGGCATGATCGTGACGACTGGCACCACCGCGGTGGTTATTGGAGCGGTGGGCGCTGGATCGCCGGGGCTGTGGTTGCCGGTGCCGTGGCCGGTCTGGTCTCGAACGCTGTGGCGCCGCCTCCGCCGCCGGTCTATTACGCACCGGCGCCGACCGTGGTCTATCGTCAAGCGCCAGTGGTGTATGAAAGCGCGCCGGTCGTCACCACTCGTACCGTGGTTTACTCCACGCGTTACTACGGCGGCGACGATGATTGATCGATCGCGATAACACGTTGCATGAAAAGCCCGGCGCAAGCCGGGCTTTTTTTGGCGGGGCGAAGCATGTTTCTTTACGCGCTGTTGCAATCCGCCATGAAGAGCATCAGGCAGATATTTCTGGCCAATAAATTGTTCGGAAGCTTCAAGCATGCTGATGCGTGACATTGCACGCGTTCGTCGAATGTGCGCGCTCGGCGATGTGGGTATGCAAGAAGTCATATCTGGCGCGATGTTGTCAACGACAAGAATTTCACGCAGCGCTAGCCTCTTGTTTGCCGTTCACGTCATGGGCTATCGTCATACTAAATGACAACATGAATGTTGCTGGCGAAATTCACCAGATAGCAACGATCACTGCATGCGAATGGGTTAGGCGCCATACGCATGTGGTGCAGGGAAGAACCCGGCGTGTGTCGATTCATTGCATGCAGGCGAAAGTTCCATACCGCTTTTATGCGGCCACGTCCGGAAGGGGAGATGGCCACTCACACGAAAGACTGGGCAAGCGGGAAAGAGCGTGCGAGTTGTAATCGCGGATGACCATGAGGTGGTACGGATCGGCCTGCGCACCGTATTGGAGCATAGCGGCGAAGGGTATGAGCTGGTCGGCGAAGCGTCCAGTGGCAGCGAACTTCTCAAGCTGCTTACTCATACGCCGTGCGATGTGGTCATCATCGACTTCCAAATGCCCGAGGACACTGCAGCGCTGGACGGCGTGATGCTGTTGCGCGAATTGCGCCGTCGTTTCTCGAAATTGCGGATTGTGGTGCTGACCACGCTGCGTAACCTCGCGATCTTCCGCACCATGTATCGCGAAGGTGCAGAAGCAGTGGTCGAGAAGGCTTCCATGGTTGATGAACTTTTCGTCGCCTTGCGCGCCGTTCGTGCCGGTCGTACTTATATCGGCAAACAACTTCGCGAGCAGATGCTCGACAGTAACGCGCAGACGGCCGAATCCTCGCCGGCAGGCGGCAAGCGGGGGCAGGTGCTATCCATGCGCGAAGCGGAGGTGGTGCGCTTGCTTGCGCAGGGTTTGAGTGTTTCGGACGTGGCGCGCATCACCCATCGCAGCGTGAAAACCATCAGCTGGCAGAAACGCAGCGCCATGATCAAGCTCGGGCTTGGTAACGATCAGCAACTGTTCGACTACGCGCGCACGAGCGGCTTGCTCTAGGGATGCTCTGATCTATTCCACGTATCCGTCACCGCACTGTATGCGCGTATCGCTGCGCCCCAGTGGCGAAGGCAGACTGGCCGTCTGTCTAGACGC
>Ga0055525_1000242_pt1 | contig 55608 bp, 53 predicted proteins | sample AraplaCvi_mMF_r2_FD_55012 | JGI IMG/M metagenome (GOLD analysis project Ga0055525, IMG submission 55012) | Arabidopsis root microbial communities from North Carolina, USA - plate scrape CL_Cvi_mMF_r2 | ecosystem: Host-associated > Plants > Roots > Endosphere | place: USA: North Carolina...
GGGCCTTCTGGACGTCACCCCGTCATTTAAATTCAAGATGTCGGGGCCGCACTGTATGCGCGTCTCGCTGCGCCCCAGCGTCTAGACAGACGGCCAGTCTGCCTTCGCCATTGGGGCGCAGCGAGACGCGCGTACAGTGCGGTGACGGGTACGTGGCATAGATCAGAGCATCCCTAGGTGCCGTTTCCGCCCGGGGCCAGGCGGCGGATCACCGCTTCATGCTGGAGATAGCTGCGTAACAAGGCGTGCGTATCCGCCAGTTCGAACGTATCGAATTCGAAACCTGGCGCCACGGTACATCCGGCCAGTGAATAACCCTGCGAGCCTTCGCGTTCTGCGGCGAACCAGCATCCCGCAGGCACCACGCATTGGAATATTGCCCCTGGTTCTTGCAGCATGTTGCCCAGCCGATGTGTCTTGTAGGTACCGTGCTCATCCAGCATATGGATAAGCAGCGAATCACCGGCATAGAAGTGCCACATTTCGTCCGAGTCGATGCGGTGCCAGGCCGAATAAGCGTGGCCGTGCAGAAGGTAATAAATGCCGGTAGATGCATGGCGTTGCGTGCTTGCACCATTCATGGTGCGTGTGATGCGTTCTTCGCTGCAGTAGGTTCGGCGATAGAAACCGCCTTCCGGGTGTGGCTGCAGGCTGAGTTGCTGGATGATGTCAGCGATGATGGTCATATGCCGCCACGTAGGTTGGGTTAGCGAAGCGTAACCCAACCTACGAAAGTCTCCCGCCAAACAAATCTCCGCGAGCCACCTGATCCTCCATGGCCAACAAAAACCTCTTGGTTGGCAATCCACCGCCGAACCCGGTCAGACTGCCATCGGCGCCAATCACGCGATGACATGGCAACACGATCGGCAGTGGATTACGCCCGTTGGCAGCACCCACTGCACGCACCGCTTGCGGCTGGCCGATGCGCTGCGCAAGCTGGCCGTAGCTAATGGTGGTGCCGTAGGGAATCTCCGCCAGTGCTTGCCAAACGGCAACCTGAAAATTCGTGCCCAGCGGATGCAACGGCAGATCGAAGCTCTGGCGTTCGCCGGCAAAATATTCTTCCAATTGTTTGCGTGCGAAGGCGAGCTTGGTTGAATCGTGTTCCCAGGCCGGATCGGGCGCCTTTCGATGTTTTCCGGTTTCGAACCAGACTTCGCGCAGACCTTGCGCATCCGCGACCAGCATCAGATTGCCAATGGGGGTGGATAGATGGTCGTACCAGATGGTGTTGTTTACGGTGTTCATGCTGCTACTCCTTGCCGAGGCGAGGCCGGCGACTTTGCCTGCTCGCTTGCACTGCGCCACAGATGCATGACGGCGTAAGCGCGCCACGGCCGCCACGCCTCGGCGAGTTGAATGAGTGCTTTGGTGCCGAGCGTATCGCCGTTGGGCGATGCGGCGCGTCGAAGGATTAGATCGGCCGCGGGAAACGCATCCGGATGGCTCAAGCCACGCATGGCCATGTAATGCGCGGTCCACTCGCCGATACCCGGCAACGCAACCCAGCGCGATACGAATTCCTCTAGCGATTGCTCGACGCGAAAATCCACCCGGCCTTCCAGCAACGCGCGCGCCACGCCACGAATGCTTTCGATGCGCGCACCGGTAATGCCCAGCGCACTGAGGTCGGCGCTTGCCAAAACTTCCGGTGTTGGGAACAAGCATTCCAAGCCGGGTGCCACCGGCGTTGGCAAGCATTGGCCGAAGCGATGTACGACTCGCGATGCAAGTGTGCGTGCTGCTGCCACGCTCACTTGCTGGCCGAGAATCGCACGCACCGCCACTTCGAAACCATCCCAACTGCCAGGCAGGCGCAATCCAGGATGTTTGCGCAGCATGGCGCGCATATGCGGTGTTGTCTGCAATGCAGTGGCGATGGCTTGCGGCTCGGCATCCAGATCGAACATGCGGCGAATGCGCGTGACCACCGATAGCATTTGCGCCGGCTGCGGACAGTGCAGTTGCAGGCGTAACGCGTTTTCCTTGCCGGGCCACGCACTGAGCCGCAACCAACCGGGCGCTTCCACCGGGCCAAATACGCGCGAGTAACTTTCTTCGTCGACGACTTCGATGCCGGGCAGGGCGCGGCCGCGCAGAAAAGCAAGCACGGATGCAAAGTCGTAAGGCGGGCGATAGTTCAAGCGCAACATCAAGCTGTCGCTGCTGCTTGCATGCGGTTTTCTGCGCAACTCGCGCGGCGCAATGCGATTGGCTTGCGCGAAGGCGGCATTGAAGCGACGCAGGCTGCCAAATCCCGAAGCAAGCGCGACATCCGTAACCGGCATATTCGTTTCGGTCAACAATTGCTTGGCGAACAACAGGCGACGCGTGGTATGCACGTCGATCGGCGGCGCGCCGAGGCGCTCCACGAACAAACGACGCAATTGCCGCGCACCAACACCAACACGCCTTGCAAGCTCATCCACAGGATGGTCTTGCAGCAGGCCGCCTTCGATCAGCTTCAAGGCGCGTGTCACTACATGATCGCCGCGCTGCCAGGCGTCATTGCCAGGTGCCAGCTCCGGCCGGCAGCGCAAGCAAGGACGAAATCCGGCTGCTTCCGCTGCCGCTGCAGTCGTGTAGTACGTGATGTTTTCACGCTTCGGTGAAGGCGAGGCAGGGCACACCGGTCGGCAATAGATGCGGGTTGTGCTCACTGCAATAAAGAACAAACCATCGAAACGCGCGTCGCGGCTCAGTCGAGCCCGATCGCAGGTTTTGGGGTCCAGCGCGGGAATGGGGTTCGTGTCCATGGATGCAGGCTAGCACCATCGCTGGAGCAAGACTCGCCGTTTTCGGACATCAACACTGTGATCCAGTTTTGCACTGGTGCAAACCTCAAGCACCCCGTAGCTTGGGCTGACCGCGGACTTGATCCGGCGGAACCCCAACGTCGCCATGTGCACATGGGTGTTGGGGTTCGGTGTTGCCTCAGTCCAGCTTGCGCGGTATGCCCGTCATGCTCGACAGCACCCCGTCGCGCCGAATAAGCCCGTGATACAAAGCCGCTCCGAGATGCGCGAGAAAAGTCAGGAGCAACAACACTGCGAGTAGCGCATGCGTGTGCCTGAGAATCGCGAAAGCCGTTGCGTTGACCGGAAATATCGGCGGCAAGCGTAGTGCATGGCTGAGCATCACAGGATACCCGCCCGCCGACAGCATTGCCCAACCTACGAGAGGAATCGTCAGCATCAACGCATACAGCAGATAGTGCGACGCATAAGCGGCGAATTTTTGTATGGCCGGAAGATCGGCGGGCAGGGGCGGTGGCGGATTGCGCAGGCGCACGATCAATCGCACGACGGTGAGCAGGAGTATCGCGATGCCGAGTGGTTTGTGAATGGCAAGCAGCCAGGCATGTCGTTCGGAAATCGACGTCACCATGCCGATGCCTATAAACAGCATCGAAACGATCATCAGCGCCATCAGCCAATGCAGCACGCGAGCAGGCAGTACGAATTGCGAAGAGATGCGTGCCATCACTTGGCCTCCGGCTTGGTGGTTGCGGCAGTGCCGGGGAGATGCGCTTCTTCGCTGGTGCGTCGCAGATAAGAAGTGGCATAAGCCGCGGAGCGTGCGGGAAGCAGTGGGTCGTCGGAGATCTGGATGCCGTGTGGAAGCACTGTCGGGTCGTAATTGATATCGCGGCATGCACCGCTTTCTTGCGGCTCGGTGCTGGTAAGCACCAACGTGCCAGCGTCGACGTCACGGCGATCCGAGGGCCACTCCTTGCTGGCATCGTTGGTGGGATCGCCCGGATTGGCGAGTGTGACGATCAAGTGCCAACGTTGCGGGCCTTGCGCGAGCCGTTGTGTGAGGTCGGCATCCAGATAGTCGGGATTGTTACCGCCCATCGTCGCGTCATTTGCTTCTGGCACCATCTTCCAGCGCACGGCATGACGCTCGCCGTTCGCATCGACGAATTCGAACGCATTCAAGCTCCAATAGCTTTCCGTTACATAGCTGGCGGAAGGTTTTGCTGTTTTCACCCAGGCGAGGAACGCGGCGGCTTCCGGGTGTGCGGCAAAGAATGCGCCGAGTTTTGCTGGATTCGGCTTGCCGGTGGAGGGATCGGGCTGTTGCGCTTGCAGCAGTTCAAAAAAAGCTTGCGGCGTGGCGACGGGGAAGACCGGCATGCTGTTCATCCCGGTGCGCCATTGCTGACCGTTCGCTTGCGTGAAGCGCAGCGCCATGCTGCGAATCGGCGCGCTGCTGTCGGGCGCATAAGGATTGCCAACCGGAATCGCAAAACGACCGATCACCGGCGTGCGGCCCGATGCAAACACTTCCGCCATGGAATACGGCTGCGCCCGCCCATTGCTATCGAAATAACCCGCCACGCACACGCCCTTGGCGTGATTGCGGCGATAGCCGGCAAATACACCTGCATTGGCCTGCAACTGATCGACCAGGCGTTGCGCCGTAAGACGGTGCGGCGTGAGCAACCCGCCGACGTAGCCGAATGCAAGCACGACAACGAGCAGCACGAACGCGATCAGCGCGAGTCTCAAGAAAATGCTGGAGCGGGAGAGCGGAGGTGGTGCAGGCATAGGGTCATGTCCGTTGTAAGGGAAACGTTGGCTACTTCGAACGCAACGGTCCATCGGTTACGTCTTCCTGGGGTTCAGTGCCGTGTTGCTTGGGGGCCTAGGGATGCTCTGATCTATGCCACGTACCCGTCACCGCACTGTATGCGCGTCTCGCTGCGCCGCAGTGGCGAAGACAGACTGGCCGTCTGTCTAGACGCTGGGGCGCAGCGAGACGCGCATACAGTGCGGCCCCGACATCTTGAATTTAAATGACGGGGTGACGTCCAGAAGGCCCGCAACCTGCGCCGCGTGGCTTGAACAGACGGCCAGTCTGCCCTGTGCCACGCAACACACCCTGCGGGCCTACTGGACGTCATGCCGGGTGCGTGGCATAGATCAGAGCATCCCTAGGTAGCTAGACAACCGACCATAGAGCTGGATCGTACCTCACCGTCATTCCGGCGAAGGCCGGAATGACGGTGAGATGTGGTCCTGTTTGCAGAAAACAGGGACAAAGAACGGCAAGCGTCGCCCCTCTCAGTGATTTTTTTACGCACCACCCCACCCGAGCACATAAGTGCCCATTCGGCGAAAACGCGCCAACACATGCGCAAGACGCGTCAATTCCGAAACTGTCGGGCTACAGTTTCGAATTAGCCGGCTATTTCACCGGCGCCATCAAATGCTGATACGGCGTACCCGCCCACATCACATAGGGCATGGTCGTGTCAGGGTCCGGACTCTTCGGATACATATCGTAGAAAGAGGCGTCCGCGCCTACGATCATGAAATGCGGCCCGGTCTTGATCCAGTGGTTGTTCGGCAATGGTTTCTGCGCGTACGGATCGACGTTGCTGGCATCCGTACCGCCTTCGAGCATGTACATCACGCCGATCTTGCCCATGGGCGGCGGCTTGTGCGCCATCCATGCCTGCGCCCATTCGAGTGCATTCTTGTCCATGCACATCGAGTTCGGGCCAGGTATCGCCGGGGCGTCCGGCATGCAGGTGTAACCATTGGTGCCCTGGCGCAGCGTGCGCATCGTGCCGTCCGCATTCATGGCGACGATGGTTGCTCCTTTGGCAATGCCCGGCGGCGCCGCCCGCATGGCGCTGGCAATCAGTTGCGCATCCGTAGGTGTTTGCTTGTCGGCTGCCAACAGGCTGCTTGCGGCAACGAGCATGGCGGCGACTACAGCGGACCGGTACAGCGAGACTTTCGTGCTCATAAGCAAGGCCTCCCGCGTCGGTTGAGCAGGCCATCCCCGGATTCCGTGATCGAGTCTGGGCGCCTGTCAAAACGGTGTCAACGACTGCACAAGTCCGTTTTTTGTCGCACCGCAGTTGGCGGTGGTGAAACCGGGCGCCCATAATGCCGGTTTCCCCTTGGCAGTCGCAGGAACTTCCAATGAACGCGCCCACCCGCATCGACACCTCCCGCACCATCCACGCGCCACGCGGCACCGAGCTCACCTGCAAAAGCTGGCTCACCGAAGCGCCGTACCGCATGCTCCAGAACAACCTGGACCCTGCTGTCGCCGAAAACCCGGCGGAACTCGTGGTGTACGGCGGCATCGGTCGTGCCGCCCGCAACTGGGAATGCTTCGACGCCATCCTGCGCGCCCTGCGCGAACTCAACGACGACGAAACCCTGCTCGTGCAATCCGGCAAGCCGGTGGGCGTGTTCCCCAGCCATCCGGATGCGCCGCGTGTGCTGATCGCCAACTCCAACCTGGTGCCGGCGTGGGCGAACTGGGAGCACTTCAACGAGCTCGATAAAAAAGGCCTGATGATGTACGGCCAGATGACGGCCGGTTCATGGATCTACATCGGCTCGCAAGGCATCGTGCAAGGCACCTACGAAACCTTCGTGGAAATGGGCCGCCAGCATTACAACGGCAGCCTCAAAGGCAAATGGATTCTCACTGCCGGTCTCGGCGGCATGGGCGGCGCGCAGCCGCTGGCCGCATCACTGGCCGGCGCGTGCAGCTTGAACATCGAATGCCAGCAAAGCCGTATCGATTTTCGGCTCAAGACACGCTACGTCGACGAGCAGGCCACGGATCTCGACGATGCACTTGCACGCATCGAGAAATACACCAAGGCAGGTGAAGCGAAATCCATCGCGCTGCTAGGCAACGCCGCCGACGTGCTGCCCGAACTCGTGCGTCGTGGCGTTAAGCCGGATGCCGTTACCGACCAGACCAGCGCGCACGATCCCGTCAACGGTTATCTGCCGCAGGGCTGGACGGTGGAGCAATGGTTCGAACGCCGCAAGAGCGATCCTGCAGGCACCGCCAAGGCCGCCAAGCAAGCCATGAAAAAACATGTGGAGGCCATGCTTGCTTTCCACGCGCAAGGCATTCCCACCTTCGACTACGGCAACAACATCCGCCAGATGGCCAAGGATGAAGGCTGCACCAACGCCTTCGATTTCCCCGGCTTCGTACCTGCCTTCGTGCGCCCGTTGTTCTGCCGCGGCGTTGGCCCGTTCCGCTGGGTGGCGCTCTCCGGTGATCCGGAAGACATCATGAAGACCGATGCCAAGGTGAAGGAACTGATCCCCGACGATCCGCACCTGCACAACTGGCTGGACATGGCCGAAAAGCGCATCAGCTTCCAGGGATTGCCTGCACGCATCTGCTGGGTTGGTTTGGGCCAGCGCCACAAGCTTGGTTTGGCGTTCAACGAAATGGTGCGCAAAGGCGAATTGAAAGCTCCCGTGGTGATCGGTCGCGACCACCTGGATTCCGGTTCCGTCGCCAGCCCCAATCGTGAAACCGAAGCCATGAAGGATGGCAGCGACGCTGTTTCCGATTGGCCGCTGCTCAATGCCATGCTCAACGTGGCCGGTGGCGCCACATGGGTGAGCTTGCACCATGGCGGTGGTGTTGGCATGGGTTACAGCCAGCACAGCGGTGTGGTGATTGTGTGCGACGGTACTGAGGCTGCCGATAAGCGTATTGCGCGCGTGCTGTGGAATGACCCGGGCACCGGTGTGATGCGGCATGCGGATGCGGGGTATGAGATTGCGATTCAGTGTGCGAAGGAGCAGGGGTTGAAGTTGCCGATGCTCTAACGCGCTTGCGACGTCTCATTCCCTCCCCTACGTGCAGTAGGGGGAGGGTTGGGTGGGGTGAAGTACTCTGCACTCGCGGCATGCATAGAAATGCATTAGCTTCAGAAAATCAGCCGCTATCTGTGCTTCGTTAAAGCTTGGAAGGGATTCATGAAAAAGATGACAAAGGATGAGCTCATCAAGCGCGATCAAGGTGGCAACATCGGCGAGGAAGCACTACAGGCCATTCGCGATATCAAAGCGGGAAAGATTAGGCGCATCTGGCGCAGTGAGCGAGAAGGGGCGACTGTGCAAGTTCTTGCTGAGATGCCTCCCAACGATGCTTGACCCGCAGAAGCGCAGCCGCTTAATTCAGGCGTGATGCCGACAAAAATCTCATGAAGTAAGGAGAGCGGAAATGGGACAGACAATTGAAGAACTGTATTTCGAGACATTGCCGACGGATTTGTATCGGCATGGAACCATAACAAGCCCTCAGCTTCACAAGCCAAGGACGATGCCGCCTCGCCAAGCGGACCAAGTCCATGACGTAAAGATTTATACGAAAAATGGCGTCGACTACGTTGATGCGACATCTGGCGGAATTTCCACGTTCAACATGCCTAACCTGAGGTTTGGCAATCGATGGTGGAGGCTTCCCAAGGGCACCAAGATTCCCACGGGCTTGAGAGTGAGTCGGGATGCCGGTATCAATCATGCCACTGGCCAAATTCACTACACCATCAGACCTATGCACGACATGCCGCTGTCTACGTTTATCACGCTACTTCAGCAGATCTCCGCTTATGCAATTCCCACCTTCGCCGTGCCAACTGAACAGGTAAAGTGACATGGATCTTGGCGTAAAAGAGAAGCAGGTCATCCTGGTGGCTCTGCGACGGTTTTTGAAAGAGCTCGAGGATCAGCTGAGCGCGGAAGACATAGGCGAGGAAGAATCCGCTGATCTCGCGAATGATGCGGCGTTGGTCGATCTTCTGGTCTCTCGTTTTGAGAAAGAGGCATGATCGTTGGACACTTTTTCGCAGATCGAAGGCGTTGGGCGCGACCTTAAGTCCACATCAGCCAGAAAGATCAATCCGATCCCAATTTTGCTTAATTTGAGTGCCGGATAAACAAAGGAGGCAACTATGAGGCGCAAATCAGCAAGGCAGTTTGATGTGGATCCTAATATTCGCGCTATAAAAGTATATCCCGTCATCGGATCCAACAGATCGGTGTCTGATTTGAAAACGATCGGTATCAAGCTTACGCGTGAGCAAGCGATTCACTTGGCGCAAGTCCTTTTGGCCGTTGCGAACAAATGGGATGATATCGACATCACTGCATACCGTGAACCACGTCAGTCCGATTTCACTCATCACATTACTGTGACAAGCCTCGAGTAAGTTGCGCTTTGTAATCTGTCTCGATTGCGCGGAAACGCATGCCTCGTGTCACTTAAATCAGTCCGTAGGCTAGACGCTAACCAGAAAGGAAGGTATGGAAACTTACTATGCCCTAGGTAAATCGATTGTAGTCATTGCCATTGCTGCCCAGAGCTTCCTGGTCCTGATACAGGGGCGGGCCTATGTTCGTCATCGAAAAAGGTGTTTTGCACTGTTGTTTGCTGGTGCTTTCCTTGGGCTGATTTATGGCGTACTTGCAGGTCTTCCAATGTTTGTGCCTTTTAGCTTGCCCACTCACCTATTGTTAATGCGGATCGATTTGGCTCTGCTGTGTGTTGGGGCGAGTCTTGGCATTTTGGGCATGGTGCTTCTTCTTCGCTCTTATAAGCATCTATCTCATCTTGAAGATCTGGCTTAAAGAGCGAAGCCGAAGTAACTAATCAATGAAACGTTTTGTGGATGCGATGCCTTATCAAGGTTGCTTATAAATCACTCCGCCCTTCATCACAAACGGCACATGCTCCACCGCACTGATATCTGCCGTCGGGTCGCCTTGCACCGCAATCACATCTGCATCCAGCCCAGCTTTAAGCTGCCCCAACTTATCCTGCTGCCGTAAAATCTTCGCATCCACCGACGTTGCAGCAAGCAATGCGCGAGCGGGTGACATGCCATCACGCACCATCCATTCCAGTTCCTTGTAGTTGGTGCCGTGGGTGAAAACGCCTACGTCGCTACCACATCCGATCATGACGCCGGCTTGCATGGCGAGCTTGAAGGCGTTTGCAGCTTGTTGCATGCCGGCGTCCGGAGGCTGGTTGCCTTTCCAGCCGCGGAAGTATTCGGCGTAGGCGGCTTCGGCTTCCAGCGTGGGCAGGTAGGCGACGTTGTGTTGTTTCATCAGCTCGAACACTTCGCGTGTACCGCCGTAACCGTGTTCGATGGTGTCGACGCCGGCGAGTACAGCGCGACGCATGCCTTCGGCGGTGGTGGAATGCATGGAGACGGGCAGGCCGAGGGTGTGAGCGGTTTCGACGCCGGCTTTCAGTTCTTCTTCGCTGAAGGTGGGCATGGAGCCCTTGGCTTTGCCGCAATGGTAGTCGGCGTAGATCTTGATCCAGTCGGCGCCATGGCCGGCCTGGTCGCGCACGGCGTCGATCATTTGCGGAACGCCGGCAACGGGAATGCCGCCCTGCGGCAGGTTGATGTCGCTGCGATAGCCATCGGGACCGGGGCCATAGCAATGCGCGGCGATGGTGGCGCGTGTGGCGACGAACAGATGCGGGCCTGGGATCAGTCCTTCATTGATGGCGCGTTGCACATCGACGTCGGCATAGCCAGCACCTTCCGTGCCGAGATCGCGCAAGACGGTAAAGCCGGCCATCAAGGTGTCGTGTGCGTGCTTGACCGCCTCCACTGTGCGGTATGACTGCGTTTCTTTCAGCACCTGATCGTCCCACAGCGTTTCGTTGTAGGGATGCAGGAAGATGTGCGAGTGTGCGTCGATCAGGCCGGGCAGCAGTGTGGTGCCAGGCAGGTCGACGGTTTGTGTGCCGGGTGGTGCATGGACTTCCGAAGCGGGGCCTACAGCAGCGATTTTGTCGCCTTGTATCAGCACGACCCAACCTGCGTGCGCTTGTTCGCTGCGTGCGTCGAAAACGCGATCGGCTTTGAGCAGCCAGGGGTGATCGGCGGGTTTGTCGGCGGATGCAATGTTTGCAGGGGCTGCGGATGCGGTGATGGTGCAAGCCATCAACAGGCTGCCGCACAACACGGCCAGGCACTGGAACCGATGCTTCGACATGTTTGTTCCCCGGTGTGGTTGGTTGGATCGAGGGGTTATAGCAAGAACGTGGCAGAGATGATAAGTGCGGCTTTCCCAACGGTCTGGACATTGCCTCACCGTCATTCCGGCCTGCGCCGGAATGACGGTGAGGCACAGAGGGAAGTTTCGCGACAGACAATCACCGGGTCGGATAATACTGCGGCGCCTCACGTCGATCCGTCATTCCGTAATCACGCACAACCCGAATCGCGTAGACGCTCGCATCCGCATCATTGCGGCGCATGGCTTCACTCGCAAAGTCATCCGCCTCCTGCTCGCTGCGCCAACTCATCAAAATCGCCACGCGGTCAGGCGAACTGATGTGGTCGAACATGTCGCCATCGACGATACGCGAACGCGCATCCTCCGCGAATTGCCATAGCGAAGAGGAAGGCGGGAGCGTGCCGTCGATGATTGTGACGGCGATGGCTTCGGCTGCTTCGGTACGATCCTGTCGAACCCAGCCGACCGAGCGGTTCGCATAAGGGCCGGCTACGCGCGTGACTTCGCCCACGCGGATGCGGTAATCATCGAGCACATTCTGTCGTCCACGTACCTGGGCGCCATGATGTTTTTCCAACGTTCGCCAATGCACGATGGCTTTTTCGTTATCCCACAATGACAGGGAAAGCAGATAGCCATTGCGGGATCGACTACGAAAACGTTCGTTTTCCACAAAGCCGGGAATCTTTTCCAGTTCCGGACGAAGGCTGCCGGCAATCTGCAGGTACTCATCTCCGCGTGCGGCGTTGGGCTTTACTTCAAAAACGACGGCAAATAGCGAACGAGTGGACATAGCGATTGCAGCAGTCATGGTGCCATGTCTTCCGTGGCATGGATAAACGCAGTCACGCTTTCATACAGCGAGTAGCGGTTGCGCTCCAGATGCACGACGTGGCTTCCATCGTCGATGCGCAGGCGCCACCTTAGCGGGCTGCCTGTGAACTTCTCAAGAAAGGGAATGGCGCCGGTATCGTTCACGACATCATCGTAGTTGCCGTACACGACGAAGACGGGAACGATCACGTCGCTTGCTTTGTACGGATAATGTCCGGCGTTCACCGCATCGATATCCGCAACGGGGCCATTGGGAATGCGCAACGCATCCGGTGGGTCGCCCGCCACGTGGGGTGCAGAGGCTGCGAAAGCACGTGCCCATGACTTGTCCATGGCGGGCTCCAGCAGATGTTTGCCAGGCGGAAGAATCTTCTTGAAACGCAACTGTTTGAGGCGCTCCTGCGCGGTAATGCTCCACCAGGCAGGTTGAGGCTGATTGCTTGCTGCATATCCCTCCATGGGAACGATGGGACCGAACAACGTCAATGAGGTCAACGCGTGGGGTTCGGTTGCCGCAAACGTTGCAGCCGGTACGGTTCCCCATGAATGCGCCACGATGTGCACCGCTTTCATGCCCGCTTTGTTGTGCAGGTAGTCCACCGCTAAGGCAATTTCCCTGGCCGCTTCTTTTGCATCGGTAACAGGCGCGGCACTGTTGGCAGCGCCGGACATGGCGGATGGTCGACTCGATGCGCCAAAACCAAGGAAATCCAATCCGCAGGCTACATAGCCCTTGCGTGCGGTGTATTCGATCCACGAATCGCCCGGTGCGAATTCGAAACCGGCAGCCAGCAGGGTGGGGAAGCTTGCGCCGTGAATGAATAAAACGCTTTTGTTCGTGGCTATGGAAGGATGCGCGCAATGCAGAGCCAATCGTTGTGTTGGCGCCTCGGTAACGGAGATATAGATTGTGTCCAGCGCAATAGGCTGTAAGCCTGTTGAGGCGGCTAACGCCAATAGCAATGAAGCGAGCATGCTCGATCCCGATAGGAAGATTGCAGCCCAAGTTAACGAATGCGCCATGAGCGATCTTTCGGCCTCAAGCGAAATATCGGAATGGCGGGCGTGCTAAGGGTAAGATTCGGCGATGCCCACCGCCGTCAACAACCAGGTTGTCGAACTGTCCGTCGCCATGGCAGCTTCCGCAGAGGAGGTTTGGCGCGCGCTCACCGAACCCGCCAGGATCGCAGCCTGGATGCTTGGCGCGCAGGTGAGTTCATCTTGGCAAGCCGGCAGCAATATCGCTTACACGCTAAAGATGCCGGGATTGAATAAGCTCTATCACGATCGCGGAACAGTGCTCGTTGCCGAGCATGGCAAAGTATTGAAGTACAGCTATTGGAGCGAGGCGGAAGGTCTCCCGGATAGCCCGGAAAACCGAAGCGTGATCACGTTTCAGCTTGAGGCGCATGGTGAAGGAACCCGGCTTTTGCTTCTTCACGAATACTTTCGCAGCGAGGCCGCTTACAAGCACGCAGTGTTTTTCTGGAGCTATGCTCTCGGCGACATCAAAAAACTGCTGGAGGCGTGATTTAACTTTTTTGTACTCTCCCCAGACATGTAATACGGAAGGGAGCAGCGCATTTGCATGCAATCCGCCTGTCTGCCATGTACGAGCCATGTACGATCAGACGTATGCATGCCGACCATTGACGAGGTGGAGCATGACTTCCTCAAACGCGGATCAGGGCGTCCTTCGCTTTAGCAGCCCGTTTTCGTTCGACGACACGGTGAAACGCCTGCTTGCCGCTTTCAAGGAGCGCGGCATCAAGGTGTTCGCAACCATCGATCAGCAGGCCGAAGCCATTGCGGTGAGCCTGTCGATGCCACCCACCACGCTCATCCTGTTCGGCAATCCGCTGGCAGGTACGCCACTGATGCTCGACAACCCGGTGTCCGGGCTCGATCTTCCGTTGAAGGTGTTGATCGTTGAAGAGGAGCCGGACAACGTGGAGGTGTTCATCAACACCGCCAAATACGTGATCGACCGGCATGGCTTGCCGCACGGGCTTGAAGCGAATCTGCTACCGACGGAAAGACTTATTGCGAATGTGTTGGAAGCGCCGGCGTAAAGGCATGCGATGACATTCGACCAGGCAATGGCGTTTATCCGCGAACACGGCATCGTGCTTTCTGCAGCACGCGGACCCGTACCACGCATGGCGGAGGTGATTGCTGGCGAGCCGATCAAGGGGAGTTGGTGGTCGCACTCCATGGGGCGCCAGATCTTTGCGATTTTCCAGCAGCTTGAGGATTCACCCGATATCCTCGTTTGCCGATTGATCGGCGGCAAGGTCACCTTTATTCATCGCCGCTTGTGGCCTGCGCTTGTCCGGCTCGCCGATCGTTTTGAGCCGGCGCAGCTCGCGCAGGTGCATCAGGAGCACACAGCGAAAGGGCATCATGAGGCACATGAGGTGCCTTATCCGCAGTGGGTGCCGGTTGAGGTTTTGGACGAGGCCAAGCGGCTTAGTGAGGCACAAGCGTTGGCGATGTTGAAGTCGAGCGGGTGGGCTTTGGCCTAGATTCCGTTCTTGCCTGGCCGTCATTCCCCCTTTCGCGGGAATGACGGCCTCGGGGATTATGCAAGCGGCAAGAAAATATCCACCACTGACTCATGCTCCGGCACATCCGGATAAAACTTCACACGTTGCACAAACAGCGGAAAATCCCGCAGCTCTTCCCCGCTCACCGGCAGCCATTGCGAATAAAGATAGGCAATGGACGCATGCAAATGATCGTCGGAGCCAACGTGCCTTAGCACCGCGCAACGGCCGGCTGGAATAGTCTTGTCTACGACGCCGAATGCTTCATCCTGCATATCGCTATCAACCGCAACGCAAAGATCGATACGGTAGTCGGCCGGCTCGACCTGATAGGGATCGTCATAAAAGATATTGAAGGTCGCATGCCGACTGGGATGAAGATGCTGCTGCTTGCGCCAGGCAATGAACGTGCGGATCGAATCGCCGATACGATGGGGATCGCCACGGTGTTCCAGCCCGGCGACGCGTGTTTCCGGAAAGTGTTCGATGCGGATGTTGCAGGAAAGTGTTCCGGTTTGCATGTAACGAGTCCTCAGCGCGGTGAGCGGTTCGTAGGTTTCACGCCAAAGCTCCCACTGCGGCTGTTTCCGGAACTGGCTGGGCGTTTGTCCCGCGCCTTTCTTGAAGGCGCGCGAAAACGACTCGGCATTGTCGTAGCCGCTCGCCAGGGCAATGTCAGTCACGAGTTGGTCGTCGCGGAAAGCAAGCTGATAGGACGCACGCTTCAAGCGGCATAGCTGCACGTACTTGTAAACGCTGATGCCGAACAGTCCGGAAAACTGCCGCAGGAAGTGATGTTTGGAGAACGCCGCCACTTCACTCAACTGTGCGACGGTCAGGTCTTCGGACAGATGCGTGTCGACATGGACGAGTACTTTCTGAAAACGAATGAGGTAGGCGTCTGTGTTGCGTGCGTTCAATGCAGCTTCTCCCTGGCAACCGAAAGGCTACCTGCCGCCGGCTCAGAGTGCCTGACCGAAATGGCTGAATTCAGAGTCAATCGCCGCCGCGCACGTACACGCCGGTGATCCGGCCTTCCGCCACGACGTGCCCTTCGATCGCCGCGTTGACCTGATCGGCGCTTGCGCCCACGGGTAGTTGCGGAACCATGTCCAGCGCATAGATGCGGAACACGTAGTGATGCGTCTGGCCGCCGGGAGGGCAGGGGCCGCCGTATCCTGTTCGGCCAAAACTATTAATGCCTTCGGTTGCATGCTCAAGACGCTTGGAAGCGGAGGAGGCACCTTCCGGCAATTCACGCGTATCCGCTGCAATGCCATACGCCACCCAGTGCGCGAATGCGGCAGGCGCATCGGGATCGTTCACGACGATGGCAAAGCTCTTCGTTCCGGCGGGCGGCGTGGATAGCTGGATCTCGGGGGAAAGATTGGCGCCATCGCAAGTGAGCTTGGATGGCATCTTGCCGCCGTCCACAAAACTGGAACTGCTCACCTGCAAGGCCGCATGTGGTGCTGATGCATAGGTGATGCCTGTCTGCAGCAACAACGCGGCCAACAAAGTTCGGTTGAGCGATGACATGGGCATCATGGGATTGCGCTGGCGAGATCCACCGTCACAAACGTGCGATGGAAAAAGCGCGCACGCAAGGTATGGTCGTCCAGGGAAAGTCCGCTGGCGGGCATCGGTTCTGCCGACGCGTAAGGAGTCTTGCTCGCAAAGCGCAAAAACGGATCGACATATTGCACGCTCCACGCGCCGCTGGGCGTATTCACCGGCTCGCTGGGCAGATCGCCCAATCGCTGCACCCAGAAAGTAACCTGGCCGTCCTCAGGCAATGCGAACTGATGGCTGGTGCTGGCCTGGCCGGCGTAATAAGCCGTAAGCGGCAATGTTTTTACCAGGCGCGGGTGCGCGCAATCGCTGTCGCACATGGCTACTTGCAGAACCAGTATGGGTTGCGCATTGAACGCGTTCACCTTGATCAGATCGCCTTTCCTCAGCGCATGAGTGCTTTGGAAAACGAGAGGCTGGCCTTTGCTGTCCTGCTGCTGCACTGAGAAAGCGGCGTTTTCCGCAGCCTGCGCGCTGAACGCGACAACCAGGCTGAGCAGCGTGCTGACGAGGGGGCGCAAAGCGGACATAACGATCACCTCGACAAAAATAGTTGCCATCCGGCGCTTGCGGCACCGGGCGCCGTGGTTATCTTGCGCCGATTTTTGCCGAAATCCAGTGAAATGCGTCGTGCGCAGCACCATTGGCGCATGCATGCACCCTTTATTTTGCGGGCCGGCACGCTGATGGATAATGCAGTGGGTTTCGTCGATAGAAAGGCAATGGAGCGATGAAGATTCTTGTCGTCGGTGCGGGCGCAACAGGCGGTTACTTCGGAGGCCGGCTATTGGAAAGCGGAGAGGACGTCACGTTCCTGGTGCGCAAGGCGCGCGCGGAAGCGCTGGCGCACACCGGCCTGGTCATCCGCAGTCCAGCCGGCGACGTGACGCTGCCTTCGCCGCCAACGGTGCAGGCGCATACGCTGAAAGCTAGCTATGACCTGGTCATCGTCAGCTGCAAGGCATATCACCTGCCGCAAGTGATGCAAGACATGGCGCCTGCGATCGGTGCGGAAACGGTGATCCTGCCGTTGCTCAATGGCATGCGGCATCTGGATCTGTTCGATGCGCGCTTTGGCGCAAAGCATGTGCTCGGCGGCCAGTGCATTATTGCCGCGACATTGAATGCGGAAGGCGTGGTGCATCATCTCAATCAGTCGCACAGCCTTACCTTCGGCGAGCGCGACGGTAGCCGTTCGCAACGTGTGCAACGCATCGCGCAGGCCATGTCGAACGCGCGCTTCGAGCCACGCCTGAGCCCCCGCATCTTGCAGGACATGTGGGACAAGTGGGTGTTCCTCGCTTCGCTGGCGGGCATTACCTGCCTGATGCGTGCTCCGGTCGGCGACATCATCGCGGCACCCGGCGGCGAGCGGGCCACGCTCGATCTGCTCAAGGATTGCCAGCGTGTCGCCGAATCGAGCGGCCATGCACCGGGCGTTGCCATCCTGGAGCGTGCGCGCTCCGTGTTGACCGAATCGGGTTCTGCCTTGAGCGCTTCGATGATGCGCGACCTGGAGCGGGGTGGGGCGGTGGAGGCGGATCATGTGATTGGCGATCTGCTTGCGCGCGGCGAGGCGGCAGGATTGGAATTGCCGATGCTGCGGCTGGTCTACGCACACCTGAAGGCCTATGAGGCAAGGCGTCGGAGTACGTAGGTCGGGTAGCGCAGCCTAGGGGCATATCGCGATGTGCCCCTCCCGTGTGGCACGGGAGGGAGCCCGCCTGAGGCGAAAGTGAGATCTGCGCAGCGCTCATTTCAACCCTCCAACCCCACCACTCGTCCCCAATCCATCGCTACCCATCCCTTAGCCATGGCGGCAGCGCGCAGTCGCACCGACAGTCACTCCATTCCAATCACCGAAGGGAGTGCATATGAACCGGCGCGAGCTATTGAAAGCGGCCTTGGCGATTCCGTTTCTGCCAGGCGTCATGGCAGGCGGGCTTGGAACCGCATGGGCGGCAGGTAGCGCTAATACGTTTCGCTCACGCGTTCGCCCCGGCGAGCCCGGCTGGCCATCGCCGGCTCAATGGGGCGAGTTGAACCAGGCCGTAGGTGGGCGGTTGTTGCAACCGCAATCGCCCTTTACAGCCTCCAGGGCGGCCTGCGATGAGGCGCTGAAGCACATCAAGAACCCGTTCTACCTTGGCGACCAGCCGGCGCTGACCCAGACCAGCGGCTGGGCTGATGCCTGGGTTTCGCGCCCGAGCGCCTACGCCGTGGCGGCGGAAAGCACGGCCGATGTGGCGGCTGCTGTCCGTTTTGCGCGCAAGCATCGCCTGCGCCTGGTCGTGAAAGGCGGCGGACACAGTTACCAGGGCACGTCCAATGCGCCCGATTCGCTGCTGATCTGGACGCGCCATATGAATGCCGTGACCTTGCACGACGCCTTTGTCGCTCAGGGTTGCATCGGCACGGCCCCGCAGCCGGCGGTGAGTGTGCAAGCGGGTGCGATGTGGATCGATGCATACGATGCCGTGACCACGCGCGGCGGCCGTTACGTGCAAGGCGGTGGCTGCTGCACAGTTGGCGTGGCGGGACTGATCCAGAGCGGCGGCTTCGGCAGCTTTTCCAAGAACTTCGGCACCGCAGCGGCGGGACTGATCGAGGCGGAAATCGTCACCGCCGACGGTGTGGCTCGCATTGCCAACGCCTGCACCAACCCGGAGCTGTTCTGGGGCATCAAGGGCGGTGGCGGCGGCAGTCTTGGCGTGGTGACGCGTTTGACGTTGCGCACGCATGCTTTGCCGGAATGGTTCGGTGCGGTGTTTGGCGAAATCAAAGCGGCATCGGATACGGCGTATCGCGCCTTGATCGCCAAAGCCATCCGTTTTTATCAGCGCGATTTGTTCAATCCGCACTGGGGTGAACAGATGCGCTTTCGCGGCAATAACGTGCTGAACCTGTCGATGGTATTCCAGGGCCTGAGCCAGCAGCAGGCGCAGGCGATATGGCAGCCGTTCCTGGATTGGGTGCATGCGAGCAGTGAGTACAGCTTCGTAAAACCGGTGCAAGTGCTCGCGATGCCGGCCCAACATTTCTGGGACGCGGAATTTTTCCGCCAGCACATGCCCGGCGCGATGGTTCAGGATGATCGTGATGGCGCGCCGCGCAATCACGTGCTATGGGCGGGCGATCAGGCGGAGGTGGGCTGGTTTATTCATAGCTTCAAATCGGCGTGGCTGCCTGCTTCGTTGTTGCAGGAGGATCAGCAGGAGCAACTGGTCGACGCGCTCTTTGCGTGCACGCGCCAGTGGGATGTCGAATTCCATTTCAACAAAGGCTTGGCGGGCGCGCCGCCTGAAGCCATCGCTGCCGCACGTGACACTGCCACGAATCCGCAAGTGCTCGATGCGTTTGCACTCGCCATCATCGCCGGCAGTAGCGGGCCCGCTTTTATGGGCATGCCCGGCCCAGGCCCGAATATGGCCGATGCGCGCAAGGAAGCTGCGTCGGTCGGCCGCGCGATGGATGCCTTGCTGAAGGTGGCGCCGAATGCCGGTGCTTATGTGTCGGAGAGCGATTATTTCCAGCGCGATTGGCAGCATGCGTTCTGGGGTACGAATTATCCGCGGTTGGCGGCGGCGAAGCGCCAATACGATCCGGAGGGCTTGTTCTTCGTGCATCACGGTGTAGGCAGTGATGGGTGGAATGCGGATGGCTTTGTGCGGGTGTCGTAGTTGTTGCCATTGGCCGCATGCGTGCAGATAACTGCGGTTCCGCGAGAGGGGCAGTGACGCATCACAGCACGCTGTCAACAAGTCTTCATTTCCCCTCATTACCGTGGTCGGGTTGTGCGCAGTTGCTCCGCTTCATCCCACCCTCCGGAGACCACGATGACCACGACTTCCTTCTTCCGTTTTCGCCACAACTACCTGGCCATTGCACTGCTCGGCGCCTCGGTTGCGGCCAGCGTTGCCGCCTACGCCGATGATGGCTGGCACCCGCATGAATTTCGTTTCTGGCCCGGCAACCTGGTGGTCAGCCGCAGCGTGTATGACAACAAGGCCAGCAACGTGCAGGTGGGGGAAGTGTTGCCGCCCCATTGTCCGGCTGCGAGCGGCGCCTGTGGTGCTGTCAGTGGCGCGCCGTACGACGGCACGTATCCGTATGTGTGGAACAACGAACTCTATGACGCGAGCTTCGGCATCACTGCGCGCATCTATCTGGATCAGATTGCGCCTAACGGCTGGTTGATCGATACGCTGGAAGTGCCCAACAGCTTGCAATCTGCTGCGCGCGAGGGCGAACTGGTGACGAGCTTCGGTTCCAAATCCGAGCTAGGCCTGCATCTTTCGCTGGATGGCCGTTACCTCAGCTTCATGGGCTACGTAGCGCCGGTCAATGCGATCGATGTGTCCAATGCCAATACGCCGCTGGCGTTGGATGGCACCAATCCGGATGGACAATCGTTCTATCGCGCGGTGGCGCTGGTGGATCGCAAGGGGCATTTCCGTTTCACCGAAACCAATGCGTACAGCGGCAACAACGGCCGCGCGGCGATCTACAACAATGTTGGCGGCGCGCATGTGTTCTACACGGTAGGCAACGCAGGCAACGGTGCGAACCCGCAGCCGGATGGCGTGATTCTCGGCGCCGGTTCGCAGTTCATCGTGCCCTCGCAGTTACCCGAAGCTTTGCAAACACCAGCCACGCCTACGCCGCTGGCAAGTTTCTCCATCGCGACGTTGGGTGCGAAGGCCGACAAGATCGGCAAGGACGATAACTTCCGCGGCATCACCGTGTTCAACAACGTCGTGTATGTCACCAAGGGCAGCGGCGGCAACGGCGTGAACACGGTCTATTTCGTGGACACCACTGGCAAAGCTTGCCCAAAGGGTGTGGGCGTTCCGGTAGCGGGTGCGCCGCTGCCTACGTCACCGCTTGCGTATAACGTGTCGACGCTGCAGACCAGCGGTCTGCCGACCAATATGTGCGTGCTGGCCGGGTTTCCCGCCACACCGAACAAGACGGCCAAGACCTTGTCGTATCCCTTCGCCTTGTGGTTTGCGGATGCGAATACCTTGTACGTGGCCGACGAAGGCGATGGCTATGCAGGCGGCGTGGATCTGTATACCCATGCTGCGGGGCAAACCACCGCCGGCGTGCAGAAGTGGGTGTTCAGCGCCTCCGCGCAATCGTGGAGCTTGGCTTATACGCTGCAAGCGGGGTTGAAGCTGGGCCAGCCGTATACGGTCGGCGGCTATCCCACCGGCAACAATGCAGTAACCCAATTGCCGTGGTCGCCGGCGACGGATGGCTTGCGCCAGATCACCGGTCGTGTCGACGACGATGGCAAGGTCACGCTTTGGGCGATCACCTCCACCGTCAGCGGCAATGGCGACACCGGTGCGGATCCGAACAAACTGGTGGCCATTCGTGACGAACTGTCGAACATCACGGCCGCAGGCGCTGCGAACGAGCAGTTCGTAACCCTGCGTTCTGCCAAGTTTGGCGAAGTTTTGCGCGGCGTGTCGTTGACGCCGGGCACCGATTTGCACGATCGGCACTGATGCGTATTCGCGGGCATGCCTCATAGGCATGCCTGCCTTGCGTCGGTGCGCCGCAGGTTGGGTGCAAACCTCGACATCGCCATGCACATATACATCGTGATGGTGGGGTTTGTACCCCAGCCTACGATTTCTGAAAGACCTTCACGCCCATGAAAATCGGGAAGTCGCAACAGGTGCGTGAGGCGCCCACTATGGTGTGGCCGGGGCCGTTCCAGGCCCTGGTATCGGCCCGTTCGGGGCCGAGATGACCTCAACCAAAGTGGAGACTCAAACATGTACGCACACTTCGAACGCACCGGCCCGCTGACCCACCTGTCCAGCTACCCGCATTGGGCACAAGACATGGTCAACGCTTGCGAGCCAACCAAACAAGCCGTGGTCCAACACGAGCTATGGACCCTGATGCGCGAGAACCGCCTGGATGCAGTCGGTATCCGCGATTTCATGGTCGGTGTTTGGCCGGTGATCGAGCGGTTCCCGGGTTACATGGCGCTCAATCTGCTGAAAACCCAGTACGGCCGCAGTCCCGGCGAAAACATGGCCCGCCGCTGGCTGGTACGCAACATCCGAGTGGAGCAGAATCACGCCGAATACTGGCTCAATTGGGCCGAGGGGGCAGGGGTGCCGCAAGCGGAGGTACTGAATGGAACCACGCCGTATGGCACGGACGCGCTGTCCAATTGGTGCGAGGAGGTAAGCCGCAGCGGCCCGTTGGCCGCGGGTATGATCGCAACCAACTATGCGGTGGAAGGGGCGACCGGGGAATGGTCGCAATGGGTCTACGAAAGCGAGGCCTATAAAGAGAACTTCCCCAAGGGCACTCGGGCAGGGACGCTGCGTTGGCTTCAACTTCACGCAGCGTATGATGATACTCATCCGTGGGAGGCGCTGGAGATCGTCTGCACACTACTGGGGAATGCTCCTCGCACGGATGAAATTGCTTATTTGCAAGAATGTGTAAAACGTAGTTACGTAAGCATGAGGATTACCCTGGATCGGTGTCTGGACGTGCGTCGTGACCCGTGGCTGGCTAGCGAAGCAGCTGCTTAAGTAAAGATGTAACGGGGCGATACACATCAGGTCGGCAGTTTCTGGACTGTGGATGACAGGCTCTAAGATAGGGGCGCGATGCGTATTACCCGCAATGTTCAGCAACGGCCGCTGTCACGACGTCTTATGCCTTTGGCATACGGCTTGGCGGCGGTCGTTGGTCTGGTTTTGTGCCTGACCTGGGGAGCGCTCCAGGTCCAGGTCACGTTGGCGGGTTTTTTGAACGGCGAAAGCCTGTGGTCGAAAGCCCAGAAGCAGACGGTCATCGACCTGACCAATTATGCCCGCACGGGCGATCCGATCCAGTTGGCAAGTTTTCGCCGCAACTACGCCGTGGTGGCCGTTGACCGCGCGGCGCGCGACTCCATCGCCACCGGCCATTACAGCAAGCCTGCGGTGTATGAGGATTTCCGGCGCGGCGGCGTGATACCCGCGGCCATTCCGGGGATGGTCTTTATTCTCGACCACTTCGCCCAGTTGCCTTACGTGGGGCCGGCGTTGAAAGACTGGCGTTCCGTCGACGGCGCGATCGAAGAATTGAACAGCATTGCCGACGAATTGCAGCGGGCGTATGCGCAGGGCACGCCATCCGCCCAGGAAATCGAAGGGCAGCGTGCGCGCATCAATGCACTCAATAGTTTCATTGAACCGCGCAGCGATGATTTCTCGGTGCAAATCGCGCTGGGCGCCGCGTGGCTCGGGCGGGTGCTATTTGTCAGCGTGTTGCTTACCGCGGCAGCCGCCTCGATGTTGTGGGTACGGATGGCCAAACGCATCCTGGCCAGCATCCGCGGCACCGAAGAACGTTATCGCTTGCTGTTCGACAGTGCGGCCGATGCGATCGTGATGGTGGACGAGGTGCACGGCCGCATCCTTGGCGCGAACCGCACGGCGGGTGCGTGGACGGGACGCCACGCGCACGAACTGATAGGCCTCAATTTCCTGGACCTGTTCGTGGAAGGCAGTACGCGCTCGGCGGGTTCTTCCACCATTGGCTTGTTGCGCGCGGTGGACGGCCTGGTCCGCTCGGTCGAAACGCACAGCAGCCTCACCACCTGGGGCTCGCAGCCGGTGCGCCAGGCGATCATGCGCGATATCTCCGACCGCATCACCATGGAGCAGGAGCGGCGCATTGCGTCCGAAGCATTGGCGAGCGTGGCCGAAGGCGTGATCATTGCCGACGCCGACCGGCGCGTAACCACCGTCAATGCCGCGCACACACGCATTACCGGTTACACACTGCCGTACCTGCAGCATCACCGCTTCGACGAACTGCGCCGCATGCCCGACGGCGCGCCGCTGCCGCCCTCGATATGGGAGATGGTGGCCGAAGGCGGCAACTGGGTGGGCGAAGTGCAGAGCTGGCGCTCGGACGGTTCTTCCTACCCGGAATTGCTCAGCATCAGTGCCATCCGCAACGGCGAAGGCCGCGTGCAGCACTACGTGGCGGTGATCACCGACATCACGCGCAGCAAGGCCGATCGCCAGCGTCTGGAATACATGGTGGCGCACGATCCGCTGACGGGGCTTGCCAATCGCAGCGAATTCCAGCGGCATTGCGCGCAAGCCATCGAAGCGGCGGCGCGCGTGAACGGGGCTGCTGCCGTGCTTTTTGTGGACCTGGATGCGTTCAAGACGGTGAACGACAGCTACAGCCATGCGATCGGCGATCGCCTGCTGGTGAAAGTGGCGCAGCGCATTCGCCGCGAGCTAGGCGAAAATGATGTGGCCAGCCGCATCGGCGGTGATGAATTCACCGTATTGCTTGGCGGCTTGCGTACGCGCGAGCAGGCTGCGCAGTTTGCCAGCCGTGTACTGCAGAGCCTGTCCGAACCGATGCTGATCGGCGATTACGAGATCGTGATGAGCGCAAGCATCGGCGTTGCCGGCTATCCGCTGGATGGCAGCGATCCCGTCACGTTGATTGCCAACGCCGACGCGGCGATGTATGCCGCCAAGACGCAGGAACGCAACACCTTCCGTTTCTATACGCCGCTGATGCACGCCGATGCGCGCATGCGCTTGATGCTGGGTGCGGACTTGCGGCAAGCGTTGATTCGCGATGAATTCCATTTGGTGTTCCAGCCCAGCGTGGAATTGAAATCGGGCCGCATCGTGGCGGTGGAAGCGCTGGTGCGCTGGCGGCATCCTGAGCGCGGCGAGTTGATGCCGGATGAGTTCATTCCGCTCGCAGAAAGCCTCGGCCTGATCCGCCGGCTGGATGCGTGGATCATGCGCGCCGTCTGCAACCAGATTCGCGATTGGGATCAAGCCAAGCTGCCACCGATCCGCGTGGCGGTGAATGCATCCGCCGCCACATTCGGGCATCCGGGGTTTATCGACAGTGTGAAACAGGCGCTGCAAGCCAGCCAGATTTCGCCCCAGCGCCTGCTGTTCGAAATTACCGAAAGCGCGATCCTGCGCCTGGGCGAAGCGACCGAGCAGACCATGCATACCTTGCATGCGCTGGGTATCGGCATTGCCATCGACGATTTCGGTACCGGTTATTCCTCACTGGCGTATTTGAAGATGTCGGGCATCGATTATCTGAAGATCGATCGTTCCTTCATCACCGACCTGCCAGACAGCACCAACGACGTGGCGATCGTTGAAGCGATGCTCGCCATCGCCAAGAGCTTGGGTATGTGCACGATTGCCGAAGGCATCGAAACCGCCGCGCAGCATGATTTCCTGCTGCGCGCCGGCTGCGCGGAAGGGCAGGGCTATTACTATTCGCGTGGGCTGCCGCCGCAGGAGATCGAGCGGATGTTGTCGCCGAATCCACGGCATGAGCCATCGCGGTTGCGGCTGGTGCCGCCGAAGTGATGTTGCATTGATTGGTTCAATCGTGCCTCACCGTCATTCCGGCCTTCGCCGGAATGACGGTGAGGCGGGTCGGACATTACGCAAAGTGAGCGTTCAAAGCTTCACATCCACCACCATCTGCTCGTCCTGATACATCGCCGGAAACACCTGCTTCAATCGCACCACCTTCGGCGCATCGTTGACCACGATGTACATATCGTTGGGATGCCTGCGCGCGTAATCCTGGTGGTAATCCTCCGCCGCGTAGAAACCTTTCAGCGGCGCGACCTGCGTCACGATGGCGTCGTCGAAAACTTTGGCTGCATTGAGCTGTGCGATATACGCATCGGCGATCTTCTTCTGCTCCGGGCTCGCAAAGAAAATCTCCGAGCGATACTGCGTACCCGCATCCGGCCCTTGGCGGTTGAGCGTGGTGGGATCGTGCGCTACGGCGAAGTAGATCTTCAAGAGCTGTCCGTAGCTGACCACGGCAGGGTCGAAGGTGATCTTCACCGATTCGGCGTGGCCCGTGGTGCCTCCGCTGACCACTTCATATTGCGCGGTGCTTGCGCCGCCGCCGCTGTAGCCGGCCCACACCTGGCGCACGCCGCGCACGTGTTCGAAGACCGATTGCATGCCCCAAAAACAGCCGCCCGCGAGTACGGCGGTCTCCGTAGTGTGCGTTGCCGGCCTGGCTTCGTCGTATGCGGGATCGGGCAATGGCGCGTTGCTGGCTGCCGCCGTGCAGGCGGCCAGGCCCAACAGTGCGGTAAGTGCGGCAAGACGACGGGTTTGCATTGGATGCCTCCGTAGGGGTCTGCCTGGTATTTCGTTGATGGACTTACCGCGGTTACGCCAGACGCTGCATGCGCACGCCGCTTTATCCCCTTTCCCGTCCGGGGAGGGGAACCAGCTACGCAGCCACCACGAGTATCTCCACATCCTCAATCCGCACAATCTGCCCCGCGTGAATCTTGCAGGTCTTGCGCAACTCCTGCTGGCCATCCACGTACACCGCGCCACTGGCCACGATCTGCTTGCCTTGCCCGCCGCTGTCGCACAAGCCGGTGAGTTTCAACAATTGATTGAGTTCCACGTAATCGCGGTCGAGTTCGAATTCAATCTGGTTCATGAGCGATGCGAAGGCAGCACCATCGGGTGCTCAGGTAAGCTGAGGAAAGCGAAGAACGGGCGGCTCTGGCTGATGGCAAAACCGGCCGACTCGTGCAGGATATTGAGCAGCGTGTCGAAGTCCTTCACGGCTGCTTTGCGCAGATCGCTTGCGTGATCGAGCAGCAGTACGTGACCCTCGCCATGCAGCCATTCCAAATCGCGCAAGGCGTCGAGCAGCGCGTCCCAGTTCTGGCCAAAGCCATTGGGCACGTTGAGCGTCGCGGCAAGCCGGCGCAGCAGCTCTGCTTTGTCGTGGCAGCCGGCCAGATCGGCGCGACATATGTACAGCTTGCCATCCTCGGCGGCGGCGATCAGTGCGTCGAAATCCGCGGCATCGACGAAATACACACCACCGTCGTTCGCCTGGGTTAGATCAAGGGCGCCTTCTGCGCTCATCGATTCACCTGGAACTGCTTGAAGCTGCGGTAATGGTCGTCGGTGTAATAGAACACCGTAGGCGGCGTGCCCCCGGTAATGATGCGCCGCGTACCACGGTTGTGGGCATCGGGCGTCGGCACGGTGTATTCGTGGTAATAGCCGCGCGGTTGCTGCGGCAGCAAACCTTCGTAGTTGCCGAACACCACGCCGTCCTGGCTATAAGGAAATGGGCCGCCTTGCACGATGGCGGTCAGCGTGATGCACGCTTCGGCCGGCATGTACGCAGGCAGATTGGCATGCACAGCAGGGCAGTTGTAGTGGCCTGTATCCCGCAGGCTGACGTTGCCGTTCGACACCATTCCCGGTGGGGGCCCCGCATGCCGGTTCCAGAAGACGATCGCACCGATCAAGAGTACAAGCATGATCAGGGGGATGAGGCGAGACAGGGACACCGCGGACTCCTTGTTGGCGATGGGCCAGTGTAGTGCGTTGCGAGGTTGCGTGCTTTGGCGATCGCGTTCGGACATGCGCAAGCATGTGACTTTAAGGACATGCGACAGGCCAGGGCGAAGACTATACAGCGTCTACCCTAATCCCTGAGGAAGAACGACATGCTCCGCAAGTCTTTGTGGTGGATGGTTGCGCTCGGTCTGTGCAGTACGACTTTTTCATCGTTCGCCGCCGATGCACCTCAGGTGTTCGCGCCTGGCGTAATTTCAGGACCGGCCGGCGAAGCGTGTCCGGCCTTCGCGCCGGACGGCAACACGGTGTACTTCGATGTGGGTTCCATGATCCTGGTTTCGCATCGCGAACACAGTGCGTGGTCCAAGCCGGAGATTGCGCCTTTCTCGGGACAGTGGCTCGATCACGATCCCACCATGTCGCCCGACGGTTCCTATATGGTGTTCGTTTCCAATCGCCCGATAACGCCAGGCGCGGATGCGTTGGCCGCGACGGTCAAGGGCAAGACCATTCCAGCGCGTGGCGGCCATCTGTGGCGAGTGGATCGCAAAGGCAACGGTTGGGGTGCGCCGGTGCATCTGCCGGATGCGGTCAACGCCAGCGATCGTACTTATGCACCGAGCATTGCGGCGGACGGCAGTTTGTATTTCATCCATCCCGATGCGGATGGCGTGATGCATATCTACAGTTCTGCCTTTGCGCACGGTGCTTATCAACCTGCTGCACGGGTGAACGTCGGTGACCCTTCGGCGGCCACGCATGATCCGGCGATTGCGCCTGATCAATCGTTCATGGTGTTCAATTCAGCGGATGCCAAATCGGGGACTATGGGCGATTTCTATATCGCCTTCCGCGAAGGCGATCATTGGGGCCAGCCGATCGACCTGGGCGAAGCCATCAACGGCAAGCCGGGCAAGTGGAGCCAGTGGGGCGCGCACATCGGCCCCGATGGACACACGCTTTACTACACCAGCGATCGGCATACAGAACTGACTTTTCCGCTGACGCCGGAACAGGCCAAGGCAACGCTGGCGCGCATGCAGAGTTGGGATAACGGCGGCGACAATATCTGGTATGTGTCGTTGGCGCCCTGGCTGGATACGCATCACGCGCGATGACCGTAGGTTGGGTGCGAAACCCAACATCGCTTCAAGGCCGTCATTCCCGCGAAAGCGGGAATGACGGCCTTGAAGCGAGTGTGACTTCCGGCGCAGCGTGCCGGTGGCCGCAGGCAAGCTAGACTGCGGCTTTGCCTGCCAGGGGAGCTGTTATGCCTTTTCCGTCCTTGTCCTTGCGCGTCACGGGATGCTGCGCTTTGCTGGCTTTCGCCACGGCGGCACAAGCGTGGCCACAAGCGCAGCCCGCGCCGGCAGCTGATGCACGGCAAGATGCCCGACCGGCTCCTCCGCCGATGCTGCAGGATTTCGGTGCTTACGTAGACAACGCACGCAAGACTTTCAATGTGCCGGGCATCGCCGTGGCAATCGTGAAGGACGGCAAGGTGGTGCTGGAGGAGGGCTATGGCCTGCGCGAAACCGGCAAGCCGGAAAAGGTCGATGCGCACACACTGTTCGCGATCGCGTCCAACACCAAGGCATTCACTGCGGCTGCGCTGCAGATGTTGGCTGAGCAAGGCAAGCTGGATATGGACGGGCGGGTGACCGATTACCTGCCGTGGTTTCAGATGTCCGATCCCTATGTGACGCACGACATGCGCGTGCGCGATCTGTTGGCGCATCGCAGTGGCTTGAGCCTGGGCGCGGGCGATCTGCTGTATTGGCCGCCGACCGGCTATAGCACGAAGGAAGTGGTGGAACGCCTGAGCAAAGTGCCGATCGCCAATGGCTTCCGCAGTCACTACGCGTACGACAACATTTTGTTTGCCGTCGCCACGTTGGTCATCGAAAAGATATCGGGCCAAAGCTACGCCGATTACATCCGAGACCACATCTTCAAGCCGGTCGGCATGGATGAATCGCTGGTCGACATGACATACCTGAAGCCGGACATGGATACCGCCACCGGCCATGCATTGTTCAACTTCAAGGATCTGAAACCGGTGCCGCCGATGGCGTGGACCAACAACCCGGGTGCAGGCGGCATTTACGCCAGCGTGCATGATCTGGCCAAGTGGATGAACGTGCAGCTCGCCGGCGGCGAACTGCCCGGCAAAGATGCCGATGGCAAACCGCGTCATCTGTTCTCACAGGACAGCCAGAACCAGATGTGGACGATGCTTACGCCGATCCCGGTGAACAAACCATCGGTGCCGGAACTGCAGCCGCTGATGCCTAATTTTTCCGGTTACGGCGAAGGCTGGTTTCTTAGCGACTACCACGGCCAGAAACTGGTCTGGCACACCGGCGGTTGGCCGGGCATGGTCTCGCGCGTGACCCTGGTGCCGGGATTGAAACTGGGCGTGGTGGTGCTCACCAATCAGGAAACCGGCGCCGCGTTTAACGCGGTGACGTATCGCGTGCTGGACTCGTATCTCAACGCAACCAACAAGACTGACTGGGTGGCGGTGTACGACAAGGCCGTGAAGCATGCGGAAGGCAAGGCGGACGATAGCTGGAAGGAACATGAGGCCGCGCGCGATGCGAAGAGCAAGCCATCTTTGTCGCTGGCGAAATACGCGGGCACGTATCGCGATCCGTGGTATGGCGACATCGTGATCAGCAACGAAGGTGGCAAGCAGCGCTTGCGCTTCAGCAAGACCAGGCAACTCACCGGCACGATGACGCCGTGGCAGCACGATACCTTCATCGTGCGCTGGGACGATCGTTCCTTGAATGCGGATGCGTTCGTGAACTTCGCGCTGGATGTGGATGGCCACGTGCGCGAAATGCGCATGGAGCCGATTTCGCCGTTGACGGATTTCAGTTTTGATTTTCAGGATTTGCGGTTGGTGCCGGTGAAGGGTGAAGGGTCAAAGGCTGACTAATCGTCACGTTGTTTTGCTTTGTCCGGAAGCGTAAGCGTCGCATCTTTTTCGATGCAGTTTGTTATACCTCACCGTCATTCCGGCTTTCGCCGGAATGACGGTGAGGCAAGATTGAAGTCATTTGTGACTTGGGGATCAAGTAACCGGAGGCATCATGCGTTCACGTCCATTTGTCTTATGTGCACTATTAAGCGTTAGCCTACTCACTGCCTGCGCAAAACAAGAACCTCAAACCGCCGCTTCCAGCCACCGCTTCTTCCACATCCAACTTGCCGGCAACGAAACGCAACCGGTATCCGGCCGTTTGCTCCTCTTCGCCGAAGAAGCCAAAGCAGCCAAAGCCGATGCGCAAGACGGCAAGGTGACGGAAGTCGACGCCAATCCGATCCATCCCACGCAAACATTCATCGCCGCGCAGGAAGTTGATCGGCTCGCGCCGGGACAGACAATCGATGTAGATGCGGACATGCGCGCCTATCCCGATGCCTGGTCGAAGCTTCCGGCTGGCGACTATCTGGTGCAGGCCGTGCTCGACGTGCATCACAACTACAACTACCTGGGCCGCGACGCGGGCGACATCATCAGCCAGGTCGTGCCGGTGCATTTGCCTGCGACAGACATTCCAGCGATCAAGCTGGAAGAAACGGTGGCGGCAAAAGATCCATGGGCGTTGCCGGATTCAACGCCCGCCAATCTTCGCGATGCTGCGAAGGCATTGCGCGAGCAGGCGCAACCGATCGATTTCGTCAGCCCCTCGCTAACGCAATTCTGGGGCCGCGACATCCACATGTATGGATATGTGGTGCTGCCGCCGGGTTATGACGCTTCGTCCAAGCAGCACTATCCCACTGTGTATTTCACGCATGGCTTCACCGGCAACAAGGATCGGCTGGCGCGCCCGATGGCTTATGTGCAAGCAGGCATGGCGAGCAAGCAGATGCCGCCGATGATCTGGGTGTTCCTCGACGAATCGAGCGCCACCGGTACGCACGAGTTCGCGGACTCGGTAAACAACGGCCCATGGGGACAGGCACTCACGACGGAACTGATTCCTTATCTGGAATCGAAATACCACATGGACGCCGACGTCAGCGGCCGCTTCCTCAATGGCCATTCTTCCGGCGGCTGGGCTACGTTGTGGCTGCAGACGCGGTATCCGAAAGTGTTTGGTGGTACGTGGTCGACATCGCCCGATCCCAGCGACTTTCACGATTTCACCGGCCCGGATCTGTATGCGCAGAACGCTAACGTCTACCACAAGCCTGATGGCACGCCGTGGCCGCTGGTGCGCGATAAAGGCCAAGTGCTTGGCACCTTCGAACAATTCGCGAAGATGGAACGCGTGCTCGGCCCGTATGGCGGACAACTGGCATCGTTCGAGTGGGTGTTCTCGCCGCGCGGAATAGACGGCCGGCCGGAACAGATGTTCAATCGCGACACCGGCGACGTCGATCCGCAGGTGGTGGCGTACTGGCACGATCACTACGACATCGCCCATCGCCTGCAAACCAACTGGCCGGCGCTGAAGCCGGATCTGGATGGCAAGATCCATCTCTACGTCGGTACGGCCGATACGTTCTATCTGGATGGTGCTGCGCACCGATTGAAGACGGTGCTGGACGGTCTGGGTGCGCATGCCGAATTCCGTTTCATCCCGGACCGTACGCACTTCGATTTGTACAAGGTCGGGGACGATCGCTTCGGTTTGTTCAAGGACATCAGTTGGGCGATGTACGCGGTAGCGAGACCGCAGACCGAGGCGAAACCAAAGGTAAACCAGGCCCGATAGCGCTTATCGGACTGTCATGTTGGCTGACTTGTTTTCAGGCATAGTTGCCGCCGCAGGCGCTGTAGGTGACGGGCGCTTGGGAATGTCGTTTCAAAACCGATTCGACAAGTCAGGGGAACGCCGTGCAGCAAGCACGGCGTGCTTCCTTTAAGGGCAAGTCCAGCTGGAGGGAATCACATGAAAACGTTCGGGTTGATCGCAGTATTGGCCGCTGCACTGATGGCGGCTCCTGTTTTTGCACAGGAAGCTCCCGCCGCCGCGGGCAGCATGACGGTGCATTGCAAAGACGGCACCACGCAGACGGTAACCACTACCAAGGGCGCCTGCCACGGCCATAAAGGCATCGACAAATCGGCCGGCGGTTCCTCTGCTGCTGCACCCGCAGCGCAACCTGCCGCCGCTCCGGCCGCAGCACCTGCCGCAGCCAGCAAGCCGGCTGCTTCCACCAAGTCGGAACCGGCTGCAGCGCCGGCCGCCGGCGGTGGCGCGGGTCAGGTGTGGGTGAACACCGGTTCCAAGACCAAGACCTATCACTGCGAGGGCAGCAAGTGGTACGGCAAGACCAAGGCAGGCAAGTACATGAGCGCGGCGGATGCGCAGGCTGCGGGTTATCACGCGGCCAAGAACGAGAAGTGTCAGTAATACGAGCGTTTCAATACTCGCCATGATCCGCTCCCTCCCCTACGTGTAGTAGGGGAGGGGACTGTAAGTATCAGGTGCACGCAGCGGAGAGCGTTACTCCGCCTGCCACGGATCGTAGCTACCGAACCACCACAAATGCCCCTGCGGATCGCGGCACGCATAGCCCGCACCGCCATAATCCTTCTCCGCATACTCCTCGATGATTTCCGCACCGGCCGCTTTCGCGCGCTCGTAATGCGCCTTGCAATCGCCGACGATCACACACGCGCATTGCGTTTCGCGCCCCTGGATTTCGTCGGGCTGCACCATGTGATCGCCGAAGCCGCCAGGGCTGAGGTCGCCCAGCATCACCATGCCACTGCCATACACCAGTTGCGCGTGCATCACGCGACCGTGTTCGTTTTCGTATACCGCATGTTTTTCGAAGCCGAAGGCCTTGCACAGCCAGTCGATGGCCGCGTGAGCATCGCGGTAGCGCAGGCCGGGGATGATGGTGCTGCCGTGTGTGACCTTGTTGTTCATGGCAAGAACGTCCTGTTGGAAAGTCGGTTCAAGCTAACCTTTCGCCCGGTGTGCGTCTTGTAGATTTTTTTGAGGCGTCTTCAGAGCTGTACGTGATTGGGATAAGGCCCGCGCGCGGCGACAAACTCAGAGGGTGTGATGCCGGCGAAACGGCGAAATTCGTGGCTCATATGCGCCTGGTCGCAATAGCCGCCGTCAACGGCGATGCGTACCCAATCGGGTTGTTCGGGTGGGTGCGCCATCGCCACCACGGCGCGAAAGCGCATCAATCTTGCGTACTGCTTGGCTGTCATGCCAACGTGCCGGCGAAACAGCAGGCCGAACCTATGCACGGAGTAACCACTGTCGCGCTGAAGTCGGCCTATGCATGGCACTTCGGGTACATGGGAAAGCGCCATCACGGCATGCAGAATCGTTGCATCCCAAGCAGGTTCAGCGCATAGCGTGCGCAACCATTGCCCAAGCAACGCCACGCGTTGTGCAGGGTCTACGGTGTCCAGCAAACGTTCGCGCAGCCGGCGTGCATCGGCACCAAACATATCTTCCAGATTGATGTCGCGTGTGCCCAATTCTTCCGCGCCCAAGCCGATCAATGCATGCACGCCGCCCGGGCGGAAATTCACACCCATCACCCGCACTTGTTCGGCGGTATCGATGATCCAGCTTTGCCGATACGGTCCGCCGATCACGCTGCCTGATGCGCGCAAGCAGCGTCGCGTTTCATCGTCCTGGTAAACGCGCGTTTCGTCATCGAGCAGATTGATGATCAAGCCTGCGCCCGGGCCGGGCAGGATGCGTTCGTAGCGAAATGCGCCGGCGGGCATGTCCCAATCCCAGATCGCCTCGATGACGGAGGCGAGCGGTGGAGAGGGGACGATGCGCAGGAAGCCCATAGGCAGAAATGGTACGCGCTTTCTAGGCTGGACGTAGGTGGGGTTACCCCGGAGTTGATCCGGGGGCAACCCCACCTACGGGCTACATGGGCGCCGCCGGGCTGTCTTCACCCAGTGGCCCCAGATTCCGCACGATCATGCTCTGCGGCGTCGACAACGGCAGCTGCGACTTGGCCAAGCGCGACAGAATGTCGAACAGCAATGCACTCTTCACCGCCGAAGCTTCACGCGGACTGCGCACATACGCTACGCCGGTGAATGTCATCGCGGTGGTGGTGATGTCGTCCAAGGTTACGACCGGCGCGGGTGTATCCAACGTAGCGTCATTGGCGTGCAACGCTTCGAGCATGATCTCGCGCACTTTTGCCGCATCGGTATCCAGTGGCATCGGCAAACTCAGTTTCACGCGGCCGAGTGCGTTGCCATGCGTGACGTTGCGCAGGTTCTGTGTGATGAACTGCGAGTTAGGCACGATCATGGTGGAGCGGTCGCTCAACTGGATCTCGGTCGCGCGCACATTGATGCGGCGAATGTCGCCTTCCACACCGGGCATGCTCACCCAGTCGCCCACTTTCACCGGCCGCTCGGCGAGCAGGATCAGCCCCGAAATAAAGTTGGAGACGATCGCCTGCAGACCGAAGCCGATGCCCACCGACAATGCACTGGCAATCCACGTGAGGCTTTGCAGGCTCACATCGGCCGTGCGCAGCGCGAGCGCAAACACGACGACCACTGCCACGTAGTTCAGCAGCGCGACAATGGAATTCTGCATGCCGATGTCGAGCGTGGTCTTCGGCAGCAACTGCTGGGCCAGCCACTTGCGGGCAATGCGTATGACAAGCAAGCCAAGCGCAAAAACCAGTATGGCATTGAAGATCGCGCCAGGCTTGATGGTGAGTTCACCCACCTGCAGGCCGCTGAACACGTTGCCGATGTGCGAGAAGATGTCTTGCGGTCCACCGCCAAACGGCACCAGCAGCGTGCCGACGGCAACCAGCAGCAGCAATATCTGGCCTACCGCGGAGAACACGGTCGAAGCCTGTTCCAGCGTCGTCTGCTGCACATTGAACGTGGATTGCAGACGCTGGCCGCTGCGGCCGTTCGGTGCCAGCAGCACCTCGAACAGATCGCGTTGCAGATGCGACAGCATGTACAGCGATGCCACGATCATGCCGATCCACAGCATCTGCCAGGAAATGAAGAAACCCAGCGCAACGTAGCCGGTGATGACCGCCAGCCACGCCACGGCCACGCCCAGCGCAGCGAGCCCGAACATGGCGCCGACCCAGATCGCGTGCTGCGGTGGTTTTTCACCCTCTTTCCGCTGCGTGGTGCGTGCACCCTTGGCGCGCGTCAGTGCCGAGCCGACCAGGCCGGTAATCAGCAGCGCAAGAAAGGCGCGCGTGCATACCGTTGCGGGCAAGCTGGCACCGGCGAAATTATTCATCCGTTCGAGAAAACCAAGCAGCAGGAAAGCACCGCCCAGCAGCCATGGATACCAGCGCAAGCTGCGCGCGGTGAACTTGGTCAATGCCGGCAGACGCCACGAAGGATGCTGCACCGAAAGCAGCGCGCGTCCCAATCCTGCGGTGAAAGCGGCGAAGAACACCGTACGCACGATCGCTTGTGCGAACGTCTCCACTTCCTCATCCAGCGTGTCGTTCCAGTTGAAGCCCAGATATGCCACCCATACGGCCAGGCCGATCGACAACGTCACGGTCAGCGTGAAAATTACCGACAGCGCGCTACGCCGCAGATGTCCATCAGGCATGTAGCGACTGCAAAGCGATAGCGCCAGGCGTTCGGCCAGGGGACGAGCGGGCACGATCAGGAGCACAGCGCCGATAAGGCACAACAGCAGCGGCCATCGATTGTCGGGTTGCCACGCAACGCCGGCTTCTGCAATCAGCAGATCCTTCACGCGGCGCACACGCGCGATATCGTCCGGAAATGACTTCTTCAAATTTCGCCAGAAGCTGAAGCCCAGCGGCGAATCCGCACGCGAACCGAGTTGCGCCTGGAATTGGGCGTTGTGCGCTTCGACAATCTGCGAAGCAAGCTTGGCGGCATCCTGGCTCAGCAACTGGGCCTGCTTGATCTGGCTGTCGAGCTTGGCCTTGTTATGTTCGAGCTGCCGCCGCTGCTGGCTCACCGCAGGCGTTTCCGGCGGCGCGCCGGGCGCTGGTGCGGGGCCGAGCACGGTCAGGCGCGTTTGCAGGCTATCCAATTCGGGCGTCAACGTCTGCACCAGCTGATCGGCTTGCTGCTGTATGTCGCCGGCCTGGCTACGCAGGTCATTCAATGAGGCGTTGCCCGACTTGCCGTTGAACGTGGTCTTCAGATCGTCCAACTGCTTGCTCAGTGTGGTGAGCGTCTGTGCAGGATCGGCCGCAGTAGCGGCGCTGGCGGGGGCGTCGGACGTACCGGGCGCGTTCTGTGCGAGGGCCGGCTGCATGCCCAACAGCAGCGAACCCAGCAGCAGGGAAGGGACGATGAGCTTACGGAGGAAAGTGTGCATGCCGGGCATGATCCGAATGGCGTAGCCGATGGTCAATTGGTCCTTCATGGAACCGGGTTTCGCGCACGGGTAGTATTCAGGCGGCGCAACGCGTAGCGGGTATCGCTATTGGAGTCTTCGAAAGTGATGTGTGCTCATGCCCTTCGAGTGGGGGCTTGGCCAGCTAACCTTGTATAGTGCCCCTCCACTGTCATCTATGGCCCAAATGGACACCGCGCCATGATCTTCCGCTGGTTCGAATCCCTGATCGATGCCTTCAAGGATCCGGTCGACACGATGCCGCCGAAGTCCGTCGGGCGGTTCTACGTCTTCTATCTGCGCCAAGTCTGGCCCGTGTTCGCCGTGGCGATCCTGGTCGGCTTTGGCGTGGCGATCGTGGAAGTTTCGATGTTTGGTTTCGTTGGCCGCATCGTCGACATGGCCAAGGGGGTGCCGGGCAAGGACTTCTTCGCCGTCCATGGGCGCGAGTTGCTATGGATGGGCTTTGTCGCCCTGGCGCTGCGGCCGCTCTTCATCGGCACGCACGACATGCTGGTGAACCAGGCGATCGTGCCCAGCCTTACCAATCGCATCCGCTGGCAGAACCATCGCTACCTGATGCGCCAGAGCCTGGGTTTTTTTCAGAACGACTTTGCCGGACGCCTTGCCAATCGCATCATGCAGACGGGCGCTTCGTTGCGCGAGTCGGCGGTGCAGATCGTGGATGCGATCTGGTACGTGGCGATTTACTACGGCAGCGCCGTGGTGATGTTTGCCCAGGCCGACTGGTGGCTGGCCACGCCGCTGTTAGTGTGGCTGGTTGGCTATGTCGCCACGCTGTCCTTCTTCATTCCGCGCACGCGCAAGCGTTCCTGGGCGGCGTCGGAAGGTCGCTCGAAGCTGATGGGCCGCATCGTCGACGGTTACACCAACATCCTCACGCTCAAGCTGTTCTCGCATACTCAGCGTGAAGAGCGGTATGTAGCGGAAGCGATGGCGGAGCAGACCGACAAGCTGCGCAGCATGACCCGCCTCACCACGGGCATGGATATCGCCATCACCACGCTCAATGGTTTTCTCATCGTCGGCACCTCGGCGGTGGCCGTCTGGCTGTGGAGCCAGGGCAAGGTCACGGTCGGCGCGATTGCGTTGTCCACCGGTTTGGTCATTCGCATCAACAACATGTCCGGCTGGATCATGTGGGTGGTCAATGGCATTTTCGAAAACATAGGCACCGTGCAGGATGGCATGACCAGCATCGCGCAGCCCCTCGCCGTGCAGGATCGCGAAGGCGCCATGCCGCTGGAAGTGGTCGCCGGCGAAGTGCGTTTCGACGACATCCATTTCCACTATGGCAAGCAGGGCGGCGTGATCTCCGGCTTGAACCTGGTGGTGCGTCCCGGCGAAAAAATCGGCTTGGTCGGCCCTTCCGGTGCGGGCAAATCCACGCTGGTGAACGTGATGTTGCGCCTGTATGACCTGGAAGGCGGCCATATCCGCATTGACGGTACGGATATCGCCCACGTCACGCAGGAAAGTTTGCGCTCGCAGATTGGCGTGGTGACGCAAGATACGTCACTGCTGCATCGCTCCGTGCGCGACAATCTGCTGTATGGCCGTCCCGATGCTTCGGAGGCACAACTTGCCGAAGCTGTCCGCAAAGCACGCGCCGACGAATTCATTCCCAGCCTGGTCGACGGCGAAGGCCGCCTCGGCCTGGATGCACACGTCGGCGAGCGCGGCGTGAAACTTTCCGGCGGCCAGCGCCAGCGCATCGCCATTGCACGCGTGTTGCTGAAAGACGCGCCGATTCTTGTGCTCGACGAGGCCACCTCCGCGCTGGATTCGGAAGTGGAAGCCGCCATCCAGGAGAGCCTGGAAGTGCTGATGGAAGGCAAGACCGTCATCGCCATTGCGCACCGCCTTTCCACCATCGCGCGCATGGACCGCCTGGTGGTGATGGACAAGGGCAAGGTCGTCGAAACCGGCACGCATGCGGAGTTGATTACGCATGGCGGCTTGTACGCCCGTTTGTGGCAGCGGCAGACCGGTGGGTTTGTCGCGGCGGATGATGCGTTGGTTTGACCGATAGGCTGGGATGACCATCCCAGCTTCGCGACGTGGGCATGCATGTAAGGCTGGGATTTTCATCCCAGCCTATGGGTTCGCCTTGCGCCAATAACTGTGCGGGTTGGGTTGAGGCGCAGCCTGCGGGAGGTTTTGGGCGAAACCTTATTTTTCATTTCCGTCACTTTGTTTCATCGTTATGCGGAATTATTCGGGATGAATGCTTAAAAACAACAAATTTTGCTTGACCTTTTTTTGTTTGGATGGCGATTAAATAAAGTGCTGTGCCTGGTTGCGCTAAATGGAAGTCGAAAATCGCATATTCGATTTATGTGTAAGCGGATCATGTTGGTCGTTATATTTGTTTCACGTGTGATGGTTTTTCTAGGGTCGTGCAGAATTCCGCGTGATAAATGTCAAAAAATATCGATATTCAAGCAAATAAAAATAAACGTTATTTTTGAGTCGCAAATTCGTTGACTTTTTAACTTTCCATACATTACGGTCGCTCCCGCTTTCAAAAGTGCTATTAAATAAATACGACTTTTAAAACGGGGAGGGTGTATGAGTATGAAGAAGCTTGCTTCTGCATGTGGGCTGCCTGTGCGTCATAGTGCGTTGGCCATGGCGATTGCGGTGGGTTTCGGTTTTGCGGGGAGCATCGACGCGCAGTCCACGACAGGTACGATTTTTGGTCAGGTGCCGGTGGTGGCCGGTGAAACGGTGCGGATTGTCGGCGGTTCGGGTTTTGACCGCACGGTGCCGGTCGACAAGTCGGGGCGCTACAGCATCACGTTGCCGGTAGGCACGTATGACGTAAGCCTGCTGCAAAACGGGTCGGTGGTGGACACCAGGCATGGCGTGACGGCTCCGGCTGCCGGCGCCGTGACGATCAATTTGGCTGCTGCCGGCGCGGCGGCCAACGCGGAAAATCTGTCGTCCGTGACGGTAACGGCCAATGCCTTGCCCGCCATCGACGTCAGTTCCACGCAGGAATCCACGGTGATTACTGCTGCGCAGCTCAAACAACTGCCGCTGCAGCGTAGCGGTGCTGCGGTTGCTTTGTTGGCGCCGGGCACGGTGCCGGGCTCAGGTTCATTGGGCAACGGCCCTACGGGTGAACGGCTGGTTTCGTTCGGCGGTTCTTCGACAGCCGAGAACGCCTACTACATCAACGGGTTCAACACCTCCGATCCGCTTGGCAATTCCGGCGGTGTCACGTTGCCGTACGGCGCGATCTCGCAGCAGGAAACGCTCACCAACGGTTACGGGCCGGAATATGGCCGCTCCACCGGTGGCGTGATCAGCCAGGTCGGCAACAGCGGTACCAATACCTGGAAGTTTGGCGGGGCTACGTTCTGGCGGCCTTCGGGCCTGCAGGGCAACGTCAAGAACATGTATTACGAAAACCCGTTGACGCCGCAGCGCTACGGCAAGGTATACGACTACCGCAACGGCAACAGTGGATGGGAGCAGATCTACGACGCTTACATCGGCGGTCCGCTGATCAAGGACAAGTTGTTCTTCTTCCTGGCCGCGGAGGCGGATCACTACAACTACACGACGGTAACGCCGGTTACCAGTCACACCCAGAACAACAACCATGCGTCCTTTCCGAAGTACTACGCCAAGCTGGATTGGAATATCACCGATTCGAACATCCTGTCGTTTACCGGCGTAAGGACGTCGGATGAGTTCAACGGCAGTCGCTACCAGTACAACTACGCCACGCATAGCGTGGGCGACTTTCTCGGTTATCAGCAGTCGACCAAGAGCACTTTCAGCATTTATAGCGCAAAGTTCACGTCATACATCACCGACTCCCTGACCTTGGACGCCTTGCTCGGCAAGATGGATGGCACCTATTACACCAACCAGCCGGGCTCGGTTTCCGATGCGACCATTTTCAGCCCGCAAAACCAGAACCCGGCGCTGTGTCCGGCGCAGAACTGCATCAGCAGCAATCTCAACTCCAACATCAACAATCCGGACCACAAGTCGGAAAATATCAACCTGCGTATCGGCCTGACTTACAAACTGGGCGATCACACGTTGCAGCTTGGTATCGACAACCAGACCACGCGCGACATCAACGACGGTACGATCATGACTGGCCCGGGTTACGCTTGGGAGTATGGCGCGACCAATCCGGGTGTGCCGATCGTCGGCACCACGCCCAACATCAGTCCGTATGTCGGCCCCATCAATTCGCAGTACTGGGTGGACAAATACATCTACGTAAACCAGTCGACGGTGCAGGTGCAGCAGCGCGCGCAATATCTGAAAGATACCTGGCAAGTTACGCCGAACATGCTGCTGAACATCGGCGTGCGCAACGAGGCATTCACCAACTACAACCCCAGCAATCAACCGTACGTGCGCCTGACGAAACCGCAGTGGGCGCCGCGCCTAGGGTTCTCCTGGGACATCATGGGCGATTCCAGCATGAAGCTGTTCGCCAACGCCGGCCGTTACTACCTTGCGCTGCCTTCGGGCGTGGCGTTGCGTGAAGCGGCAGCGTCGACCTACACCCGGGTCTACTACACCTATACCGGTATTCAATCGAATGGTGTGCCCACGGGGCTTCAACCGATCTATTCGTATGGGTTGACGTCCGGCTACAACGTGCCGGTATCCGGCAACTACGCCTACGGTCAACCGCTCGATCCGTCGACGATCGCTTCGCGCAACCTGGGTGCGGAATATCAGGATTCCTACGTGTTGGGTTTCCAGCAGCAGATCAACCCTGCCTGGAACTATGGCGTGACTGCTACGTGGACCAAGCTGGGACGCGTCGTGGACGACACGGCCGAAGGCCCCTACGCGATCTGCAACGCGTTGCTGGCGCAGAATCCCGGCCTGGCCAATCAGACGGCTGCGTCGACCGCAGCCAACTGCGGTCCGCTGATCGTCAATGGCAGCATTCTGATCAATCCGGGCTCCAGCAACTTGATCACTGCTGTTAATTCCAACGGCGGCCATGCTTCGGCCTGGGTTTCACCTTCTCAAATGGGCTTCCCTCGCGCGTACCGCAATTACTACTCGCTGGAGTTGTTCCTGGAGCATCCGTGGGACGGCAAGTGGTGGGGCAAGATCGATTACGTGTATTCCAAGAGTTACGGCACCAGCGAGGGTGTCGTGCAATCGCAGACGGGTCAGGGCGGCACGTCGGTATCGGCCACCACGCAGTGGGATTTCGGCCAGTTGATGGAATATTCCAATGGCCCGCAAACCAACTCGCGCAAACATGCGTTGAAAGCTTATGGCGCCTATCAATTCTTGCCGGAATGGTCGGTCAGCGGCGTGCTGACATTGGCTTCGGGTACGCCTGAGCAATGTCTGGGTAATTACGGCCCGCAGGAAAACGACCCTGCCGGTTACGGCGGCGGTTACCACTGGTGCGGCGGCATGCCGTCGCCTCCCGGCACCAGCGGTTATACCCCCTGGCTGCATACGCTGGATCTGTCTGTGGAATATCGCCCGGAATGGGCGGCCAAGAAATTGGGCTTCCAGTTGCAGGTGCGCAATGTCACCAACGAGCAAAAGCTGTTGTTCGTCAACCCGAACTACGGCACGTCGGCCGCGCCCAATTCGCTCTACAAGTCGGCTTATTTCGGCTACAACAACGCGGTGGAGGCGCCGCGTACAGTACAGCTGGGTGTTACTTACGACTGGTAAGCGAAGGAATGTTCCAACAAAAAGGCCGCCGGAATCCGGCGGCCTTTTTTGTTTAGGTAACTCTCAACGTCACTTCGCTGCAGGCTTCAAACCCAAATCCAGATGTCGCGACGCAAGCCGCGCCTCACGCAACCTGCGTGCATGTGCCGCGAGCAGATCGCCGCGCGTGATGATGCCCATCATGTTGTGCGGCGCGTTCTTGCTCACCACCACCAGGCGTCCCACTTCACGTTCCACCATGTGATCGGCCGCTTCGCGCAAGGTGTGATCTTCGCGGACCACGATCGGAGCGCGTTGGACCAGCGAGCGCACCTGTGCGTCGTCTGGCTGCGCCATGTCATAGAGCTGTCGGCGCGTTACTACGCCTAGCAGCTGACCTTGCGCATCGAGTACCGGGAAACCCTGATGCTTGGTGGCGGCACCTTCGGAGGCCAGCCAGTGGCGCACAGTTTTTAGGGTGTCGTCGGCACGCAGGCTCACGATATTTCGGCTGCATGCGTCGCGCACGAAAATCTGATCCAGATAATCGGCCGCATAATCGGAAGGCACGCGCACCCCGCGGCGCACGATCTTCTCTGTCATGATCGTATTGCGCATCAGCAAGCCGGAGATGAGATAAGCAGCTGCGCACGCACCCAGCAACGGCAGCAGGCCGTGCGGTTGCTGCGTGGTTTCGAACGCGAACACCACGGAGGTGAGAAACGCGCGCGACGCACCGGCAAAGATCGCTGCCATGCATACCAGTGCCGCCATGTGCGGATCGATCTGCAGCCATGGCGCGAACATCGTCAGCAGCATGCCCAGCACGCCGCCCATCGCGCCGCCGATGGTGAACAGTGGCGCCAGCGTACCGCCGGATGTACCGCTACCGAGTGCAATCGACCACGACAACAGCTTCAAAAGGCATAGTGCGAGCATCGCGCCAAGACCGATCTGCCCACCAAGCACTGCGGAAATATTGGTGTAGCCCACGCCCAGCGTCAGCGGAGCGAAATAACCCACCACGCCAACCACGATCCCGCCTAGTGCAGGCCACCACATCCAGTGGATCGGCAGTTTTTCGAAGTTGTCTTCGATCGCATAAGTAAGGCGCGTAATGCCCACGCTGAGGATACCCACGATCAATCCCAGCACGACATAAGTGGCAATGGCGGGCAGGGTGGGTGTGGCGACTTCCGGCATCGGGAACATCGGTGCGTTGCCTTCCAGCAGATAACGGAAGCCCGTACCCACCGTGGCGCCAAGCGCCACCGGAATCAACGAACGTGCGCGGCGTTCGAACAACAGCAGCTCGATCGCCAGCAGCACCGCGGAAATCGGTGCCGAGAACACCGCCGCCATGCCGGCAGCCGCACCGGCAGCGAGCAAGGTCTTGCGCTCATCCGCGGTCACGTGCATCAACTGCGCAATCAATGAACCAAGCGCGCCGCCGGTGGCGATGATCGGTCCTTCCGCACCGAACGGGCCGCCGGTGCCGATCGCGATCGCCGAGGAAACCGGCTTCAGCCAGGTGATGCGCGGCGGAATACGGCTCTCGTTGAGCAGCACTTGTTCCATCGCCTCGGGAATGCCGTGCCCGCGGATGGCCCGCGAACCCCAGCGCGCCATCACGCCGACGATCAGGCCGCCGATCACCGGGATTACGATCACCCACAGTCCGAGGCGATTGCCCGCCGGGCTGCTGAAGTCGTAGCTCCAGCGGCCGTAAAACGCGAGATTGGTAATAACCCCGATCAAGGCGGTGAGGAATCGGGCGACAACCGAGACCACCGCGCCCAGCAGCATCGCGACGAAGCTGATCCACAGCACACGCGCATCGAGCGGCCGGAACTGCCGCGGCATGTGCGCGTCGGCGAGGGTGGGGTCAAGTGACGGCGCAAGCGGAAGCGATGCGCGGGTGTGCGGGTCGTTGCTGGATGGATGCATGTAGATTCAAGCCCCTGGAATGCGCGGCAAGGTTACAGGGATGAGCGTGAAGTAGCTGGCTGGAAAATGAATTGGTGAATGAAAGCTTGCCGCTTGCGGAGGCTTGCTGAACCGCCCCGGGTTTGCCGGAGGCTGTTTGATTCGAGTCACGCTGCTTCGAGCAGCGCGCTTTGGGGGCGATAGTAGAAGTCGGTGTGCGACCTATCCGTCGTGGCATCCACCACGAAGCGATGAACTGATCAGGCGTTCGCCATGCGCGAACCAAGCCCCGGCAACCGCAGGATGCGCATCAGGGGGCTCAGATCATGGATGCTTGACTCTGGACCTTGATCAAAGGTCTAGACTTTACCCATGAACCCACCAACTTCCTCCCTGACCATCGGTACCGTCGCCAAACGCGCCGGCGTCCCCATCGACACCATCCGTTACTACGAGCGGGAAGGCTTACTGCCTGCGCCGCTGCGCCGCGCATCGGGCTATCGCAGTTACAACGAAACGGCGGTCAGCCGATTGCGTTTTATTCGCCGAGCCAAAGATCTCGGTTTCACGCTGGAGGAAATCCGTGATTTGCTCGCGTTGTCGTCTGATCGCAGTGGTGGCGTGAAGGCGGTGCGCAAGCGTGCCGAACAACGGCTGGCGAGCATCGAGGCGCGCATCGCCGAACTCATGCGCATTCGCAAAGGACTGCAGCAATTGATTCAGGCATGCCCTGGCCATGGCGATCCGGAACAGTGCCCGATCCTGCGTGCCCTGGCCGACGAGGAGCCCAAAGCATGAGCGCCCAACATTCGTGCTGTCATTCCACGGAAAGCAAAGCGCGCGATCCGATCTGCGGCATGAGCGTGGATACGGCAGCCGCAAAACATCGTAGCGACTACGCGGGCGAAACGTTCTATTTCTGCTCTGCGGGTTGCAAGGCGAAGTTCGATGCGGAGCCTGAGCGTTATGCGCATGCTGAGCGCAGGGCGATGGCTGCGCACTCGCACTCGATGCATCAGCACACACAAGGCAAACCGGTGACTGCCGTGGCGGGTGCTATCTATACCTGCCCTATGCATCCGGAAGTACAGCAGGATCACCCCGGCGACTGCCCGAAGTGCGGCATGGCTTTGGAACCGATGACGCCGAGCCTGGATGAAGACGAAACCGGTGAAGTGCAAGCAGCGTGGCGTCGATTGGGATTGCTGATTGCGTTGACGATTCCGGTGTTTTTACTCGCCATGCTGCCGCACGCGGGCGTGAATGTGCCACATACCTGGTCGGGTGCTGCGGGATGGGCCGAAGCCTTGCTCGCCAGTGTGGTGGTGCTATGGGGCGGTGCGCCGTTCTTCGCGCGTGGTTGGCGCTCACTCAAGCCGTGGCAGCCGAACATGTACACGTTAATTGCGCTGGGTACGGGCGTGGCGTGGCTGTATAGCGCGCTGGCGTTTCTGACACCGCAGATTTTTCCACCGGGCTTTCGCGACATGCATGGTCGCGTCGGTGTGTATTTCGAATCGGCCGCCGTGATCGTCACCCTGGTGGCGCTCGGCGATTTCCTGGAGTGGCGCGCCCGCCGGCGTACCGGCGCAGCGCTGAAGGCCTTGTTGGGGCTGGTACCGAAAACCGCACGCCGCCTGTCGAATGGCGAAGAACAGGATGTGCCGTTGGACGAAGTGCAGGCCGGCGACATGTTGCGCATTCGCCCCGGCGAAAAAGTGCCGGTGGACGGTGTCGTGCTGAGCGGTCACAGCCAGGTGGACGAATCCATGCTCACGGGCGAATCCATGCCGGTAACGAAGGACGAAGGTGACTCACTCACCGGCGGTACGGTCAATCAGCAAGGCGCCTTGACCATGCGCGTGGAAAAAGTCGGCGCATCCACCGTGCTGGCGCAGATCGTTGCGCAGGTTGCACAGGCGCAGCGCAGCAAAGCGCCGCTGCAGCGTGTTGCCGATCAGGTGGCTGCATGGTTCGTGCCGGCCGTCGTCGCAGTGGCTGTGCTCGCGTTCGTCGGTTGGACCCTGCTCGGGCCGGAACCACGGTTGGCGCATGCACTGATCGCTGCGGTATCGGTGCTGATTATTGCCTGTCCGTGCGCACTGGGTTTGGCTACGCCCATTTCAATCATGGTGGCGAGCGGTCGCGGCGCGCAGCATGGATTGCTGTTCAAGGACGCTGCGGCGATCGAAACCATGCGCGAGGTGGACACGCTGGTGCTGGACAAAACCGGCACGCTGACCGAAGGCAAGCCGTCGCTCAGGTCCATCGTGGCGCTCGATCATTACGCGCGCGAACAACTGCTTGGCCTGGCCGCCGGCCTCGAACAAGCGAGCGAACATCCCCTCGCCAAGGCGATTGCCGTTGCCGCCAAAGAAGAAGGCGTAAGCGTTCCGGCGGTCGCCGATTTCAAGGCACATGTCGGCGGTGGCGTGAGTGGACAGGCGCAAGGGCGTCGGTTGGTTTTTGGTAACGCGCCCTTGATGGAGCAGTTGCACGTAGCCTTGGATACAGAAACGCTCGCCAAGGCAGAGAGCCTGCGTAGCGAAGGCGCAACCGTCATGTTCCTGGCGATCGACGACAAAGCCGCCGGCGTATTCGGCGTGAGCGATCGCATCAAGCAGGACACGCCGCAAGCGCTTTCAAGTTTGAAGGCTGCAGGCATGCGCATCGTCATGCTTACCGGCGATCACGCTACGACGGCGAATACGGTTGCGCGTGCGCTGTCGATCGATGAAGTTCATGCCGAGGTTTCGCCAGCCGGCAAAGCTGCCGTGATAGAAACGTTGCGCAAGCAAGGCAGACGTGTGGCGATGGCGGGCGACGGCATCAACGATGCACCCGCCTTGGCTGCCGCGGACATCGGCATCGCGATGGGCCATGGCACCGACGTCGCCATGGAAACCGCGCAGGTAACCCTGGTGAAAGGGCAGCTTGGCGGCATCCTGCGTGCGCGCACGTTGTCGAAAGCGACGGTGGGTAATATTCGCCAGAACCTGTTCTTTGCGTTCATTTACAACGCGTTGGGTGTACCGCTGGCAGCGGGCGTGTTGTATCCGCTGTTCGGTATCACTTTGTCGCCGATGATTGCCGCGCTGGCGATGAGCTTGTCGTCGGTGTCGGTAGTGGGGAATGCGTTGCGGTTGCGCAGGGTGAATTTATAGGAAGGATCACCCTTCCTCGCTTCAAGAGCGTGATGGTCGACGTGCCGTGTCGATGAGTTTGTTGATATTCCGGCGACGGTCTTTTTCCACGGCGTCATGCATGCTTGCCGCATACCCTATGCGGGCGAGGTTGCTATGGAAGAAGACACTATTTCTCTGGCAGGCACGACTCGTGCCATCGTTGCGGTGCTGCGCACCTTGCTGGATGCGCAGCCCGACCAGGACGAAACGTGGCAACGGTTGCGTACGCAATACCATCAGGCCGTCGCCGGATATGATGCCGATCCATCATTACTGGGTGAGCGCACCTCTTTCGACGAGGTCTTCGATATGCTCGGCGTCGATGTGCATGACGATTTTCGTGTCATTCGCGAAGTTCGTCACCCCACCGGGCGCGCAACTGCTCCCGCTTCAGCAGCGGCTAGTCCTACGGATGGCGTAGACGACGCATCCATGTATTGATTTTTCCTCGTAGAACCACCCTGCGCGTATCGGTTGTCTCTGACACAGGCAAGCAGACGCCTGTCTGCTTACGTTGAAATTTTTTTCACCGCTTCCAGACTTCCGCTACAGATGAGTATCGCCATGATCGCCGGGTGCGACACATACGCGTGTCGTGCGCTGTCATGTCTTTTTTTGGAGTTACAGCAATGGCAAATCAAAGTTCAGGAAACAATCGCGGCGGACAAGCCGGCGGGCGCGGATTCGCCGGCATGGATGAAGCACGGCAACGCGAAATCGCCAGCCAGGGTGGACGCGCTGCGCACGAGAGCGGCCATGCACACGAGTTTTCTTCTCAGGAAGCCCGCATAGCGGGGCGCAAGGGCGGTGAGACAGTGAGTCAGAACCGCGAACACATGTCCGCCATCGGCCAGAAGGGCGGCGAGGCAGTCAGTGAAGACCGCAGCCATATGGCGGATATCGGCCGTAAAGGCGGCGAACACAGTCATGGCGGCGGTTCGCGCGCCAATGCTCGCAGCGATAACAGCGAGCAACAGCTCGAAGCGGGCAAGCAAAGTCACAAGAACACGTAATCGGTAAATTCCCTCCCCTGAGCGCAGGGGAGGGAGTCCGTGCATTTGTACACCCTTAGTCGCGATCAGGCGCACCCAGCGGAAAAAACGAGCGATACGGCCGCGCTTCGTCCACCGCGCGTGCAAAGGATGGGCGCGCAAGCAAGCGCTTGCGGTATGCGATGAGATTGCCGAAGGCCGAATCGATGCGATGCGTCCAATCCGCATAGAACAGCGATGGCGCAGCGCTGCAATCGGCCAGGCTGAAGCTGTCGCCGGCCGCCCACTCGCGATCGGCCATGGTTTTGTCCAGCCACGCATACGCGGTGTTCAGTGCTTCACGCGCTTCGCGTACGCCGTACAGATCGTGTTCGTGTTCCGCACGCATTGAGTCGAACACCATTTTTTGCTGTGGCGTGGAAACGTAAAGATCGAAAAAACGATCCATGGCGCGCACTTCAAGCGCGTCGCGCGGATTCGTCGGAAGTAGCGACACCGGCCCCGGATGATGCAAGGCGAGATATTCGATGATGATGGTGGATTCCATGATCGGCCGACCGCGATCGATCAGCAGCGGAAAACGCTTGAACGGCCATATGGCTGCGAAGTCGACATAATTCTGCGGTTGCTCTTCCGAAAGCATGCGCCACTCGAACGGAATGCCGTTTTCGTACAGTGCGATCAACACTTTTTGGCAATAGGACGAGAAGGGGTGTGCGTACAACTTAAGGCTCATCGCGGGCTCCGTGAATTGGGGTTTTATCTGGCGACGAACGAGCATGAAAGAAATCGACAAGCGCGTCCGGATGGCGTCCGTGGTCGTCCGCGGACATGCGCGACGACGAGGCATGACCACGCTTTAACGAGTGCATGCCGAGATAAAGACGGGTATCAAGAGGCGTGGCCTGGTTTATGCACCGCTTGCTTGGAAACAGCATGCAGGCCAGCCACCATGGCACGGAAAATCCGCCTACGCATCCAACGCCTACCGTATCGCGAGGCGGCGACACCTTTCGACCGCATGCCATGGGACATTCAGTGCTTTATTGGCGACTTTCTGCGTTGCCACGGCTGTGAAGTCACGCGGCGCAACCAGCAGGTGATCGCGGCGGCGATCGAGGCGCGCGTGCGACGCGGGCCGGTGTGTCATGCGTATTTAAGCGCTTTGCTCGAGGAGGACGTGATGTTCGAGGAAGCGAAGATTCAAGAAATACTCCCTCTCCCAGGAGAGGAGAGGGAGTAGAGCGGGTATTACAGGCCCAACACGCTTTCCGCTTTCACGTACGGCAGGTTGTGTGCCTGTGCGACCGGTTCGCAGGTGACCTTGCCTTCGAATACGTTCAGGCCGTTGCGCAGATGCAGGTCCTGCTGCAGCGCCTTCTTCCAGCCATGGTTGGCCAATGCCAGCGTGAACGGCAGCGTCACGCTGTTGAGTGCGAAGGTGGAAGTGCGTGCAACTGCACCCGGCATGTTGGCAACGCAGTAGTGCACCACGCCATCGACCACGTAAGTGGGATCGGAATGTGTGGTGGCGTGCGAGGTTTCCACGCAGCCGCCCTGATCGATGGCTACGTCCACGATCACCGAGCCGGGCTTCATCGTGCGGACCATGTCGTGCGTAACCAGCTTGGGCGCCGCGGCGCCGGGCACCAGCACCGTGCCGATCAGCAGGTCGGCGCGACGCACCAGCTCTTCGATCGCCGAACGGGTGGAGAAGACCGTGGAGATGGAGGTGCCAAACTGCGTGGCGAGGCGCTTGAGCGCTTCGGCCGAGCGATCCACCACAGTAACTTTCGCGCCCATGCCCACGGCGATGGTGGCTGCGTGCGTGCCGGACACGCCGCCGCCGAGAATCACCACTTCGGCCGCCGGCACGCCGGGTACGCCACCCAGCAGCACGCCGCGTCCGCCTTGCGCCTTCTCCAACGAATGCGCGCCCACCTGCGGAGCAAGACGGCCGGCCACTTCGGACATCGGCGTCAGCAGCGGCAGCGAGCCGTTGGCAGCGGTGACGGTTTCATAAGCGATGCAGATGGCGCCGGAATCGATCAGGTCGCGGGTCTGCTCCGCGTCGGGCGCCAGATGCAGGTAAGTGAAGAGAATCTGGCCTTTGCGCAGCTTCTTGCGCTCGACAGCCAGGGGTTCTTTCACCTTCACGATCATGTCGGCTTCGGCAAAGATCTGGTCGGCGCTTTCCACGATGGTGGCGCCGGCAGCAACGTAGTCGGCATCCGACAGTCCGGCGCCCATGCCGGCGTCCTTTTGCACCATCACTTGGTGGCCGTGGTGTACCAATTCCTGCACAGACGAGGGGACCAGGCCCACTCGGTATTCATGATTCTTGATCTCTTTCGGTACACCGATGCGCATGACTCGCTCTCTCGACAAAGGGTGGGAAGGTGTTTGCGCCAGCCTTCCGTGGTCGACGCGGCGCGCAGTATGATCGAGGTCTTGCACAATTTCTCGCTCATTACGGCCACGAATCCTGTTATTTTTCGCATTGCATGCGAATAAATGCCAAAAGCGTAGAATTTATGACGAACCCCGTTTTACCCCTGGACGAACGCGACCGCGCCATCCTTCGGCTGCTGCAGGAAGACGGCCGGCTGGCCAATGCAGAGCTGGCCTTGCGCATCAATCTTTCCCCCTCTGCGTGCTTGCGCCGCGTAAAGCTGCTGGAAGACCACGGCCTGATTTCCCGTTACGTCATGCTGCTGGACGAAAAAAAGGCTGGCCTGTCGGGTACCGCCTTCGTGCTGGTTACCCTTGACCAGCAGGGACGCGCGGCCTTGGATGCCTTCGAGGAGGCTATTCAGAAGCACCCTGAAGTCACCGAGTGCTGCCTGCTTGCTGGCGCTGCCGACTACATGGTGCGCGTGGCGTATGCCGACTCGGCCGATTTCGAGCGCATCCATACGGAGATCCTCACGCAGCTGCCTGGCGTGGTGCGCGTGCAGTCGACGCTTGCGCTTCGAACCGTAAAACGGACGACAGCTTTGCCTGTGTAGATGCATCAACAAAGAGGAAGGGCAACTATGGCGCGCGACCAAGGACTCGAAGCGTTGTTGAGCGAAGATCTGCAAGATGAGAGCGGCCTCACCGAAAAAGCCATGTTCGGCGGCTTGGCGTGGCTCGTGAACGGCCATCTTTTGTGCGGCGCCCGCAGCGACGGAATGCTGGTGCGTCTGGGCAAAGACAAAGATGCGTGGGCGCTGAAGCTGCGAGGCATTGTCCCGATGATGATGGGCGACCGCCACATGCAAGGCTGGGTACGCGCTGAGCCCGTGGCTTATGGCGACGATGCCTTGCGTCGAAAACTGCTGGACGCGGCGCTCGCCTTTGTCCACTCGCTTCCGGAAAAATGAGTGTGCGGTTTGGCGGCAGGTTGGCTTGGCGCCAACCCAGCCTACGATTGCCGCAAGAGTGGCGTGACTACCTGATCCAACCGCTGCTGCGTCCACACCGGCTGTTTGTCCTTCCACCCGTTATCGATCAGCTTGCCATCCCGATCGATGGTAAAGCTCACCGGCAGATGCCAGATGCGTCCGTAGCCGGGCACATGTGGGTCACCGAGCAATCCGACCGGAAAACTCAGCGTGCTGGCCACCTTATGCACTTGGTCGAGATTGTCCGGTTCGTCGAGGCTGAAACCGAGCACGACCAATCCATCTTTGGCATGCTCGCTGGCATAGCGCGAGAGCAGGGGGAGTTCTTCGCGGCATGGATCGCACCACGTAGCCCAGAAAGTGACGATGACGACCTTGCCGCGCAGATCGCTTAAGGCGATCTGTTTGCCGTCGAGCGTATGCAGGGCGATAGCGGGCGCTGGCTTGCCTATGACGAGGTCATTGGCGAATGCGGGGTGTGCGAACAGGCAAAGCATCAAAGCGGTGCATAGGTGCCGCAAGTAGGTTTTGAGAAGTGTGGTCATCATCGCCCTTCAATTCTGCCGATACAGCTCCCTCCCCTACATGTAGTAGGGGAGGCTTTGGGGTGGGGTGAAGCAATCTCGCGTTGAATTCGTGCTGTGCGACAAGCTCGTGCAACCCCACTCCGACTCTCCCCTGCAAGCAGGGGAGGGAGCTGATGCATGGCAGAGCATCACAGTTTCATACTCACACCCACCGTACCCGTCCATCCAGGAAACACCTGATACCCCTGCAAACGGCTGTAAATGGGCACCTGCACGAACGCATACACTTGCAGATTCCTGCTTACGCTCGCACTAATGCCCGGACTGAGATAAGCCACGGTGCCTTCGGTGTCCGGCACATCAGCGAGAAAACCTTGATCGGCCATCTTGCGCGACCAATTGATCTGCACTTGCGGCACCCAGTTCGCATGCGCTTCGTAACGCAAGCCGACACTGACAGTAGTGAGATTACCGGGCCGAAAATCGCCGCCGGCCTGGTTGAGGTTTTCCTTCACCGCCGCCTGGAATTGCGCGCTGGCAAACGCGTCGAAGTTTTGGCTCACCGGCTGGTAGTAATACGCACCCACAATCAAATCGGTACTGCCTGTGCCTGCCTGCAGATCCGTATCGAGTGACTGACCCAAGACAGGGCCACTGCGGAACGTGACCGGGTGGCCCACCAAATGGCCGTCCTCGTTTTGTCCGCCGTAGTTGCCGGTTGGAAGTTTCACGCCGAATTGCACACCCAGGTTATGCGTCGGCAAAAAGCCTTGGTAATTGGCCAGGATCTTGATGTCGCCCAAACCGGAAACATGCGCGCTGCTCAACTGGTCCGGCGCGGTTTCTGCCGGTGCATAGGGCTGCGATTGAGTGCCGTAAGTGCTGTGATCGCGGATCCCATACGGCACGATTACATTCACGCCCCAATCGGCATTGAAGCGATACATCGCGGTGAGATTGATGTAGTGGTTGGTGGTGTTTTTCTCGATTTCTCCGCCATCCAGAGCCGGATTGGCTGGCTGATCGACCACCTGTTCCGCCGTAGCCTTGCGGCCACCGTGGCGTAATTGGTTTTGGTCGATATAGGTGTAATCGATATTGATGCGCCAACCCGACGTTGTGGAATAACCCGTGGCGGCGTCAGTGCTAAGCGTGCAGCCGCAGGTCGCGCATGCTTGCACCGCCTGTGGCAATGCAAAGGTTGCAAGCAAACCTGCGATCGCCACGTGCCGACGTGATCGCACGCGCCCAGCGCGTGCTGATTGTTGAAGACTCATCGAACGGAAACTCCTGTACCGTTGCCACCACGATGAGGCGGTGCAACGCCTGTAAAAGACGCGCTGCGACGAATGGCCACATGCGACGCATCGCATGCGTTATCCGGCAGCGTGATGAAGGCGCATGAATTGCCTGGCGCAGCGGCCAAGCGGGAAACGCATGCGTGGCGTGTCAGGCGATGAGCGGCGGCCCGCGTGGGTTGGCGCTAAGGAGCGGTGATGCGGGTTTTTCGTCGATGCGGTGGATCGACGCAACCGTCGAAACAGGCGCAACGGGCGCCAGATAAACCCCGGCGCCGGAAGCGAGCAGCGGCGCGTGATTGAGCAGTACGCAATACGCGCAGCGTTCGGTGGGATCGGCAGGTGCTTGCGGCGAAGAAGGGTGTTTCGTGCTGGCAAGCTGATGAACCGGGCAGTCGCCGTCCGCGACGGCCATGCCCGTCATGGACATGCTCCGCGATAGCACCGGCATCACAACGATCAACGCCATGGCCAGCATTGCCAGCCATGTCACGGATCGAAATGGACGCCTACATCGCAGCACGATACTTTCCCTGGGGGTGCATGCACCCGAGACATAAGCGTAGCACGCACTGAAGGTGGCGCAGGTAACGGCATGGGAATATCGTGCGCCGAATATCGAAGCCAGGCAGGGGAAGGGGCATGGTCAGGAAAGTGATGGTGTGGACCGGCGCATCGCTGTTGGTGGTGCTGGTCGCAACGTGGATGATTTTTCGGCCGGATCGCGCCGCACGCGTCGGGGCGGGCATGGCCGCGCACAACTTGTGCTCGGCAGTCTTCGTGGCGGGTCTTGATCCAGAAACGACGATGAACGAACTGGTGAAGCCCATCGCCGGCCACCCGTTCGATAACTGGTTGCGTTACCGCGTCGATCGCACCCATCACAGCGTTGAAACCAGCATGGCGCACATTTTCCATGCACGCGCGGATTTCATACCGGGTTACGGTTGTCGGCTTGAATTCGCTCATACGCCGCCTGCGCCCGCACCGCGTTCGATCTTGCCTGCGATCGCGGAAGATGGTTTCGCGCCGCCCGATCCGGTGACAAGCCGTGATGCTGCAATCAATGCGGCGCTGGACCAGGTCTTCAATGAGCATGCCGGTCAATCCACCAAAGATGTGAAGGCGGTGGTCATCGTGAAAGATGGCCGCGTTATTGCGGAACGCTATGCACCGGGCTTTGGTGTGAATACACCCTTGTTGAGTTACTCGGTGGCGAAGTCTTTCACGAATGCCTTGCTCGGCATTCTGGTGCGCCAGGGTCGTTTGCGTGTCGATCAACCGGTAGGCGCGCCGGAGTGGCAAGGTGCCAACGATCCGCGCGCGAAACTCACCATCGAGGATTTGTTGCGCATGCGCAGTGGCTTGTCGGTGAAAGAAGAAGCCAACGGTTTCAGCCCGGTGGCGAAGATGGAATATCTGCACGACGACATGGCGGCCTTTGCCGCGCAGTATCCGTTGAGCAGTCCAATCGGCAAGGAGTGGGATTACACCTCGGGCAATACGCTGATCCTGGATCGTTTGCTAGGCCAAACCGTGGGTGGTGGCGCTGTCGGCATGCGCAGTTTCGCTGAAAAGGAATTGTTGATACCTGCGCACCTGAGCGGTCTGACGATGGAATTCGACGGCTCGGGTGTATTTATGGGTGCATCCTATGTCTATGCGCCTGCGCGTACCTTTGCACGCTTTGGCCAGCTTTATCTGGATGATGGTGTCGCATCGAATGGACAACGCGTTCTTCCTGAGGGATGGGTGGATTGGTCGCGTCGCTCCACCTTGGGATCGACCTACGGCGCCGGTTTCTGGACCAATGATGGATCGGACGATTTCACCCAATGGCGCGTGAAGAAAGGTTTTCCAAAAGACGGTTATTTCGCCAGCGGGTTGCTCGGGCAGCGCATTTACATCGTGCCGTCGGCGAAATTGGTGATTGCGCGTTTCGGCTATTCGCAGCCGCCGGATTTTGGCATCAAGGATGATCTGGCGTTGATCGCGGCGACGATTCGCGCAACGCAGGGAACGCCTTAAGGAGTAAAAAGAGACCTCCCCTCCGATCGGCCTCGAGGGCCATGATGGTGTTGCACGACAACCATCAACTGAAGGGGAAGTCTCCATGAGCACTAT
>Ga0055525_1000243_pt1 | contig 55208 bp, 56 predicted proteins | sample AraplaCvi_mMF_r2_FD_55012 | JGI IMG/M metagenome (GOLD analysis project Ga0055525, IMG submission 55012) | Arabidopsis root microbial communities from North Carolina, USA - plate scrape CL_Cvi_mMF_r2 | ecosystem: Host-associated > Plants > Roots > Endosphere | place: USA: North Carolina...
AGCGCTGGCAGCGGATGCGGAAATGGATCGACAGCCATATCAAGGCGGTGACGCCATGATCGCCACCCGCTGGTTCGCCTACGTCTTCATCTACAGGGGCCGAGACGCTAATTGATCGCCCCGTTCAGAACTACGCCGTCCACACAACCTCGGCAATCCCGGGGGGCAGCTCAACAGAGCAGGCAACCTTGTCTGGCCAGAAAAACCTATATTCCTGCTGCCAGGCATCATCATGAGATTTCAGAAAATGATTCCGTTGGTGATCATGCGTGTATTCGCAGTTTCCAAATCTAGACTTGCGCCCCAAGCGCTTATCTAGGTGTTTCCGCAGCTTTTCAATATTGTGAATTCGCACACACGCGGTCTTCCCAAAACGATTAGCGATCTCCACATCGAGGACATTACAGAAAGACTGGATCAGCCCATCTTCCGTATAAAAGTTCGCATTTCTTACTTCAGGCATTGGCATTCCATTGAAAGTGTTTCCCGTGAACGTGAAGTCTCTAACATTTGGAGTTTCGCCGAATGACACAAATGGATTCAGTAATCGCAAATCTATTTCCGCCTCGTGGATAAGGTTTTCATCCGGCGTGTAAATACCATCGCGATCCATGCGCTTGTACTTACTTGCAAGCGCTAGCGGGATGGAACCTCCATGGACCCATGCCTCAGTCCACGAGGCATGTGTCAGGTACAAAAATTTATGCATTCTCACTCACCCCTAGATAGAAAGCCCCAAACTACTCCAGCAAATATCAAATAGCCATATAACAATTCTCTCCAACTAAACAGCCTGCCGGTGAGCGGCGGGCGAGGTATTCCGAATGTCCGAAATTAAACTCCCCTGCAAGGCCTGGGTACTGACACCCGGCTACGCACCAAAAGAAATCGAACTGGTAGAGGCCGGCTATTACGCGGGCTACTTCTCGACCGCAGCGCGCAAGCACTACTTCACTACCGACCTTTACACATCCAAGCGCGAAGCCATCGAAGCTGGATGGCGAAAGCTTGATGAGCAGATGAATACGCTGCGCAAGCGCGAGGCCGCGATCATCAAGAAGAAATCCACGCTCACCAAGCACTCGCAAGACCTGTAACCACCTTCTGCCGCCCAGCGCGGCTAGGACACACCCCATGTTCGCTATGAAACTCACCCTGATAGTTCTGGGCGCTTTTCTGTACCTGGTAGGAACACTCGGCTGGTTCTTCTGGACCGGGCCCGGCCTTGTCGGCACGGGCACCACCGAGGCACTGCTCTACGTCTTCGCCGGTACATGCGCCTGGCTGCTGGTCAACATCGGCCTGGCAATCCACATCATCAAGACAGCGCGGCCTACTTTGGACGCCGGGAGATAGTTATGCAGGCTGAAATACTGTCGGACGATGAGCTCGCCGAACTCACCGGCTACAAGCGTCGATGCGATCAGCGCAAATGGCTCAAGGATCGCAACTGGGTGTACGTCGAGAGCCGCGGCGGCCGGCCGCTGGTTGGCCGTATGTTCGCCCGCATGAAGCTGGGCATGGTTAACACCACAATTGCCGATCCAAACCCGCCGCCGGCGCGTCCAGCTTGGACGCCTGATTTCTCCAGAGTGAACTGATATGCGCCCCCGAAACACGGAAAACAGGGACTTGCCGCCAGGAATGGTGCGCCGTAAGCGCCCAAGGAAGAATGGCAAGATCTGGATCGGCTACTACTACCGTGACTCAGCGGGAAAAGAGATTCCGCTTGGAACAGACCTGAGCAAAGCCAGGCTGAAGTGGGCCGAACTGGAGGCCAAAGAAAAGCCTGCCGATCTGACGACGATGAAGGGCATCTTCGACCGGTACGTGCGCGACGTCATCCCAAAAAAGGGGGCGCGAACCCAGAAGGACAACATGGCCGAACTGAAACAACTTCGTCCTACGTTTGATGAGGCGCCCATCGATTCAATTACGCCGTTCAACATCGCCGGCTACCGTGATGCCCGCTCAGCGAAGGTTCGTGCCAACCGCGAGATCGCTCTCCTGTCCCACGTTTTCAACATGGCCAGGGAGTGGGGATTGACGGAGCGGGAGAACCCTTGCCAGGGGATCAGAAAGAACAAGGAGGCGCCGCGTGATTACTACGCCAACGCGGCTGTTTGGGATGCCGTCTACGCAGTTGCGGAACAAGAACTCAAGGAAGCCATGGACCTGGGCTATTTGACCGGACAGCGGCCTGCTGACGTGCTGATCATGCGTAGCGACGATACCGAAGGTGACTACTTCCTCGTAACGCAGGGCAAGACCGGCCAGAAGCTTCGAATCCTGATGCGCACGGAAGCCGGGGAAAACAGCTTGGGGAAATTGGTCAGGGAGATTGGCGAAAGGAATGTCGGTCATTTATCCAAGTACTTGTTGATCAACAGGTATGGAAAGCGAATGACGAAGGGGATGTTGCGCTTGCGCTGGGACAAGGCTCGAGAAAAAGCCCAACAGAACGCCATCGAACAAGGCGACCCGCTGCTCGCGGCCAAGATTGGAGGGTTTCAGTTCCGCGATATCCGGCCGAAGGCCGCGTCGGAAATCATCGATATCGGGGATGCCAGCCTGCTGCTGGGACACAGCAAGCAGGAGATCACAAAGCGGGTTTACAGGAGGATTGGCGCCACCGCGAAACCGTCCAAGTAGGCAAAGTTTCGGAACTGCTACCCGAAAGTTTCGGAACTTATGCCAAAAGTAGAAGAAACATTTTCAAACCTCAGAAACACAAAAGCCCCGCTTTCGCGAGGCTTTTATGTAAATCTTGGCGGGAAACCAGGGATTCGAACCCTGGAGACGCTATTAACGTCCGCCGGTTTTCAAGACCGGTGCATTCAACCACTCTGCCAATTTCCCTTGTGCATCACAGGATTATAGTAGCCCATCCCGTGTCAGCGGGCGCCATAATACCCGAATGAAACACACTGTCAAACTCTCTGCATCGCTTGTTACAAGGCGTCTGTTATGATCTTTGCGACTGAACGTTTCAAAACTGAAGGAGTGTCGCCATGCGCGAACAGAATTACGCAGTGAATGGCAACGCGCAGGCTGAGCAGCTTGAAGTCAGCCGCGTGTTGCGCAACACCTACGGCTTGCTCGCCCTTACCCTCGCATTCAGCGGCGTGATGGCTTACGTGGCCCAGCAGATGCGCGTCGGCTACCCGAATATCTTTGTCGTGTTGATCGGCTTCTACGGTCTGTTCTTCCTGACCAACAAGCTGCGTGACTCGGCCTGGGGCCTGGTGTCGGCGTTTGCCTTGACCGGTTTCATGGGTTTCATCCTCGGCCCGATCCTCAACCGTTACCTGGGCATGGCCGGCGGTGCTGAAGTGGTCAGTTCGGCGTTTGCCATGACCGCCCTGGTGTTTGGTGGTCTGTCGGCCTACGTGCTGATCAGCCGTAAGGACATGAGCTTCCTGGGTGGTTTCATCACCGCAGGTTTCTTCGTGCTGCTGGCGGCGGTGGTGGCCAGCATGTTCTTCCAGATCAGCGGCCTGCAATTGGCGATCAGCGCAGGTTTTGTGCTGTTTTCCTCGGTGTGCATCCTGTTCCAGACCAGCGCCATCATCCACGGCGGTGAGCGTAACTACATCATGGCGACCATCAGCCTGTATGTGTCGATCTACAACCTGTTCATCAGCCTGTTGCAGATCTTCGGCATCATGAGCCGCGACGACTGATCAGCCAACGCAATAAAAAATGCCCCGTATCGCGAGATACGGGGCATTTTCATTTTCAGGCCCGATAGCTCAGTACTGATTGGGTTCCATTTCCAGCTCGACCTTGAAGCGCTTGAAGATATCTTGCTGGATGCGTAGCGCCAGCTGGGCAATCTCCTGCCCGGTGGCGGTGCCGTAGTTGACCAGTACCAACGCTTGCAGCTTGTGCACGCCCGCATCGCCCTCCCGGAACCCCTTCCAACCGGCTTTGTCGATCAGCCAGCCGGCGGCGAGCTTCATTTGGCCGTCGGCCTGAGGGTAGGCCACCAGGTCCGGATACTGGCGTTGCAGCTCAACAGCCAAGGCTTGGGGTACCAGCGGATTCTTGAAGAAGCTGCCCGCATTGCCCAGCTCTGCCGGGTCTGGCAGTTTCTCGCGGCGAATGCTGCAGATCGCGCGGCTCACATCGCTTGGCGTGGCGTGGATGATGCCCTGCGCGGTCAGGCGCTGTTGCACCGGGCCGTAGTCGAGTGTCAGGTGACTGGCGCGGCTAAGGGCAAAGCGTACCCGCAGGATCAGCCAGCGCCCGACTTCGTGCTTGAACAGGCTGTCACGGTAGGCAAAGTTGCATTCGTCCAGGCTGAAGTCCCGCAGTTCGCCCGTCTGGCGATCTAGGGCGGTGAGGCCGGCAAACACATCCTTGATCTCTACGCCATAGGCACCGATGTTCTGCATCGGCGCGGCGCCGACAGTGCCCGGGATCAGGCTGAGGTTTTCCAGGCCGCAGAAGCCGTGCTCAAGCGTCCACAGCACAAACGGATGCCAGGCTTCGCCCGCTTCGGCTTCGACCACCACGCGCGTGCCATCGTCGCTCAGCACGCGAATGCCTTGTGTCGCCATACGCAACACCAGCGCCGGAACATCCTGGGTCAACAGCAAATTGCTGCCGCCTCCAATCACCAGCAACGGCACCGCCTGTGCGGCGGCATAGGCGATGGCCGCGCGCACGTCAGCATCACTGTGGGCCTCGGCAAATAATTGCGCGCTCACATCGATGCCAAAGCTGTTGAATGGCTTGAGCGATACCTGCGCACGCACTTGCAAGGTCATAACCGCCCCTTCAATTCGATCACCAATAAGTCACAGGCGCGCTCGATCAGGTCCAGGACCCGTTCGAAACCTTGCTCACCTTCATAGTAAGGGTCTGGCACCTCGTCCACTTCGCCATCAAAGCGGCGCAGGAACAAATCCAGCTCCGCCTTGCCCTGCCCCGGCTGCATGGCCTTGAGGTTGCGCAGGTTGCTGCTGTCCATGGCCAGGATCAGGTCATAGCGGGCAAAGTCCGCGCGGGAAACCTGCTGGGCACGCTGGCTCGACAGGTCATAGCCGCGCGCCAGCGCCGCCCGTTGGCTGCGCTGGTCCGGTGGGTTGCCGACATGCCATTCGCCGGTACCGGCAGACGCCACCTCAACCTGGCCCGCCAAGCCGGCTTCGCGCAATTTATGGCGCAAGATGCCCTCAGCGGTTGGCGAGCGGCAGATATTGCCCAGGCATACAAACAGAACTTCCATCAGGCGCCCAGCAGGCGACGGACGCGTTCGAGGTCTTCCTGGGTGTCGACACCGGCTGGCGGTGCTTCCAACGCATCGCCCACGTGGATACGCACGCCGTGCCAGAGGGCACGCAGTTGCTCCAGGGACTCGGTATTTTCCAGCCAGCACGGGCCCCAGCTGACGAAGTCGTGCAGAAAACCGGCGCGGTAGGCATAGATGCCGATATGGCGGCGATATGGCACGCCCTCCGGCAACACGTCGCGATTCTTGGCAAAGGCATCCCGCGCCCACGGCAAGGTGGAGCGACTGAACGTCAGTGCCAGGCCGTTGATGTCGCTGACCACTTTCACCACATTCGGGTTGAACAGCGTCTCGATGTCTTCGATCGGTTCGGCCAGGGTCGCCATACGCGCCTCGCCATGGGCCGCGAGGTTGGCAGCGACCTGATCGATGACACTCGGCGGTATCAATGGCTCGTCACCCTGCACATTCACTACGATCGCGTCGGGTGCCAGACCCAGCTGAGTGGCGACTTCGGCCAGGCGATCAGTACCGGAGTTATGGTCTTCGCGGGTCAGGACCGCTTCGGCACCAAAACCTTTGCACGCCTCGATGATGCGCGGGTCGTCGGTGGCCACCACCACCCGTTCGGCGCTGCTCTTGCACGCTTGTTCCCACACCAGCTGGATCATCGGCTTGGTGCCGATCATTTGCAGCGGCTTGCCCGGCAGGCGCGTCGAGGCATAGCGCGAGGGAATGACAACGGTAAAGGCGGTGGTCATTTATCCAGGCGCTCATCGGTGGTCAGAGTACGGGCTTCGCTTTCGAGCATGACCGGGATGCCGTCACGGATAGGGTAAGCCAGGCCGGCACCTTTGCTGATCAGCTCGGTTTTGTCGGCGCTGAGCTTGAGCGGGCCTTTGCAGATCGGGCAAGCGAGGATATCGAGCAGTTTGGTGTCCATGAGTGTTTCCTGGAAAGAAGCGTTTTAAGGCAAGAGACGGTTGGGCAGCAGACGCATCAACTGCATGTCGAACCAGGCGACGAACGCCGGCGACGGTACCGCATCCACCGCAAGGTACCACCAGTCGGGCTGGGCAAAGGCGCGGCACTTCACCGCGTCCTTTTCGGTCATGACCAGCGGCAATGACGGGGTAAAATTCAAGACCTCGGCGCTGTAGGGCGCGTGGTCGGCAAAAGCATGGGGTAGCGGCTGCCAGTGTAGCGTTTCAAGGGTATTGAAGAAACGTTGCGGGTTACCTATGCCGGCCACCGCATGCACCTGCTGGCCCTGCGCAAAGTAGGTGACCGGCTGGCGCTCGCCGCTGTGCAGGTTGACCAGCGCTGTGGGCAGCAGGCGAAAGGCAAAGCCATCTTCACGGTCCGAAACGGCACCGTTATAAAGTACCCCGTCCACACTCTTCAGGCGATCCACCGGTTCACGCAACGGCCCGGCTGGTAGGCACCGGCGGTTGCCGAGGCCGCGAGCGGCATCGATCAGCACCAGTTCAAGATCGCGAGCCAGGCGGTAATGCTGCAGGCCGTCATCGGAGAGGATCAGGTCCAGGGGCTCACTGGCCAGCAGTGCCTTTACCGCACGACTGCGATCAGGATCGATCATCAGCGGTACACCGCTGCGCTGCACGATCAGCAAGGGTTCATCACCGGCCACCTCGGCACTGTGGCCGGCCTCCACACGCCACGGCAGCTGCGGCGGCTTGGCACCGTAGCCTCGACTGACCACTCCTACGCGCAAACCGCTGCGGCGGCAGTGCTCGATCAACCACAAGATCAACGGCGTCTTGCCGGTGCCTCCCACCGTAATATTACCCACCACGATCACTGGCACAGACGACTGATAAATCTCGCCCTCGCCCGCCACGAAGCGCGCACGCTTACGTTGAACCACACGGCGATACAACGATTCCAGCGGTCGCAGCAACATTAGTGCTGGATGACCTTCGTACCATGCCTTGAGTAAACGGTCGGAGATGGCCATCAGGGCGCGCTCGCCGCCTCGACGGTGGTCATGCGCAAATGGCTGAAACCGAGCTTGCCGGCAGCGTCCATGGCGGTGATCACGGCCTGGTGCGGGGTTTTGCCATCGGCGCTGATGGACAGCGGCAACTGGGTGTCGCCACCAGACTCCTTCTGCAACGCCTCCATCAGGCTGGCAAGGTCATTTTTCTCCAGCAACTGGTTATTCACCGAAAACACCCCTTCGGCGCTGATAGCGATGTCCAGCTGCTTGACTTGCTGGTCTTCGGCAGGCGAGCCACTCACCGCTTCAGGCAGGTCGACACGCAACTGGGTTTCCCGGGTGAAGGTGGTGGTCACGACAAAGAACAGCAGCAGGATAAACACCACGTCGATCAACGACGCGAGATTGATATCAACATTTTCCCGTTGCTTACGGCGAAATTTCACGCTTTGCCCTCGACCAGGTCTACATCACGGTCGCCCTGCACCACTTCTACCAGCTTGATGGCTTCCTGTTCCATACCGACCACCAGCTCATCAATGCGCCGCTGTAGGAAACGGTGGAAGAACACCGAAGGGATACCCACCATCAAGCCCGCGGCGGTGGTGATCAGGGCCTTGGAGATACCGCCGGCCAGTACCGACGCGTTGGTGGTCATGCCCGAGCCCGTGAACGCGCTGAAGATATCGATCATGCCCAATACCGTGCCGAGCAAACCCAGCAACGGCGCCATGGCGGCGATAGTGCCGAGGGCGTTGATATAGCGCTCCAGCTCATGGATAACCCGGGCGGCCGCTTCTTCAATGCACTCTTTCATGATCTCGCGACCATGCTTGGAATTGGCCAGGCCGGCGGCGAGGATTTCACCCAGTGGCGAATTGGCACGCAGCTCTTTGAGCTTTTGCTTGTCGAGCTGCTTGTTCTTGATCCAGCCCCAGACCTGCCCCAGCAAGTGCTCGGGGGTGACGCGACTGGCGCGCAGGGTCCACAGGCGTTCGGCGACGATGCCGAGTGCGACGATGGAGCTCAGAATGATCGGCAACATCATCCAGCCGCCGGATTTGACCAATTCCCACACAGTGAATGTCCCCTCGAAAAAGTGCGCCACTTTACCATATAGGGTCAACAGAAGGGTTCACCGGCTACAGGTCCGTCTGTCGCGGTTCGAGACCTTGGCAACGCCTGATTACGGTAACGGTTCGCGCCAGAAACGACGTTCGCTGCGCGCAACCGTCGCAGGCACAAACGCCCCCAGGCGCAGGCGCACAGCGCCCTGTTCGGCGCTGTCATACACCCGGCTGCCCAGTGCTTGGTAGCGTTCGAGGACCTGCGGATGAGGATGGCCAAACGTATTGCTGCGACCGCGGGAAATCAGCACAGAGGTGGGCGCCAACCGTTGTACGAAAGGCCAGGACGAAGAACTTCGGCTGCCATGGTGCGGGGCCTGCAGCCAGTCGGTCGGAACCGCCAGCGGGGATGCCAGAAACGCCTGTTCGGCAGCGCGATCAATGTCGCCGGTGAGCAGCAGGCGTTCGCCATTGGCCTGGACGTGCAGCACGCACGACCTCGGATTGCCCTCAAGCCCACCCGCCCACTGCCACAGTTCAAACGACACACCATCCCATTCCCATCGTTCGCCGCTGGTACAGGGCTGGGTGGCGAGAAAGGCTGGCAAGCCCTCGGTTTCGCCGCCCACCACGCGTTTGACGGGCAGCCCCCGAGCCACTGCTGCCGCACCACCGGCGTGATCGGCGTCGGCATGGCTGAGCAGCATCATGTCCAACTGCCCTACCCCAAGTTTTTTCAACGACGGCAACACGACGCGCGCGCCGAGGTCGACAGGCCCCGAGCGCGGCACGGCATCGTAGAGCAAGGTGTGATGGCGGGTGCGCAGGATCAGTGCCTGCCCCTGGCCGACATCCAGTTGCACCACATCGACCTGTCCGTGGGGCACCCACTGCCGGGGCGGAAAAACGGCCATCAACAACAGGGGCCAGCCCAACACCCGGAACGGCACCCCTTTGGGCAGCAGTAACACCACTGCGCCCATCAGGCTGACCAGCCAATACGCCAGCGGCACCTCGGGCGGCACCCAGGCCGGCAATTGCCCGGCCAGCAGCGCCAGGCCCTTGAACAATCCGTCCAGCGCGCCGCCGGCCAGCCACAGCACAGCTTCCCCCGCCAGCGGCACCCACAACAACGCCGTGCCCAGCAGCGCCAGGGGCAGCACCACCAGGCTGATCCACGGCACGGCAAACAGATTGGCCACCGGTGCGCTGAGGCTGATGGGCAAACCCAACACCAGCAACACCGGAAACAAGCCAATGGCAATCAACCACTGAGGCCGGGTCCACGCCTGCCAGACGCTCCACGGCCCCAAGCGCCCGCCGAACGCCAGCAACAATACCGCGACCGCCGCAAACGATAACCAGAACCCTACCTGCAGGCTGGCCAAGGGCTCCAGCACCAGCACGCCGTTCAGCGCCAGCAGCAACGGCCACCACAGCCCCAAATGGCGGAAACGCAGACGCCACAGCAACACCAGGCCGACCATCATACAAGCCCGCTGCACCGGCACGCCAAACCCCGCCAGCAGGCCATAACCCAACGCTGCGCCAAAAGCCAGGCCGCACGCCCACGGCAGCCACGGCCAGGTTTGTGGCCAGCAACCATAGCGCGCCAATACCGCGACAAAGCCGTAGATCAAGCCCGCCAACAAGCCGATATGCTGCCCGGAAATCACCAGCAGATGCACCGTGCCCGTGTCCTGCAACACCTGCCAATCCTCAGGCGCCAAGCCGGAACCGTCGCCCAATACCAACGCCGCCAAGCCCGCCTCGCGGCCTTGGGCATCCACCGCCATCACGCGCTGGCGAACAGCATCGCGCCAGGCATTGCGGGCCGGTGCGAGTCGTTCACCATCTTTTACCGTTGCAGTGGCACCGATACGCTGGGCCAGCAGCCAGGCTTCGTGGTCAACTCCATGAAAATTGAGCAGGCCCGCAGGCCGCTTGAGTGTCAGCGCCAGGCGCCAGCGTTCGCCGCTGTTCACCACTGGCCCGCCGTGCCAGGACACGCGGATACGTTTGGGCAGCCGCCCCTTGCGCAACCGGCCGTCGGCCAGTTCAAAGCGCACGCCCGTAACCGTCTGCTGGGGCAAGCCGACCACACGCCCCTCCACCCAACGAGTCTGCCCATCCAGGGCCGGCTGCAGTCGATCATCCAACGCCCGCTGCGCGCTAAAGCAAGCCCAGCTCAACCCCACCAGAAAAAAGGCCAAGGGATAGGACCGAAAAGGCAACAGCATCAAGGCCAACACCAGCATGGCCAATAACGCGCCGCCGGGCGGCAGGGCCGGCAACCAACGCAACATCAGCAACCCCAGCGCCAACGCCAACATCCCTGTCTTCATGGACCATCCTTTTCCAGTGATCCACTCAGTCTTAGTCGGCTGAACGACAGCGCCTATGATGTTTTGTCACAAAGTCTGAATTTTCTGTTTATAGAATCCGGGCATACTTGCCCCTCGAATTGACCTGGACCCCTTATGCCCCGGCGCTTATTCAAACGGTACATGCCAGACCCCAGCAGTATCAGGGAACACAAGTCATTACAGTTTCTTGGCACGCTGCTGCATGACCCCAACCTCTGGCACCTGAACCGGCACTCCGTGGCGCGCGCCATGGCGGTGGGTTTATTTGCGGCGTTTATCCCGATTCCGTTGCAGATGTTGCTCGCCGCAGTGCTCGCGATCTCGGTGCGCGGCAATATGCCCATCGCCATCAGCCTGGTGTGGTTGACCAACCCCATCACCATGCCGGTGGTGTTCATCTGCACCTATATGACCGGCGCCTGGCTGATGAATGTGCCGCCACGCAGCTTGCCCGACAACCTGACGTGGGAATGGATCAGCGGCCAGTTGAGCACACTCTGGCAGCCGTTCCTGCTGGGTTCGGTGGTATTGGGGGTAGTATTGGGCGCCCTGGCCTATTGCCTGACCATGGCGTACTGGCGCTGGTGGGTGGCGCACCAGTGGAAAAAACGCAAACTGCGTAGGCGCTGAGCGCTAACGGGCCAGCAAGTGCAAATGCACCCGCAGGCCCTGCCCGGTATTTTCCGCCCATAAGCGACCGCCCTGGCGCTGCACGGCGTTGCGGGCAATGCTCAGGCCCAGGCCGAAACCACCATCGCCGGGCCGCGAGCCGTCCAGGCGGGTAAAGGGCGCGAAGATGCGCTCCAGATCATCCTCAGCAATCCCAGCGCCCTGGTCCTGCAGCCAGATATGCCAATAGTCCCCCTCCCGACAGCCGTCGAGTTGCACGCAGCCGCCCTGGGGCGAGTGGCGTACGGCGTTGCGCAGGATATTTTCCAAGGCCTGGGCCAGTGCATTGAGGTTGCCACGCACCCAACTGTCCGCGGGTAACAGGCACGGCAAGCGCGATGCGGGCCAACCGCTTTCAAAACACGCGTTCTCGCGCAAGATGTCCCATAACGCGTGGAGCTGAATGTCTTCCTGGGGCAGCGGCGTTGTTTCGCTGTCGAGCCACGCCAGTTGCAGGCTGTCTTCCACCAGGCGCTGCATGGCGTCGATTTCCCGGCCCAGGCGCTCGCGCAGCTTGGCCGGGTCTTGCTCGCTGTCGCAGGCTACCCGCAGGCGGCTCAAGGGGGTACGCAATTCATGGGACATATCGCGCAGCAACTGCTGCTGCAAACGCACGGTGCCCTGCAAGCGTTCGGACATATGGTCAAAGGCGCGGCCCAACTCGCCCAGTTCATCCTGGCGGCTGGTGGCATCGCGAGACATCCGCGTATTGAGTTGGTCCGCACGCCAGGCATTGGCCTGCTCGCGCAATTGATTGAGGGGCATGATCAACAGCCGGTAGAGGCCGATGCACAGCAACAGGGTAAACAGGCCGGGAATCACACCATTGGTGACCACCCGCCAGAACAGTTGATAGCGCCCTGGCATAAAACGCTGCGGCAGCTCGATCACCAGCGACCCCGCGCCAGGGTCGACCGGAAACGGCACCTTCATCCAGGGCAGGCCAATGACATGCCGGCTGACCGGCCAATCCAATCCGCGCAAAAACGTCAGGCGCTGGCTTTCCTTGTCACTCAAGGGCGTGCTGCCCAGGGACTGTAGGTCGTTACCGATCACCCCCACCCAAGTGCTTTCGCGCTCGGCCATCCGCCGCAGCCAGGCGTCCACGCCGGCGCTGCCTTGAGTGCTCCACGCCAGCTCGGCACCCGCGGCATAGCCAGTGAGAATCTCCCGCGACTTGTCCGACAGGTAAGCGCTCTGCTGCTCCATGTAGCGGCCCCAGGACCAACTGAGCCAGATCATCAGCAAACAGAAGGCGATCAACAGACAGGCCAGCTTCCAGAACAACGAGTGCCTGCCGGGCAATCGCTCAAAGCCCTTCATCGTGACCGCTCAGCACGTAGCCCTTGCCCCATACGGTGCGTACTTCACGCTCGATGTAACCGATGGCCTTGAGCTTGCGGCGGATCTGGCTGACATGCATGTCGAGGCTGCGGTCATGGGGCGCATACCCGCGCTGCAACACCTGCTGATACAGGAAGGCTTTGCTGAGGACTTCTTCGGCATTGCGGTGCAGGGTTTCCAGCAGGCGGTATTCGCTGCGCGTGAGCCCGGCCCACTGGTCCTGGCAGGACACATCGCAGCGTTCATCATCAAAGTGCAGCACCCGGGCATGTTCAGGTACCGAGGCGCGCGGCGGCTCGGGCCGGCGATCCAGGGCAACGCGGCGCAGGATCGCTTCAATTCGCACGCACAGTTCAACCATGCTGAACGGCTTGGGCAAATAGTCGTCCGCGCCCAGGCGAAAACCGCTGATACGGTCGGCTTCAGCGCCCAGCGCCGACATCAGGATCACGGGCATGGCGTGGCTCTGGCGCAAATGGGTGAGGATCGACAAACCGTCCAGCCCCGGCAGCAGAATGTCCATCAGCACCAGGTCGAAGGCCTGGGCGCGGGCCAGTTGCAGGCCCTGCTGGCCGTTCTGGCACCAGGTCACCTGGAAGCCGCTGCGGCCAAGCTGCTCGTGCACGTAGGCGCCCAACACCGGGTCGTCTTCGATGGTCAGGATACTGGGTAGGCCAACTGCTGCGGGAGTCATTAGCGTCTGCAAGTCATTCTCAATCACTGATTATTCAAGATTAAACGTTCACAGGCAATCGCCACCCGGCGCCGAATGGCCCGAAGATTGCCGCATGTCATTAATTTGCAAGATTCCAGACCGTGCAAATGGCTACACTGCGCAGGTGGCGCGGGCCGGATGCCGGCGTGGATCATTGATAACAACGTGGTAGCAGGAGAGTGGCGTGCTTAGAAGAATGGGGATAAAAGGCCGCGTACTGTTGCTGACCTTATTACCGACCAGCCTGATGGCGCTGTTGTTGGGCGGCTATTTCACCTGGATGCAACTCTCGGAGTTGCAGACCCAACTGCTGCAACGCGGCGAAATGATCGCCGAGCAATTGGCACCCTTGGTGGCACCCGCGCTGGGCCATAAGAACACCGACCTGCTGGAGCGCATCGCGACCCAGTCCCTGGAGCAGCCGGATGTGCGCGCCGTGTCGTTCCTGGCGCCCGACCGTTCGTCCCTGGCCCATGCCGGTCCGACCATGCTCAACCAGCCGCCCACCGGCAACAGTTCGCACCTGTTGCAGCGCACCGGCAATGACGCCACTCGCTATCTACTGCCGGTGTTTGGCCGCCATCGCAACCTGGCGGGCGAGTTGATTCCCGATGAGGCCGACCGTCTACTGGGTTGGGTCGAAGTGGAGCTGTCCCACAATGGCATGTTGCTGCGCGGCTATCGCAGCCTGTTCGCCAGCCTGCTGCTGATCGCCATCGGCCTGATGTGCACCGCCGCCCTCGCCCTGCGTATCAGCCGCACCATCAATTCGCCGATTGGCCAGATCAAGCAAGCCGTGACCCAGCTCAAGGACGGCAACCTGGAGACACGCCTGCCACCCTTGGGCAGCCAGGAACTGGACCAACTCGCGTCGGGCATCAACCGCATGGCCGAAACCCTGCAAAATGCCCAGGAAGAGCTGCAACACAGCATCGACCAGGCCACCGAAGACGTGCGCCAGAACCTGGAAACCATCGAGATCCAGAACATCGAGCTGGACCTGGCGCGCAAGGAAGCCCTGGAGGCCAGCCGTATCAAGTCGGAGTTCCTGGCCAACATGAGCCATGAAATCCGCACGCCGCTCAACGGCATCCTCGGCTTTACTCACCTGTTGCAAAAAAGCGAGCTGTCGCCGCGCCAGTTGGACTACCTGGGCACTATCGAAAAGTCTGCGGATAACTTGCTGGGCATCATTAACGAGATCCTCGATTTCTCGAAGATTGAAGCCGGCAAGCTGGTGCTCGACAGCGTGCCTTTCAACCTGCGCGACTTGCTGCAAGACACCTTGACCATCCTCGCTCCCGCCGCCCATGCCAAGCAGCTCGAACTGGTGAGCCTGGTGTACCGCGACACGCCCCTGGCGTTGGTGGGCGACCCGCTGCGGCTCAAGCAGATCCTGACCAACCTGATCAGTAATGCGATCAAGTTCACCCGCGAAGGCACCATTGTGGCCCGGGCAATGATCGAGGACGAGCAGGAAGACAGCGTGCAATTGCGCATCAGTGTGCAAGACACCGGCATTGGCCTGTCGAACCAGGATGTGCGCGCCCTGTTCCAGGCATTCAGCCAGGCCGACAACTCGCTGTCGCGCCAGCCCGGCGGCACCGGTTTGGGCCTGGTGATTTCCAAGCGGTTGATCGAGCAGATGGGCGGCGAAATCGGCGTCGACAGCACGCCGGGTGAAGGTTCGGAATTCTGGATCAGCCTGAACCTGCCCAAGACCCGTGACGACGTCGAAGACCTGCCCGCCGCGCCGCTATTGGGGCGTCGTGTGGCCGTGCTGGAAAACCACGAACTGGCGCGCCAGGCCCTGCAACATCAGTTGGAAGACTGCGGCCTGGAAGTCACGCCGTTCAATACCCTGGAAAGCCTGACCAACGGCATCACCAGTGCGCACCAGACCGAACAGGCCATCAGCCTGGCGGTGCTCGGCGTCACGGCCAACGACATTCCGCCCGAGCGCCTCAACCAACACCTGTGGGACCTTGAACACCTGGGCTGCAAGGTGCTGGTGCTGTGCCCCACCACCGAGCAGATGCTGTTCAACCAATCGGTGCCCAACCCCAACAGCCAATTGCAGGCCAAGCCCGCCTGTACGCGCAAGTTGCGCCGTTCCCTGGCCGACCTGATCAGCCCGCGCCCTTCGCGCAGCGAACCCGGTGAGCCGTTGTCCAGCCGTGCGCCACGGGTGCTGTGCGTGGACGACAACCCGGCCAACCTGTTGCTGGTGCAAACCCTGTTGGAAGACATGGGCGCCAAGGTGCAGGCGGTGGAAAGCGGTTACGCGGCGGTCGACGCCGTGAAGCAGGAAACGTTCGATTTGGTGCTGATGGACGTGCAAATGCCCGGCATGGATGGCCGCCAGAGCACCGAGGCGATCCGCCAGTGGGAAAGCGAGCGCCACGGCACGCCGCTGCCGGTGGTGGCCCTCACGGCCCACGCCATGGCCAACGAAAAACGCGCCCTGCTGCAAAGCGGTATGGACGACTACCTGACCAAACCCATCAGCGAGCGGCAATTGGCCCAGGTGGTATTGAAATGGACCGGCCTGGCGCTGCGTAACCAAGGCCCGGAGCGCACCCATGAAGGTGCGGCCCAGGGCGTGCAGCTCTTGGTACTCGACCACGAAGAAGGCCTGCGCCTGGCCGCCAACAAGGCCGACCTGGCCGCCGATATGCTCGCCATGCTGCTGGCCTCCCTGGAGGCTGATCGCCTGGCAATTACCCACGCCCGCGAAGCCAATGACAACCATGCCTTGATCGAGCGCGTGCACCGTTTGCACGGCGCCACCCGCTACTGTGGCGTGCCGCAATTACGAGCAGCCTGCCAACGCGCCGAAACCCTGCTCAAGCAGGATGACGCCAAGGCCATGGCCGCGCTGGACGAACTGGACATGGCGATTGCGCGGCTGGCCAGTGAAGCCAGAGTCAGCGCCTGACCCTGTTTTCATGGGCAACGAATCAACAATGTGTAAATTGCAGGGAGCCTTCTCAATGCGCGTCATTCTCTTCAGCAGCCAAACCTACGACCGCGAGAGTTTCCTCGGCGAACCGCTGCCGGCTGGCCTGGAACTGCAATTCCAACCCGCCCGGCTCAACCTCGATACCGTGGCCCTGGCCGAACACCACGAGGTGGTCTGTGCCTTTATCAACGACGACCTCAGCGCCCCGGTGCTGGAGCACTTGGCCAAGGGCGGCACACGCCTGATTGCCCTGCGCTCGGCGGGCTACAACCACGTCGACCTACCCGCCGCCCAGCGCCTGGGCTTGACCATCGTGCGCGTGCCCGCCTATTCGCCCCACGCAGTGGCCGAGCATGCCGTCGCCCTGATCCTGGCCCTCAACCGTCGCCTGCACCGTGCCTACAACCGTACCCGCGACGGTGATTTCAGCCTGCACGGGCTGACCGGTTTTGATCTGGTCGGCAAAACGGTCGGCGTGGTCGGCACCGGTCAGATCGGCGCGACCTTCGCCAAGATCATGGCCGGCTTCGGCTGCCAGTTGCTGGCCTACGATCCCTTCCCCAACCCACAGGTACAGGACCTCGGGGCCCGCTACGTGAGCCTGCCTGAACTGTTGGCCGAGGCGCAAATCATCAGCCTGCACTGCCCGCTGACCGCCGACAGCAAACACCTGATCAATGCCCGCTCACTCGCGCAGATGCAAACCGGTGCGATGCTGATCAACACCGGGCGCGGTGGCCTGGTCGACACGCCAGCACTGATCGAAGCGCTCAAGCTTGGCCGGTTGGGCTACCTGGGGCTGGACGTCTACGAAGAAGAAGCCCAATTGTTTTTCGAGGACCGCTCGGACCTGCCCCTGCAGGATGACGTGCTTGCCCGCCTGCTGACCTTCCCCAACGTCATCATCACCGCGCACCAGGCCTTCCTCACCCGTGAGGCCCTGGCGGCGATTGCCGGTACCACATTGGCCAACATTGCCGCGTGGGCCGATGGCCGGGCGCAGAACCTGGTCAAGGGATGATCAGCGGTCACATACCAGGCTCATGATAGGCCGGCACCCGTGATAGGATGCCGCGCCTATTTGGAGGATCCATGGCCGAACACGATTTCCGCTTCAGCTTGCTGAGCCCGCAACATACCCTGATCGAATGCCGTGCCCTGGTGCCGGGCCGTTACCAGGTCACCGGCAACGGTGGTTCGATCAAACATGGCGACGTCCTGATCGTCAGCCTGCGCGGCAGTAAAACCCTGTCGATGCGACTGACCGTCGAAGGTGACGCACGCTACTCCATCCGCCCAGCGGGCCAGTGGGTCGCCATGGCCCAAGGGCCGAAGTTCGGCGAACTGGAGATTCACACCTGGAAGGTCAATTGCGACAGCTGCGACGCCGTGCTGGAGTTTGAATTCGCGGTAGAAACCAAGCTGACCAAGGCACCGCTGCAACCGGCCGCCAACGCGCGTATCAAAGAACTGGGCTGGGCCAGCGAAGGCGATAAGCACCGCTGCCCGAAATGCCAGCAGGCCGCGCAATGAAAGGCCCGCTGCTGCTCGCCGCCATCGGCATGGGCCTGGCAGGCTGCGCTGCCGATGGCGCCAAGCTCGAGCGCGACCACAGCTACGTAGTGGAATGGATCGGTGAGCGGCCGTTGATGGACTACGCGCACCTCACCGTCACCCTGGGCGCCGATGGCCGCGCCTATGGCAATGGCGGCTGTAACCACTGGTTTGCGCCGTACACGGTCGAAGGCGACAAGCTCAGCTTCGGCCCAGTCGGCAGCACCCGGAAAATGTGCGCCGAGGCCCTGATGGAGCAAGAGCATCGCTTCTTCCAGGCCCTGCAAGGCGTGCAGCGCTGGGACATCTCGCCGATCGAGCAGACGCGGTTCTGGCCGGCCGAAGGCAAGCCGATCCGCTTGTGGCTCGAAGAAGGCTGATCTAGGCGCACTCTCCTGTATTAACGCGGTGTCCTCTGGTTCTGTGGGAGCTGGCTTGCCTGCGATGCGGACGACGCGGTGTATCAGGTACACCGCAGCGATGCCATCGCAGGCAAGCCAGCCCCCACAGTTTTATCCTTTCAGCGCCTTGAGCTTGGCCAACACCCCTTCCGCTGTCTGCTCACCCATCAACTGCTCACGCACCTTGCCCTTGTCGTCGATGATGTAGGTCACCGGCAATGCCTCGCTGCGCGGAATCTCGAAGATCCCGTCCGGGTTCTGGGCCAGTACCGTGAACTTGATCCCCAGCTTGTCGCTGGCGGCCTTCAGTTCTTCACCCTGCACATTGTCGAAGTTGACGCCGAACACCCCGACATTCTGGCCTTTCAACTGCTCTGCCAGGGCATTGAGCTCGGGGATTTCCGTGCGGCACGGCCCACACCATTCGGCCCAGTAGTTGACCACCAGCCACTGTTTGTCCAGGCGTTCGGCCGCCACTTTCTGGCCATATTGGTCAACGCCGTAATCGTTACCGCAGCCGCTGAGCAGCAGGGTTGTGATGATCGCCAATGCACCGATCAGTCGCCTTGTCATGGGGTATTCCTTCGCAAAAATGAACGTTGGCTGCGGCCTATCGCCTCTTACGGTTTAAGGACAGGCGCCAGCGCAGGTAGAATACCCGCCACCTTACGCAAGATGCGACCCGCACATGACCGATCTGACGCTTTATCACAACCCGCGCTGCTCGAAATCCCGCGGTGCGCTGGAACTGCTGGAAGCCCGCGGCCTCACCCCGACCGTCGTGCGCTACCTGGATACCCCACTGGATGCCGCGCAAATCGAGGCCCTGCTGAAAAAACTGGGGATCAGCGCACGCCAACTGCTGCGCACCGGCGAAGACGAATACAAAACCCTGAACCTGGCCGACGCCAGCCTCAGCGACACCCAACTGATCGCCGCCATCGCAGCCCATCCCAAGCTGATGGAACGCCCGATCCTGGCAACCGCCGATAAAGCCATCATTGGCCGCCCACCCGAGAACGTGCTGGAGATCCTGCCGTGACTACGCCCTATGTGCTGGTGTTGTATTACAGCCGTAACGGCTCGGTGAGCGAGATGGCCCGGCAGATTGCCCGCGGTATCGAGCAAGGCGGCATGGAAGCGCGGTTGCGCACCGTGCCGGCGATTTCCACCGAGTGCGAAGCGGTGGCGCCGAGCATTCCCGACGAAGGCGCGCTGTATGCCAGCCTGGACGACCTGAAGCACTGCTCGGGCCTGGCCCTGGGCAGCCCGACCCGGTTCGGCAACATGGCCGCGCCGCTCAAGTACTTCCTCGATGGCACCAGCAACCTGTGGCTTACCGGCGCTTTGGTCGGCAAGCCGGCCGGCGTGTTCACCTCCACCGCCAGCCTGCATGGCGGCCAGGAGACCACGCTGATGTCGATGCTGCTACCGCTGCTGCACCATGGCATGTTGATCACCGGCCTGCCCTACAGCGAGCAGGCACTGCTCGATACCCAGGGCGGCGGCACGCCGTATGGCGCCAGCCACCATTCCGGGCCAGACGGTAAGCGCATGCTCGATCAACATGAAATCACCCTGTGCCGGGCCTTGGGCCTGCGCCTGGCCAAGACCGCCACGCTGTTGGAGAACGGCCGTGGCCAGGAAGCCTAAGGTCCTGCCAACGCGGGAATGGCTGGCGCCGCGGGTCAAGGTGGCACGCACGCTGAGCCTGCTGGCGTTTTTAGGCCTGGTGGGCTTGTTGTGCGCGTACTACCTGTTGGTCGCCGACCTGCATGGGGCGCGCCCGTGGATCATCCTGCTGATCGAGTTGGTGCCGCTGCTGATACTTGCGCCAGGCATGCTGATGGGCAGCGCACGCGGGCATTCGTGGATGTGCTTTGTGGTGAACCTGTATTTCATCAAGGGCGCGCTGGCGGCGTATGACCCGAACCGCCAGTGGTTCGGTGTGCTGGAAATGCTGGCGAGCCTGGCGGTGTTTTGCACGGCGTTGCTGTATGTGCGTTGGCGGCATCAGTTGAACCGTCGACTGGCCGATTGACTGATCGTTCCCACGCTCCGCGTGGGAATGCTGCCCAGGACGCTCTGCGTCCCGGGCCTAGTGCAAGGGTGACGCGGAGCGTCACAGGATGCATTCCCACGCGGAGCGTGGGAACGATCAGGTGATCAATGATTCACCGTGTAAGCCAACATCATCGACAACTGACACATCGGCCGCCCACTCTCGGCATGCCACTGGTTGAAGGCGCCCTGCACCGTCGCCAGGTCGCGCAGGCTGGTCGGGGCCTTGTCGACAATCTTCTGCGCATTCAGCGCCGCCACCACGTCATCGCTCGGCACAAAGGTGTCCTTGCCGACCATGCGCAGAAAGCGCGGCGCCGACAGCCCGCCCAGTTGATGGCCATGCTTGCTCAGGTACTTCCAGAGCCCAACGATGTCAGTCACCGGCCAATCGGCGATAAACGCACCGAAGCTGCCTTTTTCCTGCTCGATATCCAGGATCATCTGCGCATTGCGCGGCACACTCTTGAGCTTGCCCAGGTGGCGGATGATGCGGGCGTCCTGCATCAACCGTTCCAGGTGCTCGGCGCCCATCAGCACGACTTTTTCCGGGTCGAAACCGAAGAACACCTGCTCGAACGCCGGCCATTTGGCATCAACCACGCTGTGCTTCAAACCGGCGCGGAACACCCGCAGCGCCAAGGTCGACAGGTAACGGTCATCGGTGATCTTGCGCAATTGCGCCGGGGTCTTGGGCACCGGCAGATGGGCTTCCAACTTGGCCGCCGAACCGAAGCGGTTCAGACAATATTCGTGCAGCCACTTGTAATCGCGCATGCCCTCTCCTGTCAGTCGAATTGAAAACGGCGCCCGCAAGCGCCGTGTACTAGAGCCTCGGGAAGACTCAGAGGTTCACTACATTGACGAAACGCGATGCGGCGGTCTCATCGATTTTCAAGCTGGTGAAGTCAAACAGGTTGCGGTCGGCCAATTGCGACGGGATCACGTTTTGCAGGCTGCGGAAGATACTTTCGGTACGCCCCGGGGTCTTGCGCTCCCAGTCCACCAGCATCTCCTTGACCACCTGGCGCTGCAGGTTTTCCTGGGAGCCGCACAGGTTGCACGGGATGATCGGGAATTGCTTGAAGTCGGAATAAGCCTGGATGTCCTTCTCGTTGCAATACGCCAGCGGGCGGATCACCACGTTGCGCCCATCATCGGCACGCAGCTTGGGCGGCATGGCCTTGAGCGAGCCGTTGAAGAACATATTGAGGAAGAAGGTTTCGACGATGTCATCGCGGTGATGACCCAAGGCCATCTTGGTCGCGCCGATCTCATCGGCAAAGGTATAGAGCGTGCCACGGCGCAGGCGCGAGCACAGCGAGCAGGTGGTCTTGCCTTCCGGGATCAATTCCTTGACCACCGAGTAGGTGTCTTTCTCGACAATGTGGTACTCCACGCCCAGTTCTTTCAAATAGGCCGGCAGCACATGCTCAGGGAAACCGGGTTGTTTCTGGTCCATGTTGACCGCCACGATCTCGAACTTGATCGGCGCGACCTTTTGCAGGTGCAGCAACACGTCGAGCATGGTGTAGCTGTCTTTGCCGCCGGAGAGGCAGACCATGACCTTGTCGCCGTCCTCGATCATATTGAAATCGGCGACCGCTTCACCGGCCAGGCGACGCAGGCGTTTTTGCAGTTTGTTCTGGTTGACTGTAAGAGTGCCCATGGCGCTTGGATCCGCAAAGGTGTGTGACGAAAAGCGCAGCATTTTACCGGTAAGACTCGCCGAGTTCCAATGTGGGAGCTGGCTTGCCTGCGATAGCGGTGTGCCAGTCAACATCTCTGGTCCGGACAGGCCGCCATCGCAGGCAAGCCAGCTCCCACACTGGATCCCATGAATCCTGACAGACCGCACCGCGATTAGCGTGAGTGTTTACAGCGCAATTTGCTCTAAAGGCCCTACAGTTATTCCGGTCATCCCTTTCTATACTGCGACTTGAGGTCGCACATCTATCCAGACCTTTCAGGCCATTTGGCCCGTGGGCGCTCCGATGGGGGGCGATGGTAATAACGACAGGAGTGACTGGCATGATCCATCACGTCGTGGGGCTGTTTACCCATCCCGACCAGGAATGGCGGGAAATCCGTGGCGATAAAGAAGAAAGCATCAGCCACATGTACCTCACTCATACCCTGATTCTCGCGGCGATCCCCGCCATTTCCGCCTTTATTGGCACCACTCAGGTCGGCTGGGTCATCGGCAACCGCGCCCCGGTGATGCTGACCCAGGAAAGCGCGCTGTGGATGACCCTCATGTCCTACGCGGCCATGCTGTGCGGCGTGGCGGTGATGGGTGCATTCATTCACTGGATGGCCCGCACCTACGACGCCAGCCCAAGCATGGCCCGCTGTGTGGCGTTTGCCACTTATACCGCCACACCCTTGTTTATCGGCGGGCTGGCGGCGCTCTACCCGCATATGTGGCTGGGCATGGTCGTGGGCACGGCGGCGATCTGCTACACGGTGTACCTGCTGTATGTGGGGCTGCCGACCTTCATGAGTATCGACCCGGATGAAGGCTTCCTGTTTTCCAGCTCGGTATTGGCCGTCGGCCTGGTGGTGCTGGTGGCGATCATGGCCTTTACCGTGATCGTCTGGGGCCTGGGCGTCGGGCCGATCTACACCAGTTGAACGAAAAAACCCGCAGGCACGGCCACCGCAAGGTGGCTTTGTGCGTTATGCATGACCATTCGGCGCCTGACAGATTCGGAAACACCCAGCTTTGCGGCATACTGGGCGTCTCTGGAGATATGTACAGCATGCCCGAGCAACTCAATACCCGCGTCGAAGATTGTTTCCTGCAAGCCGAATCCTTTTTCAAACGAAGCTTCAAACGCCCCCAGGTCAGCCTCAAGCTGCGGGGCCAGAAGGCCGGTGTCGCGCATTTGCACGAGAACCTGCTGCGCTTCAACCCTCAGTTGTACCGTGAAAACAGCCAACACTTTCTCAAGCAAACCGTGGCCCATGAAGTGGCGCACCTGATTGCCCACCAATTGTTTGGCGAGCGTATCCAGCCCCATGGAGAGGAATGGCAGTTGATCATGCGCGGGGTTTACGAGCTGCCGCCCGACCGTTGCCACACCTACGAGGTCAAGCGTCGGCAAGTGACTCGCTATATTTACCGCTGCCCGTGTGCGGACAGTGATTTTCCGTTTTCACCGCAGCGCCATGGGCTGGTGAACCAGGGGCGGCGGTATTTGTGTCGGCGGTGTCGGCAGACTCTGGTGTTCACTGGAGAAACTCGGGTGGAATGAGGGCCTCTTCGCAGGCAAGCCAGCTCCCACATTTTGATTGCGTTCACAGATCCAGATGTGGGAGCTGGCTTGCCTGCGAAAGCGCCCGCTCAGTCAACCTACAACCTTGGCCTGCCGCAATTGCTCTATCCGCTCAATACCGAACCCCAACTCCGCCAGCACCTCATCACTGTGCGCCCCCACCGCCACCCCAATATGCCTAGGCGCCGGCAACCCCTCGGAGAATTTCAGCGGGCAGGCCAATTGCGCTTGTGTCGAGCCGTCACCCCGGGGCACCTGGCTGACTAGCTCCCGCGCCTTCAACTGGGGATGCTCCGCCGCTTCGCTCAAACTCAACACTGGCTCAACACAGGCATCCACCCCGGCAAACAACTCACACAACTGGTCAAAACTGCGCTTCTCGAACTCCACCTGCAACGCCTGTTTGAGCACGGCCTGGCGTTCGGGCGTCACGCTGTGTGCCGCCAGTTCCGGGCGCCCCAAGGCCGCGCACAGCTGCTGCATAAACCCCGGTTCCAAACTGCCCACCGACATCCAGCGCCCATCGCGTGTACGGTAGTAGTCATAGAAACTCCCGCCATTGAGCACATGGTTCTCCCACCCAGGCTCGACCCCACAAGCCAGGTAGCCGGCCCCCGCCATGGCATTCAGACTGAACGAGCAATCGGTCATGCTCACATCCAGGTATTGCCCCACCCCGCTTTGCTGCCTGGCAATCACCGCCGCCAGCAAGCCCACCACGGCATGCAGTGAACCGCCCGCCACATCCGCCAGCTGTACGCCCAGGGGCAACGGGCCGGTGTCCTGGCGCCCGGTATGGCTGGCCACGCCGGCCAACGCCAGGTAGTTGATATCGTGCCCGGCGCGGTCCTTATAGGGGCCGGTCTGGCCGTAACCGGTGATCGACACATAGATCAGCCGCGGGTTGATCGCCTTCAGCGCCTCATAGCCCAGGCCCAGGCGCTCCATGACACCGGGGCGGAACTGCTCGAGCAGGATGTCATGGCCCTTGACCAACTCACGCACAATCTCCAGCGCCTCGGCCTGCTTGAGGTCCAGGGCCAGGCTGCGCTTGTTGCGATTGAGGTAGGCGTGGCTGGCCGAGGTACCACGATCATGGGGCGGCAATACACGCAACAGGTCCATCCGTGTGGGCGATTCGATACGCAGCACCTCGGCCCCCATGTCCGCCAGCATCAGGGAGGCAAACGGGCCGGGCAGCAAGGTGGAAAAATCCAACACTTTAAGGGACGCCAAGGGACCTGACATGGGGACTCCAGTTGGGTTGCGAATACTCACAGACTAGGCAGCCGGGCAGCTGCCGGCAATCGTCAGAACGATCAACCACAGTGACCGTTTTGATCACGGCGGGCTTTTTCGCGGCGGCGGCTTTATCATTGGCCGACGTTTGTTGGCAGAGTCTTCCATGAAGTTCGCGATTGCACTGTATAGCGCCGCCCACGCGCCCTCCTCGCGCCGCGCCCTGTTGTTCGCCCAGGCGGCGCTGGCCGGCGGGCATGAGATCGTGCGGCTGTTTTTCTACCAGGACGGCGTGTACAGCGCGTCCAATAACATCGTCGCGCCCCAGGATGAGCAAGACATTGCGCGCCAATGGCGCGAGTTTGTCAGCCAGCACCAACTCGACGGCGTGGTGTGCATCGCCGCAGCCCTGCGCCGGGGTGTGCTTAATGCCGAGGAAGCTGCGCGTTACCAACGCAGCGCGGTCAACCTGGAAGCACCCTGGGCGTTGTCGGGCCTGGGGCAATTGCATGACGCGATCCAGGACGCCGACCGCCTGATCTGTTTTGGAGGGCCGTGACATGTCCAGATCCTTATTGGTGATCAGCCGCCAGGCCCCATGGTCCGGGCCGAGTGCGCGGGAAGCACTGGATATCGTGCTGGCCGGCGGCGCGTTCGATCTGCCCATTGGCCTGCTGTTCCTGGATGACGGTGTGTTCCAACTGGCGCCGAACCAAGCGGCCAAGGCCGTGCAACAGAAAGACCTGAGTGCCAACCTGCAGGCCCTGGGCCTGTTCGGCATTGATGACGTGTTCGCGTGCAGCCATAGCCTGACCGCACGCGGGTTGGCGCCGCCTGCCCACGCGCAGGCGCTCGACAGCCAAGCCATTTTCCAGCTGATTGACCGTTACGACCAGGTGATTACCCTCTGATGTCGACTCTACATGTGGTGTCTCATTCCCCGTTTACCGACAGCCGCCTCGACAGCTGCCTGCGCATCTGTGGCACCGAGGACGCTATCCTCCTATGTGGTGACGGAGCCTACGGCCTGCACACGCCCGCCCTGCATACCAAAGGCGTAAAGGTGTTTGTGCTGGCCGAAGACATGCAGGCGCGCAACCTGCCGCTGCCCGACTGGGCTGACAGCGTCGATTACCCAGGCTTCGTGCAACTGTCGATCGACTACGACAAGGTCAACACCTGGCTATGAACACCCTGACCGTCGGCGCACGCACCCTGGAACTGGATAAGGACGGCTACCTCCTCGACCTCAACGACTGGTCCGATGAAGTGGCGAATGCCCTGGCCGCTGCCGAAGCCTTGGAGCTGACGCCGGCACACTGGGAAATCCTCACCCTGCTGCGCCAGTTCTACACCGAATTCCAGCTATCCCCCGCCACGCGCCCGCTGATCAAGTACACCGCCTTGAAGCTGGGCCCGGAAAAGGGCAACAGCCTGCACCTCAACAAACTGTTCAACGGCACTCCCGCCAAACTCGCCGCCAAGCTGGCGGGCCTGCCCAGGCCGACGAATTGCTTATGACCGACTTTGCCCCCCTGACTCTCGTAACGCCCCAAGAGCATCCCTTTGCGCAGTTCGTGCGCATCCTCGGCAAAGGCAAGCGTGGCGCGCGCAACCTCACCCGCGAGGAAGCGCGGGAAGCCATGGGCATGCTGCTCGACGAAAAGGTCGAGGACACCCAGCTCGGCGCCTTCCTGATGCTGCTGCGCCACAAGGAAGAAAGCCCGGAAGAACTCGCCGGTTTCACCGAAGCCGTACGTGAGCGCCTGCACGCGCCAGCGCTGAACGTCGATATCGACTGGCCGACCTACGCCGGTAAAAAGCGCCACCTGCCGTGGTTCCTGCTGGCAGCCAAATGCCTGGCGCAGAACGGCGTGCGCATCCTGATGCACGGCGGCGGCGCCCACACTGCGGGGCGCTTGTACACCGAGCAATTGCTGGACGGCTTGCAGATCCCGCTGTGCCGCGACTGGCAACAGGTCCAGAGCACCTTCGCCCACGGCAACCTGGCATTTATCCCGCTGGGTGATTGGGCCCCACAGCTGCAACGCATGATCGACCTGCGCAACACCCTGGGCCTGCGCTCGCCTATCCACTCTCTGGCGCGCCTGCTCAACCCGCTGAATGCGCGTTGTGGCCTGCAAAGCATTTTCCACCCCGGTTACCAGGGCGTGCATCGCGATGCCAGTGGCTTGCTGGGTGACAACGTGATTGTGGTCAAGGGCGACGGCGGCGAGATCGAGATCAACCCCGACACCCTCAGTCACCTGTACGGCACCACCGGCGGCCAGAGCTGGGACGAAGAGTGGCCCGCCCTCTCAGACCAGCGCCACGTCAAGCCAGCAACGCTTGAGCCCGAGCACCTCAAAGCGCTGTGGCGCGGCGATGTTGAAGACAGCTACCCGCAACTGGCGTTGATCGCCACCATGGCGTTGGCCCTGCGCGGCCTTGGCCACCCACGGCAACAGGCGTTCGAGTTGGCCCAGCAGTACTGGGACGCACGGGATAAATCGATTTAATCGATCATTCACGCCGGTTCTTTGCGCTTTTAGTTCGAACTCATCCCTTTAGACTGGGCTCCAACGCTTATCAGCCAAGGAGCCAGTCATGGGTTTATTGATCGACGGACAGTGGAAAGACCAGTGGTACGAAAGTAGCGCCGATGGCGCTTTCCAACGGGAGCAGGCACAACGCCGCAACTGGGTGACCGCCGATGGCGCGCCAGGCCCGAGTGGTGAAGGCGGCTTCAAGGCCGAGGCCGGTCGCTATCACCTCTATGTATCCCTCGCCTGCCCGTGGGCGCACCGCACCTTGATTCTGCGCAAGCTCAAGGGCCTGGAAAGCCTGATCGACGTCTCGGTGGTCAGTTGGCTGATGCTGGAAAACGGCTGGACCTTCGACAAGGCCCACGGCTCCAGCGGCGACAACCTCGACGGTTTCAACTTCATGCACCAACGCTACACCGCCGATACCGCCGACTATACCGGGCGCGTGACCGTGCCGGTGCTGTGGGACAAAAAGCTCAAGCGCATCGTCAGCAATGAATCGGCGGAGATCATCCGCATGTTCAACAGTGCGTTCAATGCGCTGACCGGCAATACCCTGGATTTCTACCCCCAAGCCCTGCATTCGACCATCGACAGCCTCAACGAACGCATCTACCCCGCCGTGAACAACGGTGTGTACCGCGCAGGTTTCGCCACCTCACAACAGGCGTATGAAAGTGCGTTTGATGATGTGTTTGCCGAGCTGGATCATTTGGAACAGCACCTGGGCAGCCATCGTTATCTGGCCGGCGAGTACCTGACCGAAGCCGATGTACGGCTGTTCACTACGCTGATTCGTTTTGATGCGGTGTACTACAGCCACTTCAAATGCAACCTGCGGCGAATTGCCGACTATGGGAATTTGTCGAACTGGCTGCGGGAGATGTATCAGTGGCCGGGGGTGGCCGAGACGGTGGATTTCGAGCATATCAAGGGGCATTACTATGCCAGCCATCGCACGATCAACCCGACGGGGATTGTGCCGAAGGGGCCGTTGCAGAGGTTTGATACGGAGCATGATCGGGTGCGGCTGCCGGGTAAAGGTGTCTTTGGCTGATCCGGATCATCGGTTGTAATGAGATGGCCTCATCGGGGGCAAGCCCCCTCCCACACTTGGAATGCATTCCAATGTGGGAGGGGGCTTGCCCCCGATGCTTTTGAGGTCAGACTTGGGACTGGGCGCCCTCGAACCACTTGAGCTTTTCACGCAGTACCACCACCTCACCCACGATCACCAGTGTCGGCGCATGCACTTCATGCTCCGCCACCATGCGCGGCAGGTCGGCCAGGGTGCCGGTGAACACGCGCTGGTTGGACGTGGTGCCCTGCTGGATCAGCGCCGCTGGGGTATCTGCGGAGCGCCCGTGCTTGATCAACTGCTCGCAAATGATCGGCAAGCCAATCAAGCCCATGTAGAACACCAGGGTCTGTGAGGGGCCGACCAGGTCTTGCCAAGGCAAGTCCGAGGTACCGTTCTTCAAGTGCCCGGTAATAAACCGTACCGACTGGGCATAATCGCGGTGAGTCAGCGGAATCCCGGCATAAGCCGCACAACCACTGGCTGCCGTGATACCCGGCACCACCTGGAACGGGATGCCATGGGCCGCCAATTCCTCGATCTCTTCGCCACCACGACCAAAGATGAACGGGTCACCCCCTTTAAGGCGCAGCACGCGCTTGCCTTGCTTGGCCAGGTCGACCAGTTGCTGGTTGATCTGGTCCTGAGGCACCGCGTGATCGGCACGACGCTTGCCGACGTACACGCGCTCGGCATCACGACGGCACAGTTCCAAAATCGCCGGCGCAACCAAACGGTCGTACAGCACCACGTCGGCTTGCTGCATCAGGCGCAATGCGCGGAAGGTCAGCAAATCCGGGTCACCTGGGCCCGCACCCACCAGGTACACCTCACCGGGCGCGTAAGGCGGCGCGCCATTGACCTTTTCGATCAACAGGCGCTCGGCCTCCTCGCCCTGCCCGGCCAACTGGCGGTCGGCAATCGGGCCCTGGAACACTTCTTCCCAGAACGCCCGGCGCTGCTGCACATCCGGGTACAAACCTTTGACCTGAGCCCGAAAACGCGCGGCCAGCCCAGCCAGTTGCCCGTAGGTGGAGGGAATCCAGGTTTCCAGCTTGGCGCGAATCAGCCGTGCCAGTACCGGCGCGTCACCGCCGCTGGAGACGGCAATCACCAAGGGTGAACGGTCGACAATCGCCGGGAAGATCACGCTGCACAACGCTGGCGCGTCCACCACATTGACCGGCACGCAGCGACGCTTGGCATCACTGGACACTTGCGCATTCAGTGGCTCATCGTCGGTAGCCGCGATAATCAGGGTGCAACCGTCCAGGTCGGCCTCCTGATAACCGCGCAACATCAGTTCCCCGCCACTGCCCAGCACCAGCTCACGCAGCTGGCTTTCGATCTGGGGAGCAACCACCCGCAACACCGCGCCGGCATCGGCCAGCAGCCGGGATTTGCGCAAGGCAATCTCCCCACCACCGACGACCAACACACGACTGCCGCGCAGGTTATGAAACAGCGGCAGAAATTCCATTTAGCGGATGACCTCAACGCCCGCCATGTAAGGCTTGAGCACCTCAGGTACACGGATCGAACCGTCCGCCTGCTGGTAGTTTTCCAGCACGGCCACCAGGGTACGGCCTACGGCCAGGCCCGAACCGTTGAGGGTATGCACCAGTTCCGGCTTGCCGGTTTCCGGGTTGCGGAAACGCGCCTGCATGCGACGGGCCTGGAAGTCACCGCAGTTGGAGCACGACGAAATCTCGCGGTATTTGTCCTGGCTCGGCACCCACACTTCCAGGTCGTAGGTTTTCACGGCGCTGAAGCCCATGTCGCCCGTGCACAGGGCCAGTACGCGGTACGGCAGCTCCAGCAGCTGCAACACGCGCTCGGCGTTGGCAGTCAGGCCTTCCAGGGCTTGCATGGAGGTCGACGGTTCTACTACCTGGACCATTTCAACCTTGTCGAACTGATGCTGGCGGATCATGCCGCGGGTATCGCGACCCGATGCGCCGGCTTCGCTACGGAAGCACGGGCTGTGGGCAACCAGCTTCAACGGCAGTTGCTTGGCGTCGAGGATTTCGCCGGCGACGATATTGGTCAGCGACACTTCGGCCGTCGGGATCAGGTACAGGTCGGCTTCGCCGTCGCGGCTGATCTTGAACAGGTCTTCTTCGAATTTCGGCAGTTGGCTGGTGCCCATCAACGCCGGCGCCTGAACCAGGTACGGGGTGTAGGCCTCTTCGTAACCGTGTTCGCCGGTGTGCAGGTTGATCATGAACTGCGCCAGTGCACGGTGCATGCGCGCAATCGGGCCGCGCAGCAAGGCAAAGCGTGCGCCGGACATTTTTGCCGCGGTTTCAAAATCCAGGCCACCGGTCAATTCGCCCAAGGCGACGTGGTCCTTGATCTCGAAATCGAAGGCTTTCGGCGTGCCCCAGCGGCGCACTTCGACGTTGCCGTCTTCATCTTCGCCGACCGGTACGGATTCGTGGGGCAGGTTCGGAATGCCCAGCAGGATCGAATCCAACTGGGTCTGAATGCCTTCCAGCTCGATTTTGCCGTCGGACAGCTCAGTGCCCATGCGCTCGACATCCGCCATCAACGGCGCGATGTCTTCGCCGCGCTGCTTGGCCTGGCCGATGGACTTGGAGCGCGCATTACGTTCAGCCTGCAGTGCTTCGGTGCGGGTCTGGACGGTCTTGCGCTGTTCTTCCAGCGCTTCGATGCGCGCAACATCCAAGGCAAAGCCACGGGATGCCAGGCGGTCCGCTACGTCCTGAAGGTTGCTACGTAACAGTTTGGAATCGAGCATGTCGGTCTCTCGTTATCAAAGTTTGGTCAAGGACAGGCCAGCCCAGGTGGCGAGCAGCCCGCCGAATACGCTGATGGCCGCATAGCCAATCGCCAGCGGCACTTGCCCGCTTTCCAGCAGGCGCACGGTATCCAGTGAAAAGGATGAAAAAGTCGTCAGGCCGCCAAGAAAGCCAACCATCAGGCCGGCACGTACCTCGACAGGCACTTCCGGGCGTAACAAAAACAGGCCGTATAACACGCCGATCAACAGGCAGCCCACGATATTAACGGCGAGCGTCGCCGTATAGAAGTGTTTCGGCCAATTGGCGTTGATCCAATTGCCGGTGGCGAAGCGCAACAGCGTCCCGGCAATCCCCCCCACCGAGACGGCGACCACCAAAGGAATCATGATTTTCTCCGCTGCCGGGGGCTCAGACGGTCGAGGGTGGCCAGGTGATTGAGCTTCTCACCGATCTTCAGCTCCAGGCCACGGGGCACGGGCTGGTAGAACGGCTGCGGCTCCAGCTCATCGGGGAAGTAGTCTTCGCCGGCCGCATAGGCGTCCGGCTCATCGTGGGCATAACGGTATTCGTCGCCATACCCCAGTTGCTTCATCAGCTTGGTCGGTGCGTTGCGCAGGTGCAGCGGCACTTCGAGGGAGCCGTGCTCGGCGGCCGCACGCAGGGCCGACTTGAAGCCCATATACACCGCGTTGCTTTTCGGCGCGCAGGCCAGGTAGGTGATGGCCTGGGCCACCGCCAGCTCGCCTTCCGGGCTGCCGAGGCGCTCCTGCACCTCCCAGGCGGCCAGGCACAGGCTCAGGGCCCGCGGGTCGGCGTTGCCGATGTCTTCGCTGGCCATGCGCACTACGCGGCGCGCCAGGTACAGCGGGTCGCAACCGCCATCGATCATGCGCGCAAACCAATACAGCGCGCCGTCAGGGTTGGAACCGCGTACGGATTTGTGCAGCGCGGAAATCTGGTCGTAGAAGGCTTCGCCGCCCTTGTCGAAACGTCGGCGCGTGTCACCCAGCAGGCTTTGCAACAGATCAACGCCAATCTCGCCGCCGTCTTCGGCCAGGTCGGAAGCGTTCTCCAGCAGGTTGAGAAAGCGACGCCCGTCACCATCGGCGGCGGTCAGCAAAATTTTGAAGCCTTCATCGCTGAGGCTCAGCTGGCGCTTGCCCAGGCCCTTGTCTTCGCTCAAGGCACGGTGCAGCAGCTTTTGCATCGCCGCTTCATCCAGGCTCTTGAGCACATAGACCCGCGCCCGTGACAACAAGGCGTTGTTCAATTCAAAGGAAGGGTTTTCGGTAGTGGCGCCGATAAAGATCAGCGTACCGTCCTCGACATAAGGCAGGAACGCATCCTGCTGCGACTTGTTGAAGCGATGCACTTCGTCGACGAACAGGATAGTGCGCTTGCCGTATTGCCCGGCCTGCTGCTTGGCCACTTCCACCGCCTGGCGGATCTCCTTCACCCCGGCGAGCACCGCCGAGACCGTTTCAAAGTGCGCGTCCGAGACTTTCGCCAGCAGCCGCGCCAGGGTGGTCTTGCCCACGCCCGGCGGCCCCCAGAAAATCATCGAATGCAGCGCACCCTGCTCCAAGGCTTCGCGCAAGGGTTTGCCGCGAGCGAGCAGGTGTTCCTGACCGACGTACTCATCCAGGTTGGTCGAACGCAAGCGCGCGGCCAGTGGCTGGGCAATCGGGTCACTTCGAAACAGATCCATGGGCAGCGTTTGAAACCTCTAGATTATTCCTGGATCACGTCGGCACCCTTGGGGATGTCGAACTTGAACTTGGACGCGGGCACCGGCTGGTTGGCCTTGACTCCGGAGAACAGGATATCGGTGCGCTGGCCGACGCTGTCGACCAGGCGCATGTTGTTGATCACGCCGTTGCCGAACGACAAGGACAGCGTGTCAAACAGCGTGTCCTTGGATTTTGGCTTGAGGGTGAATTCGATGACGTTGCTGGTCTGCTTGGAGGTGATGTCGAAGCTGTCGTTGATTTTCGACACATCACCCGACAGCAGCAGTGCCGGGGTCTGGTTCAGGCGTGGATCGAGCTTCTTGATGGTGGCTTGTTCCAGGTCCGGGTCCCACAGCGTGACTTTCTGGCCGTCGGAAACGATGGTCTGCTCCGCCTTGCCTTCGGTATGCCAGTAGAACAGCCCTGGGCGCTGCACGGCCATTTCACCGGCTGTTTCCTGCAACTGGGTGCCGCCGGCATCCAGGGTGAGCTGGGAGAAGCGCGCGGTGAGGGTCTGGGATTTGTCCAACAGGTTCTTCAGGCTGGCGACGGAAGCCGGGTCAGCGTGAGCCGAAACAGCGGTCAAGGCCAGGGCCGGCAACAACAGCATGCGGATAAAGCGCATGGGAGTCCTCATTGAGTAGTCAGGGCACGCCGCGTGTTGCCACGCGGCGCGGAATCAGTCGCGCATCTGCCCAGGGGCGATGACTTCACGCGAGCCATTGGTGTTCATTGCGGTCACGACGCCGGCCATTTCCATGGCTTCGATCATGCGGGCGGCGCGGTTGTAGCCGATTTTAAGCTTGCGCTGCACCGCCGAAATCGAGGCACGGCGGCTTTCCAGTACGAAGGCCACGGCCTCGTCGTAGAGCGCGTCGGTTTCAGCATCATCGTCGCCACCGCTGCTGCCACCGTCGAAGCCGCTGCCGGCCTCTTCCACGCCAGCGAGAATGTCGTCGTTATATTCCGGCGCGCCGCGCAGTTTCCAGGCTTCGACCACACGGTGGACTTCGTCATCGGAAACAAAGGCGCCGTGAACGCGAATCGGCAGGCTGGTCCCGGGCGGCATGTACAGCATGTCACCGTGGCCCAGCAGTTGCTCGGCGCCACCCTGGTCGATGATGGTACGCGAGTCGATCTTGCTGGAGACCTGGAACGCCATGCGCGTCGGAATGTTGGCCTTGATCAGGCCGGTGATCACGTCCACCGACGGCCGCTGGGTCGCGAGAATCAAGTGGATGCCCGCCGCCCGCGCCTTCTGGGCGATACGGGCGATCAGCTCTTCAACCTTCTTGCCGACGATCATCATCATGTCGGCAAATTCATCGACCACCACCACGATGGTCGGCAACTTGGTCAGCAGTGGTGCTTCATCGTGAATGCTTTCGCGCTTGTACAGCGGGTCGGTCAGCGGTGTGCCGGCGTCCTGGGCTTCTTTGACCTTGGCATTGAAGCCCGACAGGTTACGCACGCCCATCTTCGCCATCAGCTTGTAGCGGCGCTCCATCTCGGCAACGCTCCAACGCAGGGCGTTGGCGGCGTCCTTCATGTCGGTAACCACCGGGCACAGCAGGTGCGGGATGCCTTCGTAGATCGACAGTTCCAGCATCTTCGGGTCGATCATGATCAGCTTGGCGTCATCCGGCCCGGACTTGAACAGGATCGACAGGATCATGGCGTTCACACCCACCGACTTACCGGAACCGGTGGTACCGGCTACCAGCAGGTGCGGCATTTTCGCCAGGTCGGTAATCACCGGCTTACCGCCGATGTCATGGCCGAGCGCCAGGGTGACCGGCGATTTGAAGTTGTCGTATTCCGGGGTCGACAGCACTTCGGAGAAGCGCACGATCTGCCGGTCTTCGTTGGGGATCTCGATACCCACGGTGGTCTTGCCCGGGATCACTTCCACCACGCGCACGCTGGTCACGGCCAGGGAACGTGCCAAATCTTTGGCCAGGTTGGAAATACGGCTGACTTTTACCCCGGCGGCCGGTTGGATTTCGTAACGGGTGATCACCGGGCCCGGATGGATCGAGTCCACCGACACTTCGACGCCGAATTCCTTGAGCTTGATTTCCAGCAGGTGGCCGACGGCCGCCAGGGATTCGGGGGAATAGTTGAGTTGTTTCTTTTCGGCCGGGTCCAGAATCGAGATCGGCGGCAAGGTGCCTTCGACAGCGCTGTCGATAAACAACGGTGCCTGCTTCTCTTTTTGCACGCGATGGCTGGGCTCCGGCGCCTTGGGCGGTGCCGGGGCGATCACGGGCGGCACCTGCTTTTCACGGTCCGACATGTGCTTGCTCAGGGCCTGCTCGCGCTCGATCAAGCGCTCCTTGACCTTGGCTTGCTCGCGTCGATCCGGCGTGCTTGGAGCCACCACCTCGTTGACACGGGTGTCAACCTCACGCAGCTGCGCCACCATTTGCTTGCGCTCGACACGGGCGGCCCACCAGCGGTTGGCGGCGCCCTGGAACAATTCGAACAGGTCGAGGGTAATTTTGCCGGTCACGTCCATCACCTTGAACCATGACAGGTCGGTGAATACCGTGAGGCCGAACAGGAACAGCGCGATGAACATCAGGGTGCTGCCCTGGATATTCAGGGTACGGCGTGCCAGGTCGCCGAGGCTTTCGCCCAGAGCCCCGCCCGCGCCCGCTGGCAAGCCGGTCGGTGCATGGAAGTGGATATGCGCCAGCGCAGCGCCCGACAGCACCAGGAACACCAGGCCGATCAGGCGCCAGGAGAACAGCCAGCCGCTCCACTGCCACGGTTCGTGACGCTGGCGGAAGATCTGCCAGGTCTTGATCGCCAGCAACAGCGGGAAAATGTAGGCGAAGTAACCCAGGATCATGAAGAGGATATCGGCGCTGTAAGAACCTACAGGGCCGCCGAAATTCTGCACGTCATCGATCTTGCTGTTATGACTCCAGCCCGGATCGTCCTTGCCATAGGTGAGCAAGGCCATCATCAGGAACAGACACAGCGCACCGATGGCAATCAGTGCGCCTTCCTTGAGTCGGTAATGCAGGTGCTGGCGCCAGGCCGGTACGACTGCTGCTTTAGGTGCTGCGGCGGATTTCTTCAAAACGGGTCTATTCCTGCGCCTTTAGCGCGTCCATCTGTTAAATGACTACACGACTGCTCTATCCGGAGCAGCTGAAAAATGAACGAATGTTGCTGAATCTACTTTTAACATCCGGTGACGGATAGGTGAAATGGCGATAACGCCACAATGGCCGCATTGTACGGGTTTGCGTGCGCGATGCCACGCACTTGCCCTTCACCTGACTGCACGGACAATTTGAGCATGCATTGCCTTTGCTGACAAAGGCTTATGAGCTGTATTTAGCAATCCAGGCAAGCTTGGCAAATGGCCGGCATGCGCCAGACCCGATTACGACCACACCCTGTGTGCAGAGTTGCAGAAACACCCGCTCATGCTAATCCTCGTTAATAGCCTATTCGGGCTGGCCCCGTGGCGCCGGGTCGTCAATAATCAACACTTGCGGTGCAGGTGCATGACCTGCCACTCCCCTCCCCTTCCGTAAGCCTGGATGCCATGCTGACCTGGTTACAACGCGACACCCTGACGTTCCCACCTTTGGCCAAGGCCATGCGCGAACCCAACGGCCTGCTCGCCGCCGGTGGCGACCTGTCGGCCGAACGACTGATCCAGGCCTACCGTCATGGCTGTTTTCCCTGGTTCTCCGAAGGCCAGCCTATCCTCTGGTGGTCACCCGACCCTCGCACAGTGATATTCCCCGACGAGCTGCATGTTTCCCGCAGCCTGGGCAAATTATTGCGCCAGCAGCGCTATACCGTGACCTTCGACCAGGATTTCGCCGCCGTCATACACGCCTGCGCCGCGCCCCGTGCCTATGCCGATGGCACTTGGATCACCGAAAGCATCCAGCAGGCCTATCTGGAGTTGCACCAGCGTGGCTACGCGCATTCCGTCGAGGTCTGGGACCAGGGCGAACTGGTAGGTGGCCTGTATGGCCTGGCGATGGGCCAGTTGTTTTTTGGCGAGTCCATGTTCAGCCGCGCCGACAACGCCTCCAAATTCGGCTTCGCCACATTGACCCGGCAACTGCAAGCCTGGGGATTTGTACTGATCGATTGCCAGATGCCCAATGATCACCTGCACAGCCTGGGTGCCCGCGGCATACCGCGCAGCGTCTTCGCTGACTTCCTGGACAAACATCTGGACCAACCCAACGCCGGGCCGTGGGTTTCCTAGGCGACTTTCGCGCACGTGGCTTACACTTATTTCAAAGCTTATCCCGAGGGTTGATCATGACCGAGCTGGCGCGCTTGAAGTTCTATGCCACTCAAGCCCACTCATGCAGCTATCTGCCCGACGAGCAGGCCACCACGCTGTTCCTCGATCCCAGCCAGCCCATGGACGTGCATGTGTATGCCGACCTGTCCGAGATGGGCTTCCGGCGCAGCGGCGATCACCTGTATCGCCCCCATTGCCAGAACTGTAATGCCTGCGTGCCCGCACGCATCCCGGTTGCGCAGTTTTCGCCCGACCGTAACCAGAAACGCATTCTCAAGCGCAACGCCGACCTGACCGTACACGCCACCAAACCCCAATACAGCGAAGAATATTTCGATCTCTACCAACGCTATATCGAGCAGCGTCATGCCGACGGCGATATGTATCCGCCCAGCCGCGACCAGTTTTCCACATTCCTGGTGCGTGACCTGCCCTTTTCGCGGTTCTACGAATTCCGCCTCGACGGCCGCCTGTTGGCCGTGGCGGTCACCGACCTACTGCCCAACGGCCTCTCGGCGGTGTACACCTTCTATGAACCGACCGAAGAACGCCGCAGCCTCGGGCGCTTCGCCATCCTGTGGCAGATAGGCGAAGCGCTGCGCCTGGAACTGGAAGCGGTGTACCTCGGATACTGGATCAAGAACTGCAAAAAGATGAACTACAAGACCCAATATCGGCCCATTGAGCTGCTGATTAATCAAAGATGGGTCACGCTTAACTAGAACCCCTTGGCTTGAACACCCTTTTTCGGGCACAATGCACGCCGCTTTTGCCTGGCGCAGTTGCACCGGGCCATTCACTGGATACCGAGGGCTTTACTGCATGTCGAAAGAAGACAGCTTCGAAATGGAAGGCACTGTCGTCGACACCCTGCCCAACACCATGTTTCGTGTGGAGTTGGAAAATGGGCACGTCGTAACCGCGCATATCTCCGGCAAGATGCGCAAGAACTACATTCGTATTCTTACCGGTGACAAAGTGCGCGTCGAGCTGACGCCCTATGACTTGAGCAAAGGGCGCATCACTTACCGCGCTCGCTAAGCAAGTCAATACAAAACGCCCGGTTATGCCGGGCGTTTTTGTGTGCGCAGGATTTAACAGTCGCCACTCGACCCTGTGGGAGCTGGCTTGCCTGCGATAGCGGTGGGCCAGTTAACGATGTGCGACCGAAGGACCGCCATCGCAGGCAACCCAGCTCCCACAGTTGATGGTCACAGTCTCGTAAATCGTATTTCAGGCAGCAAAAAGGCGCCTTTCGGCGCCTTTTGCAATGTTGCAGCTAACGATCAGGCCATTTCCGCCGTGGTCTCGAACTCGAAGGTCAGCTCGCCGTCCTTCAGGTCGATGTGCACCACGCCACCATGGTCGGAGAGTTCGCCGAACAGGATCTCTTCGGCCAGTGGCCGCTTGATCTTGTCCTGGATCAGACGCGCCATCGGGCGTGCGCCCATTGCCGCATCGTAGCCGCCCTCTGCGATCCAACTGCGGGCCGCTTCCGTCACATCCAGCTGCACGCGCTTGTCTTCCAACTGCGCTTGAAGCTCGGTGAGGAACTTGTCCACCACGCTTTTGATGACCTCATGGCTGAGGCGACCAAACTGGATAATGGTGTCCAGGCGGTTGCGGAACTCCGGCGTGAAGCTCTTCTTGATCACTTCCATGGCATCGGAGGAGTGATCCTGATGCGTAAAGCCGATCGAAGCCCGCGCCGCGGTTTCGGCACCGGCGTTGGTGGTCATGATCACGATCACATTGCGGAAGTCCGCCTTGCGCCCGTTGTTATCGGTCAGGGTCCCGTGGTCCATGACCTGCAACAACAGGTTGAAGACTTCCGGGTGAGCCTTTTCGATTTCATCGAGCAGCAATACGCAATGTGGCTGCTTGGTGATCGCCTCGGTCAACAGGCCGCCCTGGTCGAAGCCGACATAGCCCGGAGGCGCACCGATCAAGCGCGACACAGTGTGGCGCTCCATGTACTCGGACATGTCGAAACGGACCAGCTCGATGCCCATGGCCTTGGCCAACTGGCGAGCCGCCTCGGTCTTGCCGACACCGGTCGGGCCTGCGAACAGGAACGAACCGACTGGCTTGTCCGGCGACTTGAGGCCCGCACGGGACAACTTGATCGCCGTGGACAGCGAGTCGATGGCCGCATCCTGGCCAAACACAGTGAGCTTGAGGTCGCGCTCCAGGTTACGCAGCAGCTCCTTGTCGGAACTGGTGACGTGTTTTGGCGGAATCCGCGCGATCTTGGCCACGATGTCCTCGACCTGAGGCACGTCGATGCGCTTCACGCGCTTCTCGACCGGCTGCAGGCGCTGGTAGGCACCCGCTTCGTCGATCACATCGATGGCCTTGTCAGGCATATGCCGGTCATTGATGTAGCGCGACGCCAGCTCAGCCGCCGCACGCAAGGCCTCATCGGTGTACTCGATGCCATGGTGCGCTTCAAAACGCCCCTTGAGCCCACGCAGGATGCCGATGGTATCTTCAACCGACGGCTCGGACACGTCGACTTTCTGGAAGCGACGCGCCAGGGCACGGTCTTTTTCGAAGATGCCGCGGAATTCCTGGAACGTGGTCGAACCAATGCAACGGATATCACCCGAGGACAGCAGTGGCTTGAGCAGGTTGGAAGCGTCCATCACCCCACCGGAAGCCGCACCGGCGCCAATGATGGTATGGATCTCGTCGATAAACAGGATGGCCTGCGGGCGTTTTTTCAGCTCGCCGAGCAACGCCTTGAAGCGTTTCTCGAAATCGCCACGGTACTTGGTCCCGGCGAGCAACGCGCCCAGGTCAAGGGAATAGACGACACTGCTGGCCAGCAGGTCTGGCACCTGGTTATCGACAATGCGCTTGGCCAGGCCTTCGGCAATTGCGGTTTTACCCACGCCCGCCTCACCCACCAGCAACGGGTTGTTCTTGCGACGACGCGCAAGTATCTGCGCTACACGCTCTACCTCGTGCTCACGCCCCACCAGCGGATCGATCCGCCCTTGGCGCGCCATTTCATTGAGGTTGCTGGCATAGGCATCCAGCGGGTTGCTGGAAGAAGAAGATTCACCGCCCTCCTCGTCCTGCATATCCTGCTCGCCCTCGGAATGATCGCCGTGCCCAGGCACCTTGGAGATACCGTGGGCGATGTAATTGACTACATCAATACGGGCAACGCTCTGCTGCTTGAGCAGGAACACGGCCTGGCTTTCCTGTTCGCTGAAAATTGCCACCAGCACATTCGCGCCCGTGACTTCACGCTTACCGGAGCTCTGTACGTGGAACACAGCACGCTGCAATACCCGCTGGAACCCCAGGGTTGGCTGGGTTTCGCGGTCCTCGTCATGCACGGGGATCAGTGGCGTGGTGGAGTCGATAAACTCCTGCAGGTCATGCTTGAGCTTGTCGAGGTTGGCGCCGCACGCACGTAGAACGGTGGCGGCAGCTTCGTTATCCAAAAGTGCCAGCAAAAGGTGTTCGACGGTCATGAATTCATGACGCTTCGAACGAGCCTCTTTGAAGGCAAGATTGAGGGTGACTTCGAGCTCGCGGTTTAACATAGCTTCACCTCATACCCAAGTGGTCGGCGTTAACCGTCCTTCTCGATTTCACAGAGTAGCGGATGCTGGCTTTCCCTGGCGTACTGGTTGACCTGCATGGCCTTTGTCTCGGCGATGTCGCGGGTAAACACTCCACATACTGCCCGTCCTTCTGTGTGAACGGCCAGCATTACCTTGGTCGCCAACTCGCGGTTCAGGTTGAAAAACACCTCGAGCACTTCGACGACGAAATCCATCGGTGTGTAGTCATCATTAAACAAAACCACCTTGTACATCGGCGGCGCCTGTAAAGCAGGCTTGGCCTCCTGAACAGCAATGCCTGCAGAACCGTCGTCGTCATGTTCCTGATCCGGGCGATCCTGATTGAATGTTAGTCGAATCTGGCTGTTTGCATGCATGGGAAAGAAAGGTTCGTCAGTGGTTCAATTACAGTGGTGGGGGCGGCCTGTCAGAATTTCAACTCTGACCCTTTGGTCACCTTGACTATCGGCGAAACGGTGTTACAACGAATAGAGCCCACAGTGGGTAAAAAAGGTCCGCGCAGTCAACCTTATTTATTCGGGTTAGGACGGATAGACAGGATGATACTCCAGTGATGGAGTCTGGTGCAGAGGGATAAGGGAATGGCTAGTGGTAAGGTCAAGTGGTTCAACAATGTCAAGGGTTACGGCTTCGTCATTGAAGACGGCAAGGAAGACGGCAAGACCGAGGACCTTTTTGCGCATTTCTCAGCGATCCAGATGGAAGGTTACAAAACGCTGAAAGCGGGTCAGCGTGTCAACTTTGAAATCATTCAAGGGCCAAAAGGCATGCATGCCGTAAATATTGTTGATGCGCCTGCCACTGCAGGCGTGAAAGAAACAAAGGTAGAAAAATCAGAGAAGCAGCGGGCCTGACCAGCCACTGAAATCAAGCACTCAAAGTAAACCGGCCGCCCCGACTCATCAGGGCGGCCGGTTTTCTGCCTGTTTACATATGCTTGATCAACGCATCACCAAACCCCGACGACGACACCAACGTAGCGCCATCCATCAGACGCTCGAAGTCATAGGTCACGGTCTTGGCCGAAATCGCGCCGTTGGTGCCCTTGATGATCAGATCCGCCGCCTCGACCCAGCCCATATGCCGCAGCATCATTTCCGCCGACAGGATCAATGAACCAGGGTTGACCTGATCCTTGCCCGCATATTTAGGCGCAGTACCGTGGGTGGCTTCAAACATTGCCACGGTGTCCGACAGGTTGGCCCCCGGCGCAATACCAATGCCGCCCACTTCCGCCGCCAGGGCGTCGGACAGGTAATCACCATTGAGGTTGAGGGTCGCGATCACGTCATATTCAGCCGGACGCAGCAGGATCTGCTGGAGCATGGCGTCGGCAATGGCATCTTTGACCACTACATTCTTGCCGGTCTTGGGGTTCTTGAACTGCATCCACGGCCCGCCATCGAGCAAGGTCGCACCGAACTCTTCAGCCGCCACTTCGTAGGCCCATTCCTTGAAGGCCCCTTCGGTGAATTTCATGATGTTGCCTTTGTGCACGATGGTCAGCGAGTCGCGGTCGTTATCCACCACATACTGCAAGGCCTTGCGCGCCAGGCGCTTGGTACCCTCTTTGGAGACCGGCTTGACGCCAATTCCGCAATCCTGGTCGAAACGGATCTTGGTAACACCCATTTCTTCCTTGAGGAACTTGATCACTTTGATCGCTTCCGGCGAACCGGCCTTCCACTCGATGCCCGCGTAAATATCCTCGGAGTTCTCACGGAAAATAGTCATGTCCACGTCGCCAGGCTTTTTCACCGGGCTGGGCACGCCTTCGAACCAGCGCACCGGGCGCAGGCACACGTACAGGTCAAGTTGCTGGCGAAGCGCTACGTTCAGCGAGCGGATACCGCCACCCACCGGCGTTGTCAGCGGGCCCTTGATGGACACCACGTAATCCTTGACCGCGTCCAGGGTTTCCTGGGGCAGCCAGGTGTCCTGGTCGTAGACTTGAGTGGCTTTTTCGCCAGCGTACACCTCCATCCAGGAGATTTTGCGCTTGCCGCCGTAAGCCTTTTCAACAGCGGCGTCGACCACCTTGATCATCACCGGGCTGATGTCGACGCCAATACCGTCACCTTCGATGTAGGGGATGATCGGTTGGTCAGGAACATTGAGAGAATGGTCTGCATTGACGGTGATTTTGTCGCCGACTGCCGGAACCTGAATCTTCTTGTATCCCATGCTGAACTCCATCTATGGATTGAACATCTGGCTGCGTTCGAGCCTACTCCAGATAAATGGCGACTGAAACCTCACGCCATGCTCATTTGCATCGAAAACAGCATATTTGGTGGCCTACAAGCCTGAAAGCAAAGGGAAAAGCGCCAATTTTGAGCACATCCCACTACCCCACGCACCTGCGACCTTTAGACCAATGGACGAGCCCCCTTTTGTATGAAGGCTCAGCGTAAGCATAGCGACCTATGTATAATGCCGCCGCTGACCAAAGAGTCACGACGGCGGACCGCTCTAGAACGTAGCCTTTCGCCAGAAAGCCGGACTATTACCATAGCCCACCCGCTTGACGCTCGACTGATGCAAACCAACATCACCGCGAAGAAACCTCGACATTTCGCTCATGGATGACTTTGAACGAACGCGCTCTACCCGGCGCATCTCGAGTTTCTGCGCACGCTTTCAGCAAAGAAGAGAGTTAATCCGAATATGCCCACCCGCTCGAAGATCATCTACACCTTCACCGACGAAGCCCCAGCCCTCGCCACCTATTCACTGCTGCCTATCGTAGAGGCCTTCACCGCTTCCGCTGATATTGCCGTGGAAACCCGCGACATTTCCCTCGCCGGGCGCATCCTCGCAAGCTTCCCCGAGCAACTGGGCACCAAGGCCATCCCGGACCACCTCGCCGAACTGGGCGACCTGGCCGTTACGCCTGAAGCCAACATCATCAAGCTTCCCAACATCAGCGCCTCGACCCCGCAGCTGCAAGCCGCGATCAAGGAACTGCAGGCCCAGGGCTACGCCCTGCCGGACTACCCTGAAACCGTAACCACCGACGCGGAAAAAGAAACCCGTGCACGTTACGACAAGGTCAAGGGCAGCGCCGTGAACCCGGTACTGCGCGAAGGCAACTCCGACCGTCGCGCACCGCTGTCGGTCAAGAACTACGCACGCAAGCACCCGCACAAGATGGGCGCCTGGGCTGCCGACTCCAAGTCGCACATTGCCCACATGAACAACGGCGACTTCTACGGCAGCGAAAAAGCCGTGCAGATCGAAACCGCTGACGCGGTCAAAATTGCGCTGGTTGCGAAGGACGGCACCACCACCGTCCTGAAGGAAAAGACCAGCGTTCAGGCCGGCGAAATCATCGACACCGCCGTGCTGAGCAAGAAAGCCCTGCGCAGCTTCATCGCCGCTGAAATCGAAGACGCCAAGAAGCAAGGCGTGCTGCTGTCGGTTCACTTGAAAGCCACCATGATGAAGGTCTCCGACCCGATCATGTTCGGCCAGATCGTTGCCGAGTTCTATAAAGACGCCCTGGCCAAGCACGCGACCGTGCTGGAACAGATCGGCTTCAACCTGAACAACGGCATCGGCGACCTGTACGCCCGCATCAAAGCCCTGCCGGCCGACCAGCAGGCGCAGATCGAAGCCGATATCCAGGCGGTCTACGCCGTTCGCCCTGCCCTGGCGATGGTCAACTCCGACAAAGGCATCACCAACCTGCACGTGCCGAGCGACGTCATCGTCGACGCCTCGATGCCAGCGATGATCCGTGACTCCGGCAAGATGTGGGGCACCGACGGCCAACTGCACGACACCAAGGCTGTGATCCCGGATCGCTGCTACGCCACCATCTACCAGGCGGTCATCGAAGACTGCAAGGCCAATGGCGCCTTCGACCCCACCACCATGGGCAGCGTGCCAAACGTTGGCCTGATGGCGAAGAAAGCCGAAGAGTACGGCTCCCACGACAAGACCTTCCAGATCAAGGCTGACGGCGTTGTCCGCGTCACCGACAGCCAGGGCAACCTGCTGATGGAACAGAACGTCGAAGCTGGCGACATCTTCCGCATGTGCCAGACCAAAGACGCGCCGATCCAGGACTGGGTCAAGCTCGCCGTCAACCGTGCCCGCGCCAGCAACACCCCGGCCATTTTCTGGCTGGACCCTAAGCGCGCGCACGATGGCGTGGTGGTCGAGAAAGTTCAGACCTACCTGAAAGATCACAACACCGAAGGCCTGGACATCCGCATCATGGCCCCGGTCGATGCGATGAAGTTCACCCTGGAGCGCACCCGCAAGGGCCTGGACACCATCTCGGTGACCGGCAACGTACTGCGCGACTACCTGACCGACCTGTTCCCGATCATGGAACTGGGCACCAGCGCCAAGATGCTGTCGATCGTGCCGCTGATGAATGGCGGTGGCCTGTTCGAAACCGGCGCTGGCGGTTCGGCTCCAAAGCACGTGCAGCAACTGCTGGAAGAAAACTTCCTGCGCTGGGATTCCCTGGGCGAGTTCCTGGCCCTGGCCGCGTCCCTCGAGCATTTGGGTGTGACGTACAACAACCCCAAAGCCCTGGTACTGTCCAAGACCCTGGACCAGGCCACCGGCCAGTTCCTGGACAACAACAAGTCGCCATCGCGCAAGGTCGGCAACATCGACAACCGCGGCAGCCACTTCTACCTGGCGCTGTACTGGGCACAAGCCCTGGCGGCCCAGACCGAAGACACTGCACTGCAAGCGCAGTTTGGCGAATTGGCCAAAACCCTGGCCGAGAACGAAGCAACCATCGTTGCCGAACTCAACGCCGTACAGGGCAAGCCAGTGGACATCGGCGGCTACTACGCGCCGAACCCAGAGCTGACCAGCAAGGCCATGCGCCCGAGCAACACCCTCAATGCGGCGATTGCCAAGTTGAAGTAAGGTTGTAAGGATGCGAAGAAGCCCCGGCCCAGTGCCGGGGTTTCTGCTTCGGACTGCCACCGATTTAACTGAAGAAACCCAATAGAATGTGGGAGCTGGCTTGCCTGCGATGACGGTCTACCAGCAAGCTATTCAGTAGCTGACCCACCGCTATCGCAGGCAAGCCAGCTCCCACATTGACCGCAATCCTGCCCGAAGACCGCGGGGCATCCCAAGAGACTTCCCATGACCTGGCAACCCCACATCACCGTCGCCACCATCGTCGAAGACAACGGCCGCTTCCTGATGGTCGAAGAACTCAAGGGCGGCCGCGCCGTGCTCAACCAGCCCGCCGGCCATCTGGATCCGAACGAAACCCTGACCGAAGCTGCCGTGCGCGAAACGCTGGAAGAAACCGGCTGGGACGTGGAAGCTACCGGCATCGTCGGCATCTACCTGTACACCGCACCCAGCAATGGCGTCACCTATCAACGGGTCTGCTTTATCGCCAAGGCCCTGAGACACCACCCGGACTATCAACTCGACGAAGGCATCCTGCGCTCCCGCTGGCTGACCCGTAACGAGCTGATGGCCCTGCGCGACGACTGGCGCAGCGAGCTGATCATCCGCTGCATCGATGATTACCTGGCCGGCCAGCGCCATAGCCTCGAATTGATCCGCCCTTCTCTTTAGCCTTGCGGGCGTGAGCCTGTTAGAATCGCGTCCTTTTTCAAGACACCCGTTGAAACCCTATGCGTGATCCAGCCCCTTCTGACACACAAAAGAAGCGCGTCATCGTCGGTATGTCCGGCGGCGTGGATTCTTCCGTTTCCGCCGTTCTGCTCATGGAGCAGGGTTATGAGGTGGAAGGCCTGTTCATGAAGAACTGGGAAGAAGACGATGGAACGGAATATTGCACCGCCATGGACGACCTGGCCGACGCCCAGGCCGTGTGCGACAAGATCGGCATCAAGCTGCACACCGCCAACTTCGCCGCCGAGTACTGGGACAACGTGTTCGAGCACTTCCTGGCCGAATACAAGGCCGGCCGCACGCCGAACCCGGACATCCTGTGTAACCGCGAAATCAAGTTCAAGGCCTTCCTCGACTACGCCATGATGCTCGGCGCCGACCTGATAGCTACCGGCCACTACGTGCGCCGTCGCGATATCGATGGCCGCACCGAACTGCTCAAGGGTCTGGACCCGAACAAGGACCAGAGCTACTTCCTGCACGCCGTGGGCGGTGAACAGATCGCCAAGACTCTGTTCCCGGTCGGCGAGCTGGAAAAACCCGAAGTGCGCAAGATTGCCGAGAAGCACGGCCTGGCCACCGCCAAGAAGAAAGACTCCACCGGTATCTGCTTTATCGGCGAGCGACGCTTCAGCGATTTCCTCAAGCAATACCTGCCGGCGCAACCGGGCGAGATCAAGACCACCGAGGGTGAAGTGATCGGCCGCCACCACGGCCTGATGTACCACACCATCGGCCAGCGCCAGGGCCTGGGTATTGGCGGTTTGAAGGACGCCGGTGAAGAGCCGTGGTACGTGCTGGTCAAAGACCTGGAAAACAACGTGCTGGTGGTCGGCCAAGGCAATGAGCACCCGCTGCTGTTCTCCGGCGCCCTGCTCGCTTCCGAGATCTATTGGGTCAACCCTATCGACTTGAGCACCCCGCGCCGCCTGACCGCCAAAGTGCGTTATCGCCAGAGCGACCAGCCCTGCACCCTGGAAAAGACCGCCACCGGCTACCGTGCCACCTTCGATGACCCGCAGCGCGCGGTCACCCCTGGCCAGTCCGTGGTGTTCTATGACGGCGAAATCTGCCTGGGCGGCGGCGTGATTGAAGTCGCGCAAGCCTGGAGCAACCCGGCATGAGCCCGACCCAGGAGCAATTGACGGCCCTTGGCGGTGTCTTTCTCGCTGCGGTACTGGTGGACAAGATCGCCAAGACCGGCCAGGTCACTGAGGCCGGCCTGACCTGCATGCTCGGCAGCCTGCTGATCCGCGATCCCAAGGACACCCTTGAGGTTTACGGCGGTGACGACCTGGCCCTGCGTGAAGGCTATCGCGCCCTGATCGGCGCCCTGGAGCGCGACCCCAGCACTCTGCAGCGCGAACCGTTGCGCTATGCCCTGTCGATGCTCGGCCTTGAGCGCCAACTGGCTAAGCGTGACGACCTGCTGGACACCATCGGCAAGCGCCTGCCGCAGATCCAGTCCCAGGTAGAACACTTCGGCCCGGCCCACGAAAACGTGATCGCAGCCGTAGGTGCGCTGTACCAGGACACCTTGAGCACCCTGCGCCAGCGCATCCAGGTGCACGGCGACATGCGCAACCTGCAGCAACCCAACAACGCGTCGAAAATCCGCGCCCTGCTCCTGGCCGGTATTCGTTCGGCACGCTTGTGGCGCCAACTGGGCGGTCATCGCTGGCAGTTGGTGATCAGCCGACGCAAATTGCTCAAAGAGCTTTACCCGTTGATGCGCAACGAATAAGTCGCACCAGCAGGCTGTTTTCAAGCCATTACGCGTAATACGCCGGTCAGTTGGCGACGGACCGGCGGATTTTTTCATGTATGATACGCGCCCCATTTCGTTGCCCGACTGTCCGAGAACACCCCATGCAGCTCTCTTCGCTCACTGCGGTTTCCCCTGTTGACGGCCGCTACGCCGGCAAAACCCAGGCCCTGCGCCCTATTTTCAGCGAGTACGGCCTGATCCGTGCCCGTGTCCTGGTTGAAGTGCGCTGGCTCCAGCGCCTGGCCGCTCACCCCGCCATCAGCGAAGTGCCGGCGTTTTCCGCCGAAGCCAACGCTGTATTGAACACCCTGGCGGAAAACTTCTCCTTGGAGCACGCCGAGCGTGTCAAAGAGATCGAGCGCACCACCAACCACGACGTCAAAGCCATCGAATACCTGCTCAAAGAGCAAGCGGCCCAACTGCCGGAACTGGCCCAGGTCAGCGAGTTCATCCACTTTGCCTGCACCAGCGAGGACATCAACAACCTGTCCCACGCCCTGATGCTGCGCGAAGGCCGTGATGACGTGATGCTGCCGCTGATGCGCCAGACCGCCGAAGCCATCCGCGAGCTGGCGATCCGTTTCGCTGCCGTGCCGATGCTGTCGCGCACCCACGGCCAGCCGGCCTCGCCGACCACCCTGGGCAAAGAACTGGCCAACGTGGTGTACCGCCTGGAGCGCCAGATCGCCCAAGTCGCCGCCGTGCCATTGCTGGGCAAGATCAACGGCGCCGTAGGCAACTACAACGCCCACCTGTCGGCCTATCCTGAGATCGACTGGGAAGCCAACGCCCGCGCCTTCATCGAAGACGAGCTGGGCCTGGGCTTCAACCCCTACACCACGCAGATCGAACCCCACGACTACATCGCCGAGCTGTTCGACGCGATTGCACGCTTCAACACCATCCTGATCGATTTCGATCGCGATATCTGGGGCTACATCTCCCTGGGCTACTTCAAGCAGCGCACTATTGCAGGCGAAATCGGTTCATCGACCATGCCGCACAAGGTCAACCCGATCGACTTCGAAAACTCCGAAGGCAACCTGGGTATCGCCAACGCCCTGTTCCAGCACCTGGCCAGCAAGTTGCCGATCTCTCGCTGGCAGCGCGACCTGACCGACTCCACCGTATTGCGCAACCTCGGTGTCGGCTTTGCCCACAGCGTGATCGCGTACGAAGCCAGCCTCAAAGGCATCAGCAAGCTGGAGCTCAACGAGCAGAAGATTGCCGCTGACCTGGACGCGTGCTGGGAAGTATTGGCCGAGCCGATCCAGACCGTGATGCGCCGCTACAACATCGAAAACCCCTACGAGAAGCTGAAAGAATTGACGCGCGGCAAGGGCATCAGCCCCGAAGCACTGCAAACTTTCATCGACGGCCTGGACATGCCAGCCGCGGCCAAGGCCGAGCTGAAGCTGCTCACCCCGGCCAACTACATCGGCAACGCTGTAGAGCAAGCCAAGCGCATCTGATCCAAGCAAGCTCCTTTGAGACGCCCGGCCGCGCCGGGCGTTTTTATTCCTGTCTTAAAAGTGCTTTTTTTCAATAGGTTACACATGAATCCTGATATCCCTCTTCAACTTCTGGGCGGCATCACGGCACGGGAATTCCTGCGCGACTACTGGCAGAAAAAACCGCTGCTGATCCGCCAGGCCATCCCTGACTTCGAAAGCCCGATCGACGCCGACGAACTGGCAGGCCTGGCCCTGGAAGAAGAAGTCGAGTCGCGCCTGGTGATCGAACACGGCGAGCGCCCGTGGGAACTGCGTCGCGGCCCGTTCGCCGAAGACGCTTTCAGCACCCTGCCCGAGCGCGAGTGGACCCTGCTGGTGCAGGCGGTCGACCAGTTCGTGCCGGAAGTGGCTGAGCTGCTGGAGCACTTCCGCTTCCTGCCGAGCTGGCGTATCGATGATGTGATGATCAGCTTCGCCGCGCCGGGTGGCAGCGTCGGTCCGCATTTCGATAACTACGATGTGTTCCTGCTGCAAGCCCAGGGCAAGCGCAACTGGAAGATCGGCCAGATGTGCAATTCCGAAAGCCCGTTGCTGCAACACGCCGACCTGCGCATCCTCGCCGAATTCGAAGAAAGCGCCGAATGGGTGCTGGAACCGGGCGACATGCTCTACCTGCCGCCGCGCCTGGCCCATTTCGGTATTGCTGAAGATGACTGCATGACCTACTCCGTGGGTTTCCGTGCACCGAGCGCCGCTGAAGTGCTGACCCACTTCACCGACTTCCTCAGCCAGTACCTGACCGACGAAGAGCGCTACACCGACGCAGACGCCCAGCCGGTCAGCGACCCGCACCAGATCCAGGGCGACGCACTGGACCGCCTCAAGGGCTTGCTCGCCGAGCACATGAGCGATGAGCGCATGCTGCTGACCTGGTTCGGCCAGTTCATGACCGAGCCACGCTACCCGGAACTGGTGGCCGGCGAAGAGTTGGGCGAAGAAGATTTCATCAACAGCCTGCAAGACGGCGCGATCCTGGTACGCAACCCGAGCGCACGCCTGGCCTGGTCCGAAGTGGACGACGACGTACTGCTGTTCGCCAGCGGCCAGAGCCGTTACCTGCCGGGCAAACTGCGTGAACTGTTGAAGCTGGTGTGCTCAGCCGATGCACTGCACAGCGAAAACCTGGGCGAGTGGCTGGCCGACGAAGACGGTCGCGACCTGCTGTGCGAACTGGTCAAGCAAGGCAGCCTGGGGTTCGCGGATGAATAGAATTCACGTAAGTGTCGCGGACTGGCGAAAGGATATCGACGAGATTCGGCGCATTCGTGAAGCGGTATTCATCGCTGAACAATCGGTCCCGCCTGAATTGGAGTGGGACGCGGACGATGCCGGCGCCATGCATTTTCTTGCATACGAAGGTGATTTCCCGATTGGCACCGCTCGATTGCTGCCCAGCGGCGAGATCGGTCGGGTATCAGTGCTCAAGGACTGGCGTGGGCTGAAAGTCGGCGACAAGCTGATGGAAGCGGTGATCGGCGAGGCGGTGAAACGCGGCCAGACCCGGCAATTCCTGAGTGCGCAGGTGTATGCGGCGCCGTTCTATGAGCGGCTGGGCTTCAAGATCGTCAGCGATGAGTTTCTTGAGGTCGGGATTCCGCATGTGGATATGGTGCGCGGGGACTGACCCGAGTCCGCGTCGCCTGCATCGCAGGCAAGCCAGCTCCCACACTGACCGCATTCCAAAGGTTGTACTCGGTCAAGTGTGGGAGCTGGCTTGCCTGCGATAGCTATTTCAGCAACATCCTGAATGCCCTGCCTGCCAGGGCATTTTGCCGTCTACGATTCAACTTGCGCCCTGCCAGGCCGACAAACTGGCACTATCAAGCAAATGACTCGCAGAGATAACGGACATGTCCCTACGCACCCTGCTCACCGCCCTCGTGATGACCGTCAGCGCTTGCGCCATGGCCGCCACTGAAGTCGTCAACCTGAACAACCGCACCAGCGCCGACCTGCTGCCCGTGGCGCAGAACTTCATTGGCAAGGACGGCACCGTCAGCGCCTACGGCAACCAGCTTATCGTTAACGCTGAGCCCGCCAGGATCGAGGGCTTGCGCGCACTGCTCGGCCAATTGGATACACCGGCCAAACGTCTGCTGATCACCGTCGATACCAACGAGAACAACCAACAGAACAGTGGTGACAGCCAGACCCGCATCATCAGCTACGGCACTGCCAGCCGCGACGGTGGCGTGCAGCAGATCCAGGCCAGCGAAGGCGTGCCTGCGCTGATCCAGGTCGGCCAGAGCGTACCGCTGACCACCACGCAACAGGACAGCTACGGCCGTCTGCAAAACCAGACCCAGTATCGCAACGTCACCCAGGGCTTTTACGTGACCGCCAGCGTCACCGGCGAGACCGTACACCTGGCCATCAGTACCAACCGTGACCGCATGAGCCAGGAACGTCCCGATGTAGTGAACGTGCAAAGCACCGACACAACTGTCAGCGGCCGCCTGGGCGAATGGATTCCCCTGGCCGGCATCAATCGTGAAACCCAGGCGGACAAGTCCTCTACAACCCGCAGCTACTCTACTCAGGGCCGCGATGACCTGACTTTACGGGTCAAGGTCGACACCCTGAACTGAAGCACCGAAAACTGACTGGCAAGTCGCATTAGACTAAAGATGTAGTGCCAGAAAAAAAGCACTACAAAACATTTGACGAGCCAAAAAAGCATGGGCATGATGGCCTCGCTCCCGCTAATCAGGGGCCCTGGCAAGGGCCTTCGGATCGCCGCTCTAAGCTACCCACCTGAGCCGATTCGTGTCTGTACCGCCCACAAGGTGTGTTTGACGTTGGTTGCGACTGGAACGAAGTTGTCCCGAGGGACGGAAGCTAACCAGGTAACCCGGCTACACACTGATGGATCGTACAAAGGCCCACGACGCCCGAAGACCGTTCGCAGTTTGCCCTTACCTGCTCAACTCCCCCCTTGAGCCCCATCGTTCATCCCGTCGCCTACCTCCGTCAGATTTGACTTGAACCCCAAAGCTTCTGGTCAGCGAGCAATCCTACCCAGGCAACGAATGCCGGGCTGGCAAACGGATACTTCAAACAAGACGCGACGAGGTTTTTCCCCATGGCACTGACACGCGAACAGCAAATTGCAGCCCTTGAAAAAGACTGGGCTGAAAACCCACGCTGGAAAGGCGTAACCCGCGCTTATTCCGCTGCTGACGTCGTCCGCCTGCGTGGCTCGGTCCAACCTGAGCACACCTTTGCAAAACTCGGCGCCGAGAAGCTGTGGAACCTGGTCACTCAGGGTGCCAAGCCTTCTTTCCGTCCCGACAAAGATTTCGTCAACTGCATGGGCGCCCTCACTGGCGGCCAGGCAGTCCAGCAGGTAAAAGCCGGTATCCAGGCGATCTACCTGTCCGGTTGGCAAGTGGCAGCGGACAACAACTCCGCTGAATCCATGTACCCCGACCAATCGCTGTACCCGGTGGACTCGGTACCAACCGTGGTCAAGCGCATCAACAACTCGTTCCGTCGTGCCGACCAGATCCAGTGGAAAGCCGGCAAGAACCCAGGCGATGAAGGCTACATCGACTACTTCGCGCCAATCGTGGCAGACGCCGAAGCCGGTTTCGGTGGCGTACTCAACGCCTACGAGCTAATGAAGAGCATGATCGAGGCAGGCGCTGCCGGCGTGCACTTCGAAGACCAGCTGGCTTCGGTGAAAAAATGCGGCCACATGGGTGGCAAGGTACTGGTACCGACCCAGGAAGCTGTACAGAAGCTGACCGCCGCTCGCCTGGCCGCTGACGTTGCCGGTACACCGACCATCATCCTGGCCCGTACCGACGCCAACGCGGCAGACTTGCTGACCTCGGACTGCGACCCGTACGACCAACCATTCGTTACCGGCGAGCGCACCCAGGAAGGCTTCTATAAAGTGCGCGCCGGCCTCGACCAGGCAATCGCCCGTGGCCTGGCCTACGCGCCGTACGCCGATCTGATCTGGTGCGAAACCGCCAAGCCAGACCTGGACGAAGCACGCCGCTTTGCCGAAGCGATCAAGAAGGAATACCCGGACCAACTGCTGTCCTACAACTGCTCGCCTTCCTTCAACTGGAAGAAGAACCTGGACGACGCGACCATCGCCAAGTTCCAGCGTGAGCTGTCGGCCATGGGCTACAAGCACCAGTTCATCACCCTGGCAGGTATCCACAACATGTGGCACAGCATGTTCAACCTGGCGCACGACTACGCCCGCAACGACATGACCGCCTACGTGAAGCTGCAGGAGCAGGAATTCGCAGACGCCGCCAAAGGCTACACCTTCGTGGCGCACCAGCAGGAAGTGGGCACCGGCTACTTCGACGACATGACCACCGTGATCCAGGGCGGCACCTCGTCCGTGACCGCGCTGACCGGTTCGACCGAAGAAGAGCAGTTCCACTAAGTACCGCGTACACGGCCACTGCGGCCCCACGGAAGACCTAACCGCAGTGCCGCGCAACAATCACGCCCCGACTGGTTCGGGGCGTTTTTTTTGCCTAGGAATCACCGAAAATCAAGGGTGGGAGCTGGCTTGCCTGCGATGGCGGTGGGTCAGAGGCAGGTGTTTCAGCTGATCAGCCGCCATCGCAGGCAAGCCAGCTCCTACATTGACCGCCCCCTATCCATAGTTTTTTGCTAAAAACATTGATCCAGAGCGGTATCCGCGCACATCCGATCGGTTAAAAGAACCGTTGCGACAACTAAGCGACACTCAAGCAAGTAACGGTAACTTCCCGCGCCACATGAGAAACACTCGCTTACACCCCACGCAAACAATATTCATTATCATTTAGCGCCTGAAAACTTCGTTACCGCTTAAACAAAACATAATTGATGAAAAGCCCGCTAATGCCCACGCCACAAGGGCTACAGCCCCAAGAAGGTGCACTATGTGCTTATTCCACCGAATAATTTCGCCCTGGGAATTTTACTTGCCCGGTGTTTAGCCATAAAATCACCGCGATTGATTGCAGTGCGACATATCGTCACTGCATCGTTACTTTTTCGAGCTCAGAGACCTTTGCTCTCTGTTAAGGATTTCCAGCATGACCGACGCGACAGGACTCATGGCCCACAACTGGGGCTTTGCCATTTTCCTTTTCGGTGTTGTAGGCCTCTGCGCCTTCATGCTTGGCGTCTCCAGCCTCCTCGGGTCAAAAGCCTGGGGCCGCAGCAAAAACGAACCGTTCGAATCCGGCATGCTACCTACAGGTGGCGCCCGCTTGCGGCTCTCAGCCAAATTCTATCTGGTCGCGATGCTCTTCGTGATCTTCGATATCGAAGCCCTCTTTCTCTTTGCATGGTCTGTGTCCGTCCGCGAAAGCGGCTGGACCGGATTCGTCGAAGCTCTCGTTTTCATAGCAATTCTGTTGGCAGGTCTTGTCTACCTGTTCCGAGTGGGCGCCCTTGACTGGGCTCCGGAAGCTCGTCGCAAGCGGCA
>Ga0055525_1000277_pt1 | contig 47376 bp, 39 predicted proteins | sample AraplaCvi_mMF_r2_FD_55012 | JGI IMG/M metagenome (GOLD analysis project Ga0055525, IMG submission 55012) | Arabidopsis root microbial communities from North Carolina, USA - plate scrape CL_Cvi_mMF_r2 | ecosystem: Host-associated > Plants > Roots > Endosphere | place: USA: North Carolina...
GCGGGTTGGTAGTCACGCTGGTAACGCAGTAATGCCCATGCGAGTCGCGCGGTTTTATTCGCAAGCGCCACGCAGGCGATGTTGGGATGCGTGCGTTGCGAGAGCCGTACGGCCCATCGGCTCAACGGGTCGTCTTTATTCGGCGCCGTTCGCAATGCCGATCGCGCGCCATGCACCAGTAACGCACGCACGTACGCATCGCCGCGTTTGCTGATGCCAAGCAATCGCTCCTTGCCGCCGGAGCTGTGTTGCCGTGGTGTCAGTCCCAACGAGGCGGCCATCTGTCGGCCATTGGCAAATTGCGTGGCGTCACCGACGAGCGCGATCAACGCCGTGGCGACCAGCGGGCCAACGTCACGCAGATGTTGAAGCCGACGTGCGTCAGGTTCGCTATGTGCAAGATTAGCGATCGTGCAGTCCAATTCGCCGATGCGATCGTCGGCGACACGCAGACCGATTCGCCATCGTTCTACCCCAGCATTGGTGGTGGGAGCGTTCGGATCGAAGACCAAATCGGAAGGTTCGCTTCCGACCAAAAGTAGACTTCAAGTGATATCGCTTTACCTAACCAATAGAAATAAAGGGACTTTATGACTACACGGCGATCGACACTAAATTGCCATGTCATTGACAGTTCCCGTCCCTGTGCTTGTGGCAACATTCCATCTGCATTGGATGGCGCGTCTTAGGGGACGGATATGGGAAGAAGATTTTCAGCGGTTTTTCCGCTGCGATGGGTCGCATGTGCCAGTGCTTTGATGCTGGCGGTATGTACATCGGTACCGGCCGCTCCGCCGGTTGCTTGCGCCACCGCATCGGTAAGGTGCGCAGTGATCGGCGACAGCAAAGATGGCTATGAAGACCCTTACCGCGTTTTCATCCGTATCCAGTCTGATCTTGACAGAGTTGCCGCCGGCCAGCCGCGACGCCCTGTTCCCGCTGGTGCCAGTCGTGATCCTATGGAAAGCATCGTGGATGCCTATGCGGCCTACCTGAAGCAAGACGACGCAGGTATGAATGAGGCTCTTGCCGTCGCCGTGGCTAGTGCCCAGCAAAAAATGCAGGACATGACTCAGTGGCAGAAGCCGATGTACGAAAAGTACAACGCGCACCTGGCTGATGTTCTCCATGCCAGCCAATCGTTGCCGCATCTATTGGCGGGAATCCGTACCGTGGATACCGCGCTGTACTACGAGGCTGGCGGCTTGAATCCTGAGCGACGGGACGACCAAATAGGGATGCACAGTCGCACCCTTGAACCACAGGCTGGGCTATGGCTGCGCCTGCCGTGCCGAACCTTGCATAGCCACGAAAAAGATTTCGTGGCAAACGCGAATGCATTTAAAAACGTGCCGGGTCCCGTGCTGGATTGTCCCAGTGACGATCAGGCCATCACGTCACTGGCCGGCATTGCGGACGCGCCGCGATTGTTGAAGCCGCATCAAGCACCCGTATGCCCGAATGGGGTTGCTGACGATGGCACCTGTTATGCGGCTATCGCGCCGTCTAAACCGTCGCCACCGACTCCGCGTGAAGTGGCTATCGCCGGTATGGCTACGCATCCTGATGCGTCCGAGCCTGTGCTGAAGGAAGCTGCCGAAAAGGATCTGCGTGGTGAACTGGATTATGCACTGTTCCTGCACGCCTTCCGCCCGAGCACGTCGACGCGCGATGCGCAGATCCAACACTTGCTCGACGATGTACAAGCCAAATCGTATTTGCATCGAATGCCGACCAGCGAATTCCCAGTCACAGCCTACGATGGTAGCGACGATTCGTTAGTGCCACGAATCATTCTTGCATCAATGGGTGAAGACCAGAGCGTGTCCCAGTACGGCATTCCGTGCGATGTATTAAAAGCCAGGCCCGCGTTGGTGGCGGCCACACAGGCGCGCTATGGCAGCAACATAGATAATTTTCTGCCGCGGTCAGGTTGCGACGACACCGGTGGCCCTGCCGGCTATCCCGCGGAAGCAGTAGCCAAGTTCAGAGATGATGCGATCAATGCTGACGGCCATTTTCTCAACAACTTTGGCGGAAGCATGGTCTATGGTCTTGCAAAGCAGCAGAACGCTATCGAGACATCGTTGCAGGTCGATCCGGCATCCTTCCTATCGCGAGCCGTCGCAAATGCCCAGAGCGTTCCGTATCAGAACTGGGGCTACCTCGGGCTCAATAACTATCACACTAGCTTGCGCCTAAGAGCCGAATTTGAGACGGCCCAGCGAAAACTCGCTGATTACTACGTCACGATGCACATGTCTCATGAGCAACGTATGCAAGCGGCAAGAAATGGACTTTTCGCATTAGTGTTCGGAAGTGCCTGCGGCCAGTCGATGCCGGACAATTCGCCACGTGTACTGCTTCTCAAGCATGCGCCATTGCCTGCGATAGAGGAGGCGTTGAACAAGGACCACAATAGCGATGAACTCCTGGCAGGATGCACACAGTATGGCGGTATAGACCCATTGCTATTGATTGCCTCCGGGAGCTATCCAGAGGCACTTGATCTACTGCTCGCCAACGGCGCTACGGTGAATGATGTCAACACCATAGGCAAGACAGCTTTGATGGAGGCGGCACAGTTCAATCAGACGCAGAGTGTGCACTTGTTGATACAGCGTGATGCCAACCCTAATGCCACGACATGGTCGGCCAACGATGACGCGCTGCTGCACCATGATGGGCGCACTGCGCTGATGTACGCCGCAGCCAATGCTTCGCTATCGACGATCCAATGGTTGCTGGTTAGTGGTGCCGATCCGTACCAGACCGACAGCAAAGGCTTCCGTGCGATCGACTACCTGCTTGGCTATGGCCCAACGCCCCCCAATCCGGTCTTGAACCACTCTGATCGCGTCAAAGCACAGGAATTGTTGTATTGACTTCGCATAGACTCAAGCGTGCGCTTCTGGCCTGCGATCGGCTTTATCGGTGAATTTGTTTGTTCGCGAGCTTCAAGTGTCTGCTTTCAACCCGAAGCCGACAGTTTTGAGGTCGAGTGGCTAATCAATCCGACCTTAGCAAGCTGACGCAATCTTTTTGGCATTCGTTTTGGGACATGATGCGACATGGAAAGGCTTTCTGTTTGGACTGGGGACGTCGTCACGGATGTCGACATGCCGGCAAAGAGCGTTCCTGACCGGAAAGCTACGGTGTCGCCTGACACACTGTTGAGCCGTCCTGGCCGACCGAGCACCACTGGCCCCTGGCGACGTTGAAGGTCTTCGAGGACTGACTCTGCAGCACCTCGGGTAGGTGCTGTTGCTTTATCTCGCTCCAGTGCTCTTTGCGAAACTTTTCTTCGTCGGCGTCAGCCTTCATCAATTTTGCCTGGTACTCCTGCAACCCTTGTTGCTGGCGGGCTCGCTCTTCCGCTTCGTTCTCACGCCGAATCTCGGCGTCGTTGGCCATTTCCTGTCGTTGCTTTTCTTGCTGGCGCCTGACGTTGGCTTGAAGGCGCTCCTGGAAAAGGCGGGTAACGCCGTTTGCGACAGCGAAGGATCTGGCCTCATCCACGTGGCCGCTATCGATCATTGCGTTGAGGGCAATGGCGATGCGTTCCTGTTTCGCCTGGGCGGCCTCTGCCTCGGTCTCCTTGTGCAACAGATTGGTTTGCTGGCCAGGGCAGGGCGTATCCCCATAGGAAACCGCCCCGTTCTTGCCGGTGCACTTGTAGATATCCGTGCCGCTCGCCGTTGAGACCATCAAAGGCAAAAGAAGAAGAGCCCAAAACCGGATGTGCATGCGCGTTCCCCATGACGTGCAGTTACAGGGAGTCTAGCAAATGAGCCGAGTTCCGGCCTGGCTGAATCTGCAGCCGCGTTTTGAGTTGGATTTCCCCTGCCGGGTATTGGGGAATGCGCTGAAGCAGATCTATCCTCGCGCGGCATGAGCTATGAAACGCTCGAAGTCAGGTATAGATATGTTTGAACCCATAATGATCGACACCAAGCGCCTACGCCTCCGTCCGCTCCGAGCGGAGGACGCGCCTTTCTTTTTCGAAGTGTGGTCCGATCCAGAGGCGATGCGCTACTTTTCGTTTCCGCCCATGCAGCACATCGACCAGGCCCATGCGCGTGTTGCCGACAAATTGAAATCTTCGAGCGACGGCACTAGCGTGACTTGCGTCATCGAGTCGGGAGACACAGGAGAAGTACTTGGCGATTGCGCGCTGTTCAACGGAATTTCGCATTCAAAGCGCGCAGAGATCGGGTATTGCCTAAGGCGTAAACACTGGGGAAAAGGCTACATGGTTGAGGCGGCCGATGCGCTCATCGAGTACGGCTTCAAGCAGGTAGAATTGCGTCGAATCGAGGCAGACATCGATCCGCGCAATTGGCCTTCGATCCAACTGGTGGAGCGCCTTGGTTTCAAGCGCGAAGGCTATTTGCGCGAGCGTTGGATCATCGCCGGAGAGGTCGCCGATACCGTCCTGTACGGCTTGATCCAAAGCGACCGTTATCCGATTACAGATTGCGCATAAGCGCGTACATGCGCATCAAATTCTGCAGAATGCCGGCCGCGCGAAATAGCACAAAGCAGCGGCAGCCGAGAGCATGCATTCACATTAATCAACGGACATCATGTCGATCTGCCACATGGCAGATCGACATGATGTGCATGGTTATCGCAACAGGACATATTGCTGTCGGAACAGGGCAGACTTCTTCACTGAGTGCGTTTTGCAAGGCCGCTTAATAATTCAGTCATAGTGAATTAATAGCATCCGGCGCCGACGACGCTTCTGCATCGAATCGATAAAAGGCTGTCGATGCAGGCGCTCGTTGTTGGGACTGGCCAGGTCATCGCACAACACAACTCAATCTAGGGATGCTCTGATCTATTCCACGCACCCGGCATGACGTCCTGGCAGTCTGTTCAAGCCACGCGGCGCAGGCTGCGGTTCTTCTGGACGTCACCCCGTCATTTAAATTCAAGATGTCGGGGCCGCACTGTATGCGCCTATCGCTGCGCCCCAGCGTCTAGATAGACGGCCAGTCTGCCTTCGCCACTGGGGCGCAGCGATACGCGCATACAGTGCGGTGACGGGTACGTGGAATAGATCAGAGCATCCCTGGAGGAAGTCATGAACCATCTCTCCCCAAGTGGTGCCAAAGGCAAGCTCCTGTGCCTCACGCTCCTGCTGTCTGCCGGACTTGTTCCTCAACTCTCTCACGCCGGGTGTTCTCTCCCCGTCGGTAACAGGATGGCTGCCATGCTAAAAACCATCCCCACCCGACAGGTTTCGGTACTCGCTCATCGCGGTCTGTGGGGCAATTTCTCCGGGGATGCATCCCTTCCTGAAAACTCGCGAGCCTCCCTGCAGAAAGCGGACGACGAATGCATGGATGCTGTCGAACTGGACGTCAAGATGACGAAGGAAGGCGTTCCTGTGCTGATGCACGATTTCAACCTCGGGCGCACCACCAATGTCTACACGGCATTTCGCGGCGGCTGCAAATACGACCCGATGACCAATCGGGCACCCATCCGAGCGTGGATTCCGTCAGCTGGCAAACCGTGCCGTTTCTGCATCTGTTGACGCCAGATCGTCACTCGGTGACCGGCTACTTCGTACCGGATATCACCGGCGTGTTTACCTACTGCAATCAACACGGCCTGCGCACGCCGATGATTTTCGACACGAAGACTCAGGAAGCGGTGCGTGCCATCGATCGCCTGGCACAAGAAAACTTTTCGAGCCCCAGCCAAGTCGTGGGTATGAAAGTCAACGCAACGCTCTATCCGTCCTACAGCGCGTTCAAGGCCGATGCGCCCACCCTTCGCGGCATCCCGGTGTTCACCACCAACATGCTGTCGAAGATCAACGTGCCTGCCGTACCTTTATCACCAGCGACAATCCGAAGGGGCTGATCAGCTTCCTTCACTCAAAGGGACTTCATTGATCTAAGGTCCGCGCGAGGGGGCGGTCAGACGCCCCTCTCTCTCATGTCGCGCAGTAGCCGCTCCCCGAAGCATCATACCCATGACACTTTATCGTCGACTTCTTTGCGCTGCCGTGCTTGCCGGCATTGCTGTCGCTCCCGTTGCTTCGGTGCTGGCGGGCGATCCATCGCCAGTGACATTGCGCATAGGAGACACCACGCTGTCCCCGCAACAGTATCGCGATGTGGCCGCTGCCTTGCAGGACACGTCAGGCGCCACCTCGTTCGCCGAGGACAACGATCAGCTAAAGCAGTTTGCCGAAACGGAGGTTCTCGCCGCCCATGCGCGCAAAGACGGTCTGGATCAGGATCACGCCGTAGCTGCGAAGATTCGCATTGCGATCGACACCGTTCTCGCGCACGCCGAGCGCGATCATTTATACGCCACCGCGACAGTCACGAATGACGATGTGAAACAACACTTGAATTCGCAACCCAACGCCTACGACGAATACGCACTCAGCCATATCTTCATCGCGATCGGGCCAACCAAAAATGGTGGCCGACGAACCGAACATGAAGCCCTCATCAAGGCCGAGCAGATCAAAAAGAAGCTTGATGCAGGCGCCGATTTCGCCAGCCTGGCGCGAGCTGAATCGGATGATCCGGCAACGGCCAAGGATGGAGGCGAGCTGCAACCCATGCTTGGCATGTACGTCGCAGACGAATTTCTGCCAGCCATGAGCCAACTGCACAGTGGCGACATTTCCAACCCCATGAAAGGCGCGCAGGGTTACCACCTGATCCTGGTTCAGCAGCGAACCGTTGCAAGCTTCGAAAACCGGCACAAGATGATTGAAGCCGTTCTGCGGGACAAGGCGGTGGAATCAGCCTTGACTCAGTGGATGCAGAACACGCCGGTCGAGTTCAACAAATCGACGCTCGACGACCACACGTCCAAATAGATGATGCCTCGTGCGCATGTCTATGTTTAATCGTCGTCTATGGCTGGTGGCCGCTGCACTAAGTGCGGCCATCGCCTTTGTTGGCATACTGCACCCGGTAAGTACCTCTCTTAAGCCAGCAGCTGCAACACCGGCACCGAAATTCGCTGCTGGCCATCGGATCGTCCACAGTCACGCGACCGATCCAATCATCCATAACGATCCGGCAAGCCGCCTGTTCGATGACGCCAATCTGGATGACGTATGTAGCCGCATGGCGACTCAACCCGCGTACGAATCACAACCCGGAGAGGCTCCTGTAACAGCCTCAGAGCCAGGCGTCGCCGGGAAAGAACAGCTAAGCCGCATTTGTGCGAAGAAAATGATTTCGTCGGACGATGAAATTCTGTCGCGCATGCGTGATGCGGCAAACGGACGCAGCCGATCTATAAGACCCTGGCCGCTTTCTCCATTCACTCTGTGCGAATCGCGACCACGGGCGGCACCTTTGTAGCGTATCGGGCCGGCCCCCACACAGCCAGCTGCCCGAGTGCCCACAACAGCAGCGCACCCAGTGGTAATACGTAAAGCGGCATGCGTGGCAATTCATAGACCTTCATCAGGCCGACATTCGCCAAGTACGCAAGCAACGCGCCGAGTACGATGCCGCCGCTGACGATCAGGAAATTCTCAGCATGGAAGTAGCGCAGGATGTCGCCCGTTGTTGCACCGAGCGAACGGCGTATGCCGATCTGTTTGCGTCGCTGACTGACCCAGAAACTGCTCAACCCCACGATGCCGCCCGCGGTTGCCATCAGCAGCAATCCGCTGAGGATGCTCATCAGCAACGCGACGCTGCGATCGGTCGCGTAATCGCGCTCGCGCGCTTGGCGCAAGGTAACCACACCTTCTTTCGGATCGATAAGGCGCACGCCGCCACGCTCTTGTAGCGCTTTCAGTGCCGCGGCGATTACCGGTTTCATGGCGGTGGAGTCGGTACGCACCAGATACACGACACCCTCTGGATCGAGATAACGTGCGGGAACCAGCACGCTATCCTCGTCGATGGATCGCACGGAGCTGTCAGCGTATGAACCTTGCAGGCTGGCGAGGATGCCGATGATGGTGGCAGGCCCAGCCGGGAGGTAAACCGTTTTGCCCAGGGCCGAACCATCGGGAAACAACTTCTCGGCAGCGCTGCGCGTGATGATGATGCCTGGCACGGACATCTTGTCGTACGGGCCGATGGCAGCGATTTCCTCGGGATGAAAATTGCGCCCGGCAACTAGCGAAATGCCAAGCGTATCGATTGCGTGCTCATCGGCAACGTAGGCAATGGCAAGTTTCGGGTGTGTCTTTTGGTCCGGTTTGAGTTTCAGTCCAAGTGGTATCCCGCCACCGCCTTCCAGCGGATAAGCCTCGCTGGAAAACACGTTGCGCACGCCCGGCACCTGACGCAGGGCGGCGAGGTCGGTGCGAATATTAGTGTCGATCTGCGCGGCGTTCTGACCATTCTTCCATTCGTTGCGGATGACGAAGATATGGGCTTCGTCCGTGCCGGTGGGGCGAGACAAATGGATAAAGCGCGTTGCCACGATAAAGAGTGCGTTAGAGGCCACCGCCAGCGTCAATGCCACCTGCAGCACGATGAGCACGGTGGCTACCTTGTGTCGACCCAGCGCGGCAACGATCGGGCGCAACTGCATCAATGCCCTGGTGAGTGCCATGACGGTAACCTCAACTGTTGATCTTGATTTGCCAGGCGGGCTGGATTCGCGCCGCGCGCCAGGTCGGATACAGGGCTGAAATAACCGTGGCGGCAACTGCAAGCAGCACGGTCAGTGCTATCAGCGAGGCATCGACGTGCACAATGCGTGCAATGCGCGGCTCAAAAAGCCCCCCGGCACCCCGTAGACCGAGCAGCGTCAAGGCCACGCCGAAGATGCCGCCGACGCAACCAATGGTGGCCCCCTCGATCAGGAATTGTCGGTAGATGGCGGCTCGCGAAGCCCCCAGCGCTCGACGTATGCCGATTTCCGGTGCGCGCCGCATGAATCGTGCAAGGATGAGCCCGATGACGTTGACCATCACAATCAGCAAAAAGCTGGCAGACACCAACATGGACAAGGTGGATGCCTTGGGCGTGACGTGCTCGTGCGCCATCCATTCCATCAGGTCGCGCAGTCGTATATTGGGCGCCCATGAAAAGCGGCCGCTGCGTTGCTGTTCCTGGGCATAGTTGCGCAGGAATTCGCGGTAGCGTTCCACATCGGTTGGCGTCGCAAGCTCCACCCAGGCGTTGATCCATACACATTCGCTGTGCAGGTATTTATCCCAGTCGGAGATGCCAAGGTCTGTCGAATACGAAGGGCAGAGATCGTATTTGGTGCCCTTCTTCATATCGATCGCACGGGTGAACGGGATATAGATATCCCCCGTGTCATTGAATATCTCCGGGATTCCAAGGCTGGCGATATCAAAGAAGCGAGGCTTCGGGTTCCAGTCGTCCAGCACGCCGCCAATGCGGAAAATCTTCTCATCCAGCCGGATTTCCTGGCCAACGCTGTTGTGTCCACCAAACAGCTTGTCGTTCAAGCGGCGACTGATGACCGCCACCGTGGCGTGCCGTGCATCGTCAGTCGGAGTCCATCCGCCGCCAAAACGAAAAGGCACATCAAACATGGGGAAAAAATCGGCGGTCACTGCATCGCCACTGAGCGGCATGGCCGGAATCAATCGACTATCCGATTCCATTTGCCATGTTGCCGGATAGAGCAGTGTTTGCCGGCTTGCCTTCTGCGCCTGCCATAGCGCGATGGCATCCATGTAGCTCAATACCGGAGAGGGTTCGCTCCCGTTCCAATTGACGGCTGGGCCAAAACTGTCGACCTGCGGCACGTAAAGCCGGGAAGACTTGGCCGGGATGGGGTCACTCGTTGTCGCGCGGAACACGGCATAGGACACCATGCAGGCCGACACCCCGAAGGCCAGCAGCATGATTACTAGCGCGGTCAAAGCCTTGCTTCGTCCACTGCTTCGCAACGCCAACGCAACGTAATGCCCCCACATAAGGCCCCCTGTGACCTCATCCGAATAACCGACAAATGGTTAGTCTGCCGATCTAGACAATACCCGATCCGAACGGGACATCGCGCAACTGAGCGCGGCGTCAAGCACCGTCTTGAACATAGCGTGACGATGATCATGTCCCTGCGCAGGCGAAATCCAGCCCGATGATGCCCTGTTCTTTGATCCGCTGTTCCAGCAACGGTGGGTCTTGCTGCCCGAGTAGAGGGTGGGCAATGATCCGGAAGCGGCACAACTGCCGATCAACGCACAGGGGAAATATGCGAAGACGGGTTATTGCCGCGCTGGCGGCCATCGTTTCTTGCACGTGTCTTGCGGACCAGACGATCACGAAAGTGATTGACGATCCTGTCTACACGGCTCCCGTGAAGCTGGTGGACATCGGCAACGGACAACGCCTGAACGTGTACTGCGTGGGTACCGGTTCACCGGTCGTGGTCTTTGACTCGGGGTTGGGTGATTCCACGATCTCCTGGGCGCTGGTGCAGCCTGCCATAGCAAAGAAGACCACGGCCTGTTCGTTTGATCGCGCCGGCATGGGATACAGCGACGCCATTCGCCGTCCCAGTACGGCACTCAATCAGTCCGAAGATTTGCATGCCTTGTTGCAGGCGGCGCATCTCAAACCGCCGTACGTGCTTGTGGGGCATTCCATGGCCGGCATGAATGTACGCGTCTATGCCGACAAATATCCCGATGAAGTGGCGGGTTTGGTGATAGTGGATGGATCGCACGAAGACCAGTCGGTAAAAAGTTGGGCCACCGGCAAGCCGGGCGAGAAGGCGAGTTTTGATGCGAGGCTCCGCGATAGGAAAAAGTGTCCCCTCCAAGCCGAAAAAGGCTTGGTGAAAGGAACCCCCATGTACAAAAAGTGCGTGGACGACTCAGACAACCCGCATTTCAGCCCAGCGATCAATACCGCGGTGGAAAAGTATGAGGTCACGGTCAAATGGCAGGCCGCCGAACTCTCCGAGTTGGAAAATATCTTTTACGCAAGCGCTGACGAGACGCGCGCGACCAGAAAGAATTTTGGTGATATGCCCATTATCGTCTTGACGCATTCGCCTCATGCCAAATCAAAAGGCGAAACCCAAGACGTGCGCAATCAAAAAACGCTGCGTTGGGAAGAGGCTCATACCCAAGTGGCGAGCATGTCCACGCGCGGCATCAATATCATCGTGCCCAATTCCAACCACTACATTCAGTACGACCATCCGCAGGTCGTTATCGATGCCATCAATCAGGCCGTCTCGATTGCCAGAGGGCAATAGCGAAACCCAAGAATTAGCGGCCCGCCGTGCGGGCCGCTAACGTCAGAGGCTGCTTATCATTTATCCGTTGCCGTGTACGTCAAATCGGCACTGTAACTATCTACGTGCGCCGATACGCTCTGGATAGCATCATTTACGGATTTACGAATCGCTTGCCCGATTTCCTTCCCGTAGACATTCTCGACCATTTTCCACACCGAGGGATCAGGGTCTTTGCCGATATCCGCCCAACTCTTGGCCGGAATAACCAGGATAAAGTCGGGGGCACCTTCATCGCCGTCTCGAACTTGCCCCATCATGTAGTTGATAGCCCAATTGGATTTCTCCGCAGCGGCAGCGATTTTTTTCGCGGCAGCGGTAAAGGCTTCCGATGCTTCATGCCCGGGCTTGAGCTTGAAATACGTGACTTCAATGAAAGCGGAAGTCGGCGGCGTGGTTTTAGGCATGTGACTTAATGCCGGCACCAGTTCGAAAAACGCGCTGGTCTCGCTTTTCAAATGCGGATTTACCGCCGTCCTGAGCGCTTGATCGCATGCCTTGCCGGCAGCGTTCATCGCATCAAAGCTTTCCCATGAAAGCGGGTCGGTGACATACGAATAAGCGTACGTATTTCCCGTCTCGTGTATCCATGCTTTCCACGTATATTTGAAACCGTGCTGATGTAGGCATTGATTGAAGTTCTTTACGCCGGTTTCATAGGCCTGCTGATCGGCAGGGGCCACAATGTCGGTGTAATCCCTTACGACCGTCGGACCAACCGTATCCGCAGCCTGAACTCCAGTGGCGCATAACAGCGTGAATGACAAGGCTAGCCAGGGTGTGATGGTGTTCATAAGAACCTCGCTTAGGGCTGTTGCCCGGCATGGTGTGTTGAGGCCCCTGATCGCTTCGGGCGGACGAAGCTCATTCAGTATGCGCGTAATTTTTTGCGCTGGAAGGTGTGAGTATAAAGGTTTGATTTTGAAATAATTAATGGTGGCTCTTCATGCTGGAAGATCGCCCGATATGATCGGCGTGATAGCCAAGCCGGGAGCGCTTGCCTGCGAGTGCTCGCTTTCGGTTGGGGTGTTGTTCTAAGAAGCTCCGCAATACCTCACCGTCATTCCGGCGAAGGCCGGAATCCAGTTGAAATTCGCTGTGCGAAGCACTCAACATAAAAGTGTTGTGCCCTTCGGACGCATATTCGAACTGGATTCCGGCCTTCGCCGGAATGACGGTGAGGTGGTTTCGTCATGAAGCGCCAGCGTTTGTTGCTTTGGCTTTGCCAGGAATAACTAGAAAAAGCGTGGTGGAAACTCACGTTTCTCCCCCCCTTCGCTGCGCAATCCCACTCAACTAACCGCTTTAATTGCCTTGCTTATGGCATGACGCAAATCAAGGCTCATCCCGGTAATGATGTAAAACCCGTTTCGCCACTCGGGATCTACTACGGTACCGGTGCGGGTAATCCGCTCCAGATTTTTTTGAGCTTGCGTGCCACCTTGAACATGCACGCGCTCATAGTGACAGGCCGTAAAGAACAATTGCGCAGAAACGCACCTTGCCACGATTCTTCGCGCGCCGCGATTGGTTACACCAGGAGTCGGCACTGTGTATTCCAGATAGCGGCCGGCAGGCAGATCGCGAAAATTATTTCCAAAGGGCGATCCATCTTTCACCGGATAAGGAAAGGGGCCATTGGAAATAATGAGGCTGATGGTGTGACGCGCTTCCGGAGGAAGTTTGTCATAGTCGATGGAGTACAAGGCGTTACCCATGCCGCCTCCGCGTCCAAGCATGCCGTGTAGCCGCATCGCATGCTCTTCGATAGCCATATCGTATTTTTCGCTGCTGGTAACGGGAGCAACCATTTTTTTCATCCTCTCGTTGACTGCACTTTCCATGTGGCCTCGCGGCAAACTTCTGCGCGAACCACGTCGTCTTGTACGCCGGAGCTATAAACGGAATTCGTCGGCGCGCATTCAACTTCTGTCCAACGCTTGTGCTTAAAACAAGTCCTTCGCCAGCCATCATCGTTGCCGGCAGAGATTTTCAACGCATGTCACAGATGCAGTTCGGTGATGCTGCGTACGGGGGGCAAATGGATCAGTCGTACCCCAGTCGGCAAAGTTACCTTAAGTCACCTCGTGACAGCCGCATGCGCCTTGTATCACGGAAAAGAACAAAGAAATGTGACTCTTTGTTTGCAAGGAAGAAAAGTATGAGCGCCCGGGCTTGCCCCAAAACATCGGATCATTTCTAATACAGCGCGCCGGTTCATCCGGCCGCTGGCGTCGCCTTCGCGGCGCAGCGTCAAGCAAGGGATATCGATGTTCAGGAAGAGCAGCATGTTCAAGTGGTTCGGTGTGGCCGCAATGGCCGCCCTGTTGGCACCGCTGGGCGCTTCGGCGCAGTCGGCGCCTTCGTATTTCAAGTTGTCGAGCAACCCCGATTTCGCCAAATACCGGCCTGCGCTGGTGGATTACCTGCACAGCCAGCATTACCGCAAGGTCGCCCATTTCTGCGTATTCGGTACCAAGGACGATAGCGGTGCCACCGCCACCGTGATCTGGCTGGATGGACAGCAGATCATCGATTGGGGCGGCAATGATTCGGCGCTGGCTGACTCCACCTCCATCGTGCATCTGAAAACCGACGTGGTGCCCACGGAGAATGATCTGCACGGCAGCACTTATCTGGTTACCCGCAAGTGGGTGAAGGATCAGCAGACCCTCTGCAAGCAAAACGGCGAGACGGTGCAAATCAGCGCGGCAGACCTCAAGCCATAAACCTGGAACCTTCTTCAAAGGACTTGAATTGTGATTACGCTACCCGACCAAATGAGCGTTGCGGGCATCAAGGCTCGCCTGTTTTTGTGCGAATGCCCGGCGCCTAGCGATCATAGCTACACCCCCGACGCCGCGGCCGAGGCGATCAACCTGATGGATGTTGTGATCCGCAACCGTGTGCTGAACCCGCGCCCGTTCATGGCTAGCAGCCCTTCCGTGCTGGCAGTGGTGAAGGCGCGCGGACAGTTTGCCGGTTTTGATGGTTACCCCAACATCGGCCCGAGCTTGGTCACGCATATCCAGGACATTCTCAATATCGCCAACAGCGCGCGTGACCAGCGCTCAGCCAGCTACCAGGACTTCGTCAACAAGGTGCTGACGGTGGCCAATGCGAGCAGCAATACCGATCCATCGCCCGGCAAGCTGGTAGCTTGGCGTACGCATAACCATTCGTCGCCGGGTGCAGGTTTTGTGCTGTTCAAGACGGTGTTGAAGAACGATTTTTATTACAAGACCAGCTGATGCTCGCGCGGCGAGCAGTTCGCTGTCTTGCAGCACCCTCAATGCGCTTGTGAGACATCGGCTGGCACAACCGCCATGACGCGTGCCGGAAAGCCATCGCCGTTTTTTACCTTGGGCCACATGGCGATAAGTACCGCGCCGATTGCGGGCACCTGGCCAAGGTTGGCCATGGCTTCGATCTGGTAATGGCCGTGTTGTAGCAGCCAGGTTTCCGAATCCATATGTTCTGTCGTATCGGTATCGAGCGATTCGTGGCCGATCGCCACCACGCCGCGCTGCTCGATCAAAAACTGCACGGCTGCCAGCGACCATGCGGGGAAGGGCGACCGTTTGAATCGCGTCGGGTTGGTATCCCAATCCTTGGACATGTCGGTACGTAGCGCCGCGAACGATCCGGATGGCACGCGGCCGTGCATTTTTTCCCAAGACAGAATGTCGTTGACGCTCAACGCATGATCGGGATCTTTTTGCAGCAAGCCAGTGATATCGAAAACCACCAGCGGCAAAATCATTTGATTCAATGCAATGGCATCGATCGTGGCGCCATGGGCATCGAAGTGCGCAGGCGGATCGACGTGCGTTCCATACTGGCCAACCATCGAGAAGTAGTTGGCCCGGAACCCATCCTTGTCGATGGTGTAAGGCTGCCCGGTCTTCGGATCTTTCGCGGGCGTGATCACCGCTTGGCCGAAGCCGCTCCAGACCGGCGTGCTTGCACTGAAGGAATGCGTTAGATCCACCAACTTGCCGGCATGGATGATGGCGAGAAGCTCGGTGGTCTGGTTGTCATGCGTGTTGCTTGTGTTTGCCTGGGCCATAGCGCCCATGCTCAGGAAAGAAAAGGCCAGGACGGCAATCATGCGGTGGATCACGTTTGGACCTCTGTAGCTCACGTCGATTCCTCAGGGTGTTTGATGGAAGGCTTGTCAGGCAACCCTAACCAGAATGGAAAAGGAGTGGATCGGGGTACTTCCACCTGAAAAAGCACTGTTACTCCCTTGATCGCTTTCATTAATCTGGCTTGACCTTCTGAGGTTATACCAAGTGAGATTGCCCCAATCTGGCAATTTCGATAAGTTTGCGAGGCCGTCTCCAGGCGGCTGCGTGATTGGCCTGAAGGGTGCGAAGGGGATTAGGATTACGCAACCATTTCCGTCATCTTGCCGGACGGTAGCTATAGTGGCGCGCGCTTTGTTACACACACAAACAATGCTGCATTAGCTGACGGGGCATCGCTTTACTTCGCCCCGCTTACAAAGGAGTGTTTGCATGGCAGAAACGACCGCTTTGAATCTTTACAGATCATGCCGTATCGAGCAGTTTCCTAACGGCGTGATGGTTGATGATGAGCCCGCACCGGGGGTACTGCACCCCGATTTCTACGATAGACCATTGCCCAATGGCGGCGTCCGCGAGGCGGATATCCAGGTCTACCTCGTGAAAGATGTCGAGTGGGTGGGAACCGGGCAGGGCACATCGCTATTTGATCGACCTGGGGTATTCACGAAGCCAGGATGGTTATCTTTCCCCATTCCAGAAGGCACGCCGATACCGGACTCGCTCATCGTTGCAAATACGGGCTACAACAAGCGACTCAAAGCAACGCATTATCAGATTGAGGTGAGAGCACCTATGAGGAAGGATGCTATGGAAGGTGCTTTGGAAAATTTTGCCCGCAGCGCCGTGGCGCGCTCGGTGGAGTTATCTCGTCGTGGTGTTAAGGCGTAAAGGGCATCGATATGGCTGAGATTGATGGCGTGACGCTTCGGATGGCTATCCAAGCGGTGGACGCGATGATCAATGATCTCGCGAAGCAATTGGAAACGGACAACAATCAAGAAGCTGGAGAGCTTGAGCTTCGTTTGCTGAAATACGAAAAGGCTTTGGGAAAGCTCAAGGTTGGTTATGAGGAGGAGCAGACGCACTCCAGCAATCTTCCGCCGTTTGATGAGCTTATTAAGGAGTGACGCAAAATCGAACTAAGGGGGCAGTGAACTCTCTTATCAGTTGGTGGTGGCCAGCGGGTCGTTTGGGTTGCAGCCCAGGCGATCCGCGTTACTTCACTCATGTCGGGCGTGCTGATGTCATCGCAGCGGATGATCACGCCCGACGAGCGCACCATCGCATGAAGCGCTTCTTGCAATCTGTCGGGTCTGAGTGATTCGGTGCGTTGGGGAATGCCTACTCGGTATATGCGAAAGAACGCGACTAAACTTTCTTTTCATCGGCAAGCTTGTCGTCATACCCAAGAAGAGCCCGCTGTATTTCAGGTTTTTATGCCCGTAAGGGTTCGGTGGCCAAAGAAATGGACTATGCCTTTTGTCTCGAAAAGACCGTAAGCCAACGCCATCTAACGGTCCGCAGATGTCATTGCTTTGACTGGAATGTGCTTAACGCGCATACCGCTGTACTTGTTCACTGCATCGGCCACCATCGAACGATGGCAAAAGTTGAAGTCGGCCTCGTAGCACAGCAGGGCACAGGTCGAAGACTGTGCTAACCCTGCCAGTTCGGCAATGGCGGTTTTCTGCGCTTTCAGGTGCTTGAGGAAACCCATGGTGTATCGATTCCAGTCGCCGTCCTCACGGTAACCATTGCGAACCGGCCTTGGGCATCCCAGTTCGACCATGTGGACATACTCAAGGCCGGAAAGGTTGAGTACGTTTGCTAGCGCCTTCTTTGAGAACCCGGGTTTGCGGGAAAGGGGTAGTTCGCGGATGTCTACAACGGTCTCGACGCCATGCTTGACGAGCAACGACATGAAATCGTCGATATCCAACCCTTCGTAGCCGATAGTGAATACAGTCATTGTTGTCTACTCCGCTAAACCAGAGGTTTTGCCGAAGGCGGTTCCAAATCTTGATATGGCGGCGAATGCCGCGCTGACCCCGGAATATGTCCGGACAGCACGGACACCTGTCCGCGGACAGCGTCGATAGATCCCGCCATTTATCGCAAATGCCACCGCTATGCGGTTTTCCAGCCATCGATGAGGTTGGCATCAGCTTTGCAACGCTTAGCTCGAAAGCCTCACTCACTGATCGAACGGAGAACCGCCATGAAATTCGAAACCCTGATGCTCAACAGCTTCTTGGCCGCTTGTGTAGCGATCTGCGTTTCAACGTTGGCTGCCATGCTGGCATAAGCCACCATCGTTTCTCACACTTGTAACAGCCTTACCTTTTTTAAAGGAACCATGATGTCCCAGCGGATTGCGCGGAACAGGCGGTGGTTGGGTTGTGCTTTTGCAGCGCTTTGCTCGACTATCGCCGTTTCAGCTTACGCCGCAACAACCGCAACACCCAGCGACAATCCGCGCAGCTCCACGTTGGACATCGCCGTCGACAAGGCAGCCAGCGACTACTTCCGCAACCGCTGTCACGTTGGCGTCTCCATGGCGGTAGTGGAAGCAGGCCATGCCTACTTCTACGACTACGGCAGTACGTCTCGCAGCAAAGCCGAACTGCCAACGCCGCAAAGCATTTACGAGCTGGCATCGGTCACCAAAACATTTACCGCAACGTTGGCGGCGCAAGCGGTCGTCGACGGTCGCATGAGTCGGGATGGCGATTTTCGCAAGGACTTGCCCGGCGACTACAGCAATCTTGCTTGGAACGGCCAACCGATTACTTTGCGCACGTTGATCACACATCGCTCCGGTATGCCGCGCGATATTCCCGATACGGATGCGCTTTTTGCGAATAAAGGCGCACCTGACTTTAATGCGCGCATGGTCGCCCTTAACAAGGGCTTCGGCCCCGAACAGTTTCTGGCGGCCTTGCACGATACCAAGCTGCGTAGTGCGCCCGGCGAAAAGCAGGCGTATTCCAATGCAGGTTTTCTGACGGTTGCCGTCGGCCTGGAAAAGGTGGATGGCAAACCCATTGATGCACTGGTGAGTCAATCCATCACCCGGCCGTTGGGCATGACATCAACGGGCTTCATGCTGAGTGCCGGCGAACAGCTGCGTCTTGTGCAAGGTTACGATCGCTTCGGCCGCCTTACCCCATACCACGTGCCCAATGCAGGCGCGGCATGGGGGTTGTATGCCTCCATCAAAGACATGGCGAAATATGTTCGCTGGCAACTGGATGAGCGTGATCCCGTCATCCGCCTTTCGCATCAGGCGTTGATCGGTGATGCGAAAGACGGTGAGGCCATGGCCTGGAACCTGGGAAATGATCACGGTCAGCCGGTTATCTGGCACGGCGGCGGAAGCTTCGGCATGTCCAGCCAGGTGGTGCTTTATCCGAAGCAGCACGAGGGTTTCGTGTTGTTGGCCAATGACGCTTGTGAAGGCACCGAGGGTGCGTTGAAAGCAATGGGCGGGGCGATTCATGGACGGGATCGTTCGGGTGGTAGCGACAGCCAAGATGGCCGGAATTGATTTCGGGCAATTTGAGGTCGCTTTCCGCCAGAGCATTCTTTCAATTAAGGAGGCTCAGCAATACCTCGCCGTTATTCCGGCGAAGTAAGACAGGTTCTTCTTCGTGAACGATGCCCTGCAACCATTAAAAGCGCAGCGCGCAGGTTGGGGTGCGAACCCCAGCATTGCCATGCACGCGTAAATCTCGAGGTTGGGGTTCGCACCCCAATTCCCGATGATGGAGCAATGAGGCAGAAGCAACCTATCGCTGCGTCGCCAACTCGATACTGCGCGGCGCGGCCAAACCACCGTAATGCATGTCGATACGACGAAGCAGTATCAACGCCTTATCACTCTCACCGCTTTGCTTCCACTGCCGTACTTGATCGAGTTGCACATCGAGCGCTTGCTGTAGATGAGCACGACAGGCGTCGAGGTTATCGGCAGCCGGCGGGTGATGTTGTTCAAGCGCGACAAGCGCACGTTCCATCGCACCTGGCTCAGCAAGTTCATGGCCAAGCCAGGGCATGTGTATGGTCTCGACATCGGTAATGCACCACTCGGGCAGGGCATGGCGGCTCCGGCTATCCATGTCCAGATGAAAGTCATCTTGTTGGCCGGTGAGGTAGATGAGTCGGCTGGAGGTCTGAAACTGTTCCAACAACGGCTTTGGCGGTGGTGGAACGGTGTCGCCGATGGCGTCGCTACCGGCATCGAGCAAAGCACCGTGGAACAGATCCGGATAGCCCAACGCCAAGCGCATGGCCATGCGCGAGCCACCGGAAAAACCGCTGACATAGACCCGCTGCGGATCGACGTGATAGAGCCCTATCACATTGGTAGCAGCAAGCACGGCAAGCGCTGCGCGCCGATCGAATGCGCCGGTATCGTTGCCGGAATTTGCAGCGGTAACCAGGATGAAGCCGTGGCGATCCAGCACCCGCGTCCAGCGTGACGGCACTTCGCCCTGATCCGAAGGGGGCACGTAGACCAGCAGTGCATAGCCGTTCGGCGGCTCTTTGGCCGGCACGTACATCGCGAAGCGTTCTTGCTCAAGCGAAAGCGTTTGTTTACGCCCCGCATCTGCAGCGGCGTGCTGTTGCATGCGCAAAGCATCGAAGGGACTTAGCAGGCGACGGGCAAGTTCTCCGCTGCTGGACAGCTCGCTGTAATGCGTGAATACCACGTCTTTAAGCAGGCCGGTGGGTACTTCTGCGGCTGCCGAGCAAGACAGCAGGAGAAGAAAGGCTAGCGTCAAGCCGGGCCGGTTCATCGCGGCAGGCTAGCACAGCGCGCAGGCTGGGATGATCATGTAGGTTGGGTTACCTCCGGATTAGGTGCGGGGTAACCCAAACCTACGCGAATGCAGATGCTGGACACATGAGGGGCATACAACTGTGAAGCAACCCTACGAGTTACTGACAGCCGTCGACATTGCAGCGATGAGCGCCAAGGTTTCCGTTCACGATTTGAATCCTAATGCCATTCGCCATAAGAAGTCCGTTGGCGATGCAGTGGGGCTGACGCAAATCGGCGCGCTCATTATCACGATCGAGCCGGGGCACGAGTCATCGGAATATCACCGGCACCTGTATGAAGAGGAATGCCTATACATCCTCTCGGGTCACGGTGAAGCCACGATCGGAGATCAGGTGTGCAGTGTGGGACCGGGTGATTTTCTTGGCTTTGCGCGCGGGGGACCTGCGCACGTGCTGACCAATACGGGCACTGAGCCATTGGTGTTCTTCGTAGTCGGTCAGCGCTTGGAACATGATGTTTGCGATTACCCGCACAAAGGTGTACGGCTCTATATAGCAGGCAAGAATGAGGCTTACGTCGACCTTTAAGCTGTCCGCGAGTGCCATGGCATGCCCATGCCGATGGGCATGTCGCATATGCCTATAGTCATATGTCCTGATCGGCCATTAGGTATTACTTTTGGCCCGATAGGACAGGAAGAAAGAAAAGCGTATAGACGTCTAAATCAAGTGAAGGCGCGTACGCTTTTTTTTCGACTGTCGTTTAAATCGATCTAAATCATTGATTTTTAATCGGGCGACGTCGGCATGGGTTTCATTGCGCAGCACCGCATCACGCCAGTTCTCATCGGAAGCTTGCTGATCCTTGCAAGTTCTTGCGCGCTCAGCCAAGCCGCTACCGGTTCGGCCGACAAGGTCAATCCACTGATTGGCAGCAGCAACGGTGGCGATACGTACCCGGGTGCAGTGATGCCGTTCGGCATGTTGCAGTGGAGTCCGGAGAACACCCGCGGTAAGCACGTGCGCACGGCGTCCCCTAGCGGCTATCAATACGATGCCAAGCGCACACGCGGTTTCAGCCTGACGCATCTGTCGGGGGCGGGGTGTGCGGGGGCCAGTGGCGATGTGCCGATGATGCCGGTTACGGTGCCGGTTACTTCATCGCCGGTTGTAGATGCTCACGATGAGGTTTACGCCGCCGACTTTCGTCATGAAGACGAGCAAGCCACGCCCGGCAGTTATCGGGTGAAACTTGCCAATGGCGTGCAGGTGATGCTGGCTGCGGCGACGCGCAGCGGCATGGCGAGCTTCGCGTTTCCAGCGCATCAACCGGCGAATCTGCTGATTCGCGCGTCGGATTCGGAAGTGGGCAGCAGCGATGCGTCGGTCGACGTAAATGCTGCAAGCAAGACGGTTAGCGGTTCGGTGACCAGCGGAAATTTCTGCGGTTATCTGGCCAAGGCCGATCAACGCAGCTATTACACGCTGTATTTCGTGGCCCAGTTCGATCAGCCCTTCACCGCAGACGGCGTTTGGCAGGATGCCTCCGTGCATGCGGGCGCATCCGCAGCGAGCGGTGGTACCGGCTATGACGAAAAAGGCTTTCCCACGCCGGGCAAAGGTTCGGGTGCATGGGTGACATTCGACCCGGCCAAGGGGCCTGTGCACGTACGTGTGGGTATTTCTTATGTAAGCCTGGATAACGCGCGTGCCAATCTGGCGGCTGAAATTCCAAACGATGCAAACGTAGAGCAGGTGGCCAGTCGTGCGCATGATGCATGGGACGGCATGCTCGGACGCATTGCCATCGAGGGTGGAAGCGACGAACAGCAGACCGTTTTCTACACCGCTCTATATCACTCGCTGCTGCACCCCAATGTTTTCAGTGACACCAACGGCGAGTACCGCGGCTTCGATCAGCAGACACATCGCATAAGCGGTTCACAGAAAGTCCAATACGCCAACTTCTCGGGGTGGGATGTCTACCGCTCGCAGCTGCAGTTGGTCACATGGCTGTTGCCGGATGTAGGCAGCGACATGGCGCAGTCGCTTTACAACCAGGCACAGCAGAACCACGGTGAATGGGATCGCTGGACGCATAACAGCGGCGGCACGCACGTCATGAGCGGCGATCCTGCCGTGCCTGCCTTGGCAGACATCTATGCGTTCGGCGGCCGCAACTTTGATTTGCGGGGCGCGTACGCATCCTTGGTTCGCGCAGCCACCGAGCCCACCGCACACGATCTATCGGACGATGGCTGCAATGTGGAATGCGTGGGGCAGCGACCCTCGCTCGATCAATGGCTGAAGCTGCATTACATCGCCACCACGTCGCACGCGTGGGGTGGGGCGGCGGAAACGCTGGAAGATGCCACGGCTGACTTCGCTTTGTCGCAGCTGGCTGACGACGTGCACGACGCCGCCAATGCGCAGCGCTTTCTCGCGCGCTCGGGCTATTGGCGCAACCTCTATAACCCCAAGGCGACCGCGCAGGAAGGTTATATCCAGAACCGCAACGCCAATGGTAGTTGGCCGGCGTTTTCGCCAGGTTCCGATGATGGATTTGTGGAGGGCAGCGCGGCCGTCTATCTCTGGATGGTGCCATTCGACGTGCATGGTTTGTTTCAGGCGATGGGCGGCAATGCGAAAGCAAGCGCGCGGCTTGACCGCTTCTTCCACGACGAACGCGGGAACTGGGCGGTTACTAATGCCGGGCCGTTGCATGCCGAATTGAACAACGAGCCATCCGTTGCGACGCCCTGGCTCTATGACTTCGCCGGTCAGCCTTATAAAACACAGGACACCGTGCGAACCGTGTTGGAACGCTATTGGAAAAATGCACCCGATGGCATTCCCGGCAACGATGACCTGGGTGAAATGTCGTCCTGGTACGTGTGGTCGGCGCTGGGGCTTTACCCGGAAATTCCCGGCAGGGCGGAATTGTTGATCAGCAGTCCGTTGTTTCCGCATGCGGCAGTTCATCGCGAGGGTGGTGACATCCTGATCGACGCGCCAGGCGCTTCATCGGAGCAGCGTTTTATTCACGCGTTGTCGGTGGATGGACATGCGTATGACAAACCATGGTTACCCGCGATCTTTGCTACGCATGGGGGAAAGTTGCGAGTGGAGCTTCAGCGCTCCATCGACAGCACATGGGGAAGTCAATCGCAAAACACGCCGCCATCCTTCCCAGCCACGGGAAGCTGAAAGACGGCGGTGTTTTTTTGCGTGGTACTTGGATCGATTGAAGGCAGAACAATCGATCGCCAGTCAAGGAGCAGGCAGCCCGGAACGGTAGGGGAAGACGGAGCTGTAACTCAGTACGGGGTGCAGTTGATAGGGAGCGTCGTAGCTCGCCGCTGCAAGGCGGCGCATTCACTGTGACGTGATGGGGAGGAAGTACATGAAAGCACCATGGGTATGTGTATTTGCAACATCATTGCTGGCTTGTTCGATTGCACAGGCACTGGCGCAGGATACCGCGTCGCAGCTGCAGAAAAACCCGGCAACAGGCAACAACGCTTCGAACAACACGGATCAGCAAAACGGCAATCTGATACCGTCGAGCCATCCCCAAAAACTGCAGGCCGTACAGGTTACCGGTTCGTTGATTCCGCAAGCGCAGGTCGAAGGGCCGACGCCCGTTACTACGCTCACCGCGAAGGACATCGAAAAGCGCGGCTTCGTCGATACCTACGATGCTTTGCGTTCGCTGAGCGTCGCCAACGGTTCGGTGCAAGATCCGCAATTCACAGGCGGTTTTACGCCGGCAGCGAAAACCATCAGTCTGTTCGGCCTGAGCCCGGATTTCACCTTGACCTTGCTCAACGGCCGGCCGATGGCCAGCTATCCGCTGGCGTACAACGGCAATACCAATATCACCGATATCTCGAATATTCCCGTTGGACTGATCGATCATATCGACGTGTTGACCGGTGGTGCGTCGTCGATCTACGGTTCGGCGGCGATTGCGGGCGTGGTCAATATCGTGCTCAAGGACCATATCGACACGACTAGCATGGCTTTCCGCTACGGCAATTACAGCGATGGTGGCGGCATCAGCAAGCGTCTGCAGATCAGCTCCGGACATACCTGGGGCAATTTTGAGGTAAGCGGAGGCGTGCAGATTTCCAAACAGAACCCGATCTGGGCGTCGCAGCGCAGCTACATCGATTCCAATGACGATGATCCAGACGTGAAGGGACGCGTCAATTCACGCACCTTTCTGCGCCTGAATTCCAGTGTCGATCAATACATCGACCCGGGTGCTGCCACGTGTGCACCGCTGAGTTATCTGTATAGCGGCAGCACCACTTATAGCTATCGCCCCGGGCTTGGGTACTACTGCGGCAGTGCGAAGAATGTCGGCGTTGCTACGCTTTCCAACCAGGAAACCGATGCCAACGGCCTGCTGCAGCTGCGCTACCACATCAACGATCACACCACGTTGTATGCGGACACACTGTATAGCTACAGCAATCCTACCTACGTCGGTGGCAGCCCGTTCTGGAACAATACGTTCTACAACCAGACGTCCGGTCAATACGAAGAGTGGCAGCGTATTTTTGCACCGGAAGAGGCCGGCTCCGATGCCGGAGAGCAGCACGTATTCACCAAGTCGTACAACGTCAGCATCGGTGTGCGCGGTGAGCTGTTCGGCAACTGGAACTACGACGCCTACTACAACCGCTCGCAGACCGACCTCGTGCGAAAGTCGCGAGACTTCCTCGCGAAAAATGGGATCGACGACTATTACCTCGGGCCGCAGCTCGGTACCGATCCAAACGGATATCCGATCTACGCACCCAACCTCAACCGTCTGTATCAGACCATTACGCCGGCCTTGTACAACGCGTTCACGGCCGTCGACCGCGCGGCGTCCACATCCTGGACGCAAAACGAGACGTTCACCGCCAACACCACCAGCTTGTTCTCGTTGCCGGCGGGCGATGTGGGGGCGGCAGTGATCGCGCAGACCAGCAATCAGCGGTTTTCGAATGCGTCGGCCGGTCCGTTGGCAGCGGAAGGCTATTTCCGCGGCGTAGGCGGCACGACCACGGCCGGCGGCGCCAGCAGCCAGTTCGCGTTCGGCGGAGAACTGCAGGTGCCGCTGTTCAAGCAGCTGACGGCCGACGTGTCCGCGCGCTTCGACAAATTCGATTACGGCGGCCGAGGACACGGCAGGCCCACGTACAAGCTCGGCCTGGAATATCGCCCGTTCGATACGCTGCTGATTCGCGGCAGCTATGCCACGGCGTTCCGCGCCCCCGATCTGTTCTACCTGTTCTCCGCGCATAGCAGCGGTTACAGCACCAACACCGACTACTACAAATGCCGCGTGGCGGGTTATAACGCGACTACGTATGGTCAGTGTCCTTACAACGCTTTGTCGATTCTCGCCGTGACGTCGGGCAACACAGGGCTGATGGATATCACCGCCAAAACCTTCACCGCCGGGTTTGTATGGTCCACACCGGACAACCGCTTGAGCTGGTCGGTGGACTACGACGCTATCCGTGTCAGCAATGAAGTGGTAACGCTGGGCACCGATCAGATTCTGCAGGAGGAGGCTAACTGCCGGCTTGGTGTATCGGATAGTGGACAACAGACGTACGACATCAACTCGCCGACCTGCCAACAGGTGCTCGCCGAAGTCGCGCGCTATCCAGCTTCCGATCCGGTGAATGCCAATACTGTCAAACAGGTGAATACGTATCCAATCAATGTGGCGTCGGAATATCAGACCGGCATCCAGTCCAGCGTGAAGTACCGGCTGGAGACGGAACATCTCGGTGCTTTCCTGTTCGGCATCGATTACTACGATGAACTCAAGCACACCTATCAGCAAAAGGCGGGCGATCCGACGCTGAATTATTTGTGCTGTGGCAACAACGACGAGTTCAAGAGCCGCGTTAGCGGTACGGTGACTTGGAACGTCGGCAACTGGAGCACGACCATCTATGGCCTGCGTGACGGCACAACCTGGAATTACGCCGGTACCAGGCCGAACATCGGTCCGTGGATTACCTTCAACGGCAGCGTGGGGTACAAGGTGACGCCCAAGACCACGGTTTCGTTGACAGCGAACAATATTTTTAACAAGCACCCACCGACCGATACGACCAATAGCAGTTGGCCGTATTTCGACCAGTTCGACTACAACGCACTGGGGCGTTCGGTTTATCTGGACGTTGGTTTCGATTTGGGTATCTGACGAGTAGCGTGGCGCCGTGCGATGAGTGCGGCACCACGCGATAGATTGAGGTGACGCATGATTTACAAAAGTTGGGCAACGGGCGCGATGGCCATCGTCGGTTTCGTCGCGTGCAGCATGGTTCATGCACAGCAACACAACACGCTAACTACGCAGGAAAAGGCGCAAGGCTGGCAGTTGCTGTTCGATGGCAGCAGCCTGAGCGGCTGGCATTCCTATAACGCCAAGGCGCCGGGCAAGGATTGGAAAGTGAGCGATGGTGCGATACTTCTGCAAAAGCAACCGAGTGATCCGCTGGCGGATTTCCAGGATCTGGTTACCGATGCGGAATTCGGTAATTTCGATCTGAAGCTGTCGTGGAAAATGAGTCCTTGTGCCGACAGCGGCGTGATGTTCTACGTGCACGAATCGCCCAAGTACCAGTACACCTTCGAAACCGGCCCGGAAATGCAGATTGCCGATCTGGCCTGCACCAAGCCGGACAGCCGCGTGTTGTACGAGCGCTCCGGTGATCTATTCGACCTGATTTCCTCGGATGTGGAATGGGTGAACGAGGCAGGGCAGTGGAACGATTTTGAAATCATTGCCGATCACGGGCATGTGCAGTTTTTTCAGAACGGACACAAGGTGGTCCAGACGCAGTTGTGGAACGAGGATTGGAAGCAACTCGTTGCGCGGACCAAGTTCAAGGCATGGCCCGATTTCGCAACTTTCCACGAAGGGCATATTTCCTTGCAGGGCACTGAGGACAAGGGCGCGACGCCGATACGGTTCTGGTTTAGGGATATCAAGATTCGGAAGTTGTAGGTGGAGGCGCACGATGGCATCTTTCTTGGGATGCTCTATCTTGCCTGGACGTCATGCCGGGTGCGTGGCTTAGATCAGAGCATCCCTGGAGTCGAGCCCTATGCAGACATGCCGGCAAACAAGGTGGAGATCAAAACGTGAAGGTTTCGGCATCGCTTTCTTTTCTCGTGGCCATGGCGCTTGCAAGCACTGCCAATGCAGCCCAGTCATCACCCCCTGCAAACTCATCCATCACCCTGGTCCCTCCCAAGGCCGTAGGCGTCGTGGACGATCCCTGCGCCATGCTGCTCCCGCTTCCCGAAGTCCCAGGCCCTGCGCTGAAGCGCCGTACATCGCAAGAGGCTCTCGCCGCTGCATCCAAAGCCTGGGACGAACAACATCTGCACTACGATTTCGGCGGGTTATGCCGTTATCGTGAAGCCAATACCGAGCTGCCGCAGGCCACGGATCATCGCGTGGTGTTCTTTGGCGATTCCATTACGCAAGCATGGATCGATGCGGACCCGAGCCTGTTCACCAACGATGTAATCGATCGCGGCATCAGCGGGCAGACCACGACGCAAATGCTGGTGCGTTTTCGTCAGGATGTGATCGATCTGCATCCGGCCGTGGTGAATATTCTTGCCGGTACCAATGACATTGCCGGCAACACCGGCCCCACTTCAATCGAAGCGATCGAGGGCAATATCAAGACGATGGCGGAGCTGGCGCGCGCTCATCACATCCGTGTGATCCTGGCGTCGATTACGCCAGTGGCTAAATATCCGTGGCGGCCGGAAGTTCAGCCGGTCGAGACCATTCGCACGCTCAACGATTGGATGAAGGGGTATGCGAAGGAGAATGGGCTGGTTTATCTGGATTACTTTGCATCGTTGGATGATGGCCATCGCGGGTTTATCGCGAAGTGGGCAATTGATGGGGTGCATCCGAATGCGGATGGATATGCGGTGATGAATAAGTTGGCGAAGAAGGCTATCGATGAGGCGCTGTCGGCTGCGCCCTGATGCGTTTTTCCTTGGAAGCGCGTCACTGCACAATTTTGTAATACCTATTACCCCTCACCGTCATTCCGGCCTTCGCCGGAATGACGGTGAGGTATGGTTTGGCTTTATGGAAAGTTGTGTGGATGCGTTTCCTTTTGAAGAGGAAGCTAAAGCCTCACCGCAGCGTAAACGTCAACGTCCCATACCCCAACTGATCAAACCCACCACTGTTCGGCCCGTAATTCCCGCCGCCGCCTTCCGGCCGCACCTTCAGCGCAAAGGCCTGCACGTGCGGCGCTTTCAACCCTTTCAGCACAACATAGTGGTTGTAGAGCAAATCCCAGATCGGCCGCGCATTGCCCCGCCCGCCAGCTGAAATCTCCTGCTGCGTAACGTCGCTGTTCTTGTAGGGCGTATAGGGTACGTCTTCGCCGAGGTTGTATTGGGCAGCATATTCGGCGCCACGCAATACACGGTTGTCGTCATAACCGAACAAATCGTCGCCCTGGTTCCAGGCCATCTGGCAGAAGGTGCCCAGCAGCGCGATATCGAGCATGGTGTGACCTTGATCGCGTCCGCTTTCCTGCACCTGGCCAAGGCCGTTCGGATACAGCTTCCACACAACGTGTTCGATGGAACCGTTGCCGTCGCCATGCTTGAAGTAGGCGATGGCCTCGTCGTAGATGTCGCGGCGATCGGTCAACACACCGATCGACAGCATCGACGCCATGTTGGCCAGATCCCAGTTGGCCCAGTAATGATCGATCTTGGCGCCGTTGTGGCGAGTCAGGAAATCGTGGTTCATCGGGTAGAACACGCTGAGCATCATCGCCTGGAAGCGCTGGAAATCGGCACGCGGCCACTTGCCATAACTGCGCAGAATTTCTGCGGCATTTGCCAGCTCGTAACCGTAGATGCCCGAAGCGAGAAAGCGATCGGAGCTTCCTTGGATTGAAGTCAACGTGCCTGCCCACGCGTTGAGGATGGCGACCGCCTTGTCCGCGTACGCGTCGTCGCCGGAAATTTTCCAGCGGAGACCCAATGCGTAAGCTGCGGCGGCGTCGTTGAACAACGCCGCATAATTTTCATGATGGACGTGATCCGAGCCGCGATAGACGATAGCTTGCGCGTTCGGATTCCAACCGAGCGATGCATGGCGATTTGCAGTGAGCATCTGCCAGTCTTGCATCCATGGCTCGCGCTTTTGAGCCACGTCCTGCTTCATGCGCTCAAAATCTTTGTCGGTATGCAATAAACCCGGATGTACGAAGCCGTCCGAGTGGCGATTCGTTGCCTGACTGGGCGTTGAAGCCGCGCAGCCGGTGGCGCATGTGGCGAAACAGAGCAGAGTGCCAAGAAAAAACGTAGAAGTGAAACGCATAATGGCCTCATGAGCGACGAGAGCATCATTCTCGCCTCGCCGTCATTCCCGCGCACGCGGGGATTCATGCTGCTCTTCCCAAAAATCAAATTGGATTTTCGCGTTCGCGGGAATGGCGGCCTTAAGATTTATTTGACTTGTCATGTGTCTCCATGGGCTGGCCTAAAAAGACGTCCATATAACCCGTCTGTCGAATCGCTAACCCAACCTGCGGTTGTCCCTTCAGGCACATCCATCTGTGCGCATGGGCCACGAAAATGCCCCAAAATAACGTGTGTTCATTCAGGTTCAAACCCAAGTCCAGCCCTCGTCCCACAAGGACAGATAATGGGCCATCTGTTCACATGGTGACGTGCGTCACAGTTGTCTACGATGACATCGTAATCTGAGCTAGGTACATGGATGCCCACGGCGCCATGGATGTTCTGTTGCATATACCGCTCGTGTTGATGCTTCGCGCGTAAGCACAGGCTGAGCTACGCCGCTGTTCTTCTAAATACCTCGCATAAGGATTTCCGCATGGATTCCACGCCGAATACCGGCGTGCGGAACCGTGCGCCGCCACGTTTGCCGCGGGAGCCTTCGAGGTCTCCGATTATGAAAATGAAATTGATTTTGTCGAACCATTATCTGCGCGCATTGAGCGTTGCAGTCAGCTTGTTGGCGGTGAATCAAAACGCTTCCGCGGCAACCACGAATATCGTGGTATTAGGCAGCGGCGCAAAAGCTGCCAATAGCTATGACGTAGCCATTGGTGCAGGCGCGGTGTCTGCCGGCGATGGTTCGGCGATCAACATGGCCACGGCGATTGGTTCTGGTGCGCAAGCCAACAATGCAGGTGCGATCGCGATTGGCGATGCATGGAGCAGCGGCGTGCGTGCTTCTGGGCGCGATGCCGTTGCCATCGGAACGGCATCGACGGCGTCCGGACAAAGTTCCGTTGCGCTGGGTGCAGGAGCAGCGGCCTCGCAATCCAATGCGGTGGCAGTGGGGGCAACCGCTAACGCTTCGGCGGCAAACACGGTTGCCATAGGTCATGCATCCTTGGCGCAAGCGCTTTCCACGGTGGTCATCGGCGATGGCAATACGGTGTCTTCCTCTGCGGGAACGGGTTCGATCGCAGGTGGCCACAATTCGCAGGTAAAAAGCGGTACCGGTGCGGTCGCGCTGGGTGAAGGCCAGACGGCCAGCGGTAATGGCGCGGTGGCCATCGGTGATCCGAATACGGCAACCGGCACAGGCGCGGTAGCGGTGGGCGCGAACAACACCGCCAACGGCTCGGGCGCGGTGGCGATTGGCAATACGAACACCGCCAATGGGCAGGGCGCGGTCGCGCTAGGCAATACGACGAATGCTGTCGGTGCCAACACGGTGGCCGTGGGCAATGCGTCCAGCGCCACCAGCATCAATGCGATGGCTATGGGACTCAGCGCCAATGCAAGTGGTCGCAATTCGCTCGCTCTTGGCGCCAATGCTTCTGCAAGCGGTTCGTTGAGCACGGATGGCAATCCGGCCAATGGTTTTGCCTTGGCGATCGGTTCCAAGGCCAATAGCGCAGGCAGTTCCTCGACGGCCATCGGCGGCAATTCGCTTGCATCGGGCACCAAGGCGTTGGCCTTGGGTGATACCGCCACATCCACGGCTACGCGGTCGGTGGCCATCGGTCCGAATGCCAATGCAATCACCAACAGCGCGGTAGCGATCGGCAACGGCGCCGCAGCGACCGCCAATGTGGGCGACGTGGCGCTGGGAGCAGGCTCCACGACTTCCACAGCGGTAGCTACGAATAGCGTGGTGGTGAGTGGCAACACGTATACGGTAGCGGGCACGAACCCGACCAGCACGGTGAGCGTGGGCAGGGTTGGCGGCGAGCGCACCATCACGAACGTCGCAGCCGGGCGTGTCGGCGCCACCAGCACCGATGCAGTAAATGGCTCGCAGCTTTACGCCACCGATCAGGCCGTGACCGATGTAGCCAACCAGGTAACCGGTTTGGGCGGTCAAATGGCTGGCTTAAGCAGCGTGGTGAGTAACCTTGGCGACAGCGTGGCGTTGGGTTTCGGCGGCAGTAGCACCTACGACGCGTCCACGGGCGTGTTGACCACCAACCTCAGCTACGGTGGCAACACGTATAACTCGGTGCAAAGCGTGCTGACCCAGATCAACACCGCCATCGACAGTGCGCTTCAACAAGCGACGACCAACGCGACAGCGATTCAGAACCTTAGTAATACCGTCACCAGCGTAGCGGCCAGCGCCGCCTCGACCGGCAAGTATGTGCAAACCAACTCCACCGGCACGGCCAGTTCTGCAACGGGCAGCAATGCCACCGCAGTAGGCTCGTCGGCAACAGCGTCTGGCAACGACAGTGTTGCGGTAGGTAACGGCAGTACATCGTCTTCCACCGGCAGCGTGACGATTGGCGCGAATGCGTCGTCGACCGGTACAAACTCGGTGGCTATCGGTGCCGGTTCCACGGACGGCGGACAATCGAACGTGGTGTCGGTGGGAAGCGCCGCGCAACAGCGTCGCGTAACGAATGTTGCCAGTGGCGTCGCATCGGCCGATGCGGTGAATGTCAGTCAGCTCAACGCCGTACAGGCCGGTTCCGTGCAATACGACAAGAACAGCGACGGCAGCGTGGATTACGGCAGCGTCACGCTCGGTTCCACGGATACGACGGCGCAAGTTCACAACCTCGCCAATGGCACCGCAGCGAGTGATGCCGCCAACGTCGGGCAGGTGAATACCGGCGTGCAAACGGCGGAGAGCTGGGCCAAGAGTTACGTCGATCAGAAGCTGCAGAACGTCAATCAAACTGTCAACGCAATATCCCTAAGGGCCAATGCGGGGGTCGCATCGGCCATGGCGATGGCCGGATTGCCCCAGGCTTATCAGCCAAACCAGAACGCTGCAGCCGTTGCATTCGGTGCGTTCCACGGACAGGCCGGCATGGCCGTGGGTGTATCGACTGTTTCGGAAAGCGGGCGCTGGGTTTACAAGGCAAACATGAGCGGCAACACGCGAGGTGACATCGGTGCAAGCGTAGGGGCTGCCGTGACGTGGTAAGTGCGTCGCTACTGCTCTACACTCGCCGCGTCTTCACCCAACCATGGAGGTTCGCATGAAAGCTCGGTTTAGCCTGACGGCCCTGGCCCTGATGTCCGCTACGTTCGCTGCGCACGCCTCGTGCGACGACGTAAAGGCCAGCATCGATGCCAAGATCAAAGCCAACAACGTGTCGAACTACACGCTTGAAGTGGTCGCGAAAGACCAGGCTGGCGATGGCAAGGTGGTCGGCCAGTGCAGCGGTGACAAGGTGATCGTGTATACGCGCGGTACGGCGAAGAAGGGCGATAGTGCTGATGCAGCTCCGAAGGCACCTGCTTCCGATGCGGCTGCGCCGGCGGCGGCTTCGTCCAGCGGCAAGTAAGTTTCATCGAAAATTCGACAGTCAATGGGGTGCCGTTGGGCGCCCCATTTTTTTGGCAAGTAGGCGTTTGCACATCTCCGGAATGGGTTTGTCATGCCTCATCGACATCCTGGCCTTCGCCCACTGCTATCCAGGGAAGCTTCGTAGTACCTCATCGTCATTCCGGCGAAGGCCGAGGCGCTTTACAACAGCGAAGCTGGTCAATCCATCTATATCAATGCGGAGTACAAGTCGATCCAATGAGGGTTGTCCTCTTCGATCAACCGGATTTTCCAGTCGCGTTTCCAGCCCTTGATAGTCTTTTCCCGAAAGATGGCGGACTCCATTGTTTCATGAAGTTCAAACCAAACCAGAAGATGCACGCTATATCGGTTTGTAAAGCCGTCCGTGACGTCGTTTTTATGCTGCCAGATGCGCTTGATCAGATTGCCGGTAACGCCAACATACAGCGTGCCTCTTCGGCAGCTGGCGAGCAGGTAAGTACAAGGTAATCGCCGATCCATGGCTAGACTCTACATGGATTCCGGCCTTCGCCGGAATGACGATGAGGCAAGGTTAAAAGTAAGGCGAGAACAGACTTACCGATAATCCTTCACAATCTCCAGCAATGGCTCCAAGTGCGCCTCAAAGCGCTTCCACCGTGCCACGGACGATTTGTACACCGGCCGCCGCACCTGTGCCGCGCTGGCCGTTTTCACGACACGCGCGTTCTGGTGAAAATCCAGGCAGCGTGAATCCCACGGCAACTCAAGATAATCGAACAGCCGCCGTGCCTGGCCTTCGGTATCGGCCACCATGTCTTCGTAGCGCAAATCAAGAATCGACCCGGCCGGCAAGACACGATGCCAATGCCGCATCAGCTCGATGTAGCGCACATAGTGTCTGCCGACATCGCCAAGGTTATAGGTGAAGTCCAGATTGTTCTTGGAGAACAGCGTGGCATAGCAGGAGAAACACGAGTCCATCGGATCACGCATCGCATGGATGATCTTCGCGTTGGGCAGCATCATGCGGATCATGCCGAGGTGCGCGAAATTTCCCATCATCTTGTCGGTGATGCGTGTGGCATCCGGCGCCAGTTTCCACACGCGCTCGGTATAGCTTTCGCCGAGTTGCAACAGCTGCTCCGCGGTCATGCGGGCCGCCACATCCGGATAGGCTTCGACGGGTCTGCCGGCTTCGGTGGCCAGCGCGAATAAAATGTTTTCCAGATCGGATAATTCGCCTGCGCCGTAAATATCCGGATAGGTGGAAAGCATCTGCTCGATCAACGATGTGCCCGAGCGCGGCATGCCTACGATAAAGATCGGCGCCTTGCCGGAGGAATCCGGCATGGGGTGGCTGGCGAAGTAGCGTTTGTCGAATATCGTACGAATGTTTTCAATCAGCGTGATCTTGCTTGCTTCATCGGGCGAAAGTTGCGCACGTTTGCGCCGATTGCCTTCGGCATACGCGGCGAAGGCATCGTCGTAGCGGCCGATATCCTCGCGCATCTTGCCCAGCGAGAACCTGTAGCGGATGCGCATATGGTCCGACAGAGAAGGGAGCTTGTATGCGAGCTTTTCCAGTTGCGCAGGTTCGGCATCCTGCAAAGTGAAAGTGCGCAGGGACGATAGATTGCAATACGCCTCGACCGATTCGGGATCGAGCTTCATGGCCGCCTCGAAATACTCGCGTGCTTCATCAAGACGCCCCTGCCTGCGAATGCTGCGGCCCAGGTTATTGAGCGCGTCCACATAATCGGGCTTGAGCTCCAGCGCACGACGATAATATTGCTCGGCTTCGGCGTAGCGATCCTGCACGTACATCAATCCGCCAAGATCGAAATGCGCTCTGGAAAACTGACTGTCTAGTGTCAGAGCACGCTGGTAATTCGCTTCGGCTTCGTCGAATGAACCCAGCTCACGTAAAGCATTGCCAAGGTTGGCATGCGGCTCCGCTGCGTTCGGAGTGAGCGTGAGAACGTGGCGAAAGCTCTCCGCGGCTTCCGCCATGCGGCCTTGTCCGTACAGCACCGCACCCAAGGCGTTTTGGATCGGCGCGCTGTTCGGATGGGCAAGCAAGGCTTCGCGCAGATGTGGCTCGGCTTCGACATAACGATGCGCGCTGATCAGGCTGAAGCCGAGATTGGCGTGCGCCTGGCTGAAATCGGGCCGGACGAAGAGTGCACTGCCATACGCATCGATCGCTTCGTCAAGACGACTTTGTACCGCCAATGCATTGCCTAGCTTGAAATGCGCATCGACGAAGTCGGGTTTGATCGTGCGTGCCAGGTGATAGCTTTCCGCGGCCAGCACCGGCTGCTGCGCAGCCATCAGGCTTTCACCGAGCACATAGTGCCCAACGGCATCCCATGGCGACAGTGCTACCGCTTGTCGTTCCGCTTCGATGGCTTCGTGAAAGCGGCCTTGTGCATGTAGCGCTGCACCAAGGCCTTGCCAGAGCGTGCCATGTGACGGATAGCTGTCGATGAGCTTGCGTGCCACGGCTTCGGCCTGGACAGGCTGGCGCTGCTTGATCAGGCCTGCCAGTGTTTCCAAGTCCCGTTTGTCGGGCGCGTTGTGTGTGCTTGGAGTGATGTTTTGGGACATGGCTGCAGACACCGTCCTGAGCAAAGGATGTAACGGAGCTGACGAGCAAGCGCGAGTGCGGCACAAAACCTGCGCTTAGGTGCCGATGGCATGGAGCATGTTTGCGTGGAGCGTGTTGCCATCGTGTGGCTTACGCGCCGCCTACCATAGCGCAATCGGGGCGACCAAGTTTGAAGTGCCGCACATAAGCAGGCTTTGCAGGACGCAAACAAGCGGTGACCGCACCCTCCAGGGGGAAAGGCGGTCATGCGATGTATAGTTGCTAGACATTCGCTTCACGCAACGTCGTACCGGCATCTCTTATGGAGAACCCTCGCGCTCCGAACGCACCCGCCAGGCCGTGATCCAGGCCGCGCTCACCATCATTGCCCGCGATGGTCCGGGGCGCCTCACTTTCGATGCCATCGCGCGCGAAAGCGGGCTGAGCAAGGGCGGGGTGATGCATCAGTTTCCTACCAAGATCGATGTGCTGAAGGCTTTGCTGGAACACCAGATCCAGTATTTCGATAACCCGTCGCCGGCTGGTATCGCGAAATCGGGAGCGGCGGAGCAACCGTCAGCGCTGGTCGAACAGCTCAGCAGCGAAGTCACGCCGATGGACGGCATCACCAGGTCACGTTGAGCCGGGCCTGCACGTTGCGGTCGTTTTCATGCCGCGCGTGTGCATAGGCGCCATCGAGACTGAGGCTGACGTTGCGTGTGAAGCGCAACCGCACGCCGCCGGAAGCACTCGCCAGCATCCGGCCGGTGCGCACGCTTTGCGTGCTGAATGCGGTGCCCGAAGCAGCCGGCAGGGTGGCATCGATCACAGTGCCATCCTTGCGCAGGCGGCGGCCCACGCTTGCCGTGAAATCCGGTGTGATGCCCAGGCCGCTGCTGGTGACGAAATGGCGGCTGGCGTGCACACCCAGCGTAGTCGTGGAGTCGACGGTGCGATGGCCTTGCAGCAGGAGATCGGTCGGCGCATCGGCCACTTCATGCACCGCGCTGCGCCTCGCAAGGCCGCCGTCGTAGGCAACGAATGGACGCACATCCACGCCGGCCACGTTGGTGCGATAGCCGAACTCGGCGGCGAGCCCCACCGCATGTTCTCGATAACTGGCGCCCGATGCATAGGCCAATCCGCCGACATCCGGCAAGCGATACACGGCCACTTTCGGGTTGCCGATACCGACAATCGCATTGCCGTACCACGCATCCGTCTTGCCCAGCACGCCGCGCGCATACACGCCGGCTTGAGGTCCTGACACAGTGCCGTAGGCGCCATTGGCGAGCGTTGCGGTGGACCGTGCGTTGCCGGCGAAAGCACCCACTTGCAGCTGGTCGTTGATCGGCGCGTCCACGCCTGCGAACACGCCGTCGTTGTGTCCGGAGAACCCTATCGCATTACCGTCGCCGGAAACGCGCGTATCGCCGTCGATATATTCCACCCATGGGTCGCGGTCGTTGGCCAACGGATGACGGTCGATCAGCGTACGCAATCGGGCGATCTGATGCGCAGCCAGCCAGTCGGCATCGGCATAGACTTCGCCGTCCAGTGAATTCAATGCCCTGCGGCCGTTCGCCAAGGTCTGTTCGCTGAGCGCTGCGAGCACCGGTTGCAAGCTGGCCGACGTTTGCGTGGAAGCGGCTTGCAGTGCGTGCTCCACCGAACACTGATTGGAGGTCAGCTGCGTGCAGGAAAACAGAGGTATCGCACCGGGCGTCACCGTTACCACGGTGGTCGGCAGGGTGGGTGATGTCGAAGAACTCGACGAGGTGCTGCCTGTTCCTGTACTGCTTGACGTGCCAGTCGACGTGCTCGCGCCGGCATTGGGATTGACCAGGTCCAGATAGACATCGTTGCCGGTGTAACGCAGCGAAGGATCGAGATTCAAGCCATTCACCAGCACGCTGGAGAACGCACCATTTACGCCACCGGTGGCGTTGAGAATCAAATATTCCTGTCTGGCAGCGTACGAACCATTGGCCACCGTTACGCTGACATTGCCGCCGAGCAGCGTGGCGCTGCCATGCACTTGCAGCAAGCTGTGTCCACCGCTTGCATCGACGTTCACGCCAAAGATGGAACCGGCGGCAAACGTAAGATTGCGCGCCACGTTGAAGGTGGCTTCTGCCAACGCCGCATCGCCGGGACGCAGCGTGCCGTAGACGGTCGCACTGCCTGCCATGCCTGTGCCGGAAAGTTCGCCTTGGGCTTCGACCGCCACATCGCTGTCGAGCGCACCGTCGAGCTGTAACGTACCTGCGCTGACAGTCGTTGCAGCCGTGTAGGTGCTGTGTGCAGTGAGCACCGTCGTGCCGCTACCGGCCTGCACGACACTGCCATTGCCGCTGATGGTGCTGCCGTAAGTGAAGGTATCGCTGCGATCGAAAGCGAGCGTGGCGTTGTCGACGATATTCCCGATGACACTACCCGATGTGCCGCCTATACCAAGTTGCAGCACGCCACCGTCGATCGTCGTGCCGCCGGTGTATGTGTTCGCACCACTCAGCGCCAAGGTGCCGCTGCCAACCTTGATCAGGCTGCCGCCGGTTCCGCCGGCTAAACCGCCATCGATAAGGCTGCCGGCGAATTCGGTGGAGTGACCGGTGTCCGCCGTCAACGCATAACCGCCCAAAGCAACCACGCTACCTGCTGCGCCGACCAAATCCCGCACAGTCTCGGCGCCGGCTTGCGAGATATCCAGCGTGGCGCCGCTGCCAGCAAGTATCACCGCGCTACTGGAAGCAATACTGCCAGCTACACCGGAACCGTTGGTGCCCAGATACAACGTGCTGCCGGCACCAATGGTGGTGGTGCCGGTGTAAGTGGTATTGGCGAGCAGCGTGAGGGGCAGGGTACCGATCTGCTGCAAGGAACCGCTACCGCTGATGTTGGACAGTGATACCGCCGTGATGCCGTCATCCGCGCCGGGCACGTTGTCGACGATCAGCGTGCCGTTGTTGACGATGCGATCGGTACTGACGCCGTTCGTGCTGTCGGCGGTGAGCAAGCTGCCGTTGCCGCCGGTACTTTCGTAATAGCCCACCTTGCCGGGCGTACCGCTGGCATCGCCCTTGGTGCCATCGCCGAGCTGAAGAGCTGCGCCTGCGTCGATCTGTGTAAGACCGTTGTAGAACTCGGCCTGCGTGAAGATCACGTGGTTGGCATTCGAGTCGTTGCCTTTGATCACCACATCGCCCACGCCGGGCGTGGAGAGCGAGCCCAGATACTTTCCACCGCCGATGGCGGTATTGAGCGTTACGGTGCCGTTGTAATCGAAACCGAGAATGCCGCCGTTGTGCAGGTTGATGTACGTGTTGTCGGCGTTGCCGTTGATAAACATCTGGCGGGTGGTGCCGTCGCCGAACTGCACCACGGCGCCCTCGATGTTCACCCCGCGTTCTGAAGCGTTACCACCCAAGTGGGTGTAGTTGAGCTTTGGGTTGGCCAGGCTGGGATTGTTTTCGTCACCGGAATCGCTGTAGCTGTATACCCCGTGGAACGTCACCAGGCCGGTATAGCCATTGAGGTTGATGTCGTTCTCGTAACGGTCTTCCCAGATGTTCTGCGTGATATCCACCCGGCCCGGCAGGCCCGGCACGGCCACGGGCGTGGCCGGCAGATACGAAGTGGTAATGAAAATAAACTTCGTATTTGGCGTGCTGCCATACATATGGTCGGTGCCGACGTTGGCGCCGTCCCAGAGAAACAATGAAGGCCCGGTATAGGTATTTTCGCCGAACAAGCGGATACCGCCGTTGAAGCCCCTGCTTAGCACCGTGATGCCGCCGCTGCCGCTCACCGTGCCGCCAAGAGTGACGATCGGACCCTGATTGGCGAAGCTGCCTTCGTTGAACAACAGCGTGCCGTTATCCAGCACATTGTTGTTGATGGTGACGTTGTTGTGCGCGGCGTCGCCAAGCTGCAGCGTGGTGTTGCCGCCGATGATGAGCGAAGTGGGATCGGGATTCTGAGTGACCCATACCCCGCCATGAAACGCGTTCGGGCTGGTCAGGCCGTCGTAGGTGGTGGCGACGTAGTTGACGTAGGTATAGCGCGTACTTTGCGTTTGGTCTGCCGCAGGCAACGTATACGTCGGCGTCTGCGTAAGGATCAGCGTGGACGCCCCGTTGGGCGAATTGATCGTGAGCGTGCCCGTACCGGAAACGACGCCGCTATAGGCAGTCGTACCACTCGGCAGGTTGATGACGTAATGGCCACCCTGCAGCGCAACGTTGTCCGCACCGCCGTCGGCAAGAATCAAGCTGGTGATGTCGCCTCCGCTGGCAGGTGCGCTGACGTTGGTCTGCGCATAGGCATTCATGCCCGTAGCGGTCAGTGCCACGCCCAACATCACGGTCAGGCGCTTTTTCGCAAGCTCGCTTGGCCTTGTCAAAGGCCGCGCGTGGCGGTGGTAGTGCATCGAATTGTCCCCTGTTTGTGCTTATCGACGCACCCACGGCCATGACCCGGGCGCTGCGATGTACAGCGTGCGCTGTATCGCGTTCCTTGCATTGGGATTCGCGCGCCGTGTGAGTGGTGCATCGAATGACGCGTGCATCACCCAATGATCCACGTCATGAGCGTTTTATTTCAGCTGGATGGCTGCGAATGTACGAGGCGATTCATACGTCGCCCATGTCCATCAAGGCCACTTTCGATCTTTTTGGGACAGTCGTGACCGTAGAGAGGTCTGCGTCAAATCAAGGATGCGATGGCGATCACTTTGAAAGACGTTCGCTTTCGTCGCCGAGCGTTGACTGGCGATAAAACATCTTGCCGTATCTGCTCCTTCCTCTACTTCGCAGGGGATGGAACGATATTTCGCACAGCTGAGACAAGACGCCAACTCGACTCACGCGACTGCATCGTGTCGTCAAGCGTGGATCTGCCGCGCCTTCACGCCAAAGCGACGGACCATCCGTTGCACCAGCGGAACCGCCAGAGCCTCGTTAGCGGGAGTCATGACGGCTTCCCCTGCGCCGTCATCGAGCTTCAGCGCACCGCTGGCCTGCATCGCCCAGCAGAATGCATTCACGGTTTCCATCGCCACGCCGCAATGCTCGGCCAGGCTCTGCACACGCCAACCTTTGCGATAGAGCGCAGACGACAAGCGCAACGCTTCCTTGTTCTGCGGAAACGCAATCAGGTCTGGCCACGAGCCTAATCGGTAGGCCGTGTCACCGATGGGAGCAAGCTTGGACTGATGACGATAGCAGGCGGAAATCAGGAAGCTGTCCAGGCTCTCGGAAACCAGCCCTTCGTATTGATGTTCGCAGGGTGCCGTGACCGCCACGCAGGACCACGTCGCATCGAGCAATTGCTGTTTCGCCACTTCCAGCTCTTCTTTAGTACTGGCATAGATGCGGCGATTGCCATGGCGGATGAATACGGAACTGGTGCCGTTCCGCACCAGTACCTCGTGCCCGTTGCCACCTTGCAGCAGGCAAATGCCGAGCAATCCTTCGGCGGCGTTATCGGCGGCCACGGTCGGCACGGTTTGCAGCATGTGCTCCAGCATCTTCGCGATGGCCGAGGCTGCTGCATGCTTATCGACGCGTGTGCCGTCGAGGTGCTCGGTGCGCTCGTCCTTGCTCAAGAAAAGCACGCGCGTAGCGGTGTGCAAAGCCAATTCGTAGGCGACCTGACCTTGTTCGTTATCCAGGTCGGCAACCAGTATGTCGCAAGGTTTGCCTTCCCACTTTTGCAATTGAACCGGGGTAGGGGAAGACATCAGGAGTTTGCAGGCAAGCCAGAACCGGAGTTCGACTTCGTAGGGAAGGCCGGCCAGGCCGATATGGACTTTCATGGATGATTCCTCCCGAATGCGGCAACTGCAGGCCTTCCCCTTAAAGAGCCTGTAGCCCGTACATCCGGGTCTGCGACAACACGCCTAACGTTCTTAGGCAAATACAACGTGCAGGGAAATCATCGCGGTAAATGCGCATAACCGCTATCGCAACTTGGGTCGATTAACTGTCAGATGAGGTCAATATCGGGAAGCGCCAAAACGCAGGGAAAAATGTCCTGAAAGGACAGATGGAGGGCTGCTTTGGGCTAGGGATGCTCTGAAAGTACGCGGTCCCTTAAGGATGCTCTGATCTATTCCACGTACCCGGCATGACATCCAGAAGGCCCGCAGGGTGTGTTGCGTGGCACAGGGCAGACTGGCCGTCTGTTCAAGCCACGCGGCGCAGGCTGCGGGCCCTCTGGAAGTAACTTTCATCATGGCAGAGGCCATGATTCCGTGAATTTACGGCTTATCGCCCAACAGCTTCAAATCCACTGCATTGGCCATCGCCTGATACCCCGCACTGCTCGGATGCAAATGATCGCCACTGTCGTAAGCGGCAAGCATCTTCTCCGGCGCGGCCGGATCGCGGACGGCCTTGTCGAAATCCACCACGCCATCGAACGCGCCAGAGCTGCGGATCCACGCGTTGACTTCCTGGCGCGTCTTCTCGCCTGCAACGCTGTGATACGGCCAGCCGTTGCCACCGTAAGGCGTTAACGTGGCACCGTAGATCTTCACATGCTTGGCATGCGCACGAGCGATCAGTGCCTTCATGCCTTCGATCAACTGTTGAGACGTGAGCTTGTCCTTTGCCTCCCACGCGTAACCCGACCCGCCGATATCGTTGATGCCTTCCAGCAACACGATCCAGCGCACACCAGGTTTATCCAGGGCATCGCGATCGAAGCGCGCCTGTGCGCTCGGACCGAAGTTGTCGTGCAGAATGCGATTGCCGCCAATGCCGGAATTCGCCACGCCGATGGACGATAGTTTTGGATCGGCCTGTAAACGTGCGGCCAGATAATCCGGCCAGCGTTCGTTGGCATTGTCCTTGGAGCCGACGCCATCGGTGATGGAATCACCGAAGGTAACGAGGGTGTGCTTGGTAGAAGGGGCGGCTACTTCGACATCAGTGAGATAGAAGCGATTGCCACTGACTTCTTCGCGGGGAAACTGTACCGCCGCAGTGGCATCGCCACTCTCGGTGATATAAGAGGTAGCTAATGCCGCATTGTGGATGGTCGCCGGGTGATATTGCGTGTCGGCTGGCACATAGATACTTACGGCGAGTTCCTGCAGCGCCTTCACGTCCATCTTTACCGGATCGCTCAATGCGCTTTCGCCCTTGGCGATGGTGACCGTGGGTTTGCCATTGAACAGCAGCACATGATCGCTGCCAGGCACCGTATCCGCTTCATGATCGCTCAGCGCCACGTGCACCGGGCCAAGCGTGACCGGCACGTTGCCGAACAGATTGGACAGGCGAACACGCACTTCCGAACCGCCAATGCTGGCGCGCACGACCTGCCGCACCGTTTGCGCATTCAAGACCGGACCTGCGATATCCGGCGTCGCCGTCCACGCGTCCACCCATGCATGATTGTCCTTGCCGCTGGCAGCCATCGCACTGGCCATGACCGTGCAAACCGAGCCGGCGAATACCCACCTCAATAACCGATGACGCATACCGCTCCTCCCTTGTTGTCGTGATAGCGGGCACATATAGCAAAAGCCCGATTAACTTAATCGCGATCGCGGATTACAAAATTTATCAGGTGCATGCGAGGTAAGTGCTTGTTGCGGCGCAAAATACAAGCATCCCTAAGTTGGGCGCACGCAACCGGTTATCACATTGCATCAAGGCCGTATCGAGTTGCGTACACCGCTGCCTGCGTTCGATCTGCAAGACCAAGCTTGTGCAGGATGTGCTCGACGTGGCTTTTCACGGTGCCGGGCGCGATGTTCAATTTTTCGCCGATGGCGATATTGGTCAATCCGTGCGGCAGCCATGCGAGTACTTGCAACTCGCGTGCGGTGAGCAGGTTGTCCGGAGGGGATGCGTGGGTCCTTGCAGTAGACAGGCTGGGTTCCAGCGATGCGGATAAAGCGGCGGCGAGCATCACGCCAAAGGGACGTAGGGATGCGATGCGTTCGAGATCGGGCAGCGAGCGGTCATCAGTGCTTGTCAGCACAAGCAACCCGATCGTGCGGAGTTCGAAGCGCAAGGGAACGAGGATGTCGAAACCGCGCTGCGTGTTTTGCGAAAGTTGCCGAATGCGCGGCAGGCCCGAAGCGTCGCGGATCGCTTGCATAAGCGTTTGATCGGTAATGCGCGCGCCGACAGGGTGTGCGTGGCCGCGCGAGGCCTGCACATGCCAGCCGCTTCCCGCCAAAGCTATCAGCAGCCCATCTTGCAGCGACATGAATTGCAGGACGATGGCGAGGATGCCGTCCAGCGCCGCGGGCTGCTTCCCGTGGGACTCCAGCACAAGGGCGGTTTCGGATAACAGATGCAACGTCGCGTTGTTGCGTTCCGCGGAAACCGTGCCGTGACCGGCGTAGGTGCTGCCGCCTTCGAGTGAGTCATTGATAAACCGCTCGATCTTTATGCCATTCGGCATAACTGCATCTCCGTCAGGTGGCCGACTCGTGAGTGCGGGGAGATGCGCAAACTGGTTTAGACGGCCAAAGCATGGCCGCGTTTGTCTTTTCGTTTTTGTGGATCATCTGTGAAACAAGTCCTGCTTGCGTGGGTGTTGCTTTTCAGCACCGCTGCCTTTGCCAAAGAAGCGCCGGTCCCTGTGCTGAACAACCAAGTTGCTGCCGCGCCGACCGATCCGCACGAGGCAGAAATCGCCGCACTGTTCGATCACTGGAACGCGACACTTGCCACCGGCGACGCCGACAAGATGGCTGCGTTGTATGCACCGAACGGCGTGCTGAAGCCGGCGCTGTCTAACCAGGTTCGCGCCACAGCGGCAGCGATCAAGGAATATTTCGTCAAGTTCCTTAAAAACAAGCCGAAGGCCGCCATCAACTACCGTGAAATCCGTTTGCTGGACGACACGACCGCGCTCGATGCCGGCGTTTACACCTTCACCTTGACGAAGGACGGCAAGATGCAGAAAGTGAAAGCCCGCTACACCTATGTCTACGAGAAGATCAACGGCGAGTGGAAGATCATGGACCACCATTCGTCGCTGATGCCCGAGTAATTAAGGCAGACACCTCGACCGGCGCTACTGTAGCGGTCACACCTTGTCGTGCGTGTGACGGCTGTTCGCATAGTGGCTTGTTATGAAAGAACTGCGCTGGCCGATAAAGACAAGTCGTCGTCGAATGGGCTCTATGTTTTCAACGTTCGATCGAGGCTATTTCGGTTGTGCAGTCATATAGGTATGGCCACGAAAGAAAGTGATAAGCGCGACGTTGTCGAATTTATGAGAGCCATCAACAAACGTTTTTGTTGGTGCACTTAATATCACTCGCAGTCATGCGATCGCGGTGTTGCGCTTATGAAGGCGCGCATGATCGGTGCAGATCGCGGCATCGTTGCACAGGGGCAATCACGAGGTTTGACGAAAGGCGCGCATGCGTGCCGGTGCGACTGCGCGCGCATCACTCGGACAGGTTCTTGCATGCATCTGTCTGATCAGGTGCATGGCTGCGATGCGCGACGCCCAAAGTATTGAACGGTTGTTTCGTTATTTCTACCGAAAGTTTTATCCACGGAGCGTTGCATGAAAGCAAAATCACTCTCGCAGAAAGTGCTGTCCCGCGTGGTGTGCACCACCTTGGGCACGATGATGTTCGCCACGGCTTTCGCCGCGACGACCACGTCGTCCGGCGTGCAAACGTCGTGGGGCACGATCAACGAACCGTCGCTGCCGGCTGCCAGTGCCGTATGCGCCACCGTCCCGGCAACGCAGAAGGCGGTAAACGGCGTGCTGGATGCCTCGGTCGATGCCGATCCGGGCAAATCGGCCCCGGATACCGCAGCCCTTCAGAGCCGCATCAACAATTGCCCGTCCGGCGAAGCGGTGAAGCTGGTTGCCGGTAGCAACGGTGAGTCGGGTTTCCTGACCGGGCCGATCACCTTGAAGTCCGGTGTGACGCTGTGGATCGACAAGGGCGTGACGGTGTTTGCTTCACGCAACCCCGCCGATTACGACAACGGCGTTGGCCTGTGCGGTACCGCCACTGCCAACAGCAAGGTTTCGTGCAACGCACTGATCAGCGGCAATCACGTGGTGAATGCCGGCATTGTCGGTGAAGGCGTGATCGACGGCCGTGGCGGCAGTGTACTGACCAAGGGCGCGAATGCCGGTGCGAAGACTTGGTGGGACGTGGCTTATCAAACCAAGCTCTCTTCCAAAGTCACGCAGCACAATCCGCGCTTGCTCGATATCAACGGTGGCAGCAATTTCACGCTGTACGGCGTGACATTCCAGAACTCGCCGAACTTCCACGTCGTATTCGATGGCCTGGACGGCATCACCGCATGGAATATCAAAATCCTCACTCCGAGCCTTGCTTACACCAAGCCGGGTTACGCATGCGCCAAGGGCACTACGCCGGATACGGTAAGCGGAACCTACGCAACGTGCTTCACGCCTGAAACGGTGAAGAACACCGACGGTTTCGATCCGGGCGAGTCCAGCCATGTGCTGTTGGCCTATTCGTACATCAGCACCGGCGACGATCACGTGGCGGTGAAGGCCGGTTCCGGCTCGGGCTCGCAGCACCTGATGTTTGCGCACAACCATCTGTACTACGGCCACGGTTTGTCGATCGGCAGCGAGACCACGACCGGCGTGAGCGACATGACGGTGGAAGATCTCGTCGTGGACGGTCATGACAGCAATGAAAGCGTGGGCATTCGCATCAAGTCGGACGCGACGCGCGGTGGCCTGGTGAATGGCGTGACCTATAGTGGCGTGTGCATGCGCAATGTGCGCCAGCCGTTGGTGTTCGACGCGTTCTACAGCGCGGCCAAGAGCAAGACGAAATATCCCTCGTACCGCAATATCACGGTTACGGACTTCCATGACACCGGCAGCACCGCTTACGGCGGCGGCCTGGCTGTATTCGCCGCCTATAGCAAGTATCCGTTGCAGATCGCGCTGAACAATGTGCAGTTCGATGGCGCACAGCCAACCACCTATATGAAGGGACACGACGGCAGCCCGAGCGTGTTGCCGGCCAATGTGGCCTTCACCTTCGGTCCAGGCGCGGTGAGTTTTGCCAAGGACGTGGAGCAGCAGCATGGCGGTGGCGTGACGTTCGTCGATTCGGTCACGCAGAGTCCGGCTCCGGTGGATTGCAGCAATGCGTTTGTGACGTACAGCAGCGTGTCGGCTAACGCGCCGATCTGAGTTTCATAGTAGCTGTTCTGATTCCTTCTCCTGTGTGCTGCAGGGGAGGGATTTTTTTGTAGGTTGGTTTGGGTTCGCACTCCGATATATCCCCACCGTTTCCTCAGCAAATGGTGGGGATATATCAGGGTGCGACCCCCAACCTACGCATCCCGACGCGTTTGCATGTTGAGACCGCCCAAATAAAAACGGGGCCGGCGAAGTTGAAGTACTTTCGCCAGCCCCGCCAGTCCAACCGGCTCTGAGGGGAGATCATGTAGCGTTTACGGCTGCTCCCTGCGGCTCGTGACACGAAGTCCGCGAAACACCATGTCGGAGGGGATGCAGGGAAGCGGTTGGATGGCAGGCAGTTTAAAGGCGGAGGCCGGATGCACCCTTAGCCGCCCGGGACGTTTTGCTGTTATGTCGGGCCGTTCTTGCGGCGGATGGGGTTGCCGGGCAAAGAATCTGCATGGACACCATATATATGTATGTGGAATGGCTGGCCTCTGTACGCATAAGGATTCCGCTCTGCGTGGAATAGATCAGAGCATCCCATAGGGATGCTCTGATCTATTCCACGTACCCGTCACCGCACTGTATGCGCGTATCGCTGCGCCCCAGTGACGAAGGCAGACTGGCCGTCTGTCTAGACGCTGGGACGCAGCGATACGCGCATACAGTGCGGCCCCAACCTCTTGAATTTAAATGACGGGGTGACGTCCAGA
>Ga0055525_1000322_pt1 | contig 37351 bp, 30 predicted proteins | sample AraplaCvi_mMF_r2_FD_55012 | JGI IMG/M metagenome (GOLD analysis project Ga0055525, IMG submission 55012) | Arabidopsis root microbial communities from North Carolina, USA - plate scrape CL_Cvi_mMF_r2 | ecosystem: Host-associated > Plants > Roots > Endosphere | place: USA: North Carolina...
TCGCCGTGCGTGCATGGTTTTCATATGAGTTTCCGGCTTGGAAAAGCACAGGATGTGGGCTGAAGCGATCAAGCAAAAGGTGGGACGGCTGGACGCTTACCCTGGTACCAGCTTAGGCTGTCGTAGTAGTCATTCTTTGCGGGGTTGATTAATTCGTTGGTGGTTCTCCATGAACTATTTGCACACTGCAAGGCGCTGGCACCCGTAGCGCTGTAAGCAATGTAGGTCACGGTTAGACTGGTACCACCACTGAATGGCGCTGCCGCGATTCCCGTTTTCGCAATGATGAAGCCAACCACTGCCCCTGCGCAGGAAGTCGCCAGCCCCGATGCTTCCCGCCATAGCTGAGATTCACGAGGCGAGTTCGCCGTCAATTCTGCATAGTCGTCGGCAGTCATCACTGGCTCCGCTATCTCCCGCAGAATCACCCGCTTGGGCTTGATACTGCACAGCGGTACAAACTCACGCAGCACTGTTACCTGATAATCACTGCCGATATGCACTACGCCGGCTCCGACGATGGTCGGGTCGGCGTCGATGGTTCGATAGAGTTTGGGCAGATCCAGCCGACTGATCAGTCGCTGGCGAGTCGTGGTGTGCGCATCCGGCACACCGCTCCTCAGGAAATCGCTGGGCATCCTTTCACCTGTGCTTAAGCAGAGGTGAAAGAGCCTGGGGATAGCTTCCTTGTAATGATGTCAGGCCGTTCGCTGTTTGTTGTAGGAAGCGGCTGGGCGGTTATCTCATGGTGCTACAAAAGTCTCGTGCAAGTGCCGCCACAACAACGCACCACTGGCCTGCTTTTCGAACACCACGGTAGCGCGGCGGTCGGTCTGGGTGCCGCTGTCGTCAATCTGATGCTCGCGATACGTCACCGTGGCGCCGCGCGCATGGCGGTCGATGCCGGTCATTTCACTCAAGGTGATTTTCAACCCCGGACGCATCCCGCCCAGACGCGTAAACAACGCATTGACCCCAGCCCTGTTGACCCGCGTACCGGTGGCGGGGGCGATCATGCTGAACTCGGGTGAGAAGCGCGCGAGCAGATTTTCCAGCGTGCCCTGAGGCGCAACCCCGGCAAACCATTGCTCGATCTCGACGTGGGTCTGGATCACTTCTTCGAAAAAATCGCTGTAGTCAATCATGCTTGGGCTCGCTGCAAGGGTGAAGCAGCGTGCGTACTCTGGAAGCATCCAGGCGCAACACTGCGAAAAGCGGCAACAGAGTCAGAGCTGCCGCCATCGTGAAGGTTATGGCGAAGGAATCCAAGGCCGACAGTATTGCACTGAGCACGGCGGCGCCGACGCAGAAGCTTACTTGACGGTTCATGTTCCACAACGCACTGGCGTGGCCCATGCGCTCGGCGGGAATATCCAGAAAGGCCAGAGTTTGCGCAGTGCTGCTGCACAGGCTGCCGCCCAGGCCCATCAAGACGTAGGCCGCAATAATCAGCGCGGGCTCGTTGAGCAACAAGATGCCAGCGCATTGCAGCGCCATGCCCGCCAGCAACAAGGGTTTGGGGCCGCAGCGATTGAAGAGTTTTTTGCTCAGGTAGATTGCCACTGCCGAGGCCAGCGCCCAGGGCAACATCAGCGCGCCGGTTTGGGTGGCGTCATAGCCCAAGCTGCGCACATAAAGGATGGCGATCAGACTGGTGCCGATAAACACCCCGGGTATGCACAGGTAGACGAGCATCGCCACGCGCAGCATCGGACTGGCAACCTGTTTGAAAATGCTGCTCAGGTCCAGAGGTGGGCGCACGCGGGTGGGCGCGTCGGGTTTTATCCACAACAAGGCCAGCAGCAGGGTCACCAAGGCCAGTGGCAAGTTGGCGTAGAAAATCCAGCGCCATGCCACAGTGTCGACAATTACCCCACCCAATGCTGGCGATAGTGCCGGCACCAGCAACGCCACCGACATCACCCGCGCCGTCAGCTGGCTGCGCTCGGCGGCGGGGAAGTGCCGGTAAGCCATGGCCTGGCCCACGGGAATCAGCAAACCGCCACCGAGCCCTTGCACTGCGCGCCAGCCTATCAACGCCTCAATGGAGCCGGCCTGGCCCACCATCACCGAGGCGCCGGCGAACAGCAGCAGGCTGGAAGCGATCAGGGTGCGCTCGCCCATGAGCGCCGCCAACCACACACTCAAGGGGATGATCACTGTCAGCCCGAGCATGTAGGCATTACTGATCCACGCCAACTGTGTGACCGAGGCGTGCAGCTCGCGGGCGATATCCGGGTAGGCGACGGTGGCAACAAACATGTTCACCAGGTCCAGGGCAAAACCCAATAAAAAGATCCAGGCGACTTTCGAGCGGTAGGTCATGAACGCGTTCCTGCAAGTGAAGCCGGCAGGGTAGGCTGCAAGCAGGGTTTGGGATACGCCGGTTTGCCTGCTAGCTTGTCAAAAATATTTTGACAAAGGAGGGCGTCCATCATGGTCAGCCTGGACCGTTTTGACACTTTCAAGGCTGTGGTCGAGGCCGGCTCGCTCACTGCTGCCGCGGACCTGCTGGGCCAGACTCGCGCCGTGGTCAGCTTCAACCTCAAGCGCCTGGAGGCGGAACTCGGCGTCACCCTGCTGACCCGCAACACCCGCCAACTGGCGCTCACCGATGCCGGCGAACGCTTTTACCTGCGCTGCACGCGCATGCTCGAAGAGGCCCGCCTGGCGGTAGAAGAAGCCCGCAGTGAGCATGCTCAGCTCAAGGGCACGCTGCGCATCACCACCACTGTCGAATATGCCCTGGCCGTCGTTGCCCCGGCGGTAGAAGCCTTTCGCCGCCTGCACCCGGACCTGAATATCCACTTATCCACATCCTCCACCCATGCCGACCTGATCTCCGAGCGTTTTGACGTGGCGATTCGCCTGGGGCGCCTGCTGGACTCCAATCATCGGGCGGTGCAGTTGTCGACGTTCGATGTGTTTGCTGTTGCGGCACCGCAGTTTGCCGGGCTTCAGACCCTGGAAGAGCTGGAGCAGATCCCCCGGTTGGGCCATGGCCGCTTGACCGAACTGAGCGTCACCGACCCGGCGGGCATTCAACATCAATACCGTGCCGGGCCTGCTGCGTTGGTGGCTGATAGTGCGGCAGTGCTCCAGGCATTTGCTGTGCGCGGCCACGGTGTGGCGATTCTGCCGCAATGGCTGGTGCAGGAAGACTTGGAGGCCGGACGGCTGGTGCGTGTGCTGGCGGATCATCGCTTCGCCCCCCAAGGGGTCTACGCGATGTACCCGGATACCCGGCACCTGCCGCTGAAGGTGCGGGCGTTTATTGATTTTATGAAGGGCTAGAGGCTGCCACTCAAACCAAAGCGCTTCTTCAACACCATCTCCAGCAACCCCTTTGGCAACAGTGCCGCCATCAATGGCAACGCGCGGCTGCCGTTGCCCGAACGCAACAGGCGTGGCGGTCGCACGTGCTGCACCGCCTTGAGCACGTCTGCAGCAAATTCACTGGCCGGGGTTGGCTTGTCCTGGGACGCTTGGCTGCGTGCCCGAATGCCCTCGCGCAACGGCCACCATGGTGACTGTTCGTGGATCAGCAATTCGGCTTGGGCGCCGGCATTCTTTGCAAAGCTTGTATTGATCGCACCAGGCTGCACTTCCATCACCTGCACGCCAAACGGTGCCAGCTCCATGCGCAGGGCGTCGCTTAACGCATGCACAGCGGCTTTGGACGCGCAGTAGGCGCCGGCAAACGGCGTCACCAATACGCCGGAAACGCTGCCGATATTCACCACCAGGCCCTTGTTGCGGCGCAGGGCGGGAAACAAGGCCTGGGTCACGCCGACGATGGAAAACACATTGGTTTCGAATTGGCGTTGCATCGCCTCGGTACCGCCGTCGAGCAATGGGCCCATGGCGCCGTAGCCAGCGTTGTTGATCAGCACATCCAACTCGTCCCACTGCTCGGACAAGCGTTGCAGGGCGGCGCTGTCGTTGACGTCCAGTTGTAGGGAATTAAAGCCTGCGGCGGTAAGCGCGGCGACATCATCGGGTTGGCGGGCGCTGGCCCATACCTCGAAGCCTGCGGCTTTGAACGCATCGGCAAGGGCGCGGCCGATGCCGCTGGAACAACCGGTGATCAGTACGTTGGGCATGCATCATTCCTTTGTCAGTCCGAGAAACTGCCTTGCAGGTGCTCGGCGCGAAATTCCAGGGTTTGTGGGCGATAGCCGGGACGCAGCGGCGGGGTGGGCAGGCAGTCATCCCAGGTGGCGCCCGCCTGCAACTCGCCGGGGCCGCGATAGCGTGGGGCGGCGTAGACATTGTCGGCCAGGTTGACCGTATCGCCCGGTGCATAGGCGGCGACGCGCCAGCGCAGTTCGGTCAGTGGCACGTCGTTGCCGTTGTTCAGGGTCAGTTTTAAAGGACGGTCGGCCGGGCATTCCTGTGGGGCGTAAGTAATGCGCAGCTCAAGGCGAGCCAATTGCGCGGCTTCGCGGTTGTCCAGCCATACCACCCAGACGGCGACGAAACCCAGGCCAACGGCAGCGGCCAACGATACCGGCAGCGCCTTGGCCGGGTAGCGCAGCAGCAGGATCAGCCAGGAGATGATCAGGAGAACGCCGAAGAACATGGAGACCACCTCGAATAGGGAACCAGCATCCTAACTTAAGCTTAGGTGGGATTGGTTACCTTGAGCATTGTGTTGGCCGGGCAGACGCCATCGCAGGCAAGCCAGCTCCCACATTCGACCGCATTCTAAAGTGGGCGCGCGGTCAACTGTGGGAGCTGGCTTGCTTGCGATGAGGCCTGTACAGTCACCACAAACCCCAAATAAAAAGCCCCCACCCAACCCACTGCGGATAGGGGACGCAATGGGCTGGGCGAGGGCTTCTTGTACGACTGTTTTACTGCGCGATAGTTTTCACCGACACGCCACGTTCAACCGGTGTCGAGCGCCCGTAGATATCTTCGAAGCGCTCGATATCGTCTTCCCCCAGATAGCTGCCCGATTGCACTTCGATGATCTCCAACGGGATCTTGCCCGGGTTGCGCAGGCGGTGCACCGAGGCGATCGGGATGTAGGTGGACTGGTTTTCGCAGAGCAGGAACACGTTGTCGTCACAGGTGACTTCGGCGGTGCCGCTGACCACGATCCAGTGTTCGGCGCGGTGGTGGTGCATCTGCAGCGACAGGCACGCGCCCGGCTTGACCGAGATGTGCTTGACCTGGAAACGCCCGCCCATGTCCACCGAGTCGTAGGAACCCCACGGACGATAGACTTCGCAGTGGTTCTGGGTCTCGCTGCGGCCTTGCTCGTTGAGGGTGTTGACCATCTGCTTGACGCCCTGGACCTTGTCCTTGTGGGCAATCATCATCGCGTCTTTGGTTTCCACCACCACGATGTTGTCCAGGCCGATCACCGACACGAGTTTGCCGTTGCCATGCACCATGCAATTGCGGCTGTCCTGGATCACCACGTCGCCTTTGCTCACGTTGCCGTTGGCGTCTTTATCGTTGACCGCCCACAGCGAGGCCCAGCAACCCACATCGCTCCAGCCAGCGGCCAAGGGCACGACGCAGGCGCGTTGGGTTTTTTCCATCACGGCGTAGTCGATGGAATTGTCCGGGCAGCAGGCGAAGGTGGCGTCGTCGAAGGTCACGGTATCGGCGGTCTGCTCGCTGCGCTCCAGGGTCAGCACGCAGGTGTCGTAGATGTCCGGGTCATGCTTTTTCAGCTCTTCGAGGAAGCGGCTGGCACGGAACAGGAACATGCCGCTGTTCCAGAAGTAGCCACCGCTTTTGACGAACTCGACCGCACGTTTTTCATCGGGTTTTTCCACGAACTGTTGCACGCGGCTCACGCCTTCAGGCAGCAGCGAATCGTTGGTGGACTTGATGTAGCCGTAGCCGGTCTCCGGGCGGGTGGCCGGCACGCCGAACAGTACCATCTCGCCCCGCTCGGCGGCCACGGTGGCCAGGGCCAGTGCGCGTTGCAGGGCTTTCTGGTCGTCGATCACGTGGTCGGCGGGCAGTACCAGCATCAAATCGTCACGGCCTTCGTTGACCAGCATCATCGCGGTCAGGGCCACGGCCGGCGCAGTGTTGCGGCCGAAGGGTTCCATCAGGATGCGCTGGCAGTCGAGCTTGCGTGCGCTCAGTTGCTCGTTGACGATGAAACGGTGATCTTTGTTGCAGACCACGATGGGGGCGTCCATGCCTTCGAACACCAGGCGCTCCAGGGTTTGCTGGAACAAGGTGTGCTCGCCGGTCAGTGCCAGGAACTGCTTGGGGAATTGTTTACGCGAAAGCGGCCAAAGACGTGAGCCGCTACCACCGGAAAGGATTACTGGGATCATGGTGTTTCTCCTTGAATCGATATGGGTCAGAGCTACGAAGGTTTGTCGTTTCACTCTTGTTTTTGTCTCGGTCCTGAGTTGAGCCCCGGTCAGTGTGGGAGCTGGCTTGCCTGCGATGGCGCCTACAAGACCGCCATCGCAGGCAAGCCAGCTCCCACAAGGGGGCGTGTCAACTCAGGGAAATAATCAGCGGGTCGACACTGGGCGTTTCACCCACACTGGCGACAGGCTCGAACCTGAGCCGGTGACGTACAACACCGCCGCTTCACCGCGTTCCAACGCAACCGGCTTCACATCGCCGACTTTCTTGTCACCGTCATACAACGCCAGGCTTACCTTCACCGGGTTGATCTCACGCTCGCCACGGCCCTTGGCAGCCACCGACTTGACCACATCGGTCTTGCCGTCGGCGGTCTTCAAGGTCAGGGCCTTGTCGCTGAGGTTCTGCACGCGCACCAGGGATTTCTGCTTGTTCTTGAACGGTGGCTCTTCGATCAACTGCGGCTGGCCGCTGCCGCTGTTGACCAGGGTGTAGTAGTGGTCGGCGGCCAGCTTGACCGGCAGGGTCTGGCTGCCGACCTTGGCGCTGTAGTCACCGCCCGGCATGAAGCTGAAGTCGCTGCTGGCCAGTGGCGCAACGTCGCTGAGGTTGGTGCTGCCGACGGTGGCGCTGACTTCCTGGTTGCTGGCGTTGTAGATACGCACAAAGCTGGAGCCTTTTGGTGCAGTCGGGCCGTATAGGGCGGCGTCACCGGCAGCGAAGGCCGACAGGGATACGACGCTCAGGCCTGCTGCGATAGCCAGGGTTTTAGCGAGACGACGAGGAGTAGTAGTGAAAGTCATGTGAGTTACCTCTCTTTCAGTTTTGCGCCCGGTCGGGCGTCTCGGATTTAGGTGTGTTGATTGCCATGTTCTGTTGGCGCGAACCGGCTTGTTTAAGCTGCGCAACCCAGGCTGGGTCGGCATCACCGATTTCGTTGTTGATAGGCAGATAACGTTCAGGAAACTCCCAGATCAGCACCTGAGGCGGGCTGTTCTTGAAGTCGTCACTTTTGAGGTAGCTGAGCATCGGCAGGATCGGGCCGTGGCCATCTTCGGCGTAGCTGACCACGTCGCTGTGCAAGGCTTGTTTGAGCGCACCCACGAAGTTCCAGTTGGGGTTGGCGCTGTAGCTGGTGCCCACCAGGGCCACCGGGGTTTCGCTGTCGCTGAACAGCGCGTCATCACCTTTCTCTTCGGCCAGGTGGGTGACGCGTTTTTCCAGCGGCTCTTTAGGTGGCATCAGGTTTTCGAACAGCGGGTCCAGGGGCAGGAACAAACGCAAGTCACCTTTATGTGGCTCGGTTTTCTCAGCCTCGGTGACAAAACGCTGCGGCTCGCCGCTCAGTGGGGTCTTGTCGGCAATCGCCTTGGCCAATTGCTTGGCGGCGACTTCGGCACCGTCCGGTGTCCAGTGAGTATCGGTGCGCAGGAACACCTGCTTGCCGGCGAGCTTGGCCTGTTGCAGCGGGCCGAGCAGATCTGGAGCTGGAATGTTGTCCGCCGCCACTCGGGCATGGAAGTCCTGGTACAGGTTGGCGTGCACGCTGGCCGGTTTCACTTCACCCAAATGCTCCGGATACAGGCGTACCTTGGCCGGCACAATCGCCATCACCAGTTGTATACCCTGAGCCTTGAGCTTCTGGCGCACGCCTTCGACCAGCGCGTAGTTGCCTTGCAGGTTCTGGTCTTCGTTGACGGCGGGGTTGAATTCCTCGTCGCTGTACAGCCAGTGATCGCGGCCCAGCACCACGCCAGGGCGGCCTTCATTGAACAACTTGTAGTCCAGCGCCGCCCACAGGTTGGTGCCCAGGCGCTTGATCGGGAACTCGTCGTCGTAGTGGGTCTCGACGGCTTTGGTCCAGCGACCGTTGAGCACGGTGGCATCGGCGTTGGTGCTGAAGCCAAAGAAGCTGCGCAGCGACCAGGCGCCAAGTGCCAGCAACAGCACCAGGAACAGGCTTATGTAGAGGACGCGTAATGAACGGGTCATGGTCGGCTCCCTCAGAATTGGAAGTAAAGGAACGGCGAGAAACTCTGCGCCGACAGTTTCAGGATCGACGCCACGAACAGCAGAAGCACCGCAGCGCGCATGGCGTAGCGTGGCCAGTCAGCGGTCCAGTAGGCCGGTTGCACGGCAGCGTCACGGCCCACGCTGAAACCGGGCTCGTGGATGCTGCCAGGGTTGTCGCCCGGTACGGCCTTGATCAGGCTCGGGTCGGCTGGCTTGGCCTTGTCGGCAGGGCGGTTGGTGTAGAAGTCGCGCAGGCCGAAGAACGCCAGCGTTGCATAGGCCACCACCAGGGTTGCCACTTGCAGGCCGGTAAGGTTGGCGCGGTTGAGTTCCGACAGTGACCACTCGCCAAAGCTGAACATCGCACCGTACATACGCCCGGCAACGTGCAGGTTTTCGGCGCGGAAGATCACCCAGCCCATCACCACCAGCAGGAAGGTGAAGGCCCAGCGCAGCACATTGAAACTGCGCGGCGCGGTGTTCAGGCCGATGGCTTTTTCAATCGCCAGCCACATGCCGTGCCAGGCGCCCCACACGATGTAGGTGATGTTCGCGCCGTGCCACAGGCCACCGAGCAGCATGGTCAGGAACAGGTTGCGGTAAGTGGTCAGGGTGCCTTTGCGGTTGCCGCCCAGGGTGATGTACAAGTAGTCACGCAGCCAGGTGGACAGGCTGATGTGCCAGCGCCGCCAGAACTCGGTGATCGACTGGCTGATGTAGGGCTGCTTGAAGTTTTCCATGAAGCGAAAACCCATCATCAAGCCCAAGCCAATGGCCATGTCGCTGTAGCCGGAGAAGTCGAAGTACAGCTGCGCGGTATAGGCCAGCGCGCCGAGCCAGGCATCGCCTGTAGTGGGGTTTTGCAGGGCGAAGCAATGGTCGGCCACCACCGCCAGGGTGTCAGCAATAAAGACCTTCTTGATGAAACCCTGCATGAACCGCGTGCAGCCCTCGGAGAATTTATCCAGGGTGTGGGTGCGGTTGTTGAACTGATCGGCCAGGTCGCGAAAGCGCAGCACGGGACCGGCGATCAGGTGCGGGAAAATCGCCACGAACGCCGCAAAGTCGATGAGGTTGCGGGTCGCCGGGGTGTCGCCACGGTACACGTCGATGATGTAGCTGATGGACTCGAAGATGTAGAACGAGATCCCGATCGGCAACAGCACGTGAGTGAGGATGAACGGCTCCAGGCCTGCCGACTTCATCATTACATTGATGCTGTCGACGCCGAAGTTGGCGTACTTGAAGTAGCCGAGGATGCACAGGTCGACCGCCACCCCGAGCAACAGCCAGCGCTGCGCTGGCTTGGTGCGTACACCGGCGGCACCGACCTTGAGGCCGATCCAGTAATTCCACAGGGTCACTGCGGCGAACAGCGCCAGGAAGTCCACTCGCCACCAGGCGTAGAACACGTAGCTGGCAATCAGCAGCAGCAGATTGCGATAGCGTTGCCCGCTCAAATAGTACAAGCCGAGAAAGATCGGCAAGAACAGAAACAGGAACACATTGGACGAGAAAACCATCCCGATCTCTCCATGTTTAACCAACAGTCAAGGGCCAGAGCCCCCCCAAACCCCCCACGATGTCGGGGGAGGTTGTGATCGTTCCCACGCTCTGCGTGGGAATGCCTCTTGTGGCGCTCTGCGCCACGCTTTGGGACGCACAGCGTCCCGTGCTGCATTCCCACGCAGAGCGTGGGAACGATCAGCGACTAGCTGCCTTTGTTGCCTTTTTCATGCGCCGGGTCGTAGACCTTGGTCAGGTCACCGCCCAGGCGGAAGGTCTTGAACGGTTGCATGCCATGCTTGCGTTCGATCACATCCGGGGCGCAGGTGTAGAGGGTGCAGAAGGGCTCAAGCCAGGCAAATTTCATGTCTTCCTTGAGGTCCTTCATGTCCTGCTCTTTGCCGTTCTTCTGCTCGAAGATGTCCGGGTCTTTCACCCCGGCCAGCACCTTGTCGCCCAGGCGCTTGAGCGCGCTGTTGTTTTCCTGGCGCAGGTCCACGCCGTTGACCAGCGCAAAACTGGCGATCATCGACAGCGGCGGCAGCGCGTAGTTGTGGTACGACAGGGCGCGTTGCTGGCGCTTCAATTCGTTCGGCAGGAAACCCTGGTCATCGACCTGGTTCACGCCGACCTTGTATTCCTTCACCGCCCAGTCAAACAGGTCGCGGCGGTTGGTAGCGATGGACGTTGCCATCACCGACCAGGCGGCCCAGTACGAGTGGTTGTTAGTTTTTTCCAGGGGCAGGTTGTCCCAGTCGCTCACCACCTGGTCGGCCAGCTTGTTGAACCAGGCTTCGATCTGCTGGGCTTCCTGCGGATGCTTGGCCAGTGGCTGCGACTCGGAGAACTTCAGGCGCACATAGGCCGAGGCCATGCTGCCCAGCGCCCATTTGCGCATGGACTTGCCGGTGTGATTGAAGTCCTTGGACATCAACGCATCGGCCTTGGCCCATGACACCAGCCAGTTCAGGGTGCATTCAAGCTGCTGTGGACGGCCGTCGCGCATGAACTGCATCACCCGTTTGCTGGTGTCTTTTTCCAGCTTGGTGATGTCGGCGGTGCTGTCGCGAAAGGCTTTTTCCGACTGCACATTCAGGGTCGAACGGGCCTTGTCGGAACCTTCGTACTTACTGCGAAACTGCAACGGCCCGGTGTAGGGCGTTGGCATGCTGTCGCAATCATTCTTGAAGTCGCCGGTCTTGAACGCTTCGATCGGTGCGAAATAGCCCTGGGGTGGACGCAGTGGCGCCGCTGCATTGACGGAACCTGCGAACATGGCCAGGCCCAGCAGGCCAGGGAGCAATAACTTTTGCATAAGTAACCTCACTTCCCGAATTGGGCGGTCTGCTGACCACCGCTTGGGAATACGTTGCGTGTGCAAATTTTCGCTTCAACCTTCTGCGCCGCAGCGCCCGCTTCGGGGCCCTGCACTTCCACGGCCAGCAAGTTCTGCGAGGCCCAGTCTTCATCGGTGCGCAGTTCAAAGGCGAAACGCCCGTCTGTATCGGATGTTTCGGGTTTCTCGATCTTGATGTCCTCGTGGCGCCCGTTCATGTACCAGAGGGTGGCTTGCAAGGTTTTCACCGACGGATCGGCGAAGCGGATATCGACCTGATGGTTGGCGTTGCGCAGGTCTTTGTTCGCGCTGTTGACCATCAGTTCGTTTTTGCCCGGTTTGAGCGTGGTGCTGGCCGACATCTGCGCGGTCTTGCCTTCGCAACCGTTGTCCAGCAGCGCCATCATCTGGCGGTAGATGGTTTCCTGGTCGAGACGGTACAGCGGCGAGAATTCCCAGATCAGGATCTTCGGCGGGGTCTTCTGGAATTCGTCGCTGCCCAGGTACTGCAGCATCGAACCTTCCAGGCCACCGCCGGGGAAGGCGACGTTGAGGATGTCGGCCCCGATTTCCTCTTCCAGGAAACCGGCGAAGTTGTAGTTCTTGCCACTGTGGCTGGTGCCCACCAGCGTGATCTGCGGGTTGCCCGAATCGCCGAACAGGTCGCCGTCACCGGCTTCGCCCTTGGGCTCGGTGGTGAACTGGTCCATGTACTGGATCGCATAGCTGGTGCCACACAGTTGCCCGGCCATGTTGTGCAGGGTGCCGGTCTTGCCCATGCGGCCCGAGCGCTTGGTCTCGAACTCACGCTTGGGAATCTCGGCATATTCCGGCATCTGCTTGACCTTGGCCGCGACGATTTTCGCGGTGCGCTGGGCGCCGTACGGAGTCCAATGCTGGTCGCCACGGAAGTAGAAATCGTGGGCTGGCAATTCATCCGGCAGTTGTTCGTTGGTCAGCGGCGACAGGTCTGGTACCACGTAGCCCATCTTGGCGAAGCGGCCGAGCATGGTTTTGTAGTTGCCTAGGGCTTTGTCGAAGTCGAACGAGGCTTTCTCCGCCGGGTTGAGCTTGTTGCGGTTCACCAGGCCACGGGTCGGCTGGTAGACCACCACCAGTTCCACGCCCTTGCTCTTGAACGCATCGTGCAGCTGCTGCATGCGCTTGTAGCCGGCCGGGGTGGTGTCGAACTCGGTGCGCAGGTCTTCCTGGGTACGGAACAGCCAGTCGCCCTGGGCTTGCACCAGGGTGGTGAAGTTCTGCTGGTAGCGCGTGGTGTAGTTCTTCGCGTCATGGGCGGCCGGGCACAGGCTGCAGCAGGGTTCAGCGGTGAAGGTAGGAGCTTTGACTTCATCGGCGCGTACGCCCTGGCTGGCCGCCAGCAGGCCGAGGGTCAGACCCGAGAGGCTCAGCAGTTTGATCATGTGTGGGTGCATAAGGGTCATCCTCAGTCCTGCAATTCGGTCTGGCGTTCGACGGGGTCGATCAGCACGGCTTTCTGCTGGCGCACCAGCAGGTCGAGAATTTCTTCCTGGCGGTCGCCCAGGATGCCGGAGAAGCTGATGCCGCTGGATTTGGTCGGCGCCAGCATCGACACGCGATACAGCTCGATACTCAACGGCGAGTCGATGGACAGCGGCCCGCTGCCGTTACCCGCCAGTTCACCGCCGACCACGATCAGCGACACCTTGGCGTCAAACGGGTCGAGGGCGATGTCGCGGTCGGTGTCGGTCAAGTCCTTGATGTGGCCGTACACGCCGGTCAGCCCGTTGGCCATCGAGGTGTTTTCGTAGAGCTTGATGTTCACGCTGTTACGCACGCGGATCCCGTGGCGACGGTTACTGATCACCTTGTTGCCCCACAGCAGGTTGTCGCCGCTCTCATAGAGGGTGATGCCGTCGGTGTGGTTGCGGTAGATCTCGTTGTCGGCGATCAGGTTGTTCACGCTGTTACGGTCGATCACCAGGCCCGAAAGCTTGTTGTCATAGCTGCGGTTGTTGAAGATGAAGCTGTCATTCACTTCCCGGGAAATGATGATGCCGTGCTTCTTCTTGGTGCCGTACACGGTGTTGTCCGCGATGATCAGGCCGTGAGAACGGTCATGGGGGTCAATGCCGTAGACGATGTTGTCTTTGTAGGTATTGCCCTTGATCACAAAGCCCGTGGTCTCGTAGCAGTAGAAGCCGTACCACATGTCCGAGAACTCGGAGTCGATGATCCAACCGGTCGGCTCGGGGCGCTTGAGCACCTTGGCCATGTTCGGCGTGTACTGGGAAATACTCACCCCGTACGACTTACTGTTGGCATAGCCGAAGCTGGCCATCTTGGTTTTGGAGATGTAGGTCTCGGTGCCGCCCCAGGCCAGCAGGAACGGGCGGAATTCCTTGGCCGACTTGAACAGCGCCGGGCCGTTGGTTTTTTCATCCCAGCCGGTGACCTTGGTGTCACGCACGAACAGCTGGCCGTCGTTGATCAAAAACGCGCCGGCTTGTTGGGACAGGCGCAGTTCCTGGGTGTTCTTATCGATATCGAGGATGCCTTTACGGCCCACCACGATCGGCAACTTGGCCAGGAACACACCCGGCGACGTTTCGCTGAAGTACTGCTTGGGCACTTTGCCCAGCAGGTCCTTGAGGTTCATGTAGCCGTCATCGACGAAGATCGCCTGGGGAATGCCATGCTGGCGCACCACCCATTCGGCCATCTTGTTATCGCCGCCGATAAAGTCCTTGAGCGCGTCTTCCTGCATCATGCGGCGGATGCTGATTTTGCCCGCCTTGGTCTTGACGATTTTCTTTTCCATCGCCTGCGCGGTGTAGCCCGACAGGTCGGGCAGCGCCGGTTTGGCCATTTCCAGCGGCGCGGTGGGCGGGCTGGAGATGGTGTAAGTTTTGGCCTGTTGCAGTTCCTTGGCGATGATCGGCGCCTTGGCCGCCGTATCGGCAAACGCTGTGGCGCTGGCCATCAGCATTGCCGCGACGAGTAGGCTTTGAGCATTCATGGCGCAGGCTCCCATCAGAATTTCCAGACCACGTCGACAAACGCGCGGTGCATGTAGGAGTCGACCTGGCTGCCATAGGCATCGCCGGGCTTGAACACGCCGGCACGCAAACGCACCAGGGCTGAAGGCTCGTCGATCGACTGGCTCAGCGCCGCTGGCAGCAAGCCTTTCTTGAAGTACTTGGTGACCACCAGGTCCATTTCTTGGCCGAGGTCTTTCTTGCCGTCTTCCAACGGCAGGGAGGTGCTGGAGAGGATCGCGCCGGTGACGTCATCGGTGTTGTTCTGCACCGCGTCGATGCCGTTGCTGCCCACCGGCTTGTTGCCGTCCACGCGCCAGAACTTGTGGTACACCAGGCTGGCGTCATAGTCCTCGCGCAGCTGCCAGGAACCGAACAGGCTCATGGACTGCATGTTGTTCATTTCGCCGCGAAACGCTTCACCAAAGCGATGCACACGGGACTGGGTGCCGGTCCAATTCGAACGGTTGCTTTGCAGGCCGTTCTGTTCGTACTCGGCACTGGCGCGCGAGTACGCGGCACCCACTTGCCACTGCGGATCCAGGCGCAGGCGTACGCCGATATCGGTGGCCCAGCCGCTGGCGTCATCGCTGCGTTTGGCGGAGGTGGGGCGGCTGCCGTCGGCGTTCAAGGCGTTGACCTTGTCGCGGTCGCCTTTCATGCCGGTGATGCTCGCCCAGTAGTTGACGGTGTTGGTGTTGCGCCAGTTGTAGGCGTCGCTATTGGCTTCGATGCCCAGCCAGGTGAGGTCGCCGTTTTCGCGCTTGTCCAGCGGGTCGCTGGCCACACCCGGTTCGGCGTAGTCGAGCTTGCCGTCGTCGTGGGTGTGGTGGCCGCGCAGGCCGATCCACTGGCCCGGTGTCCACTGGTAGGCGGCGTCGGCGTAGAAGTGCTGGCGGTCCTTGTCGACCGGCGACAATTCCTTAAGGTCGGTGCGGTATTCGCTGAAGCGTTCGGCGGCGCCGACATTGGCCTTGAGCAAGGTGGTGTCGAAGGTCCAGTTCAACGCTTCGATGTTGGTGTCGCGCCACTGGCCGTCGTCATTGCGCAGGCGCTGGCGGCCGAACTTGAGGATCTCGCCGGGGTAGGGCGTGAAGCCGCTGTAGCCGACCCAGAACTCACGCAGGGCCAGGTAGTTTTTCTTGGCCTTGCGGTCGTCGTTGCTCGACTGCTGCTCGGTGGTGTCATCGGCCGACGGTTGCAGGGTGTCGGTCTCGATGATGTCGCTGGACACCACTGCCTGGCCCATGGCGTAGGCGCTCCACGCGCCGCTTTCGCCGTAGATCCAGGGGCGCAGGTCGAGGCCGATGCCGTTGACGTCGCCGCCTTTCTGGGTGCCGAGGTCGCGGTCATCTTCAGACTGCGCGGTGGCTTTGACTTCCAGGCCGAAGTTCTTCGCTTCGGTGAGCGCGGCCAGGGTCGGGCACGACCACAGCAGGGCGAAGGACAGGCCGATACCGGCCTTGACGAATGGGTTGAGCTTCATAGGGATTCCTCGCCGTCTTCTTCTTGCAGGGCGTGCAGTTGCAGCGTGCTTTGGGCCAGGGTGCCGCGGGCGGCCAGTTCCTGTTGCACCAGGCGTTGGCCTTCGGCGCGTTGCGCAGGCGTCAGCGGCGCTTCGAGCTGGGTGGCCAGGTCATTGGCTTCTGGCGTGTCCTGGGCCTTGGCCAACTGGCTGAAGACATAGGCGTTCAATGGGTCGGGCTTGGTGCCCTTGCCTTGGGAAAACAGTTGGGCAATGGCGAAGTCGGCGCTGTTCTGGCCGTTGCGCGCTGCGGTCAGCAGGTGGTCCAGGGCTTTTTGCGGGTAAACCTTGCCCAGGTAGCCACGGCGGTAGATCTGGCCGAGGTAGTAATCGGCGGCCACTTCACGGCCCACGGCTTTTTCGAAATGCGCCTCGGCGGCCTTGGCATCGGCGGGCACCCACTTACCTTCGTAGTAGAGCTTGCCCAGCAGCAATTCGGCGCGTGGCTGGTCGGCGGCGCGGCCGTTGTCCAAGTACTTCATCATCTGCTCGACATCGCCCAGTTCGGGGAAGTCGTAGAGCAGTTGCGCCAGGCTGACCCAGGACGCCGGGTAGCCGGGGGCGATTTTTTCCAGCAACGCCTGGGCGGTTTTCTCGTCCGGGGTACCGAGGGTGGCATCGCCGAGTACGCGGGCGACGCTGTCGACGCGCTGGGCGGTGACGGTGCCACGGCTTACGCCTGCTTCCATTTGCTTGAGCAGTTCGGCCTGTTGTTCCGGCTGCTGTTTTTTCTGATAGACCGTGGCCAGTTCGACGTAGCAGATATCGGTGGTGTTCAGCGCGGCTTTGCAGATGCGCTCCACATCATCCAGATGCTGGTCGTAGGTACCCTGGGTGCGATACAGCAGCACCTGGGCCAGGCCGGCCTCCGGGTAACCCGCCGCCTGCCATTGGCTGATCTGCTGTTGGGCATTCACATTGGGGAAGCTGTGGGGGTATTGCAGGTACAGCATCGCCAGCGGGATCAAGGTGTTGCCTTCGCCATTGGCAAAGGCTTTTTTCAGTAGGCTTTCGGCTTCATGGTGCTCGGCCTCAGTGGCGCCCGGCTTGGCCGCCAACAGGCGACCCAGGCGTGCCTGGGCGCGGGGCGAGGTGTCTGCGGCCGCACGGTAGGTGGCTTCGGCCTGCTTGATTTGCGCTGGGTCGCGGGTGCCGACCTGGATATCGGCCAGGCCCACCTGGGCCTCGCTGTAGCCCAGTTCCGCCAGTTGCTGGTAATTCTGCTGGGCGGTGACGGTGTCGCCGCGCTTGAGGGCTTCGTTGGCCAGGCGCTGGTCGGGCAGGCCGGCGCAACCGGCCAGGCTTACGGCCAGTGCCAGCGCGCAGTACGCAGAGGCCAGGTGAAATTTGCTCTGTGTGGGAGCTGGCTTGCCTGCGATGGCATCGCTGCGGTGCAACTGATGCACCGAGTCGCCTGCATCGCGGGCAAGCCCGGCTCCCACAGAGGTCAGCGGTGTTGTTGGAATAGAGTTCACAGGCATGTCCTCGCTTACAGACCGTGAGCCATGGCTTTGTCGATCAGCCAGTTCAGCGATGGGCCACGGTCGCTGGTGACTTCCACCGGGCGGCCGGCGTAGGTGCTGTCCAGCGGTGCGTCGGGCTTGATCTGCACACGGATGTCAGAGGACAGGTCGGCGCTGTTCAGGCTGGTGCTGCTGACGATGGTGCCGGTGCGAACCTGTTCTTCGTCGGCGACCTGGAAGCTCACCGGGGTACCTGGGCGCACATCACCGAACTGGCGATAGCTGAAGCGCGCTTCCACATTGGCCTGGCTGCCGCGTGGCACCAGTTGGAAGATCACATCGCCCTTGCTGGCGTACTGGCCGTCGGCGACCAGTTGCTGGGCGACCACGCAGTCGCACGGCGAAGTCAGGGTGCCGGTCATTTGCTTGCCGAACAGCTCTTCAACCTTGGCCGGTTGCAGTTGGTCTTCGTCCAGGTGGCCCTTGAGTACGTCGAGCATACTGGTGCTGAACGTCGCCAGTGGCGCGCCCTTGGCCGCAACCGAATCACCTTTGAGCAGGCTCTGCACGGTGCCGTCACGGGGCATGGTCACGTTCATGCCCGGTACGCTGACGAGGCCGGCCTGGGCGTGGCTGACGAAGTACATGCCGTAGAGCGACTTGACCACAAAGCCGAAGGCTGCCAGGCCGACCAAAAAGATCGCCAGGCTGAATGTCACGGCGCGCAGGCGACCGAACGCAGTCATGCCGCTGCCGCCGTCCTTGACCTTGCGTGCCTTGGTGAAGTTGTCGCGTTGCAGGGTCGCGAGTACGTCGCCCATGGTCACGATGTCGCCGGACAGGTGCGAGGTGATCAGGTGACGCAGGGTAGAAATATCCTGGGCATCGAGGTTCTGGAACTGGCAGCCGGTGCGGCCGGTCTGGCGGTCGTAGGAGCGGATCTGCAGCTCCACGTCCATGGCCAGGCCGAGGTTGTCGATCACGAACTGCAGGCGGCCCTTGTGCACTTGGCCGATGGTGAGCGGCTGGGTGGCGGTGAAGGCCAGGCCGCCGGCGGACAGGTCGATAACCTTTGCTTCGGTCGGCGTGCGGTCACTGTTGAAGAAGCGCAGCTTGGCCGGGATTTTCACCCGGGCGTGTTGGCGCTGGGCTTCGGATTCGTGGACAACGTTGGCGTTTACTTGGCTGTTCATAGTATTCGATTTCCTAGTTAATTCAGGCTTGGCAGGGTCAGACCATCATCAGCAACACGGCAACGAAGATGCTGCCGGCGGAGAAGGTCATGGTCCGAGACGACCAGGTGTTGAACCAACGTTGAAAGCTGGCCAAATCGCGGGTCAGTTTGGTGTCCTGGCGGGTCCAGGACTGTTGATCAAGGCGGAAGAACACGTAGATCTTCACCAACGCGCCCATGATCTGGTTGTAATAGAGAATCAGCGGGTAGGCCGGGCCGATCTTGTGGCCGGAGCACGACAGCAGCAGGGTGAGGATCAGGCGGGTGATGCCGATCCACAGCAGGTAGGCGAGGATGAAGGCGCCGCCGTACTTGAAAGTGGCAATCATCGCTACGGTCAGGCCGAGCAGGGAGGTCCACATCGACACGCGCTGGTCGAACAGCACCACGCTGGTGAACAGGCCCAGGCGACGCACGCCCAGGCCGAGGGCACGGGAGTTCTGGCGCAAGTTGTTGCCGTACCAGCGGAACATCAGTTTGCGGCTGGCCTTGATAAAGCTCTTTTCCGGCGGGTGTTCCACGGTGTTGATGGCGGCGTCCGGCACGTAGAAGGTGTCGTAGCCCAGGCGCATCAGGCTGAACCAGCTGGACTTGTCATCGCCGGTGAGGAACTTGAAGCGGCCCAGGCGCCAGTGTTGCAGCGAGTCGCTTTCCACATCGGCGATAAAGCCCGGGTCAGTCACTACGCTGGCGCGGAATACCGACATGCGCCCGGTCATGGTCAGCACGCGCTTGGACAGGGCCATGGAGCACATGTTGATGTGGCGTTGGGCAAAGCGCAGCTTGTGCCACTCGCTCATGATGTAGCCGCCGCGCACTTCGCAGAATTCGTTGGTGGTCAGGCCACCGACATTGCCGAACAGCTGGAACCACGGCACGGTCTTGCGCACTACGCCTTCGGCGAGCACGGTGTCGCCATCGATCACGGCCACCACGGCGCGATCGTCCGGCAGGTGGCGGGAGATGGCGCGGAAACCAAACGCCAGGCCGTCGCGTTTGCCGGTACCGGCGATGCGCACGAAGTCGAGCTTGACGTGAGCCGGCGGGTTGAGCTTTTCCCAGAGGCTCTTGACCAGCAGCTCATCGGACATTTCCACCAGCGAGCACACCACGGTGGTGGGAAAGCCGCAGTCGATGGCTTCACGAATCACCGAGCTGTAGACCTGTGCGGTGGTCAGCGCATCGATACGAAAACTGGTGACCATCAGGAACACATGGGACGGGTCGGCGGCCTTGCCCAGCTTGCGCACTTTGCGGCGCAGGTGCGGGTACACCACGTACAGGAACAGCATGCCGCGAAAGAAATGCGTCGCACCCATCGAGTAGCGCCAGATACCCACAGCGCCAATCAGGAAAATAAAATTCTTCGATTGCGAATCGAAGGTACTCGCCGGCAACAGCAGGGCGAGACCCATCAGCAGGCTGAGAAAGAACAGCCAGCCGGCCGATTGCAAAAATACATGTTTTAACTTGGACATAAGCGTCATCCGCAAGGTGAGGAGGCTTCAGGCTGCAAGCGCTGGGGATAAAGCCACTGGCAGCCTGAAACTTGCCGTTGCTGTTACCAGCAAATACCTTCGGTACGGCCGCTCACGCTGGTGGCCTTGGACATGAAGCCCACCAGGTCGACCACTTGCTTGCCTTCCGGAGCGTTATGCGCCAGGGCACGGAACTTCTCGTCACGGTTACCGAGGATGATCACGTCGGAGTTGTTGATCACATCATCGAAATCCGAGTTGAGCAGGGACGACACGTGCGGGATCTTGCCTTCGATGTAGTCCTTGTTCGCGCCGTGCACGCGGGCGTATTCGACGTTGCTGTCGTAGATGCTCAGATCGTAGCCCTTGCCGATCAGCATTTCTGCCAGCTCTACCAGCGGGCTTTCACGCAGGTCATCGGTGCCGGCCTTGAAGCTCAGACCCAGCAGCGCAACTTTGCGTTTGTCGTGGCTGGAGACGATGTCGAAGGCGTTCTGTACCTGGGACTCGTTGCTGCGCATCAGCGAGTTGAGCAGCGGTGCTTCCACGTCCAGCGAGCCGGCGCGGTAGGTGAGGGCACGCACGTCTTTGGGCAGGCACGAACCGCCGAAAGCGAAACCTGGGCGCATGTAGTACTGGGACAGGTTGAGGGTCTTGTCCTGGCAGACCACTTCCATCACTTCACGACCGTCAACGCCGACGGCCTTGGCGATGTTGCCGATCTCGTTGGCGAAGGTGACTTTGGTGGCGTGCCATACGTTGCAGGTGTACTTGATCATTTCGGCAACGGCGATGTCCTTGCGGATGATCGGCGCGTCGAGTTCTTCGTACAGCGATTGCAGCACATCGCCGGAGGCTTTATCGAACTCGCCGATAACGGTCATCGGTGGCAGGTCGTAGTCGGCGATGGCAGTGGATTCACGCAGGAATTCGGGGTTGACCGCAACGCCGAAGTCGACGCCGGCTTTCTTGCCGGAGCAATCTTCCAGGATCGGGATTACCACGTTGGCGACAGTGCCCGGCAGTACGGTGCTGCGCACCACGATGGTGTGGCGGGTGGTCTTGTCACGCAGCACAAAACCGATCTCGCGGCATACCGACTCGATGTAGTTCAGTTCCAGGTCACCGTTCTTCTTGCTTGGCGTGCCGACGCAAATCATCGACAGGTCGGTATCGCGAATCGCCTCGGCGAAGTTGGTAGTGCCACGCAGTCGGCCCGTCTGGATACCCTGGCTCAACAGCTCGCCCAGACCCGGTTCAACAATCGGCGACTTACCGGCATTGATCAGGTCGATCTTTTCCTTGGAAATGTCTACGCCGACCACTTCGTGGCCACGGGCAGACAGGCAACCGGCACACACTGCGCCAACGTAACCCAAACCAAATATGCTGATGCGCATCGCAATTACCTCTTTGTTTAATTCATGCCATTAAATGGCCGGAGTTCATGTTTGCAAGCGTCACTGATGCCGCGAAAGTTAGGCGAATAGACGCCGACTTACCGCGTGCAGGCATGTTGAATAACGAGTGACTAACTATTGCACTCAAGTTGTGCGCAACGAGGCCTTATTATTGGGGCTTGCCCTGAAATGCAGCCGTGCTTCCTTGGAGGAAGGCTCCGGCGCCGGTGCGGCAAGGTTTTGATGCAGGCAAAATGCCTTTTTTATCAATGCCTTGTGTGTTTGCACGGGCTCATTTAGGTCAGCGCTGCCTTGGCCTGCAGGGGATAGCAATGCGTACTTATCGCCACCCTTAACTCGATCAGTTGATGTTATGACCATAGAACCAAAGTGTTTTATGACAACTTGGCTACTTCCGTTGGTCGCTATGTAAGTCATCTCTTACGTAAGCAGAGAATTTCGTTACCGGTGGTATGAGCGGTGCTTCAGGACGAAGTTCCGGGCCACTCATCCCCTTTCCCGAAATTTTTTGAAATATTAGAAAAGATGGCACTGGTACTATATTGATAGCACTTGCTATTTAGGCCAGTAGTTATGGGGAGTTGGTGCGAGGGGATAGTTTTGTGCCACTACCGTTTAAAAAAAGTGGTGCCACTACGAAAAAAACCGACGGGTGTCGAGTGAAGAAATCGTTAGGGTTGTGTCTGGATGTTTTTCTGGCGCCAAATAAATGACGATTGATGGGGTGGAATGCAGGCAAAAAATGTGGGAGCTGGCTTGCCTGCGATAGCGGTGTATCAGCGACATGTGAGTCGGCTGACCCTCCGCTATCGCAGGCAAGCCAGCTCCCACAGTTGATGTTGGTGGCTGTACAGGCCTTATTCCGGTGCGTGATCGCGCAAAAACACCAGGTTATCCGGCTTGGATTGCTCCGCATTGAAGCGATAACCCTGCACATCGAACTGCTTGAGCCTGGCCGGATCGTTGATGCGTTCTTCAATCACAAAACGGCTCATCATGCCCCGGGCCTTTTTGGCGTAGAAGCTGATGATCTTGTACTGACCGTTCTTCAGGTCCTTGAACTCGGTATTGATGATCCGCGCGTTCAAGGCCGTGCGCTTGACTGCCGAGAAGTACTCATTGGAGGCCAGGTTAAGCAGCACATCGTCGCCTTGTTCGGCCAGGGCCTCATTCAACCATTCGCTGATGCGTGTGCCCCAGAACGCGTAAAGGTCCTTGCCGCGGGCGTTGGCCAGCTTGGTGCCCATCTCCAGGCGATACGGCATCATCAGGTCCAGCGGACGCAGCAGGCCGTACAGGCCCGAGAGCATACGCAGATGGTCCTGGGCATAGCTGAAATCGGCATCGCTGAAAGTCTCGGCATTCAGGCCGGTATACACATCGCCCTTGAACGCCAGCAGCGCCTGCTTGGCGTTGGCCGGAGTGAAGGCCGGTGTCCAACTGCCGAAGCGCGCGGCGTTGAGGCCACCGATCTTGTCGGAGACATGCATCAACTCACTGATTTGCGCCGGGCTCAGTTCGCGCAGTTGCTCGATCAGTTCCTGGGAGTGGTCCAGGTACTGCGGCTGGGTGAAGCGTGCAGTGACCGGCTTGGACTCGAAGTCGAGGGTTTTGGCGGGGGAAATCACCATCAGCATGAAGTTGGCTCCTGGAATCGTGGGCGAGATTCTAGGGGTTGGGGCGTTTTGACTCCACCTATGATGGCGATAGATGCGATCCGCTATGATGGGCGGTAACTCTGTAGAGGGAGACCCCGTGTGCGATTAGCGCTTTTATTGTCCGCTTGCCTGCTGTGCCTGAATGCCCAGGCCGCGCCGGTGGATGTCGCCAGCCTGGACCGTGGTACCTGGCCGGAAAAACTCGCCAGCCCGGCGCTGTTCGATGTGGCTTCGCGGGCGGAGATCCTGATGTTCGCCCACGGCCTGCTCGCCAGCGAAGCCCTGGACGACGCGGCGCTCAAGCAACGGCTGGGTCTGAAGATCATCAACCTGGCCGCCATCGATGACCTGCGTCGCCAGCTCTGGCAACGGCTGTTGGAGAACTACACATTCGCCCAGCAGAGCTGCGAAGCAGATGCCTCGTTCTGCTACCTGGTGGAAAACATGGACGATCTGCGCGAGCAGGCCGGCAAGTTCGAGGTCAGTGACAACTCTTTCTATATAGGCTGGGCTGCCCCCAGTCGGCACTTTCATGAGCGCTATCTGGATGAGCTGCTGCGCAAGGCTGCGCTGTTTCCGCAGATCAGCAGTGAAGTGGCGCGCTTTGGCGATCATGAGCGCAATGGCGACGAGCTCAACGATCGCATGTTCCTGCTGACCTTCGACGGTGGCCCGGCGTTGATGGGCGGTAATACCGATTGGCTGACCGACTACCTGCGCAAGCAAAAGATGAACGCCGCGTTCTTCGCCCTTGGCAGCAGTTTGCAAAGCCGTGTGGAGCGCAGTTCTGTCTCGGATGTGCAGGCGCTGTATCAGGGGCAGTGCGTGGGTATCCAGGGGTGGCAATACCGTTCCCATAGCCATTGGGTTGACTGGCAAAGCTCCATCGCCCGCAGCGCAGCGCTGGTGCAGAATCTGCTGCCGGAAAACTATGTGCCGCTGTTCCGTCCGCCCTATGGGCAGCGCCGTGCGGACAGCCAGGGCTTCTTCCAGCAACAGGGTTTGCAGGTGGCGTTATGGGACATCGATTCCCAGGACGAGCCGGGCAAGCTCAAGGCCGATGAGTCGGCGCAACGGGTGCTGACGTTGATGCTGCTATGGCGCAAAGGCGTGATCGTGTTTCATGACACCCAGGACAAGGCGCGGGTGGCATTGCCGATGGTATTGCAGGCAACGACGCAGAGTGGCTTGGGTTGGCAGGAGTGTCGCGAGGCATTTCGATGAAGTGCCCGGCTTTGCTGGCGATGGGGTGTTTTCGGGGTGATTTGCTACGACATTTCGATGCAGGCGGACTTCCGACTTTAACGGGGTACATGGCACTCGGCTAGTGCTATTCGTCATCCTGAAAAATAAACTTCAAAAAAACGTCAAAGTGCTTTTTCCTGTCATGGGTTTTGCGGTATTACGAAGTCAGATCGCCGAAACCTGCAGCACAGGTGGCGTCTTCCAAGACTCCTCCTGTGGGCACTGCACTTGACCTTGTTCAAGGTGCAATCGGTGGTCGAATCGAGGCGCAGCACCGCCCAGGTATTGCGTCGAATGGCTCCCACAAAGGTGACCGAGTATGGATGATCATGGACGTAACCCTTCTTCCGACCAGCCAATCCTTTATGTGCTTGATACCAACGTATTGATCCACGATCCAAACGCACTGCTGAACTTCGAAGAACACCACGTCGCCATCCCGATGATCGTGCTTGAGGAGCTCGACAAACTCAAAAGCGGCCACCACAGCGTTGCCGCCGAATGCCGCCAGGCCATCCGCCTGATCGACAAGACCCTGGGTGAAGCCTCGCCCGAGGACGTTGAAGTCGGCGTACCGATCCAGCGTGGCAAGGGCGGCCCGAAGGGCTTGCTGTCGATCCTGATGAGCAAGCGCAGCGAGCCCAACAGCCTGCTGCCGGAAAACCTGAACGACAACAAAATCATCAACCAATTGATCGACCTGCACGCCCGCGACAAGGACCTGCGCGTGGTGCTGGTGACCAAAGACATCAATATGCGCCTCAAGGCACGAGCGTGTGGGATCGCTGCCGAGGACTACAGTACCGACCAACTGGTCGACGATGTGTCGATGTTGTCCCGTGGTTATCACATGATGACCGGTTCGTTCTGGGACCGTGTGAGCAAGGTCGAAACCCGTCAGGACCACGGCCGCACCTGGCATCAGGTACAGCTGATCGACAACCTGCCGGCCGTGCATATCAATGAGTTTATCGTCGATGAACAGGGCTTCGTGGGCTGGATCAAAGAGATCCAGGTCGACAAGTTGCTGATCCTCGACCTGCATCAGGAACCCCTGTTGCACCAGGAAGCCTGGGGCCTGAAACCGCGTGATATCTACCAGAGCCTGGCGCTGTATGCGCTGCTCGATCCGGACATTCACCTGGTCAACCTGACCGGCGCCGCAGGTTCGGGCAAAACCATCCTGGCCCTGGCCGCCGCCATCGAACAGACCATGGTCACCAAACGCTATCGCCGCATCATCGCCACCCGCAGCGTGCAGGGCCTGGACCAGGAAATCGGCTTTCTGCCCGGTACCGAGGCGGAAAAAATGGAGCCGTGGCTGGGGGCGATTACCGACAACCTCGAAGCCTTGCACATGGATGACGAAAACACCCATGGCAGCGTCGACTACATCCTCAGCAAAGTGCCGTTGCAGTTCAAATCCCTCAACTACATCCGAGGTCGCAGCTTCCAGCAGAGCCTGATTCTGATCGATGAATGCCAGAACCTCACACCGCACCAGATGAAAACCATCATCACCCGTGCCGGCGCCGGTTCCAAAGTGGTGTGCCTGGGCAACCTGGCGCAGATCGACACCCCTTACCTGTCCGCGACCAGCTCCGGGCTGACTTACCTGACGGAACGCTTCAAGGACTTCCCGAACGGCGTGCACATTGCGCTGCAAGGGGTACCGCGTTCGATCCTGGCTGAATACGCCGAGTCCCATCTGTAACTACGCTGAACCCGCTGCGAAAAGCCCTGGATTTTTCACGAAATCCGGGGTTTTTGTTATGTGCGACATTTGCCTGCGTTAACGCGTCCTGGGTGCTTGTGGTTTCTGTAATTATTTTGTTACATTTTTTCTGCGGTAAAAACAATAAGAAGACTGCTTGACCCCGTCGGAACGCCACCTCCTTGATTCGACGAACGCTTGGAAAACCTGTCCAGGGTTTTCACCGTGACCCTGCCTATTACAAAAGCCCGAAACACCGCTCATTGATGACGCACATATCCAAAGGGAAAGGAAAATGGACGTAGCAGGTAATGGCTTCACTGTGTCGCAACGCAATCGTACCCCCCGTTTCAAGACCATCCCCCTCACACCCATAGCACTCGGCCTGGCGTTATGGCTGGGCCACGGTTCCATGGCCAGGGCAGACGATAACCCTTACACCCCGCAGGTATTGGAGTCGGCGTTCAGGACAGCCGTCGCCTCATTCGGCCCTGAGACTGCCGTGTACAAAAACCTCAGGTTTGCCTACGCGGATATCGTCGATCTCGCGGCCAAGGATTTCGCCGCCCAGTCCGGTAAGTTCGATTCGGCCCTCAAGCAAAACTACGAGCTACAACCCGAAAACTTGACCATCGGCGCCATGCTCGGCGACACCCGGCGGCCACTGGACTATGCCTCGCGCCTGGATTACTACCGCAGCCGGCTGTTCAGCAACAGCGGCCGTTACACCACCAATATCCTCGACTTTTCCAAAGCCATTATCGCCAACCTGCCGGCCGCCAAGCCTTACACTTACGTCGAGCCGGGCGTTAGCAGCAACCTCAGCGGGCAGTTGAACGCAGGCCAGTCCTGGGCTGGGGCAACCCGTGACTGGAGCGCCAACGCGCAAACCTGGAAGACCCCGGAAGCCCAGGTCAACTCCGGCCTGGACCGCACCAACGCGTATTACGCCTATGCCCTGGGCATCACTGGCAAGGGGGTCAATGTTGGCGTGCTGGACTCGGGCATCCTCACCGAACACTCCGAGTTCCAGGGCAAGAACGCTCAGGGCCAGGACCGGGTGCAGGCGGTGACCTCCACGGGCGAGTACTACGCCACCCACCCGCGCTACCGCCTTGAAGTGCCCAGCGGCGAGTTCAAGCAGGGCGAACATTTCAGCATCCCAGGGGAATACGACCCCGCGTTCAACGACGGGCATGGCACAGAAATGTCCGGGGTGCTGGCCGCCAACCGCGACGGCACCGGTATGCACGGCATTGCCTTCGACGCCAATCTGTTTGTCGCTAACACCGGCGGCAGCGACAACGACCGCTACCAAGGCTCCAACGACCTCGACTACAACGCATTCATGGCCAGCTACAACGCCCTGGCGGCGAAGAACGTGGCGATCGTCAACCAGAGCTGGGGGCAGAGCTCGCGTAATGACGTGGAGAACCACTTCGGCAACGTCGGCGACAGCGCCGCGCAGAACCTGCGCGACATGACCGCCGCCTATCGCCCGTTCTGGGACAAAGCCCACGCCGGGCAGAAAACCTGGATGGACGCCATGGCCGATGCGGCCCGGCAAAACACGTTCATCCAGATCATCTCTGCGGGCAACGACAGCCACGGTGCCAACCCGGACACCAATGCGAACCTGCCGTTTTTCAAGCCGGATATCGAAGCTAAGTTCCTCTCCATCACCGGCTACGACGAGACCAGCGCCCAGGTCTACAACCGTTGCGGTACCTCCAAGTGGTGGTGCGTGATGGGCGTGTCGGGCATCCCGTCCGCCGGCCCCGAGGGCGAAATTATCCCGAATGCCAACGGCACCTCGGCCGCCGCGCCGAGCGTTTCCGGAGCCCTGGCGTTGGTGATGCAGCGCTTCCCCTATATGACGCCCAGCCAGGCGCGGGACGTGTTGCTGACCACCTCCAGCCTGCAGGCGCCGGATGGCCCGGACACGCCGGTTGGCGAGCTGACCGGAGGCCGCACCTATGACAACCTGCAACCGGTGCATGATGCCGCGCCGGGTGTCCCACAAGTACCAGGTGTGGTCAGTGGCTGGGGCTTGCCCAACCTGCAAAAAGCTATGCAAGGGCCGGGGCAGTTCCTCGGTGCGGTAGCAGTGGCGTTGCCCAGCGGTACCCGCGATATCTGGGCCAACCCGATTTCCGATGAGGCCATTCGCGCCCGTCGCGTAGAAGACGCTGCCGAACAGGCGACCTGGGCCGCCACCAAGCAGCAAAAAGGCTGGCTCGATGGCCTGCCCGCCAATGCCTCGGCCGACGATCAGTTTGAATACGACATGGGTCATGCCCGGGAGCAGGCAACACTCACCCGCGGCCAGGACGTGCTCACCGGCAGCACCTACGTCGGTAGCCTGGTCAAGTCCGGGGATGGCGAGTTGGTGCTGGAAGGCCAGAACAGCTATTCGGGCAGTACCTGGGTGCGCGGAGGCAAATTGTCGGTGGACGGCGCATTGACCTCTGCCGTGACGGTAGATAGCAGCGCCGTAGGCACGCGCAATGCCGATAACGGCGTGATGACCACACTGGGCGGCACCCTAGCCGGCAACGGCACGGTGGGCGCCTTGACCGTCAACAACGGTGGGCGAGTGGCCCCGGGGCATTCGATTGGCACACTGCGCACCGGCGATGTCACGTTCAACCCGGGTTCGGTGTATGCCGTCGAAGTCGGGGCCGATGGCCGCAGCGACCAGTTGCAGAGCAGCGGGGTGGCGACCCTCAATGGCGGTGTGGTGAACGTGTCCCTGGAGAACAGCCCCAACCTGTTGACCGCCACCGAGGCGCGCAGCTTGCTGGGCCAGCAGTTCAATATCCTCAGTGCCAGCCAAGGTATCCAAGGGCAGTTTGCAGCGTTTGCCCCCAACTACCTGTTCATAGGCACTGCGCTCAACTATCAACCGAACCAATTGACCCTGGCGATAGCCCGCAACCAGACCACCTTCGCCAGTGTCGCGCAAACCCGCAATGAGCGAGCGGTGGCGACGGTGGCCGAGACATTGGGCGCTGGCAGCCCGGTCTACGAAAGCCTGTTGGCGTCGGATTCCGCCGCCCAGGCGCGGCAGGGCTTCAAGCAACTTTCAGGGCAATTGCATTCGGACGTGGCCGCAGCGCAAATGGCTGACAGCCGCTACCTGCGTGAAGCGGTCAACGCTCGCCTGCAACAGGCGCAGGCACTGGACTCCAGCGCGCAGATCGACAGCCGTGACAACGGCGGTTGGGTACAGCTACTCGGTGGACGCAACAACGTCAGTGGTGACAACAACGCCAGCGGCTACTCCTCGTCCACCAGCGGCGTACTGCTGGGCCTGGACACCGAGGTGAACGACGGCTGGCGTCTGGGGGCGGCGACCGGTTACACCCAAAGCCACCTTAACGGCCAGTCGGCGTCGGCCGACAGCGACAACTATCACCTGTCGGTCTACGGCGGCAAACGCTTCGAGGCGATTGCCCTGCGCCTGGGCGGTGCCAGCACCTGGCACCGTCTGGACACTTCGCGTCGGGTGGCCTATGCCAATCAGTCGGACCATGCCAAAGCCGACTACAACGCGCGCACCGACCAAGTGTTTGCCGAGATCGGCTACACCCAATGGCGCGTGCTTGAACCCTTCGCCAACCTCACGTATCTGAACTATCAAAGCGACTCGTTCAAGGAAAAAGGCGGTGCTGCAGCCTTGCATGCCAGCCAGCAAAGCCAGGACGCGACGCTCTCCACCCTGGGCGTGCGTGGCCATACTCAGTTGCCACTCACGTCCACCTCGGCGGTGACCCTGCGCGGTGAGCTGGGGTGGGAGCACCAGTTTGGTGACATCGATCGTGAAGCTTCTCTGAAGTTTGCCGGTAGTGACACGGCCTTCGCCGTCAACAGCGTGCCTGTGGCGAGGGATGGCGCGGTGATCAAAGCCAGTGCGGAAATGGCCCTGACCCAGGACACCTTGGTGTCGTTGAACTACAGCGGCTTGCTCTCCAACCGAGGGAACAATAACGGCATCAATGCCGGGTTTACTTTCCGGTTCTAACCTTGAATGTAGGAGCGAGCAAGCTCGCTCCTACAGGATGGGATAAACAGCCCTGCGCAAATTTTGACCCACAGGTTTACAATCGCTGCTCCTGATCAGGAGTATTGCTGTGCTGACTCATCTCGATTCCCAAGGTCGCGCCCACATGGTCGACGTCACCGACAAAGCCGTGACGTTCCGTGAGGCCGTGGCGCAAGCGCGGGTGCGCATGCTGCCCGCCACCCTGCAAATGATTGTCGACGGCGCCCACCCCAAAGGCGACGTGTTTGCCGTGGCCCGCATTGCCGGGATCCAGGCAGCGAAAAAAACCAGTGACTTGATCCCTCTGTGCCACCCGTTGATGCTCACCGGCGTCAAGGTGGAGCTGAGTGCCGACGGCACAGACGCGGTTCGTATCGTGGCGCGCTGCAAACTCTCCGGGCAGACCGGCGTTGAGATGGAAGCCCTGACCGCCGCCAGCGTCGCCGCACTGACGATTTACGACATGTGCAAGGCGGTGGATCGCGGCATGACCATTGAGAGTATTCGCCTGCTGGAAAAGCTGGGCGGTAAGAGCGGGCATTTCAAGGCGGATGAGCAATGAGTATCAACGTACTGTTTTTTGCGCGCTACGCCGAAGCGGTGGGCTTCGATTCGCTGGAGATGGAAGGTGAGTTTGCCACCGTTGACGCCGTGCGCCTCGCGCTGGCTGCTGATCCGGAATTCGCCGTGCTCAACGAAGCGAGCCTGATGTGTGCGCGCAACGAGGAGTTGTGCAGCCTGGACGAGCCGGTGCAAGCCGGCGATGAAGTCGCCTTCTTCCCACCCGTGACCGGAGGCTGATCATGGCCATTCGTGTGCAGGTCGAAGCCTTTGATCCAGGTGCCGAAGTCAACGCCATGCACGCGGCCAACGTGGGCGTGGGCGCGGTGGTGAGCTTTGTCGGCTATGTACGCGACTTCAATGACGGGCGCGAGGTGTCGGGGATGTTTCTTGAACACTACCCCGGCATGACCGAAAAAGCCCTGGCCAAGATCGCCGTGGAAGCCGAACAGCGCTGGCCGTTGCTCAAGCTGGAGGTGCTGCACCGTATCGGCACGCTGGAACCGGGCGAGCCGATTGTGTTTGTCGGCGCGGCCAGTGCGCACCGGCAGGCGGCGTTTGATGCCTGCGCATTTGTGATGGATTACTTGAAGACGCGGGCGCCGTTCTGGAAGAAGGAAAACACCAGCGAGGGGCCGCGTTGGGTAGAAGGGCGCAGCAGTGACCACGCCGCAGCGGATCGCTGGAAGTAGCCAGCCAGACGCAGAAACCAATGTGGGAGCTGGCTTGCCTGCGATAGCATCACTCGGAGTGACTGAAAAACCGAGGTGTCTGCATCGCAGGCAAGCCAGCTCCCACATTTTTTTATCGCATTCCTGTATCAGGGGCGTTTGCGTTCTACAGCCCGCAGCAAGTGCGTCGGCGGCGTCTCACAGCTGATCTTGCGCCCCAGCAACGCCTCGATGGATGGCAGCTGGTACGAGTCATCTTCCCCTGCAAAGCTGATCGACACACCCGCAGCCCCGGCACGTCCGGTACGGCCAATGCGGTGCACGTAGTCGTCCGGCACTTCCGGCAGGGTGAAGTTGATCACGTGGCTGATGCCGTCGATGTGAATACCGCGACCGGCCACGTCGGTGGCTACCAACACGCGGATCTTGCCTTCGCGAAAGCCTTCCAGGGTCTTGATGCGCTTGTGCTGCGGTACATCACCCGACAGTTGCGCAGCGTTGACGCCGTCGCGCACCAGGCGTTCTTCGATGCGGCGCACCTCGTCCTTGCGGTTGGCGAAGACCATCACGCGTTCCCAACCGTTGTCGTTGACCAGGTTGTAGAGCAGCTTGTACTTGTCGGCACCGGCGACGGCGTAGATATGTTGCTCGACGTTTTCGCTGGCGACGTTGAGTGCTTCGATCTCGACGATGGATGGGTCGGTGGTCCACTGCTTGGCGAGGTTCATCACGTCTTCGGTGAAAGTCGCGGAGAACAGCAGGGTCTGGCGCTCGGCTTTCGGCGGCGTCTGACGAATGATCTGGCGTACTTGCGGGATAAAGCCCATGTCGAGCATGCGGTCGGCTTCGTCCAGTACCATCACTTCGACCATGTCCAGGTGTACGTCGCCACGCTGGTTGAAGTCGAGCAGGCGGCCCGGGGTGGCGACGAGGATGTCGCAGTGACGGGCTTCAAGGTGCTTGAGCTGCTTGTCGAAATCCATGCCGCCCACGAACGTCATGACGTTGAGGCCGGTGTACTTGGTCAGGTCGGCGGCGTCCTTGGCGATCTGCACCACCAGCTCCCGGGTCGGGGCGATGATCAGCGCACGCGGTTCACCCATGTAGCGCTCTTTGGGCGGCGGCGTTTGCAGCAGTTGGGTGATGATCGAGATCAGGAACGCGGCGGTCTTGCCGGTGCCGGTCTGGGCGCGGCCGATGGCGTCTTTGCCCGCGAGGGTGAAGCCCAGCACTTGCGCCTGGATGGGCGTGCAGTACGGGAAACCCAGGTCCTGGATGGCGTGCATCAGTTCCGGGGCCAGTTTGAAATCGTGGAAGCGGGTCTTGCCTTCCTGGGGTTCGACGACGAAGTCTTCGAGTTTCCAGGGGGTCACGGGCGGCTTGGGCGCACGTTCGCGACGGGGCTTGGCCACAGGCGTCGGGGCGGGCTCGGCAGGCTTTACCTGTTCAGGCGGCGTCACCGTGGTTTTGCTCGGTGAGGCGGCGGGTGCGTTCCGGCCGGGCTGTTGACCGTCATTGCGGTTGCCGGGCTTGGGGGCAGGAGCACTGGGAACAGGCGCGAGCGGCTCAGCCTCGCTTTTGCCGAACATCTTCTTGAGTGCTTTGAGCACGGTCATCTCATTAATTGGTTAAGGAATGTACGCCGGCCAGTGTAATGCAAGAATCGAGCGCGGCGTAGTGCGTCTGTCATACGGCTACATAAACACGGGGTTCAGCGCAGGCGTTCAGTCAGCCAGGTGCCAATATCGTGTATCTCTTGGGGTAACACTTCGTGGCCCATTGGGTATTCCTGCCATGTCACGGTGACACCACGGCCCTTCAAATGCTCGTAGGCGCTGCGGCCCATGGCGTTTTGTACCACTTCGTCGTACTGGCCGTGCAGGCACAGCGTGGGGATGCGTTGCTGGCTGGCGGATAATTCCAGCTCATTATCGAAGGTGGGCGCATAGGTGGAGAGGGCGATCACACCGCCCAAGGGGCCCTCCCATTTCTTAAACGCGGTGTGGAAGACCACCGCGCCACCTTGAGAAAAACCGGCGAGGAAAATTCGCGAGGTGTCTATTCCGGTTCTCTGTTGCGCCTCGATCAGGTCGGTGACCATTTTTGCCGACGCTTCCAGTTCTTCCAGGCTGATCGAACGGGCCGGGCTCATGGCCTTGATGTCGTACCAGCTAGGCATCTCGTAGCCACCATTAATGGTCACCGGACGCGTAGGTGCCTGGGGCAAAACGAAGCGGGTGGTCAGCAGGGTTTCCTGCAGGGCTTCGGCCACCGGCAAGAAGTCGTAGCGATCGGCGCCCAGGCCATGCAACCAGATAACGCAGGCGTCTGCGGGCTTGGCGGGCTGAAGAATCAAGGGTTCGGTCATGTCTGCTCCATAGATGTGCGGGCGCTCCGATGAGGTGCGTCGGAACGGTGCGCAACAGGTTGATCTGTTAAGAGAATGTCGCAAGGCTGAATCTTTTGCCATGTAACCGCAGTTGCAGCCACTCGACCAAGACTCTGGTACGCGCCTTGCTATGTGTAGCTCGATGTCAGAACTCTCCTAGGACGGTAACACTATCAGTGACTGCCGCCTGTGGGAAAGCAACTGGAATTACCGCAAAAACCTCATGCTGCTTGGCCCCAAAAAAAACCAACACGGGTCGATATCGCCTCATAAGGGTGCGCTGAGGTTGGAGCTCCGACACAACAAGAGCAATTGGAGGTTTGTAATGAAGGTATTGAAATCCACCCTGGCCATCGTCTCTGCGGCGGCTGTACTGGGTGTCAGTGGTTTTGCCCACGCGGGCGCCACCCTGGACGCCGTGCAGAAGAAAGGCTTTGTGCAGTGCGGTGTGAGTGACGGCCTGCCGGGTTTCTCGGTGCCGGATGCCAGCGGCAAGATCCTCGGGATCGACGCTGACTATTGCCGCGCGGTGGCGGCTGCCGTATTTGGCGATGCCACCAAGGTCAAGTTCAGCCAGTTGAATGCCAAGGAGCGTTTCACCGCGCTGCAATCGGGCGAAGTCGACATCCTGTCGCGCAACACCACCATGACCAGTTCCCGCGATGCGGGCATGGGCCTGAAATTCCCGGGCTTCATCACCTACTATGACGGTATCGGCTTTCTGGTTAACAACAAGCTGGGCGTGAAAAGTGCCAAGGAGCTGGACGGTGCCACCATCTGCATCCAGGCCGGTACCACCACCGAGCTGAACGTCTCCGACTACTTCCGCGCCAACAACCTCAAATACACTCCGATCACCTTCGACACTTCCGATGAAAGCGCCAAGTCGCTGGAATCCGGGCGTTGCGACGTGCTGACTTCCGACAAGTCCCAACTGTTTGCCCAGCGCAGCAAGCTGGCTTCGCCGAAAGATTACGTGGTGCTGCCGGAAACCATTTCCAAGGAGCCGCTGGGCCCGGTCGTGCGTAACGGTGACGACGAGTGGCTGGCCATCGTGCGCTGGGTGGGTTACGCCATGCTCAACGCCGAAGAGGCCGGTGTGACCTCCAAAAACGTCGAAGCTGAAGCCAAGGCCACCAAGAACCCGGACGTTGCGCGTCTGCTCGGTGCCGACGGCGAATACGGCAAAGACCTGAAAGTGAAGAAGGACTGGGTGGTACAGATCGTCAAGCAAGTGGGTAACTACGGCGAGATGTTCGAGCGCAACCTGGGCAAGAGCACGCCGCTGGAAATCGACCGTGGCCTGAACGCGCTGTGGAACAACGGCGGTATCCAGTACGCACCCCCTGTGCGCTGATCGCTGATGGTTCTATCACCCGGTGGGCCAACCGCCGGGTGATGTTCTGTTCCATTCCTTGCGGGGCATTCCATGCAAAATCTAATCGGCGCACCCAAGCAGAAGCTCAGCTTCAGCGATCCCAAAGTGCGCGCGTGGCTCTTCCAGATCATCACCATTGTGGCGGTGGTCTCGCTGGGCTGGTACCTGTTTCACAACACCCAGACCAACCTGCAACACCGGGGCATTACTTCCGGTTTCGACTTTCTTGAGCGCAGTGCCGGCTTTGGCATCGCGCAGCATTTGATCGACTACACCGAATCGGACAGCTATGCCCGGGTGTTTGTCATCGGCCTGCTCAACACTTTGCTGGTGACCGTCATCGGTGTGGTGCTGGCAACACTGCTGGGCTTCATCATCGGCGTGGCGCGCTTGTCGCCCAACTGGATGATCAACAAGCTGGCGACGGTGTATGTGGAGGTGTTCCGCAACATTCCACCGCTGCTGCAAATCCTGTTCTGGTACTTCGCGGTGTTCCTGACCATGCCAGGGCCGCGCAACAGCCATAACTTCGGTGACATGTTCTTCGTCAGCAGCCGTGGCCTGAATATGCCGGCGGCACTGGCGGCCGATGGGTTCTGGCCGTTCGTGACCAGCATTGTGGTAGCGATTGTTGCGGTTGTATTGATGGCCCGCTGGGCCAACAAGCGCTTTGAAGCGACCGGCGTACCGTTTCATAAATTCTGGGCGGGCCTGGCGCTACTCATCGTGATCCCGGCGCTGTGTGTGTTGATCGTCGGCGCACCGCTGCATTGGGAAATGCCCAAGCTTGCGGGCTTCAACTTTGTGGGTGGCTGGGTGCTGATCCCTGAGCTGTTGGCGTTGACCCTGGCGTTGACGGTGTACACGGCGGCGTTCATTGCCGAGATCGTGCGCTCGGGCATCAAGTCCGTCAGCCATGGCCAGACCGAAGCGGCACGTTCACTGGGCCTGCGCCCGGGGCCGACGCTGCGCAAGGTCATCATCCCGCAAGCGTTGCGCGTGATCATTCCGCCGCTGACCAGCCAATACCTGAACCTGGCGAAAAACTCGTCGCTGGCCGCCGGTATCGGTTACCCGGAAATGGTTTCGCTGTTTGCCGGCACGGTGCTCAACCAGACCGGCCAGGCCATTGAAGTCATTGCCATCACCATGAGCGTGTACCTGGCGATCAGCATCAGCATTTCCCTGCTGATGAACTGGTACAACAAGCGCATTGCGCTGATCGAGCGGTGAGGACACACCCATGACTACGCATACGTTCAAACCTGATATGCCACCGCCGAGCAAAGTCTTCGGGCCGGTGGCCTGGATGCGCGCCAACTTGTTCTCGAGCTGGCTCAATACACTGCTGACCTTGCTGGCGATCTACCTGGTGTACCTGGTGGTGCCACCGATCCTGCACTGGGCCATCCTCGATGCCAACTGGGTGGGCACCACCCGCGCCGATTGCACCAAAGAGGGCGCCTGCTGGGTGTTTATCCAACAGCGCTTCGGGCAGTTCATGTATGGCTATTACCCGGTCGACCTGCGCTGGCGCGTAGACATGACGGTGTGGCTGGCCATCGTCGGCGTGGCGCCGTTGTTCATCTCGCGTTTCCCACGCAAGGCGATTTACGGCCTGGGCTTTCTGGTGCTGTACCCGATCATCGCCTACTGCTTGCTGCACGGCGGTGTGTTCGGGCTGAGCAACGTGGCGACCAGCCAATGGGGCGGCCTGATGCTGACCCTGGTGATCGCCACCGTGGGCATCGCCGGCGCCTTGCCGCTAGGCATTGTGCTGGCGCTGGGACGGCGTTCGAACATGCCGGCCATTCGGGTGGTCTGCGTGACCTTCATCGAGTTCTGGCGCGGCGTGCCGTTGATCACGGTGCTGTTCATGTCGTCGGTGATGCTGCCGCTGTTCCTGCCCGAAGGCATGAACTTCGACAAGCTGCTGCGGGCGTTGATCGGTGTGATCCTGTTCCAGTCGGCCTATGTGGCCGAAGTGGTGCGCGGTGGTTTGCAGGCGATTCCCAAGGGCCAATATGAAGCCGCTGCGGCGATGGGTCTGGGCTACTGGCGCAGCATGGGCCTGGTGATTTTGCCGCAAGCCTTGAAGATGGTGATCCCTGGGATCGTCAACACTTTCATCGCTCTGTTCAAGGACACCAGCCTTGTGATCATCATCGGCCTGTTCGACTTGCTCAACAGCGTCAAGCAAGCCGCCGCCGACCCCAAATGGCTGGGCATGGCCACCGAAGGCTACGTGTTCGCCGCCCTGGTGTTCTGGATTTTCTGTTTTGGTATGTCGCGCTATTCCATGCATCTGGAACGCAAGCTCGACACTGGCCACAAGCGTTAGGAGTT